>JACXTT010006446.1_pt1 | contig 16718 bp, 18 predicted proteins | sample 9270951 | NCBI WGS metagenome assembly JACXTT01 (sample SAMN15532306, study PRJNA645909) | rock metagenome | isolation source: weathered quartz diorite | place: Puerto Rico | collected 2017-06-21 | reverse complement strand
TCTACCGCTATGGTTATGGTGAAAAGCTGGCGCGGATTAGCCTTGAACTGCCGACTTTCCCCAAGGAAGTCGAGGGCGGTGGCGCATGGGCGGCAGTTGAGGCGAAGCGTGAACAGCTCAAGAATGCATTGCCGGATGACGATCATGCCAAAGGGCTCATGGCGTGGCTGTTGCAGCAACCGCAGGCGGTGATCCTCGACTATCTGGCATTTTGCACGGGCAGTGCCATCAACGCGCTGCAGCAGCGTGAGAGCCAGTCCGAATCTTTTTGTGAAGTAGCACAGGCAGTGGGGCTCGACATGCGCGCCTGGTGGGCGCCGACGGCGGACAACTACCTCAGGCATGTGTCGAAGCCGCGCATGCTGGAGGTGGTCAGCCAGGCAGTGTCGCCCGAGGCGGCGCAGCCAATGTTGAGCATGAAGAAGGATGTGCTGGTCGAAGCGGCCGAGCGGGCCCTGAAAGGCAGCGGCTGGTTGCCAGCAGCCCTGCAGGTGTCGGCTGCCTGATGCCATGGACAGAGGCGGCCAGCTGGCCGCCTTGCCATCTTTTGCACAGTAAGTTGGGACTCTGGCCGAAGAATGAAGCAGGATGTTCAGCGCTCCTGTTCCCTGTCCTTGTCTTTGCTTTGCTGCGCCAGGCGCTGATTGACCTGTGCTGCCAATAGCCTTTGCATCCGGTGTCGCTCCGTGTCGAGCGGTGGCATATTGCGGACAAACTCGGCCACTTTGTCTGCCAGCACAATATCGCCTTCGTCGCGCAGGCGCAGCTCACTGTCCATGAGCTTGCGAAGTTCATCGCGCCGCCGCGCCGCCATGGCCAGTTCCCATGGTTTGGGTTCCACTTTGCCCGATTGCAGTTCCCGTGCCGCCTCGGTCAGACGCTTGGCCAGTGCTGTCGACGAATCGCCCCGGCCACGGATGCGGAATTCGACACCCCGCAGGTTCTTGTATGGAACGCCGCGTTCGGCCCTTGACGTCGCATTGGCCTGAATGCCGTGTGCCCTCAGGCGTTCGGCAAAGGCTTCGCGCCAGGCCCGCAATGTGTTCTTCCGAATCGTCAAGCGAACGCCATTGTTGTCTTCGGCGCGCACGATGACATGCACATGGGGGTGGGGCGGGGCATCCTTTTGCGGGTCCGTCTCTGGCGTATGAAGGACGGCAATGTACTGCCTTTCGATGAAATGGTCGCGCGCGAAGTCTTCGACAGCACACAGCAGCTTGCCACTATCCGTGCTTGCAGGCATCGAAAACACGATGTTGAAGGATTGATGCAATTGCTGCACGCCGGACTTGCCGACCCGGTGATGTTTGCGCTGCAGGTCCAGGTCCCATCCATCATGAGCATGGACAATAGCATCCTTTCCTGCCAGGCGCTCCCCCTTTTCATCCCTCACCGGCAATTTGCCCTGGCGGGAGATGTAGAGCATATAGCGCAGGACATTCTTGCTGGTGGTGCCGCCGCCCTTGACATTGATGACCACCTCCGGCGCCCGTTCGACTGTGCGCCTCAATTGATCCTTGATGAAGGACCATGAGCGCGCGGGTGGTCCCGCCTTGCGTCCTGTGCGCGCATCGCTATCTTGCGGAGGGCGATACACCAGGCGCCGGATGTTGGATTGTCGGCCAGGCCGGTCCGGATTGATGAGGTCTTTACTGGACATCGGACACCCCCCAGGCATGCAAGTTGGCTTTGACCAAGGCTTTGGCGGCGCTGGCTTCCAGCCTGACAGCTTCTCCGATGTCGGCCAGGTTCAGGCCCATCGCCAGATGGGTATGCTCCGTCGACGCATTGAGTTTCTTAGCGACCTGGTTGATATTGCGCCCCAGGTCCGCCAGCAGCCTAGCTGCTTGGCGGACGGCTTGGAGTTCGTCGTTGCTGAGGACAGGGCGCCTGTCGATGTGGACACGTACCAAGTTGGCCAAATAGGTGCTGCGGGCCCAATTGCGCGACTGTGCCAGACGGGTCAATTCTTCAAAGTAGTAGGGGTGCAGGCGGACAAACACTTGCTCTGACCGTGGGCCTGGCTGGGCGAAGGCACTGGTGAAAGGATGTGACTGAAGCAGCGTTGGACTGTCGAATTGTTGCTCCTGGCTCCTGAGGAAATCCAGGATCAAGTTGTTCGCCAGCGCTGACGCTGTCAGTGACCTTGAGTCAGCTGCGACATCAAAGGCCCTCTTGATTTCCGCAGTGACCGAAGCTCCGATCGTAGGCATAGTGGTGCTCCTTCCATAAATGCTGTTGCACAGGCACTTCTGGGTCTTGCACTTGGGATTTGGAATTTTTCATGCTTGAGGCAGGATAGACTGTCGTCTTATATCCTTAATCTCTGCGAGATCAAGGTGATGGTCCTCGTCCCTACGGGACTGCGGGCGTAAAGCATCACAGCTCTCTAATGAGTACAAAATTGTCGGGGGCAACCATCGCCAGGAGGGTTTCGTACAGAATCGCCACCGCGGTGGCGCCAAAAGCAAACACAGCGCCTGCCCACATTGCGCTCGCCTGGTCACGACGAAAGACCACGCAAAAAGTGAAAATAAGTAGCCCGCAGCCGGCAGCCAAGTGTAAGACAGGCAGCAGCAGTTTTCCGACCAACAGGAGGACGATAAAAAGTGAGAAGCGAACCATGTTGAGCAGGGCTAGCCCGATCAAAACTGCAATATTTCGGGAGTTCATTTTATTTCCTCTGTTCCAGGTCTGAACGAATGCATTCCTTGTTGATACATTTATTTATGGCATCGGACGAAGAGATCAGACAGCGGTACCGACTGAGGTATCGTCTGGCCTTCAACCATGACTGTTACGACCGCGTTTGGATCAAACCTCGCCGACTGACCCCTATATTCCAGGCAAATATTGGTTGCGAGTTGCATCGCCGCGGCAGACCCGCAAGCGGATTCCTGCGCCTCAGACGCAGTTTCACTCGAGCCAGAGTGGTGCGACATAGATGCAGTTGTTAGCCCGCCTTTAGATGACTCGTGTGATCCTTCAAGGCGGAAACTTGCCTGGCCTGCGTTCGAATGAACTGAAGGAGGCGCAACATTGCATTCCGATTCCGAAAAGATTACTTCCTGATCGCGGATTACGTCACGACGCAATTGGGGTGCGGCTTGATGCCCGCAGAGCGCGGCGGAAGATTGCTCGGTCACGAGCCCTTGTCGTTCGTCAAAGGAGGGACTTTCTTGAACGTCGGCAGTCTTATCAGAAGACTGTGTAACCTTTCCTTCCGATTCTGTACTGGTTGGACGTGGATGCAAGATTACGTCGCGACGTAGGTTGTTGAGCCGTTCCTGAATTGTTTCCCTTGAGATTCTTGCACCGGAATTGCACCAGGTATCAATTTGTTCCGGGAAATCATCATATGCGCGTCGAAGGTCGTATAGCGTGCGCGGAGAGGTGACTCCGCTGGCATAGGCTCGATGGAGGCAGATCGGGGCGTCGATCAAAGCAATAAGTTCTGTTATGAACTGTTGACCTTGCTTACCTAATCCTTCGGCGATTTCTCGTTTGGATTGTTTTTCGTCCATCTTTCGCTGGACAAAGTCGGCTAGAGCCCAGATCGACGGCTTGCGATGTAGAAGGTTTTCCTTTACCTGATCGTAACTATCAAAGCTGAGGTCGAGGAAATACGGGATTGTGGCAAGTCCGGCCTCTTTTGCACCTTTGAACCGACGATGCCCAAAGTTGATGACGTATGCGTCAGCAATGAACGGATGTGGGCGCAATGAGATAGGTGATTTGACACCGCGCTTCTTAATGTCCATAGAGAGCCTTTGTTGCTCCTCGATACCTTCTTCGCTGTCTTCGTCTTCCTTCCTGCGCGCGTTCTCTGGATCTGGATAGATCTTATCTAGAGGCATCTCGGCGGGATGGTAATGTATGGGACTTTGGTCGGCAGATCCTGTTCCAGCCACAGCCATGCCGGCGCCCTTTAGTGCTGTAAGAGCGCTCATTGAGTTGCCTCCGGGTTGTCCATGAGCTTCTTGAAGTGCGAAAGTACGGCGATCATTTCCTTTCCGGCTTCCCTTGCTGTGGACTTGATCTGGCCTCCTTGGGCGGCCTTAAGGCGCCACACGGGTACTCTGGCGCTGGCAGCCTCCCGATAAGCCTGGCGATCGGCAATCGGGAATGGCACCGTCAAGTGCCCATATTCCTCCTTGAGCTTGGAAAATTGTTGGACTTGGAATGGCTGTCGCGGATCGTACTCGTTGATCAACAACCCCAAGAAAGTCAGGTTCTCGTTACGGATCCGTGGATCGGGATGGCTTTTAATACCACCGATACGCCCCATGGTTTCCACTGACTCCCGGATACTGTGCTCGTCAATCTTGGTCGGAACGGTCGCGAAGTTGCTCACAATAAGGAGTGCGTTTGCTATCCGACTATTTGCACCCGCGGTATCGAACACCGCAAAGTCAAAAAAGGGGGCCAGCTGTGCCATCCTTGCTCTAAGGTTGGTGACAAGGTCGAGATCATCGATTGGGGATTCTTCAATTTCGCGCAAGCTTTCACGCACCGACGCGATCAAACTGAGCTTTCCAAACGGCGCCGTTAGTTCAAGAGGCCTTGCGCCGAATAGTTGATGCGTCTGTAGTCCTGCCACGACGAACTCAGACATTGAATTGTTGGTGTCCTCCTGCTCGTCACCATTGACAATCAGAGTTCGTTCACCTGAGTCAGCCAGGAAATGGGCCATGTGGTTATTGGTATTGGTCTTGCCAACCCCACCTTTTTGATTCAGTGCAGTAAATATTTTCATCTCTTGACCTTAGAACGAATGATTCTTGCCAGCTCCAGCACGGCGTCCGCGATCTCAGGTGGCAACACGGTCTCAACGGCAACCCAACCATCTGGCCTCTCGCCATGATCGAGGTGAACTTGCCAGGCGCGGCTAACCAAAGTGCTGATCGTCACGGTTGAAAGTTTCATTTCGGCAGCCACATTTTTTTGCAGCACACCTTCCACCAAGACACGGCGCACGGCTTCAACCTTCCTGGACTCAACGCGGGCCAGATGCGGCCTTATCTTTTCAAACTCATCCAGGGTCAGCTTCTTCCTGCTTGTCATAGGCCTCATTCGTGCCGAGCAGGCACTCCAATGGATTCATATTCCATAGGTTAATTTCATGGCAATGCTGCTGTTTTGACAATGCTCAAAGCCCGAACTTAATGGTTTAGATAAGCTGAACTGGTCACAAGGAGAATGCGCATGTCACTTCGAATTGTTGTCATTTTTCTACTGTCCGGCTTGCCCTGTTATGCGCAAGCGCAGACTGCGCTCCCGCGTGTAAGCCCGGCAGTCCAAAAAGAACGCGATATTGATCGCCGACAGATATTGGAAGCCGAGCTTCAAACGCTGACGGGCGAACTATCCAAGGTGCAAGCTGCTGGCGCAGTCGATCAATCAGTCGAGCGAGACGCCGACCTGGCACGCCGCCGGGAAAACATCAGGTCATTGAAACGTGAATTGGCCGGCATGGACGGTGCCGCAAGGCCCGCACACGATTCGAGTCGTGCCATGGTCAAGGCGACTCGGCGCAGCCTTGCCGATGGCGAACAATTGGGGCTCGACAACCAGCCTCGATATTGGGACCCGTACAGCAGGGCCACTCATACGCCAAATCAACCGGGTACTTTGAAGGGGAGCCAGTGATGAAGATCAACGAACCACGTCTGATTGCTTTCGTACTCTGCTTTACAGCGCTCGCCTTGCAGGCTTTTCCTGTCTACGCCCAGTTCACAGGCACCGGAGCTCAAGCCACAAGCTGGGTTGTCCAGCTACTGACACCGTTCATTCCTCTGACATGTGTCGGTGTCGCGATAGCTTGTTTCATTGGCAAAATCAACTGGTCCTGGTTTGCAGGTGCGATTGTAGGAACCGCCTTGTTTTTTGGAAGAGACCAAGTCGTATCACTGTTCCGTGGCTGGGTGGGAGCATGACATGGACAACGACGACGGTATCAACGTCGACATCCTAGCAGTCGGCCTCATCCGGCCTTCGACGTTTCTGGGCGTTCCCTATGGTGCGGCAGTATTCAATCTGCTGTTGTCAGTCGAGGCACTCGCTTTGACTGAAAATCTGATTTGGCTCCTATTGTGCGTGCCACTCCATGGCATCTGTTACCTAGTCACCCTCAAAGATCCGCGCTCATTTGAATTAATCCTCTTGTGGAGCAAATCAAGCCTGGCAACGTTGATTTCCTCACGAGCCTATTGGCAGGTCTCTACTTACGGGCCACTCACATCGAGGACAAGCCGGAAGATTTTCGAAGAGAAGCGCATTTCTCGTCGTCATAACCATGGAGACCTCATATGATCTCCACCGGGAAGCGGCGCAAGGCACTTTTGCGTGACGTGCCTATTGCCAGACACATTCCATATCAAGGACATCTCACAAGCAGCATTGTTGATACCGCTTCTGGTGACTGTGTTTGTGTTCTACGCCTGGCCGGTGCAGCTTTTGAATGTGCAGACGATTTCGTCATCAATATCCGCCATGACCGATTGAATCGAATTCTGATGAGCCTGGCAGATCCCCGAGTCACCCTTTGGCAGCACGTATTGCGCAGAGAGGACCGTCGATACCCTGAGGGGGAATATCCACCTGGATACGCCCGCGAGTTCAACGAACGATACAAAGCTAAGATTTGCAACGAAGAGCTGATGCTAAATGAACTCTATCTTTCAGTGGTGCTCCGTCCTCATGTGGGAGCGGCAAAACGTGTTTTTGCTTCATTGTTTAAAAATCCACGTCCAGAGGCCGTTCGGAAGGCCAGGCAGGAACAAGTAGGCGAGCTGGAACGGATAATGACGGAGTTGATCACCGCTCTCAGCTATTACGAAGCAGAACCGCTTGCTGTGTACGAGCGTAACGGCGTGTTTTTTTCGGAGACATCGGAGTTCTTCAATTTCCTGATTACTGGAACATGGGAGCGCGTGCCCCTCGCCCCAGTCCCATTGTGCAGCCTTATTGGAAATGTTCGGCCCTTCTTTGGAAATGAGACGGTGGAGATACGTGGACCGTCTAGCAGCCAGTTCGGTGCAATGCTGGGAATTAACGCCTACCCATCAGAGACGAATCCAATATTTCTTGATGAATTATTGACCCTGCCATTTGAATTCGTCATCACCCAGTCCTTTGAGTTTCACTCAAAGGATGCGGCACTCCTGAGTATGAAAATGAAGAGCAATCGCATGGAGAATGTCGGTGATGCAGCTCAGTCCCAAATCGACGAAATTCCTGATCTTGCAGATGATCTGGTAAGCCATCGAACCGTTTTTGGCGGGCATCACTTCGGCATGTTTGTCAGGTCCAATAACCTAGCGAGCCTAAATAAGAATATTGCGGACGCCCGCCGAGTTCTCATTGACGCGGGTATCAAGCCGGCACGCGAAGACTTGGCTGTTGAGGCTGCATTCTGGGCTCAGCTTCCAGGGAATCTTTCCATGCGGCCTCGCGTATCACCGATCAATAGTAGAAACCTCTGTGGATTTGCGCCCCTTCATAATTTCCCGACAGGACGATTCAGTGGCAATCATTGGGGAAGTGCAATCGCTATGCTGCTAACGGCAGCCAAGACTCCACATTTCCTTAACTTGCATGCGGCGGATCCCCAAGCAAAGAGTGGCGGAAATAAGAAAGACGTCGGCCATTCATTGCTGCTCGGTCCGAATGGTTCAGGAAAAACTGCGGCCGTTTGCTTCTTACTGGCGATGCTGCAGAAATTTGGCGTCACTTCCGTACTATTTTCGAAGGATCGGGATTCCGAAATTCTGGTTCGAAGACTACGTGGAAAAGTCTTTCGCCTAGGCCTCAATCAACCATCCGGCCTCGCGCCGTTTTCCCTCGATCCCATTATCCCTGGTAATGTGCGACATCTTCAGCTCCTATTGAGAAAACTGGTAAGTAGGCCGAGTGTTTCAGAAAATGGTATTGAAATTGAGACCCGACCGCTGTCAATTCAAGAAGAAAAAGAACTGGATAGGTCCATAGGTCAGGTCTTAGCGATGCCCGCCAATACGCGGCGACTTGGCCGCATATTGGACTTTCTGCCGAAGGGAGAACTATATGACCGTCTCGCCAGGTGGTGCTATTCAAGGGAAGCTGGACGCGCCGATGGTGCGTTGGCGTGGGTTTTCGACAATGATGCGCCATTGATCGCAAATGAGCTCGGATCGACGCTGACAACCGTCTTTGATACCACTTCGTTCCTGGATGACCCTGAACTTCGTGCTCCCATTACGTTGCATCTGTTTCACTTGACTCAGTCGTTGATCGATGGCCGGAGATTGGCCGTGTTCTTTTCGGAATTCTGGAAAGCACTAGGAGACAGGGATTTTTCCGCTTTCATTAAAGATTTGCTCAAGACGTTGAGAAAGAAGAATGGATTTGTCGTATTGGACTCGCAGTCCCCCAGTGACGCTCTAACCCATCCGCTGGCAAGAACGCTAATGGAGCAAATCGCAACGATGTTTCTGTTCCCCAATCCCGGCGCCGACGCTTCTGAACATAAAGATGGGCTGGGCTTGTCCGCCCGGGAGTTCAATCTGATCAAGACTGACTTGCCAGAAGGGGCCGGCTTGTTCTTGTTGAAGCAGGGGCGGCATTCTGTTGTGCTGAGACTGGCACTAGAGGGCATGGCCGACGATTTGGCTGTCCTTTCCGCAAGGACTTCAAATCTCGCATTGATGGATAGTCTGATTGACCAATTCGGTGAGGATCCAGATTCTTGGGCACCACTTTTTGATGCCAAGAGGAGGGCGGCATGAAACTCTTGAGGTTGATCTTAACTGCTTTCATGTTTGGGGAGGCATCTGTCGCTTCAGCTCAGATGGCGGTCGTTGATAGTGCCAACCTGGGACAGGCTCTAAAGCAAGTCAAAGCTTGGGCAGACCAGTATCAGCAAATGAAAGTGCAAATTGACGTTTTGAATTACCAGTTCAAGGCGCTGACAGGCGACCGCGGCATGTCCACGCTATTGCCAACCTTAGCACCGATGATGCCCCAGGATTGGGGAAGGTCAATGACCGAACTGTCTTCGCTTGCCAATCAAATACGGCAGTCCCAAGCCGTGCTGACGCCTCAGCAAGTCTCGAACATGTCGACTCAGCTTCAACAGTTCCTGGCCAATGCACAGAATATTTCGGCGGCAAATCAGGCGATGGCGCAAATGGCTTTTAACGACGCGGCATCTCGGCAAACGAGATTGCAGACCTTGACGTCTGCACTAGCGACAACCAAGGATCCGAAAGCTGCGTATGACCTGGCCAATCGGATTGCAATAGAACACGCCGCCCTCACCAAGGATCAGAATCAACTGGAGGCAGCTGCAAACGGTGGCGCTGCGCAGGACCGCGCATATCGGTTGATGGTCAATCAGATGCGAATTGGATCCGTTGGAACCTCAATTCCTAAGTTTGATACTGCCTTGCCTTGATCAATCGGTCACTTGATTGGAGGGACAAATGCGCCGCTTAATCCTTATGTTGGCTATTTCATTGCTTGGTTGTGTCAAGGTCGACCCTCCAGTTTCTCAGCAAGTTGCGGACCGCGTTTATACGGTTGACGAGTTCATTGCCCAGCCTGACCTGCGCAAGAAGGTATTTGCCCTTTGCAGTTCAGATCCGGGTCGTAAAGGATCGGATCCGAATTGCATTAATGTGACTCGAGCTGAAAGAATCAGCTCTTATGGAACCCTTTCTCGTCCAAAGTCTTGATGGAGGCCGGAAATGGCTGGCTCGGCTACTCTGTATGGCGATAGTCTCCAATACGTAAATGCGGTCTGCGAGAGTTACATTGGTGAAAACGTTGCCGCTGTCGCGCAAATTGTTGGTCCATTCGCTGTGACCACATTGACCTTGTACGTCGTGTTATGGGGCTTCGCCAGCATTCGCGGTTTGATCAAAGAACCGCTAAGTGATTTCGTCAGTCGAGTTATTACTATTTCTGTGGTATTTGCGATCGGACTGAATGTCGCCACTTACAACATACTAATTACAAATACTTTTCTCCGTGGTCCAGACGAATTCGTCGCAGGGCTGGCCCGGTCTTCTGGCCCGAATGGAGTTGTTAATGGTCTGGATGCAATGCTGCAGCAGGGCCTTGATCTTGGGGGAAGGTTTTGGGCAAAAGCTGGCATCCTTGATGGAGATTTTGGCTTGTATTTCATCGCCATTTTCGTCTTCTTTACGGCAATCGTTGTCACGGCGTATGCATTCTTCTTGCTGGCGCTATCAAAAGTTGCACTTACCGTTCTTGTTGGAATTGGACCTCTATTCTTTATCGGACTTCTTTTCCAATCGACGTCGGGCTTCTTTAATAGTTGGTTACGTCAAATGGCGAACTACTTTCTTGTTCCAATTCTTGTTGTAATGGTTAATCTCCTCGTCCTGAAGCTCTTCGGGAGGGCTGCGAGCGGCGCGGCAGCCATAACCAATACAGCTGAAGTGGGACAACTCCTTCCTTTCTTTGCCATGGGGTTGGTTTGCGTATTGGCTTTAGCTTCTGTGCTTGGAATCGCTGCAGGCCTAGCGGGGGGAGTGTCACTATCGTCTTTCGGCCTGGGGCGATTCAGCGCTGGCTTATTGCGGCATTTCGGAGGGAAGTTCGCCGGCTGGGCGGGTAAGAAGGCTTGGCAGGGCGCCAAGTGGTCCACTAAGAAAGGGTGGAATGGGGCGGCGTGGACCAGCAAGAAGGTCGCCCGTGCGGCCTGGAATTACCATCAGAGGCGCTAAGCCATGCACGAGCCAGACCAGGCAAGAATATGGATAAGTGAGATTCTATCGTCGAGGTTCAAATGAACGACAGTTTGATGGTGCTGGCGATACTGATCTTGTTGACTGGATGTGCCAGTTCGCTACCGACCTGTGACGGAAAGGATCGCCGTCCAATCAACGGGGTTGCTTCGGACGAAGTATTTCATGCCAGTTGCGGTGTTCCTTCCCTAGGAGCTGTCCATGGTCGATAGAGTTGATCCAGATTCGCTGTCAAGAGAGCTGGCTTCAATGCGGGAGCTCATTGACGGGCACGCTAACGTCCAACGCATGCTTGATCTGGCCGCTGACGAAGCCGACCGTCGCGCGCTGCAACAAGAAAAGTCCACGCTCATGGCCTGGCGTGTGTCCGGAGCATTTGGAGTCCTTGCATTGGCCGCCATGTTAGTGGCTGCAGGTTCGGTCGCAACGGCGATGCGGCCTGCCCCCGTCCCCAAAATTTTGGTTGTCGACAAGGCAGACGGCGTTGTCCATCCATTGATGTCGCTCACGGAATTCCAACTTTCGCCGGAAGAGTCAACGATTCGGCGCAACGTCACTACCTTTGTCGTGGCCAGGGAAGGGTATTCCTATGAACAGGCCGACACCCACTACTATACGACAGCGGCATTCTTGAGCCCACAGCTACAGGGGCAATGGGCCCAGTTATGGGATAAAGAAAATCGAGAGTCCCCACCCAACAAGTACAAGAAAGACCGCCGAGTTCGAATCAAGGTCGGCGCAATCACTGTGTTGAGAAACGGGCTAGGGGCGGCGATTGGCGCCAGGGCGAGCTTTTCTCGGATAGAACAAGTCAATGATGTTTCAGATGGCCGACCTACAAATTGGATCGCAACAATTTCTTTTCATTGGGTGAATCAACCGACTAATGAGCAAGATCGTCGGATCAATGACCTCGGATGGGAGGTGACGGACTATGTCTCTGATCGGGATCTCATCGTGGGTAAGCAAGGATCCGCTGAGGCTGCTCCTGTCTCTAGTCAGGATTCCAGTACTTCCGGCATGGCGCTTGTCCGACCTCATTCGAATCAAGAGGTCAGGCAATGAGGATAACGTTTATGGCAGCAATCATTTCCGCTTGTGTGACTGCGACTGCTGCGGCTGTGCAAGTTCCGGAACCGTCGAAAGAGGACCCGCGTATTCGCTATGTCAACTACGATCCAAATAATGTGGTTGTTCTATATACCAAGGTTGGTGCCTCGCTCCTCGTTCAGTTTGACTCGAACGAACAACTTGTCGACCTTGTCGGAGGAGACGTCGAGGCATGGGGCGTCGCTAGTCCTCTGGCGCGCAATGGATTCTTTCTGAAGCCTGCTGGCAATGCCCCGGACAGCAATATACAAGCGATTACTACCCAAAGAATCTATAACTTTGATGTCAGATTAGCCTCAAAAGGGGCGCCGTCCTACTTAACCGTGCGATTTCGGTATCCGGCGACAGAGCTTGCGAAGGCTGCAACCCTGCTCGAATCAAAACGAGTCCGTTCTCTATTGGACACCGGAGGAGGCGTCGTTAACCGGCAATACACAGTGCAGGGAGCCAGCGATCTTTCGCCAATTGAAGCCTGGGACGATGGCAGGAGCACTTTCCTACGGTTTCGTGCACGATCCAATATTCCAGCGATCTATCTGAGCCTGGATGACGAAAAAGACTCCGAACAAATCGCCAAGACCAGCCTCACCGATGATCTAGTTCAGATTCAGGGAATACGGCGCAAGTTCATCCTTCGAATCGGCACGCAGGTGGCATGCGTCTATAACGAAGGGTTTAGGATCAACGATCCTCGTCCACCGACCAATACCGCTTCTTCTTCCGTTGTGCGCAATGTGAAAGGCGGTGAAAAGTGAATTTACTCAATACGCTCCGACACAAAGACAATCAAGCCGACAGCGAGGAATATATCGATGGCGAGCGGGCGTTGACGTCTGTGAACAAGGGCGCGTCCATGCAAGCCAGCATAACCAACTGGACTGTCATGATTGGCGCAATTGGTCTCGCTGGATTCATGCTGCTTAAATACTATAGCGGTGTATATCAGAAGCACCAAGCTAGTAAGGGAGTTACCAAGGACTTGACGCATCTGGTATCCACTTCAAGTCTGCCTCCATTGTCGATGCCGGAACCGGAGCCTGCTAAATCTGCCTCGGCTTCCAGTCCTGGCCAGGGCGGAAAGGAGGCTGGTCGCTTGCCACCGCCAGGGCACACGAGCGGTGGATCTGGTCCGGAGTCGAATGGAGCGATTCAGAATCAAGTGAAGTCGCCGGAGGAGACGATTCTGGACCGGCGGCTGAAGCGGGAGCTGCGCTTCAATTTTCAGGGAGGGGCACAAGGCAATGCGAGCTCTGCGCCGTCCGGCACCGCGGCTGACAATGAGAGCTCAGCGTTTCCGAGCCAGGTTGGGCCAGCAAATTCACACTCTAGTGCCCGCGAGACCCAATCGCCATCCCAGAACTCCATATCCCGTGCCTACCTTTTGGCTGACCCGGCCTTGATGATGACTCGGGGAACAGTCATCCCTTGCACTGTCATTCCAGCGGTTGATACCACCTTGAAGGGAGTCGTCAGCTGCATTACAGCAGAGGACGCCACAGGCGCGGACGGCAAAGTCTCGCTTATGGAGCGCGGCACCTTTTGCACGGGTTTTCAAGGAGGAGGGATTGCCCAAGGGCAGCGCCGCGTTGGCATTGTATGGCAGCGCTGCGAGACTCCTCAACATGTGTTGATTCCCCTGGATGCTGGCGCGACCGATACCCTCGGTAGACCAGGCATCGCCGGCGCTGTGGACAGTCACTTCTGGGACAGGTTTGGTGGGGCAATCGCATTGAGCCTGATTGGCGATCTGGGTTCTTATCTGGCCGCAACCCGCCAGGGCAATGGCAACAGCACGACCATTGCTTTTCCCAATATCTTGAACGGACCGCAGGAGCTGATGAACGAGGTCTTGAAAAACACCGTCAACATTCCACCGACAATCACTGCACCGCAAGGTGCGCGAGTGCAGATTTTTTTGGCCGGAGACATTGATTTCAGGGACGTCTATCAATTGGAAAGGAAACCGTAACCATGGGACCACATACTTCCATGATCAGTTCAATTGCAGGGAATGGTCAACCTGCAGCGTATTCGAAATCAATGGCGAACCAAGACGTCGATGATATTGCCGGTATTGATGATTCCACGCTATCGGTTCATCTGGAGCCGATCCACGAATACCTGGCTGATGAATCTGTCAGCGAGATCGTCATCAACAATGTTGGCGAAGTCCTTTTGGAGCGAGCAAATGGCTGGGAAATCGTCCTTTGCCCCCTCGTCACGACGACATGGTGTGAAGGACTGGCAATGTTGCTGCGAAATCGGTCCAACCAAGATCTGAGGGAGGACTGGCCATTGCTGGGCGCACGCTTGCCGGGAGGGCTGCGTGTGCAGATCGTCATTCCGCCAGCAATTGAACCAGGAAAGTTCTCTTTTACCATTCGCCGGCCCGCCGCAAAGGTACTGTCGCTGAAGGAAATCATTGATGCAGGTGCGTTTGACACTTGCCGCTGCGAACAATCGGCGCTGCTGACCGGTGCTAATCGAATGGGGATCGAAAAGACTTTGCCCAAGCGTGAGCAATCGTTGCTTGCACTATTCCGGGAAAAGAAGTGGGAAGCGTTCTTCACGTCAGCTGTCGAATGGAGGAAGAATATCGTCTCCTCTGGCTCTACCGGATCTGGAAAGACCACTCTGGGAAATGCGTTGGCGGCACTGATTCCCATGCATGAACGCGTCATCACTGTTGAAGATACACGGGAGATTCGTCTTCCTCATCACAATCAAGTCAATCTGGAATACAAGAAAGGTGAGAATGGCATCTCCAGGCTGAAGGCGCGCGATCTACTGGAGGCGACATTGCGGATGCGTCCAGATCGTGTGCTGCTGGCTGAATTGCGTGGTGATGAATCGTTCTTCTTCATACAGAACGTCCTCAATTCCGGCCATTCTGGGACCATCACCACCGTGCATGCTTCGAGCGCAAAACTAGCTTTTGGCAGACTGGCTCTATTGGTGAAAGGCAGCCCAGAAGGCGCCGGCCTGGATCTAGTCGACATCAACTCGAGTTTGCAGACATTGATTGATATCGTTGTGCAAATGGAGCGCGTCCCTGGTGGCCGCCGAATTGTTTCCGAGGTCTATTTCGATCCAGCACAGGCATTGTGCAAATTGGGATAGGAGGGCGTCGCGTTGATTACCCCGATTGATAGCCCGCGCTACAAGGTCCTCGCCTTCAGTGGAATAGCGCTGGCCGGTGTTGTCTTCTGCCTTTATCTGGCAAGCTATTTCCTGCTGATAAAGCTCTCCAGCCCGCTCCTGCCTCCGTCGATGGCGACGCCCATGACTGTTCTTGACTACTGGAAAGATTATGGTGAGGAACCCTATGCGCGCCGCTGGATCCTCGCATGTCTGGCCGCTGGTGCATTGCCAGCAGGTCTTTTCGTATGGGCATTAGTCAAGCCAGTAAGCCGGTCACTGCACGGGGACGCTCGATTCAGCACCAAGGCGGAAGTGCGGCGTGCAGGTTTGTTTGGTGAAACGGGCATTGTTCTTGGGCGCTGGGGACTGCATTATCTGGTGCTCGGCAAGCAATTGGCAGCCATCGTTGTCGCGCCGCCCCGCTCAGGGAAGGGGGCCGGCCTGGTGCAGCCCAATGCGCTTTCGTGGCATGGCAGCATGGTCGTCAACGACGTGCGCAAGGAGTGCTACCGCATTACAGCGGGCTACCGGTGCAAGTTCTCGGAAGTCTACCTGTTTGATCCACTGTCGCCGAAAGGGCTGACCGCGCAGTGGAACCCGATTTCCAGGTACTACGTACCGGATGATCCGCCTCTTCGAGTGAGCGCATTGCAGAAACTAGCCAATCAGCTGTCGCCCGATCCTGCTTCCGGTGATCCATTTTGGCCTGCATCATGTCGGGACCTGTTTCTTGGCCTAGGCTTGTATGTCATTGAAACCCCATCCCTCCCGCGCACGCTGGGCGAATTGGTGCGCCAGATCATGCACGGCTCTGATGATTCGGTCAGCGACCATTGGAGGCAGATTATCAGTGATCGGGATAGGGAAGGGCAGCCATTGTCGTCAACGTGCAAACGTATGCTGTATGACTTTGTGTCGCTCAGTCCACAGACGCAATCGAGCGTCAGAAAGACTTTTACTGCCAAGTTGCAGCTATGGACCGATCCCCTCATCGATGCGGCGACGAGCGGCGATTCTTTCAATTTTTATGAGCTGAGGAAGAAGCGGCTGTCGATCTACCTTGGGGTAAATCCAGGCGACCTGGATCGCTTATCTCTATTAATGAACCTGTTCTTTACCCAGCTCCTGGACGCGAATATGGACAAGATGCCGGACGACGACCCGAGCGTGCGATTCGAGCTGCTGGTCATCAAGGATGAATTTGCCGCACTTGGGAGGATGGCGATCATCGAAAAGAGCATCCAGCTGATGGGAGGGTACGGAATTCGCCCCCTGCTTATAGCTCACTCCATCCCTCAGCTTCGGGCAGTATATGGTCCCGACCATACGAAGAATATTATTGCCTGTTGTGGGGCTCGGATTGTTTATGCACCAAATGACAATGACTATGCCATCGATGTCTCGCGTGAGCTGGGAACTTTTACGGCCGAAAGCAAGACGGAATCTCACCATGGGATGTCTTTTCGCTCAGGGGGATCGTCCAAATCGAAGTCACCGAGGGCTTTACTAAATCCGCTCGAAGTGAAGATGATGGGAGTGAACAGTGAAATTATCTTTGTGGAACACTGCTTGCCTATCTTCTGCCGCAAGATCTGGTATTGGCGGCGTCCGATTTTCCGGTTGCGAGCAAAACTTCCGCCACCAGACATTTCACCAATCGAAATCAAGATGCCACCACAGCCCCCTACTGGCGTAGAAAAAGGAGACCATGCAATG
>JACXTT010006445.1_pt1 | contig 16719 bp, 16 predicted proteins | sample 9270951 | NCBI WGS metagenome assembly JACXTT01 (sample SAMN15532306, study PRJNA645909) | rock metagenome | isolation source: weathered quartz diorite | place: Puerto Rico | collected 2017-06-21 | reverse complement strand
CGCGGCCCGTGGCTGCACACCATCATGTACGAGATCCCGGTGCTCGCCGTCGTGTCCGAAGTGTATTTCCGGCGCACACAACCGCGGCCTGACCTGGAGGAAGGCAGGCGGCGCCTCAGAGCGAAGATCGAGCTCGTGCGCACGGTGGAGCGCGAGCTCGACTTCCGCATCTCCGACTTCGGTACGCGGCGGCGCTTCTCGTGCGCCTGGCACGGGGAAGTGCTGCAGAGCCTCAAGCGCGAGGTGCCCGAATACTTTGCCGGGACCTCCAACGTGTGGTTCGCCATGCGGAACAACGTGACTCCGCTCGGCACGATGGCGCACGAGTACATGCAGGCCTGCCAGGCGCTCGGGCCGCGGCTGCGCGACTCGCAGACCTTTGCTTTCGACAAGTGGGCGCAGGAGTACCGCGGCGACCTCGGCATCGCGGTCGCCGACACCTACGGCACGGAGGCATTCCTGCGCGACTTCGACATGTACTTCTGCAAGCTGTTCGACGGCGCGCGGCATGATTCCGGCGACCCATTCGAATGGGGCGAGAAACTGATCGCCCACTACCGCAAGAACCGCGTCGACCCGCGCACCAAGCAGCTCATCTTCTCCGACCAGCTTTCGTTCCCGCTCGCCATCGCCATCGCACGGCGCTTCCACGGCCGCGCCATCACGGCATTCGGCATCGGCACGAACCTCACCAACGACCTCGGCTACGAGCCGATCAACATCGTCATCAAGATGACGGAGTGCAACGGCCAGCCGGTGGCCAAGGTCTCCGACTCTCCCGGCAAGACCGTCAGCAAGGACGCGGGCTACCTGCGCTATCTGCGGCAGGTATTCGGCCTCGAACCCGCCGAGAAGATCTGATTCGCAATACTGCGGTCGCGGTGCTCGGCAGCTGCTTTGCGCTCAACATGTTCGGGCGCGGGCTCGGCGACACGTACGTGGTGTTCGTGCTGCCACTGGAGCGCGACTACAGCTGGACGCGCTCGCAGCTCACCAGCGTCTACTCGATCTATCTGCTGATGCACGGCGTCACCTCGCCGCTTGTCGGTCTGGTCTTCGACCGCCTCGGGCCGCGCTGGGTCTACACGACCGGGCTCGCCTGCATGTGTGGCGCGTTCTTTCTCGCCGCCGGACTCTCGAACCTCTGGCAGTTCTACCTCTTCGTCGGCGGCTTGGTCGGCATCGGTGTGAGCCTGACCGGCATGGTACCGGGCTCGGCGCTGATTGCGCGCTGGTACCGGGAGCGCCTCTCCACCGCGATCGGCATCGCGTTCTCCGCGGCTGGCGTCGGCACCATCCTGTTCGTGCCGCTCACGCAGCAGCTCGTCGGCGAGTACGGCTGGCGGCTCGCCTACCGCGTGCTCGGCACGGCGCTGCTCGTGCTCGTGCCGGTGGTGGCGTTCCTCGTGCCGTGGGGCCAGTTCTATGCCGGGCATCCCGAGCGCGTGCATGCGGCGAAAGCGAAAGGCGGCGAGGGCGGCTGGACGCTGCGCACGGCGATGCGCACGCCGCTCTACTGGGGCCTGTGCCAGGTGTTCTTCTTCACCGCGGCCGCGATGTTCACCGTCATCGTCCAGCTGGTCGCCTTCTTCGTCGATGTCGGCTTCTCGCCGATTACGGCGGCAAGCGCCTTCGGCGCGCTCGGTTTCATGTCGGCGATCAGCGTCATGGGCAGCGGCTTCACCTCGGATCGCTTCGGCTACCGCCAGACCATCACCGCGACCTTCGCCGGCACCGCGACCGGCATGGCGCTGCTGCTCATCCTCACCTACGTGCCTTCGCACCTACTGCTGGTCCTGTTCGTGCCTATCTTCGGCTTATGCATGGGCGTGCGCGGCCCGATCATCTCGTCGATCTCCACACGCTACTTCGCCGGGCCGAACGTGGCGACGATCTACGGCACCATTTACGCGACCAACGCGATCGGCGCGGCTTTCGGCTCGCTGATGGGCGGGCTGCTTCACGACCTCACCGGCGGCTACCGAGCCGGGCTCGCGGTGGCGCTCGTTTGCGTGCTGTTCGCCTCCACTCCCTTCTGGAGCGTGCCAGCGCTCAGGAATTTCCGCTGACTCTTAGCCTTTTCCACCAATGCGCCGCATGCGCCGTTCGCGCTCGGCGAGCGTGCAGCCGCGCAGGTCGGCCGCGCCGTGCTCGGTGACGAAGATGCCGGCTTCGCTGCGCGGTACGGAGACCGGACCTGACAGGCGTTCCACGACCCGCGAGGCGGGCAGCGCGATGATCGAGATGCCGCCCGGCGATTGGTTTGCCGCGCAGATGAAGTCCAGCGCGCCACCGACCGCGCCCACGTAACTGCCGCGCGCCACCTCGCCGTTCACCTGCCCGGTGAGGTCGACCTCCACAGCGGAGTTGATGGCGACGAAGCGCTCGATCCGCCCGAGCGTCGCTGCGCCGTGCGTCACATCGGACGATGTGAGCGTCACTGCGGGGTTTTCGCGCGCCCAGTCGAACAGCGCGCGCGTGCCCATGAGCGCGCCGCCGATGCAGCGCTTCACCTGCAGCAAAGGCACGTTCTCGCAGATCACGCCGGAGTGGTAATCGAGCGCGCGGCCCGCCAGCGCGCTCAGGATGGCGTTGGGCAGGGCGCCGATGCCGCACTCGACAGTGGCGCCGTCGGGAACCCACTGCGCAGCGTGCTGCGCGATGCGGCTCTCGATTGCGCCCGGCGCGCCGTAACGCAGCTCGACGGGCGCGCGCGAGCTGTCGAGCAGCAGATCGAAATCGTCGCGTCGCAGGAGCGGCTGCGTATGCGTCCACGGCACCCGATCGTTCACTTCGGCGATCAGCGCGCGCGCGACCTCGAGCGCAGGCGCGAGGTACTCGACACCAAGGCCCAGGCTGTACTCGCCGCGCGCGTTGGGTGGGCTCACCTGCAACATCGCCACATCGCAAGGCAGGCGGCCGCTGCGGATCAGCGCGCCGAGCTGCGAATACGGCACGGGCAGGATGTCGAGCGCGCCGGCCTCGGCGAGCGCCCGGTTGCTGCCGGTTCCGCAATAGGAGCTCAAGCGCAGGTGATCGGCGTGCTCCGGCCGCAGCAGGCCGGAATAGCTCGAGCCGAGGAAGATCCGGCAGCCGGACAGGGTAGCCCGCTGCTCGATCAGCGCCTCCACGAGCGTTTGCGGCTCCGCGCAGGCCTGGCCCCAGATCAACGCGTCGCCCGGCCGGATGACGCTAAGATTCATCTATGGACGAGCGCACCAAGGTCACCATCCTGACCTCGAGCTACCGCATCAAGGGCTATATCGATCTCCTGCCCGGCGCGCGGGTGACCGATTACATGACCGAGGCGCGCGACTTCATCGCGGTGACCAACGCCGAAGTATGGCCCCTGGAAGTCGCCGGGCAGAAGCTGCTCGCGGCGCCCTTCATCAACGTGAGCCGCGCGCACATCGAGATCATCTTCCCCGGCCATTAGCGGTCGAGCTCCTGGTCCTCGTACGACGCGGGATCGGAGATCGGCTCGATGTGGGTGAAGATCGCGGCGTTCGGTACCATGGCGCGCATGCGCGCCTCGATCTCCTCTGAGAGCCGGTGCGCCTGCGCCACCGTCCACGCGTCCGGCACGAGCAGGTGGAACGACACGAAGCGCCGCGCGCCTGCCTGGCGCGTGCGCACGGCGTGGAACGACACGCCGTAGCGGCGCGAGTATTCGTCGATCAGCTTCGTCACCTCCGCCTGGTCCTCCGCCGAGATCGCCGGGTCGAGCAGTCCACGCACCGAGCGGCGCACCAGGCCGAAGCCCGTCCAGAGGATATGTGCCGACACCGCGAGCGCGACCAGCGCGTCCAGGCGCAGCCACCCCGTGAGGTAGACGAGCGCCACGCCCGCGATCACGCCGGCGGAGGTCCACACGTCGGTCATCAGGTGGCGACCATCGGCTTCCAGCGTGATGCTGCTGTGTCGCCGCCCCGCGCGCAGCAGCACGAGCGCCACGCCATAGTTGATCGCGGTGGCGACGACGGTGAGCGTCAGGCCCTCGAACGGCATCTCGAGCGCCTGAGGCGTGACAAGGCGCGGCACCGCGGTCCACACGATGCCGGCCGCCGCTACGACGATGAGCGCGCCTTCGATACCGGCGGAGAAGTATTCGGCCTTCGACAGGCCGTGCGGATAGTTCTCGTCCGGCGGCGAGGCCGCAAGCCGCAGCATCGACAGCGCAAGAAGCGCGGCCGCCAGATTGACGAGCGATTCGAGCGCGTCCGAGAGCAGGCCCACCGAGCCGGTCACCCACCACGCCAACGCCTTCAAGCTGATGGTGGCGATGGCGGCCGCCACCGACAGCCATGCGTAGCGCTCAAGCTGCATAGTCGCGATACAGCCGCATGAGCGGGTCCGCAGGCAAACGCGCCGTCGGGGAGGCCAATTCGACGAGCGCAATATGCCGCGGGTCCCCCGCGCTCGCGACGAACCGGCGCACCTGCAGCGTACCGGCGATCGCGGGTACGTCGATCTCGCGTTCGGCGGTAAGCAGCAGCACCGCCTTCGCGAGCGGATGCAAGTCGGCGCCGCCGGGCTGCAGCTGCTCGCACGCCCAGCGCCTGAAGACCACGCATCTGCCCAGGCACCGGCGCGTCCACGGCGTCGCGTTGGCGAAGCGCTCGAGATACGCGGGCGACTGCAACACGCCTGCGCCATCGAGCTCGTAGGTCGCCAGGTATTTGCCTTCGCCCGGCGCGCCGGCGGCGACCCAGCGCCGCGCGGAGCGAAAGCCCGGGATCGCGAGCCGCTCGGGCAGGTGCTCGGTGTCGTACCAGGCGTTGAATTCCTCCTCCATCGCACCCGGCGGTTCGGTCATGGTCAGCAGCAGTCCGCGGTGCGTCATGCCGGGCGCATCCTGCCTCTCTCGATCACATAGGCGCGGTCTACGAGCCGCGGCGCGAACCGCGCGTTCTGCTCGCAAAGCAGCACGCTCAAGCCAGCGCGCTTAAGCTCGGCGAGCGCTTCCGCCATCTGGCGCACGACGAGCGGCGCGAGACCTTCCGACGGCTCATCGAGCAGTACCGCCCGCGGATTGCCCATCAGCGTGCGCGCGATGGCGAGCATCTTTTGCTCGCCGCCGGACATGCGCGCGCCGAGGCGGTCCTTCATTGCGCCCAGGGGTGGAAAGAGCGCGCAGACGCGCGCTTCGTCCCACAGCCGCGAGCCCGGGCGTGGCGCGCGCCGCCCGACCTCCAGGTTTTCGGCAACGCTGAGCGCGGCGAAGATGCGCCGGTCCTCCGGCACGTAGCCAAGCCCGAGCCGGGCGATCTCGTAGGCCTCCAGCCGCGCGAGCGGCGTGGCGTCGAAGCGGATGTCGCCCGCGCGCGCGATGAGGCCCATGAGGGCCTTGAGGGTAGTCGATTTTCCCGCGCCGTTGCGCCCCGTGAGCATGACTACCTCGCCCGCGCCGAGCTCGAGCTCGATGTCGAACAGAACGCGCGCTCGCCCGTAGCCCGCCGTCAGCCCACGGACCTCAAGCAGCGCCAAGGTACACCTCCCGGACGCGCGGATCGGCGCGCACGATTTCCGGCGCACCGGCGGCGATCAGCTCTCCGGCGTGCAGCACCAGCACGCGATCGGCGTGGCCGAAGACGATGTCCATGTCGTGCTCGGTGAACAGGACCGCGATGCCATCGGTCTTCGCCAGCGTGCGCGCGAGCGCCATCAGCGCGCCGCGTTCTTCCGGCGCCATGCCGGCCGTGGGCTCGTCCATGAGCAGCAGGCGGGGGCGATTGGCGAGCGCGATGGCGAGCTCCACGCGCTTGAGATCGCCATAGGCGAGCAACGCGCAGGGCCGCGCCGCCTGGCCGAGCATCCCCACGCGCTCGAGCAGCGCGTCGGCTTGCGTAACGTGCAGCCCGGTGAAAGCGGCAAACGGCGCATAGAGCCGCCGCTCCGCCGAGACGAGTGCCATCTGCAGGTTCTCGCGCACGGTCATGGAGCCGAACGTGGCGGTGATCTGGAACGTGCGCCCGACGCCAAGGCGCCAGATATCGCGTGGCGCGCGCCCGACGAGGCTTTGGCCGTCAAGCACGACCGCGCCGGCGTCGGCCGAGAGCTGGCCGTTCAGCAGGTTGAAGCAGGTCGTCTTGCCGGCACCGTTCGGGCCGATCACGGCGACGAGCTCGCCTGAAGACACGGTGAAGGAGACGCCTCGCAGCGCTTGCACGCCGCCATAGCTTTTTGCGAGGTCCCGTACGACGAGCGCTGTCACCTGGCGTAGCGCTCCTTCAGATACCCGGCAATGCCGCCTGGAAAGAGCAGCACGAGTGCGAGCACCACGCCGCCGATGGCCGCGCGCCAGTATTCAACCTCGCGCGCCAGTGCATCCTGCAGCCAGACGAACAGCGCCGCGCCCCACGCCGGGCCGGTCAGCGTCTGCACGCCGCCGAGCAGCACCATGACGAGCGCATCCACCGAGCGCGGCACGGACAGCGTCTCCGGGGAAATGGAGCCCTTCGAGAACGCGTACAGCGCGCCCGCGATGCCGGCGAAGACGCCGGCGATGGTGAAGCCAATCCACTGCACGCGCCGTACGTCGATGCCGATTGCGTCCGCGCGCAGCGGCGCGTCGCGCGCGGCGCGCAGCGCGTAGCCGAGCGGCGCGGCGAGCGCGCGCCATAGCAGCAGGATGCCGGCCGCGCAGACGATCAGCGCGAGGTAGTAATACGCCGGCTTCGACGCGAGCCACGGCGCGGGCCACACGCCGATCAGGCCATTCGAGCCGCCGGTCACGCTGTCCCACTGGAATGCGACCGACCATGCGATCTGCGCGAAGGCGAGCGTCAGCATCGCGAGGTACACGCCGGCGAGGCGGACCGCGAACCAGCCGCACAGCGCCGCGCCGGCAAGCGCAAGCAACGGTGCGAGCGCCAGCGCCGCTGGCATCGGCGCGTGTGTACGTAGGAGTAGCAGTGCCGCGCCGTAAGCACCCAGCCCGAAGTAGGCGGCGTGGCCGAACGAAGCCAGCCCGCCCGGCCCCATGATGAAATGCAGGCTCACCGCGAAAAGCGCGAACACCAGGATGTCGGTGGCGAGGATGAGCGCGTACTCGTCGCCTGCCAGCGGCAAGGCGGCGAGCAGCGCGAGCAGGCAAGCGAGCGCGAGCGCCGCTTTGCGGCCGATGCGTCCGAGTGGCGGCTCTGCAGCCTGCGCGCCGCGATACGCGGGCAGCGGCTTGCCGAGCAGGCCCCAGGGCCGCAGAACGAGCACCGCCGCCATGACGATGAACTCGACCGCGAGCGTGATCTCGGAATAGCCGAAGCCGACGCAGAAGGCCTTCACCTCGCCGATGAGGAGCGCGGCGAGGAACGCGCCCGGGATCGAGCCGAGCCCGCCGACGACCACCACCACGAACGCGTCGGAGATCGCCGCCAGATCCACACCGAGGCTCGCGGGCTCGCGCGGCACGGCGAGCGCGCCTGCGGCGCCGGCAAGAAACGCACCGAGGGCAAAGACGCCGGTGAATAGCCAGCGCTGGTTGACCCCGAGCGCCGCCGCCATTTCGCGATCCTCGGTGGCCGCGCGCACCAGCGTGCCCCAGCGCGTGCGCGTAAGGAGCGCGTGCAGCAGCGCGAATACGAGCGGGCCGAGCGCCATCAGCAGCAGGTCGTAGCGCGGAAAAGACGCGCCAGCGATGGATACAGCATCGCGGAATCCCGGCGCCCGCGGCCCGAGCATGTCTTCCGGTCCCCATGCCCACAACGCGAAATCGCGCACGATGAGCACCAGCGCGAAGGTCGCGAGCAGCTGCAGCAGCTCCGGCGCCTTATACAAGCGTCGCAGCACGCCGATCTCGAGTATCGCGCCCGTCGCACCTACTGCGAGCGCAGCGAGCGGCACCGCGGCCCAGTAGCCGGTGCCGGGCGCGAGCCACACGGCGATGTACATGCCAAGCATGTAGAGCGAGCCGTGCGCGAAGTTGACGATGCGGCTCACGCCAAAGATGAGCGAGAGGCCCGCAGCGACGAGGAAAAGCGAATTGGCGCCGGCGAGGCCGTTCAGGAGCTGCAGCAGGAGCGCCGAGCCGCTCACGGGCCCGCGTGCTCAGGGCGCCTTGCGCAGCGCGCGGATCTCCTCATCCGGCGGCTGATACCTCGCGCCGTCGGCGTAATACCAGTTGACCATCACGCCTTTGCCACCCTTCTTCGCCAGCTGGCCGACGTAGGCGCCCATGGTGGACTGATGATCAATCGGCCGCCAGTTGACCGGGCCGAAGGGCGATTGCATCTGCAAGCCCTTCAGAGCAGCGACGAGCTTCTCGGTATCGGCCGATTTTGCCTTGGTGATCGCATTCGCCGCCGCGTAGACGGCCGTGTAGCCGACCACCGATCCCTGCCGCGGATAGTCCTGCCAGCGCTTCTGGTACGCCTCGCGGAAGCGCCGGTGCTCCGGCGTATCGATCGCGCTCCACGGGTAGCCGGTCACCCACCAGCCCTCCGGCGTCTCGTCCTTCAGCGGATCGAGATACTCCGGCTCGCCGCCCAGCAGACTGAACACCGCCACGTTGCGGAAGAGCCCGCGCGTATTGCCCTCGCGCACGAACTTCTGCAGATCGGCAGCGAACAGCGAGCTGAAGATGGCCTCGGGCTTCGCCTGCGCCAGCGCCTGCACCACCGCGCCCGCATCGATCTTGCCGAGCGGCGCTGCCTGCTCGGCGACGAACTGCACGCCGGGCTGCGCTTTCGAGAGCAGCTTCTTGAATGAGGCGGTGGCCGACTGGCCGTACTCGTAGTTCGGATACACGATCGCCCAGCGCTTCTTGCCGAGCCGCGCCGCCTGCCCGATCAGCATCGCGGTCTGCATATAAGTGGACGGGCGCAGGCGGAAGGTGTAGCGGTTGCCGTCTTCCCAGACGAGCTTGTCGGTGAGCGGCTCGGAGGCGAGAAACAGCACCTTGCGCTGGTTGGCGAGATTGGCGACCGCCAGCCCGACATTGGACGCGAACGTGCCCATCAGCAGGTTCACCTTCTCGCGCGCGATGAGCTCTTCCGCCACTCGCACCGCGTCGCCGGGCGTGCCGCCGTCGTCGCGCACCACGAGCTCGAGCTTCCTGCCGGCCGCGCCGCCGGCGGCGTTGATCTCCTCGAGCGCGAGCTCCATGCCCTTCCGGTAGGGCTCGAGGAACGCGGCGAACACCTTGTAGCTGTTGAGCTCGCCGAGCTTGACCGGCTGCGCCGCGGCGCTGCCCGCAGCGAGCAACGCGAGCACCAGGAGTAATCTCACTTTTTGGCCTCCACCTTGGCGCCGCGGTCCGGACGGATCTTGTCGGTGCCGCCGGGAAACGCGCGCCAGAACTCCTTGCGCACGAGGCTGACCAGGGTCGCGCTCTTGTTCAGCCCGTGGTAGCGCGCCACCACCTCCAGCATCTCGAGATCGCGCGGCGTCGCGGAAAACGTGCTGATCCTCGCCTTGCCTTTCGGCATATACAAATCTTATATAAGACTTGTATATGCGGTCAAGCGGCCTTGCGTTGCGCGGGCGGCGGCAGCTGCTTCAGGCAGCGGCCGATCCAGAGGGCGGTGAGCTTCTCCTGCACGCCGTTCTGCGCGAGGCGCTGGGAGAGGGCGTCGAAATCGACCTGGTCGAGCGGCTGGTCCTGGTTGAAGCAGGAGAAGACGTAGCTCGTCTTGCCGGTGGCCGGGTCGACGTGCGGCTGCAGGCACTGCGCGCAGATCTCCTTCATCATGCATTGCATCGGGCTGTTGATCGAGCCGATGGCAACGTGGTCGCGCTTGAGATACGGGCGCAGCACGCCGTGCCGCGCGGCGGCGACCGCGGCCATCATGCGATCGGAGCCGATGGCGATGATGCGATCGGCGGCGGCGAAGGCGAGCGGCTGGGCGCCGAGCGCGCCGCTCGCGTAGGCCTGCATCGCCTCGACGATGTTGCCGACGCAAGCGCGGTCCTGCGGCCGCCGCGGCGTGAAGCCCGGCGGCTCGTCGCAGCACCAGACCACCACATCGGATGCCGCTTCGATGTCCTCCACGCGGTAGCGATCGCCGACATGGCGGTAGCCGGCGAAATAGACGACCTTGGAGCCCGCAGCGCGCAGTGCGCGGCCGATCGAGAAGAGCACGGCGTTGCCGAGCCCGCCGCCGGCGAGGACCACCGTTTCGCCGCTCGGTATCTCGGTCGGCGTGCCCGTCGGGCCCATCAGCACGACCGGCTCGCCCGGCTGCAAATAAGCGAGCAGGTCGGCCGAGCCGCCCATCTCCAGCGCGATCACCGAGATGAGCCCCTTTGTGCGATCCACCCAGGCACCGGTAAGTGCCAGGCCCTCCATGGCGAGCGTCGTGCCCGGGACGCGCAAAGCTAAGCGCTCGTAGTTCTGCATGCGGTAGAACTGGCCCGGCTGGAAGCGCCGCGCCGCCACGGGCGCGCGCAGCACGACCTCGACGATCGTCGGCGTGAGACGGCGCACTTCGTGCACCACCGCGCGCAGGTCGCGGTTGAGGCGCGCGAGGAACGCGGCATCGGTTTCGGCAGCCGCGGCCGGGCGTTGCGCGAGCACGCGGCTCACGAGCGGATAGCCCTGCTTGGCGCTGCCCATCGCCTTCACCACGTTGCCGAAATACGAGGGGTGCAGGTCGCCGAAGAAGCTCATGAAGCGGCCATCGGGATAGCGGTGCAGCAGCACCTCGGGGCGCTTCGGCTTCGCGGTGTGGCGCTCGGGCCGCAGCGGCGCGCCGCTCTCGTCACAGGCGAGAAAGTACCTGCCGTCGAGCTCGAGGCTCACGCCTTCCTCGCGCGCGAGCACGGTATTGGGCTGCGTGCCGGCGGCGATCAGGACTGAGCGGGCGGGGAGCTCGACCTCTTTGCCGTCGACGGCGAAGACCACTGAGCGCGCGTGCCCGTACTGGTCCACTTCGATGCGGCCGGGCGAGAGGCCTTCGGCGAACACCACGCCTTCTTCCAGCGCCTTTTCCACCTCCTCGTGGTTCAGCGTATACGAGGGACTGTCGATCAGGCGCCGGCGATACGCGATGGTCACGCCGCCCCATGACTTGAGCAGTCCCAGGCGATCCGCGGGCCGCGCGGCGCGCAGCGCGCGGGCGTGGGCGATGAACTCCTGCGCGATGCCGCGCTCTTCCGCGTTCCAGTCCGGTTCGGCGCCGAGCGCCTCGTAGCGTGCGAGGAATTTCTCGACCTGCACGGCGTAATAGGCGAGCGATTCGGTCGCCGCATCGATCGCCGTCAGGCCGCCGCCGATGACCACGATCGGCAGGCGGATCTGCAGGTTGGCGATCGATTCGCGCTTCGCCGCGCCGGTGAGCTGCAGCGCCATCAGGAAGTCGGAGGCGGCGCGCACGCCGCGCGCGAGGCCATTCGGGATGTCGAGCACCGTCGGCCGGCCGGCGCCCGCGCACAGCGCGATGTGGTCGAAGCCGTCGGCGAACGCCTCGTCGATGGTCAGCGTGCCGCCGAAGCGCACGCCGCCGAACATGCCGAACTGGCGCCGGCGCTCGACCAGCAGGCGGATGAGCTTGAGGAAGTTCTTGTCCCAGCGCACCGTGATGCCGTACTCCGCGACGCCGCCGAAGCCGGCCATGACGCGGCGGCCGAGCGGCTCGCGCAGCTCCGCCGCATCGCGGATCGGGCGGAACGGCACGTGGCGGCCGAGCGCATCGACGCCGGAGATCGGCGCCTCGAGCGGCTCGATCTTCAAGCCGTCGATGCCGACCACGGTGTGCCCGTCGTTCATCAGATGGTGCGCGAGCGTGAAGCCCGCAGGCCCGAGGCCCACGATGAGCACGCGGCGCCCGGTGGGCGCTTTCGGATAGGGCCGGCGCAAATCGAACGGATTCCAGCGTGTGAAAAGCGAGTAGATCTCGAAGCCCCACGGCAGCTCGAGCACATCCTTGAGCGTTCGCGTCTCGGCCTGCGGGATGTCGACCGGATCCTGCTTCTGGTAGATGCACGATTTCATGCAGTCGTTGCAGATGCGATGGCCCGTGGCGGCCATCATCGGGTTGTCGAGCGCGATGATGCCGAGCGCCGCAAGCGGCTCGCCGCGCGCCTTGACCATGTGGAATTCGGAGATCTTCTCTTCCAGCGGGCAGCCGGCGAGCGGCACGCCGAACACGGTATTGCGAAAGCCTGCTTCTTGCGCGGGGGTCTCCGCGCCTGCCACTCTTGTGGGCGCCTTCTCCCTCAGTCCCTTGGAGCAGGAGTCCTTGCCCTGCTCATGGCACCAGATGCAGTAGTTCGCCTCATCGAGCGCGCCGCTGAGATCGGTGCCCGGATCGGTGAGCGCGAAGCCCTCGCGGTGGCGCAGATGCTCGAGCCGGTGCGCGGCGAAGCCGCGGCTCCTGTCGGTGTGCACGGGCACTAGGCGCATGTAGTCGAGCTTTTGCGGCGCCTTGAAGAGCACGCCGGTCGCATGTTTCGCCTTGCCGGCCGGCGTGGTCGTGGCCCAGGCGGCGTAGCGCGCGGCGAGCTCGAGCTCGCGCGCGTGCTCGGCTTCGTTCGCGAGCCAGGCGCTCAGCTTGCGCGCGAAGGCGAGCTCCGTGAATTCGCCATCGAAGAGCTCGTGCCCGGCCACCACTGGATCGAACGCCTGCAGCTCGGCGGGTTTCACCTTGTGCAGCGCTCGGCGTTGGACAAATTGGCGCTTCACGGAGTAAAGCGGCGCGAGCTCGTTGTGCCGCTCCGCCAACGCACGGGCTTCGCGTTCGATGCGGAAAAGGCGACCGATGAAGTCCTCGACCTGCGGCGCGAGCGCGATGAGGAGCTGCGACTCGGCGAGTCCCGAAGGCGGATTGGCGCGAGCGCCGCTCAGCCGATCGGCGAGCGCGCGATCGGCTTCGCCGAGGAACGCGAGGAACGCCGCATCCACTTTGACGAGGCCGTCGCGCTCGTACAGATCCGGGAACGTGATGCCGAAGCCAAGCTGCATGAGGTTAGAATTATCGGCGAATTTTTTGCGGCATTTACTTATTCCCCCGGGAGTAGCCGATGCAGATCAAGAACAGCGTGTTCCTCGTCACCGGCGGCGCGTCGGGTCTCGGTGCGGCGACGGCGCGCATGGCGGCGGAGAACGGCGCCAAGGTGGTCATCGCGGATATGCAGGCGGAGGCAGGCGAGAAGCTCGCGCGCGAGCTGGACGGCCGCTTTGCAAAGACCGATGTGAGCTCCGAGGCGGATGGCAAAGCTGCGGTGGCGATGGCGCTGAAGGAGCTCGGCGGCCTGCACGTGCTCGTGAACTGCGCCGGCATCGCCATCGCGGAGCGCACGCTCGGCAAAGAGGCGCCGCATGACCTCGGGCGCTTCGAGCGGGTGCTGAAGGTGAATCTCATCGGCACGTTCAACATGATTCGCCTGGCGGCCGATGCGATGGTGAAGGCAGTGCCGAATGCCTCCGGCGAACGCGGCGTGATCGTCAACACCGCGTCGGTCGCCGCGTTCGACGGCCAGATCGGCCAGGCCGCCTACTCGGCGTCGAAAGGCGGAGTGGTGGGCATGACCTTGCCGATCGCGCGGGATCTCTCGCGTAACGGCATCCGCGTGTGCACGATCGCGCCCGGCATCTTCGAGACGCCGATGCTCATAGGCCTGCCGAAGGAGGCGCAGGAGTCGCTCGGCAAGCAGGTGCCGTTCCCCTCGCGACTCGGCCGGCCGGGCGAATATGCCCAGCTGGTGAAGGCGATCATCGAGATCGAGATGCTGAACGCCGAGACGATCCGGCTCGACGGCGCCATTCGCATGGCGCCTAAGTAACTCGCTTCAGGTCCCGGCGGTAAAGCGCGGCGCGCTCGACGTAGCCGCGCGCGATGCCCAGCAGGTTCTCCCGCTCCTCGGGCTGGAGCTCGCGCACCACCTTGCCGGGCGAGCCGAGCACCAGCACGCCGTCTGGAATCTCCTTGCCCTCGGTAATGAGCGTGTTGGCGCCGACCAGCACGCCCTTGCCGATCTTTGCGCCGTTCAGCACCACGCTGTTGATGCCGACCAGCGTGCCGTCGCCTATGGTGCAGCCATGCAGCATCACCTTGTGGCCGATGCTCACCCTTCGGCCGAGCGTCATCGGATATCCTGGATCGACGTGCAGCACCGAGGCATCCTGCACGTTTGTGCCTTCGCCGATCGTGATGCGGTCGTTCTCGGCGCGGATCACCACCTTGAACCAGATGTTTGCGTCCGCGTGCAGCGTGATCGAGCCGACGAGCGTGGCGTCGTACGCGATATAGTGGTTCCTGCCGACGAGCTCGACGCGGCGCTCGCCTAGGGAGAAGAGCGGCATGCGGCTATCATAAGTCGGTGCGCGCCGCCGAATCCCGCTATTTCGACATCCGCGGCTTGCGCTATCACGTGCGCCGCTGGCGTGCATCCGGCGCGCCGAAGCTGGTGCTGCTGCATGGCTGGATGGATGTGTCGGCGTCGTTCCAGTTCCTGGTGGATGCGTTCAGCGCGAGCTGGGATGTCTACGCGCCCGATTGGCGCGGCTATGGCCTCACCGATTGGGGCAAATCGGACTGCTACTGGTTTCCGGATTACATCGCCGATCTCGATTTCCTGCTGCGCGCCTTCGCGCCCGGCGAGGCGGTGCACCTCGTTGGACACAGCCTCGGCGGGAACGTCGCGTGCATGTACGCGGGCATTCGCCCCGACGCCGTCGCCAAGCTCGTCAACCTCGAAGGATTCGGCCTCGCGGCGACGAAGCCGCAGGATGCACCGCGGCGCTATGCGCGGTGGCTCGCGGAGCTGCACGAGCGCCCCGGCTTCAGGCCGTATGCGAGCTATGGCGAGCTCGCCGAGCGCCTGCGCGGCGGCAACCCGCGGCTGACGGCCGAGCGCGCCGAGTTCCTCGCGCGCCACTGGGGCCGTGAAGACGGCACCGGCAGCGTAGTGCTGCGCGGCGACCCGGCGCACAAGATCGTGAACCCGGTGCTTTACCGCTACGAGGAGGTGCGCGCCTGCTGGCAGCGGGTGCGCGCGCCGGTGCTGTGGGTGGACGGCGCCGAGACCGCCGCGCTCCAGCGCCTGCACCTCGACCCGGCCCAATACGCCGAACGGCGCGCGCAGTTCGCCGATTTGCGCTACGCCACGATAGCGCTGGCCGGTCACATGCTGCACCATGACCAGCCTGAAGCAGTGGCCCGGCTGATCGAACAGTTCCTCCGGACCTGATGGCGCAGTTCTTTTCAATCCATCCGACTCATCCGCAGCTGCGGCTCGTGCGCCGCGCGGGCCACATGCTGCGCGGCGGGGGCCTGATCGCGTACCCCACCGACTCGTGCTACGCGCTCGGCTGCGTGCAATCGGCGACCAAAGCGATCGAGCGGCTGCGGCGCATCCGCGGCGTCGACGAGCGCCACCACCTGACGCTGATGTGCCGCGATCTCGCGGAGATCGGTGCCTACGCGATCGTCGACGACGCGCGCTTCAGGCTGATCAAGCGCGTAACCCCGGGAAGCTATACGTTCATCCTGCGCGCCACGCGCTCGCTGCCCCGGCGCCTCGTGCATCCGAAGCGAAAGACCATCGGCATCCGCGTGCCGGCGCACGCGGTGGCGCAAGCGCTGCTCGCGGAGCTCGACGAGCCGATGCTCTCCTCGACGCTAATCCTGCCGGGCAACGCGCAGCCGCTCTCGGACGCGGCCGAGATCCGCGAGCGCCTGGAGCGCGAGCTCGAGCTGGTGATCGATTCCGGCTCCTGCGGCACCGAGGCGAGCACGGTCATCGATCTCACGGGCGACACGCCGCTCGTGCTGCGCAAGGGCAAAGGCTCGCTCGAGCCCTTCGCGGTACAAGCCGTCTGATAGAATCCAGCGCTAAAGAAAGATGGATCTAAATGTTCAGGCGATCGCGCAAACGTTCGCCCTCTATGCCCTCCCGGTACTGCTAGCAATCACGCTTCACGAAGCCGCCCATGGCTATGTCGCGCGCCACTTCGGCGACATGACGGCGCACGCGCAGGGACGCATCAGCCTCAATCCGCTGCGGCATATCGACCTTTTGGGCACCATCATTGTGCCAATCACAATCCTCGTGCTGACTTGGAAGGTGGTCGCTGGAGGTGTCCTTTTTGGATGGGCGAAGCCGGTTCCGGTCAACTATTCGGCTCTGCGCAAACCGCGCCAGCACATGGCCTGGGTAGCAGCGGCGGGTCCGTTGGCAAATTTGGCGATGGCGCTAATGTGGGCCGTAGTGCTCCGCGTGAGTATCGCGCTCAATGCACACGCGGGCGCCTGGCTGGAAATCGCACAAGGCGACGGCACGAGCGGGCTTATCGATGTGGTCCGTCAGCAAGGAAGCGGCGTCGGCGATTTCCTCATCGGCGTGAGCGCCGCCGGCGTGTTGGTCAATCTCGTATTCATGCTGCTCAACCTGCTGCCAATCCCGCCGCTCGACGGCGGCCGCATCCTGACGAGCCTGCTGCCGACGCGCGCCGCCTGGCGCTTCGCCAAGCTCGAGCCCTGGGGCGTGCCGCTGCTGCTGGTGCTGCTTTTCCTGCCGGTGTACGGCTCGAATGCCTTGAGCCTCGTGCTGAGCCCGCTGCTTTTCGAATCGGAGGCGCTGGTGCGCGCCATGGTGTTCCTGTAGATGTACGAAACGCGAGTGCTCTCCGGCATGCGGCCTACGGGGAGCCTGCATCTCGGGCACTACCACGGGGTGCTCAAGAACTGGATCCGCTTGCAAGCCGAGTACATGTGCCTGTTCTTCGTCGCGGATTGGCACGCGCTGACGACCGACTACGAGCGGCCGGCGAACCTCGAGCAG
>JACXTT010006444.1_pt1 | contig 16719 bp, 12 predicted proteins | sample 9270951 | NCBI WGS metagenome assembly JACXTT01 (sample SAMN15532306, study PRJNA645909) | rock metagenome | isolation source: weathered quartz diorite | place: Puerto Rico | collected 2017-06-21 | reverse complement strand
TTGAGGAAGCCAAACTCCCGGTCCCACACGATCGACATCGCGCCGAAGATCGCGGTGAACAGGATCGACATGCCGATGATGCCCGGGAACACGAACTGGATGTATGAGAGCCCGCCCCGGGAGCCGAACAATGAGCCGCCGCCGAGCGAAGAGCTCAGGCCCGATCCGAAGACGACCAGGAACAGCAGCGGCTGCGCGAGCGAGGCGACCAGGCGCCAGCGATCACGCCAGTAACGCAGGATGTCGCGGTACCAGATGATGTAGACGGCCTTGAGGCTCGCGGCGCGCGTGTCGACCGGCGCCATAGGCCCGGTCAGCGCGGGTCTGGTCGCGGTCTCGACGCTCATCGCCTTCTCCCCATGAACCGGCTGGCCATCGCACGCATCTGGTCCTTGGTACCCGCCTCCTCGTCGCGGATGGCGCGTCCAGTGAGCTTGAGGAAGACGTCGTCGAGGCTGGGACGTCGCAGTGTGATGGTGTCCACCGGCGCCGAAAGCTCGCGCACCAGCTGAGGCACGAACTTCTTGCCGTCGGGGACCTCCATGCGGAGGGTGCCGTTGTCCCGCGCCGGCGTCACATGCAGCAGCCGCTGGATCTGCTCCATTGCGCCATCGGCGTCACTCGAGGTCATGGTCACCACATCGCCGCCGACCATCGCCTTCAGCTGGTCGGGCGTTCCGAGCGCGACGATCTGGCCGCGGTCGATGATCGCGATGCGGTCGCAGTACTCGGCCTCGTCCATGTAGTGCGTGGTCATGAAGATCGTGATCCCGGTCCGCGCGCGCAGGTCGTTGAGGTGGGTCCAGATGTTGCGCCGCGTCTGCGGGTCCAGGCCGAGCGTGGGCTCGTCGAGGAACAGCACCTGCGGCTGATGCAGCATGCCGCGCGCTATCTCGAGCCGTCTCTTCATGCCGCCCGAGTAGGTGCGCACCTGCGAGGACGCGCGGTCGGTCAGCTGCAGCAGCTCGAGCATCTGGTCGATTCGGTCACGCCGAATCTCGGCAGGGACGCTGTAGATGAATGCGTGGAACTCGAGGTTCTCGCGGCCCGTGAGCTGATCGTCGAGCGACGGGTCCTGGAAGACCAGGCCGATGCGCTGGCGCACGCGGGCCGGGTCGTGCACGACGTCGATGCCCGCGACCTTCGCCGAACCCGCGGTGGGGCGGAGAAGCGTGCAGAGCATCGAGATGGTGGTCGACTTGCCGGCGCCGTTTGGCCCCAGGAACCCGAAGATCTCCCCCCGTTTGACTTCGAGGTCGATGCCACGCACCGCCTCGAGCTCGCCGTACTTCTTGACGAGGCCCCTGGCCTCGATGACAGCCGTCGAATCGTTCATTCCTGCATCTTCCTTGCGTTCTCACGCAGCCTTTGCAACATGGCGCGCAGCTGATCGGCCTCCGCTTCGCTGAAGCCCTCGAGCAGCCGGCGGTTCACTACTTGAAAGGACGGTGCGGATCGCTCCGCGATCGCCTTGCCGGTCTCCGTGAGCTCGACCACCACCAGCCGGCGGTCACCGTCGCCGGTCTGACGGATCACCAGGCCCTTCTTCTCCAACCGGTCGATGAGACGGGTCATGCCGGCGCCATCAGTGCCGAGCCGGGCGGCGATCTCAAACGGATGCACGGGACGCTCGGGCTTGTCCGGCCGGCGCGGCCAGGCGCGCTTCCGCTTGCGCTCCCAGTGGCGGAGCATGCGGGCGAGCGTGGCTTGCTGAGCCGTGATCCCGTGGGAGGAGAGCTGTCGCTCCAGTGCGGTCTTCACCTCGCGGGCGACGTGAAACAGGAGTGCAGGGACGTTGTCCTCAGCTTCCTTAACCGCCATGTCACGACAATAACTGCCTAGACAATCATTGTCAAGACAGCTATGCCGAACCGTGCCTCCCTTCGCCGCGCGCGAACCGGGCCGCCCCACGCTGCGATTCGCCAGACGCGATCACCCTGACCCCACCCCGGAACTCGGCGTTCAATGCCTCACTCGAGCTCATCGACCACTGGCCAAGGACACTGCGGCGATCGGCCAGCATCGCCCGCTGCGGAAACTCTGCCAGCGAGCCGGCGAGCAGCTGCGCCTCTTTCAGCGCCTGCCCGGCGGGCACGATGCGCTCGACCAGACCGATCTGGAACGCCTCCACCGCGGGCACCGGCCGCCCGGTCAGGATCATCTCGAGCGCTCGACCTTGGCCGACCAGGCGTGGCAGGTTGATCGTGCCGCCGTCGATCAAAGGCACCCCGAAGCGCCGGCTGAACACACCGAAGGTCGCGGTCCGACCCGCCACGCGGAGATCGCACCACAGCGCCAGCTCGAGCCCGCCGGCGACGGCGTAGCCCTCGACCGCGGCGATGACCGGCTTGCTGGGCAACACCCGGGTCGGTCCCATCGGGCCACCGCGCCGCCGCCCCGGAGCCGCGATGAGCCGCCGGCGGTTGCGGCCCGCGGCGATCTCCTTCAAGTCGAACCCGGCGCAGAAATTGCCTCCCGCCCCGGTCAGAACGGCCACCCGCAGCTCGGCGTCTTTGTCGAACCGGCGGAAGTGCTCGGCCAGCTCAGCCGCCGTGGCGGAGTCGACGGCGTTGCGCGCCCGCGGCCGATCGATCGTGACGGTGACGACCGGTCCGTCGACGTCGTAGTGGACAGCCACCCGACTAGGGCCGGTCGGTCGGGTCGGCGTCCATGTACGGGTAGCGGTGGTTCTTCGGCGGCGAGTACGTCTCTTTGATCGTGCGCGGGCTCGTCCATCGGATGAGGTTCAGGAACGAACCGGCCTTGTCGTTGGTGCCCGAAGCTCTCGCGCCGCCGAACGGCTGCAGTCCGACCACTGCGCCCGTCGGTTTGTCGTTGATGTAGAAGTTGCCCGCGGCGTTGACGAGCATATCCGACGCCACGCGGATCGCGCCCCGGTCACGCGCGAAGACCGCGCCGGTGAGGCCATAAGGGCTGGTGCGGTCGCACAGCTCCAGCGTCTCCTCGTACTTGCCGTCGGGGTAGGGGTACACGGTGAGGATCGGCCCGAACAGCTCTTCTTTCATCAATCGGAAGTCCGGGTCGGTGGTCTCGATGACTGTCGGACGCACGAACCACCCAACCGAGTCGTCGCCCTTGCCGCCAGCGACCACCTTGGCCGCGCCGTTGGTGCGCGCGTATTCGATGGCCGACATGTGTTTCGCGTAAGCCTTGCCGTCAATCACTGCGCCCATGAAGTTCCGGAATTCCGCGACGTCGCCCTGAGGGATCTCATCCACCTGGGCGGCCAGGTCGGAGCGCATCTGCTTCCACATCGACTGCGGGATGTACGCGCGCGACGCCGCGGAGCACTTCTGGCCCTGGTATTCGAACGCGCCGCGCACCAGCGCGGTCAGCAATGCCTGCACGTCGGCCGACTCGTGTGCGACCACGAAGTCTTTGCCGCCGGTCTCGCCGACGAGTCGCGGATAGGAGCGGTACCGGCCGATGTTGTCGCCGACCGTCTTCCACATCATCTGGAACACCTCGGTCGACCCGGTGAAGTGGATGCCCGCCAACTCCGGATGGTTGAGCACCCGCTCGGAGATCTCAGCCGGGCTGCCGCTGACCATGTTGATCACGCCTGGAGGCAGACCTGCCTCAGCCAGCACCTCCATCAGGAAGTGCACCGCGAGCAGCGTCTGTGTGGCCGGCTTGAAGACCACAGTGTTACCCATCAACATGGGCGCGGTCGGCAGGTTCGCCGCGATCGAGGTGAAGTTGAAGGGGCTCACGGCAAAGACAAAACCCTCGAGCGGGCGGAACTCGAAGCGATTCCACGCGGTACCGTCGTTCAATGGCTGCTCGCGCAGCAACTGGTCGCCGAAGTACGCGTTGTAGCGCCAGAAGTCGATCGACTCGCATGCGGCGTCGATCTCGGCCTGGTGCACCGTCTTCGACTGGTCGAGCATCGTGGCCGCGTTGACCGTGTCGCGGTAAGGCCCGGCGAGAAGCGACGCGGCACGCAGCAGCACTGCCGCGCGCTCGTCATACGCGGTGGCCGCCCATGCTTCGCGCGCTTTGAGCGCTGCGTTGATCGCGTCATCGAAGTCTTTGGTAGAGCCGACCGCGTACTGGGCGACGCTCAGCTCTTTGCGGTGCGGCGCCATTATGTCGCCCTTCGAGGCGCCCGCGCGCCGCTCGCCGTTGATCACCATCGGCACGTCGGTGCGTGCGTCGGTGAGGTCGGCCAGGCGGGCCTTCAGGCTCTTCCGATTTGGGTCGCCGGGCGCGTACTGGCGAACCGGCTCATTGGTGGGTAGCGGAACTTGAAAATGTCCGTCGGCGGTCATGTCTGCTCCTTCAGGAGTTGACGGATTCGCTCTTACCCATCAGGGTAACCCCAGCCCGTATCCACCAGTGACCCGGCCGGCACGTAGGAGGCCACGCGGTGCTCGAGCTATCCCAACCCAAAGAAGCCACCGCGCCGGAGCGGATCCAACGCTCCGTGGCTTTACTTGGACGGCGGGGTTACGCGCTAACCCCGGAGCGTCTCGGCGCCGTTTGCCTGGGCGGGCCGGTGCGCGACGTCGAAGTGCGGTGGGCGGTCGCAGCGGCCGCGGACGAGCTGGCCCTGGTGCACGACCTGGTGGTCGCGCGCGACGCGTTGCCGCGCGTCGACGAGATCCGCAAGCGGGCCGACAGTCACGACTCGGCGTCCATGCCCTACGTCGCGATGACCCAGCGCTTTGTGCGCACGCTGGTCGCGATCGCACCTTTCATCCGCAGCGTGTGGATGGCCGGCTCGTTGGCGACCGGAGGTTTTCGCGACTCAGACGACGTTGACCTGAACCTCGTCGTCGATGACGGCCACCGCCACCTGGCTTATGTCGCCGTCAACGCACTCGGCATGCTGCACGCGCTCGCGCATCGCTCCAAGCCGGTCGACGACCTCACTCGCAGACCGATTGCGCCGCGCCTGATGACCGCGAACCTGATCCTCGAGTCCGGGCAGACACGACCGCTCGCGCGCACCGACGAGGGCATGGCCTTCGAGCTCCTGGTGTCCGAGCCGGTCTATGGCTTCGACGTGTACCGCGGAATCGTCGACGCCAACCCTGAGCTGCTCGAGCACTTTCCACAGCTCGCCCAGAAGCAGGCGCCCTACCTGATCGAGCCCGCGCCGCACGCCCGCCTCCCGGGCTGGCTGTACCCGCGCTCGCTCGACGGCACGGCGCGCACCTTCGGCCGGGCGGCGTGGCGCTACATGCAGTGGACGAGACGGCACCGGCCAGAGGCTCTGGCCCGGGTCGAGTACGTGCGCGAGACGATGCGGCCTTACACGCTTTTCGACTCGGGGAGCGGCCGGTGACAGTTGCCGGCGTGATGGTCGCGATCCTCGCGACCACCAGCGTCCTGCTCCTCGGCTTCGGCGCGAACCTGCTCTACCTCACGTGGCGCTCGACCCGACTGCGGACAGTCCGGCGCCCGCCGGCGCCGCGCGGCAGCGAACCGATGGTGTGCGTGCAGATCCCCGTCTACAACGAGCGCTATGTCGCGCGTCGCGTGATCGATGCCGTTTGCGTGATCGAGTGGCCGAGCGACCGGCTCGAGGTGCAGGTCCTCGACGACTCCGACGACGAGACGGTCACGATCGTGGAGGCGCGTGTCGCCCTGTGGCGGCGGCGCGGCATCGTGATCTCGCATGTCCGGCGAGGCAGCCGCACCGGCTTCAAGGCAGGCGCCCTGGCCCACGGCATGACCGTCACGACCGCTCCGTTCATCGCGATCTTCGACGCGGACTTCGTCCCGACCCAGGACTTCCTACGCCGGACGGTCGGCGCCTTTTCCGACACGCGCGTTGCCTTCGTCCAGGCGCGCTGGGGCCACCTCGACGAGGGCTACTCGTGGTTCACGCGGCTCCAGGCTCTGGCGATCGACTTCCACTTCCTGGTCGAGCAGGCGGTGCGTTCGGCGCGCGGCTACTTCACGAACTTCACAGGCACCGCAGGTGTGTGGCGTCGCGAGGCGATCGAGGACGCAGGCGGCTGGAGCGCGGCCACGCTGACCGAGGACCTCGACCTCAGCTATCGCGCGCAGCTGCGGGGCTGGCGCGCGGTCTACCTCGACGACCTGGTCGTGCCCGAAGAGCTGCCGGTCTCAATCGACGCGTACCGGCGCCAGCAGTCGCGCTGGGCCACAGGCAGCTTTCAGGCGGCTTTCCGCCTGCTGATTCCAGTGCTGCGCAGTCGCAACCGCCTGGCCGTGAAGGTCCAGGCTGCTGTGCACCTGCTTTCGTACAGCGTGGGCCCGCTCATGCTGATGCAGCTCGCGTGCTATCCGGTCCTGATCCTGAGTCAGGCGCACCACGCGATCCCGTGGACGATCCCGACCGTCGCCCTGTGGATCAACGTGGTCGGCGCCTCGCCCTGGATCGGGTTCGTCATCGCCCAGACGCGGCGCGGCCGGCCGTGGTGGTGGGGCGTGCCGGCGCTGATGTGCCAGGTCGTGGGCGCCGGCATGAGCTTCACCGTCGCCGTCTCGCTCGCGCATGCGACTCGCGGCGGGGGCACTTTCGTGCGCACGCCGAAGTACCAGATCGTGCACCGCGGCCAGGAGTGGCGCGACCAGGCGTACGTGCGCGCGGGCGATGCACGCGCATTCGGCGAGACGCTGCTCGGCCTCGCCGCGCTGACGACGCTGGTGATGGCCATCGGAGCGCATCAGCTCCTGATCGCGATCTACTCAGGCGTCTTCGCGCTTGGATTCCTGACGCTGGCGACGATGACCGCGGTCGAGTTCCTCGAGGTCATCACGCTCCGCAACCTCGGCCTGCGGGCGCTGCGCCGGTTGCGCACCGCGGCCCCGATGATCGGCCTGCTGGTGGCCGGCGGTGCGTTGCTACTTGCCGGGGCCCAGATGCCGCAGCCGTTCGAGGACGGGTTCGCGCACTGGCTGGTAGCCGCCAACCTTGCCGCCACCGGCAACCTGCACGACCCGCTCTTCGGCATGGAGGACACGTGGCTGCCCGGCTACCACGTGCTGGCCGCGGCGGTGTTGTGGCTGTTCGGCCTGTGGCGCATCGACCTGCTGCGGCTGGTCGGGGTACTGCTCGGCGTGGTCACGCTCGGGATCGTCTACCGCATTGCGCCAAGCCCACGGCAGGGCCGGCTCGCAGTTGCGTTGCTGGCTCTCAACCCCGTGTTCCTGTTCACATCGAGCGCGACGGTGGCTGAGCCGTTGATGACGGCTCTGTTGAGTGGAGCCGCACTGGCGGCGCTGCGGGCGCGCCGGCTGCTCGCCGCACTGCTCGCACTCGCCGCCTGTGCGACGTCGACCAAGGCCTGGCTGTTGATCGGCGGCGCCGGCGTGTTCTTCGTCGGGGAGCAAATATTCAAATGGGTCTCCTCCCCACCCCGTGGGGAGGTCGTTCGCGCGAAGCGCGAACGGGTGGGGCTGGCAGTTCTCGCGACGCCCGTGCTGGGCGTGCTCCTGTTCCTACAGCTGGGCTTCGTCCCCGCGTCCCACTCCCTCGCGCGCGGGTCGATCGAGGTGATGTCCGCCACAGCGCGCGGCAGTCTCCCGGCGACCGCCTGGTCGCGGCTGTACGAGCTGGCCTCCACATTCGGGCTGGTGGCGCTGCCGCTGTTCGTCCTTGGCGCCGTCGGCGTGGCTTTAGCGCTGCGCTCGCCCAAGGTCGTCGGAGGCGCCGCCGCCCTCCGCTTCGTCTACTTCCCGGCCGTCGCGTTTCTAGCAACCGTCTCCCTCCTGGTGGCTGTCGGGGCCTACACCGGCAGCCACCGCTACCTTTATCCAGCCCTGCCGGCCCTGGCGCTGCTGGCCGCTGCGGCCCTCGACCGCCACCCCGCCCCGACCCGCCTCGCGGCGGTGGGAGCCACTGGCTTGCTGGCGGTGGCCTTTCTGCCGGTGTTCGCGAGCTTCGGCGCCGGCAACCTCGGACTCATCGCCGCGGGGCGCGTCGCGGCCGGCAGCCCGGGCTCCCTGTTGACCGACTCGCCGGTCGTCGCGTTCTACAGCGGCAAGTCGCCTTCCTCCATCACCGGCTCGGACAGCCTGCCCCTCGACCCCGACCAGGCGGTGGCCTGGATCCGCAAGCAGGACATATCGGAGGTCGTGGTCGAGGACATCAGCTACTACCGATCGACGAGCGTCTTTCCGGCGCTCGCTGCCGGCGAGCCAACACCGCCATTCGAACCGCTCGGCGACCAGAGTTGGTATTCGGTCCCGGGCGGCAAGACGGTTTACGCGTACCGCCTCGGTGAAGCCCTCGCGCAGCAGCCTCTTTATCCGGGAGTGGCCGCGGCCGTGCTCCCCATCCCTCGGCAGGGCAAGACCGCCCTCCTCGCCAAGGGACTGGCCCTGACCGTCGCGGGCACGAGCGCTTGCGGCGAAGGTATGGGCTTCGGCGTCCCGATCGTTCAATACGCTGACGGCTGGGTCTTCGCCAGCACCTCTCAGACCATCGACCTGTCGTCGAGCGGGCAGGCGACATGGCGGCGCATTTTCGTTCTTGACCAGACCGGCGGCAACGCACAGCCGGGCGGCGGCTTCGATTTCCAGCCGACCCGGGCACGAGGTCGCATCGAGGTCACCTACTCGGTCGTGAGCGGAGTGATCGGTGTCAGCGTCAAGCCGCTCGACCTGCAGCCCGGCTACTCGCAGGTGGCGATCCTCAACGAACAGGCAGGCGCGTTCAACGATTTCGCTGACGCGTCGCAGACTCTCCTCAACACCGAGTTCGGCAGCTGGGTGCCCGTCCACGGCGACTGGGCACGGCTGCGCAGTGCCGGCCTCGGAGTCGAGTGGTCGGTGCCGGCGATCTCCGGCGCGCAGCTGTTCGGAGGCCGCGAGGTGAAGGGCCCGAGCTTCGACTGGGCCGGGCTCGACTACGTGTTCACAGGTCCGTTTTCCGGCACCAGCTATCAGATCAAAGTGCAACCAGCGAGGTGATCAAACATGTCCGGGGCTGACGTCGTGCTCGTTTATCCGCAGCGTGCGCCGGTGCATGGACGCCACTGGATCATGCCCTCGCTCGGCCTCATGTATTTGAGCGCGTCCCTGCGGCGCGCCGGCTACACCGTCCGGCACATCGACCATACGTTCCTCGAGCGCCATGAGGTGCTGGCACAGATCCAGCACCTGCAGCCGTCGGTGATCGGGATCTACTGCATGATCACCATGCAGGACGAAGCACTTTCGCTCGCTGCTCAGGTTCGCGACCAGGCGCTGACCGTCGTCGGCGGACCGTACCCATCTGGCGAGCCCGAGACATTCGTCGAAAGCTTCGACCTCGTCGCGGTCGGCGAGGGCGAGGAGACGATCGTCTCGATCATGGAGCACCTCGGCGACCGGCGCTGGGAAGCGATCCCCGGCCTGGTGTTCAAACGTGATGGTGTGATCGTCAGGGGCGAGGGTCGACATCGCAGCAAGGACATGTCGCACCTGCCACTGCCTTATCGCGGTGACATCCCCAACGACCAGTACATCGCGTACTGGCGCAAGCACTGGAAGGATGCGACCACTCCGCTGATGTCCACGCGTGGCTGCCCATTCCGCTGCGACTTCTGCCACAAGTCGGTGTTCGGTGACCTCTTCAGCGCTCGCCCGGTCGAATCGGTCGTCGAGGAGTTGAGGGAGATCGCCGAGCTCGGATATGACCATGTGTGGATGTCGGATGACCTGTTCACGCTCAACTACAAACGCACGATGGAGCTGGCGCGCGCGATCGAGGAGGCGCACCTGCCGCTGACGTGGGAGTGCCTCAGCCGCGTCACCCACGTCGACCGGGCCTTGTTTGACCAGATGCACCGTGCGGGTTGCAAGCGGATCTTCTTCGGCATCGAGTCCGGTGACGAGAACGTGCTGAAGGAGATGAAGAAGGGCATCACCCCTGACCAGGCGCGCGCGGCGGTCGAGGCGTGCGTCACGTCGGGCATCAAGGCCGCCGGATTCTTCATGGTCGGCTACCTCGGTGAGACCACAGACTCGCTGATCCGCAGCATCAACTTCTCGAGCAGCCTGCCGCTCGACTACGTCAGCTACACCATCGCGTATCCGCTTCCGGGCACCGGGTTTTACGAGCGCGTACGCGAGCGCCGGCAGCACGGCGAATGGCACAAGGTGCGCCACAACCGCCTGCTGTTCAACACCGACTTCTCCGAGCACAAGCTGCGCGCCGCTATCCTCAAGGGCGCCATCCAGCACCGCCTCAACCGGTTACACATGAAGCCTGCCGCCAGAGCCTTTCAGCTCGCCACCGACCCGGTGCTGCGCGCGTTGCGGTGAGCAGGCTGGTAGCGGCCTGGCCGAGCATCTTTCGTGCGATCGTCGGGCTCTACTGGCTGTACTTCGCGAGTGCGAAGTGGAATGGGGTGGAGTGGATGCGGAGTCTGATGCAGTCCGCCGGGAATGCGAATCCGATTCCGGGGCTGCGCGACATCCTCATCAACGTGGTTGCGCCCAACTGGTTCTTCTTCGCGATCTGCCAGACAGTCGCCGAGACACTCGTCGCCGTGCTGCTGTTGCTCGGACTGGGCACGCGCTGGGCGGCGATACTGGGTCTGCTGCTGGCGACGAACCTCACGCTCGTGGTCGCATTCGAGGTCAGCGACCCTGGGTTCCGCTGGCTCTACTACCTCGGTGTCCTGGTCAATGCGCAGGTGATCGTGTCAGGCGCCGGACCCTACGCTCTGTCGCGGTTCAAGTGGGTGCCGCGGCTGCTCCGCTGACCTCGTGGTCCCGGGCCGGTTACGCTAGGTCGAGCACATGGATGCGGAGGGGTACGGCTTTCCGGAGCACGAGCGCACCCTCGCGCGACTGATGGCCGATGTCCGAGTGATGGGGCCGGCCGGAGTCGAGCGCGCGGCGCGAGGCCTCGACAGGCATGTCGGCACCCACGGCCTGGATGAGTTCCATGCCGCGGAAAAGGCTGCGACCCACGCCATAGAGAAGGCCGACCGCGGAGACGCTTGGGACGCTTTCCGCAGCTCCCTGTTCGGGCTCACCGAGTCGGGCGAGGCCCTGGTCTCATGGAAGGCCGAGCACGGAGAGACCGGGCACAAGGCAGAACGCGCGGCCTTCGCCGCCGCGCTGGCGCTGGTGGCGGCGGACACGATCAAGCCGGAAACGTTCTCGACCCTGGTCCGGCCGATGGCCGACGCCCTGCCCTGGCTGTCGCCGGACGAAGGTCCCTGATCGGCCGTTATCGCGGCGATAACCGGCTGCCGCTGAGATAGCCTCCGCGCTGCCCATGGGCAGCGCCCCACCGACCCCTGACACAACAGTCGTACTGAAGGACGGCTCGACTGTCGCGGTGCGCCGCATCCGGCACGAGGACGAGTCTGCCCTGGCCGATTTCTTCGCCAAGCTCTCGCCCGAATCGCAGGCCTACCGCTTCTTCGCCGCACCCGACGACGTGCACGACATCGCCCGGCGCATGGTGATGGCCGACTACGAGTCGCAGTTCGGCCTGGTGGCGACAACGGCCGGCGAGGTCGTCGGCCACGCCGTATATGTCGTTACGGGCGGCCGGCGCGCCGAGATGGGCGTAGCGATCGCTGACGCGTTTCAGGGCCGCGGCCTTGGCCTGTCGCTCTTCGCCCAGCTTGCGGGCGCAGCGGCCACCGCCGGGATCGACGTGTTCGAAGCGGTGGTCAGGGCCGACAACACGCGGATGCTCGAGATGCTCAAAGAGAGCGGATTCCCGCTGCGGCTTCGGTCCGAGCCGGGCGAGGTCCACGCGGAGCTCGCGACGGCGATCAGCGAAGAGGCAGGCCTGCATTTCGAGCGGCGGAGCGCTGTATCAGCGCAGGCTGCGGTGCAGCGGTTCCTCGCACCACGCACGCTGGCGCTCGTCGGCAACCTCTTTGACACCGCGACCACTGACGGCGTGGTCATGCGCCATCTCCTGGAGGGCGGATTCGGGGGCCGGCTCCTGCTCGTCAACGGGACCGGCGTCGCCGTACGCGGACTGGGGACGTTCACATCGGTGCGGGACATCGCCGGCGACATCGATGTGGCGGTGATCACCCTTTCGGCGGACAAAGTGATCAGCGCGGCTGAAGACTGCGCCGCCAAAGGCGTTCACGCCCTGGTCGTCATCTCGCCTGGCTTCGCGGAGGCCGGCGGCGAAGGCGTGACGCGCCAGGAGCAGCTGCTCGAGATCTGCCGGCGCTCCGGCATGCGCCTGGTCGGTCCCAACTGCTCCGGCGTGCTCAACACCTCGCCGTCGGTGCGGCTGAACGCCAGCGTGATCGGCGGACTGCCCCCGATGGGCCGCATCGGCTTCATGTCGCAGAGCGGAAGCGTTGGTGCAGCGATCATCGAGCTCGCACGGGCCCAGGGCACGGGTTTCTCATCGTTCGTGTCCGTGGGCAACAACGCCGACATCGCCGCCGTCGATCTGCTGCAGTACTGGGAGCGTGACCAGGACACGAACCTGGTGATGCTTTACCTCGAGTCGTTCGGCGACCCGCGGCACTTCTCGCGCGTGGCCCGCAGGGTGGCGCGTGAGATGCCGATCCTGGCCGTGAAGGGAGGACGCTCGTCAGCCGGCGCGCGCGCGGCCACGACCTCCCACACGGGCACGCTGTCGCGGCCTTCGACCATTCGGGTGGCCACCTCGGGCGTCGGTGAGGACGCGCTGTTCCAGCAGGCGGGCATCATTCGCACCGCCACGCTTGCCGAACTCTTCGGCACAGCGCAGCTGCTCAGCGACCAACCGCTTCCATCCGGGAATCGGGTCGGGATCATCACCAACGCCGGCGGACCCGGCGTCCTCTGCGCGGACTCATGCGAGTTTCGCGGCCTTCGCGTACCCGATTTCGGCGAGGAGGTGAAGGCAGGGTTCGCGGGACTCGTGCCATCGACCGACGTCGTCCAGAACCCCGTAGTGCTACTGGCGCAGGCCGGCTCGGCCGAGTATGAGCGCGCGATCAGCGTGATGGGTGCGTCGTCGGCGGTCGACGCGCTCATCGTCATCTACACGCCCCAGGTCGGAAGCACGGCGGCGGATGCGGCCGACGGGATCCGCCGGGCAGCCGCGACGATGCCGAAGCCACTACCCACCCTTGCCGTCTTCATGTCCGGCGCGAGCAGCATCGGCATCGTGCGCCCCGACGGCGGGCGCGTGCCGGTCTATCCCTTCCCCGAGGACGCTGCACGAGCCCTGGGCCACGCCCACCGGTACGTTGCGTGGCGCAGCCAGCCACAAGAGCCGGCGCCCGAGCTTGCCGGCATCGACAGCCACCGTGCCGCTGCGCTCATATCGGCAACCCTCGCCCAGGGCGCCGGCTGGCTGCCCCCTGGCACGGTGAGCGCGTTGCTCGGGTGCTACGGGTTGGCGGCCGCGGAGTCGGCGTTGGTGGCCGGCCCGCACGACGCCGGCGAGGCCGCGCGCAAGCTGGGCGGCAAGGTCGCCCTCAAGGGGATGGTCTCGGGGTTGGTGCGCAAGTCGGACGCCGGCGCAGTGCGGCTCGACCTCGAAGGTCCCAAGGATGTCGAGAGCGCAGCCAAGGACATCACGCAGCGGCTCGGCGCGCTCGGCCAGAAAGTGCAGTCGTTCATCGTCCAGCGTATGGCCCCGCCAGGCGTCGAGGTGCTGGTCGGGGTGGTGCAGGACCGCTACTTCGGTCCAGTGGTGGCCGTCGGCGCGGCCGGGCGCGCAGTTGAGCTGTTCAAGGACACCCAGGTCCGGCTCACGCCGCTCGGCCACCACGACGCGGCGACGATGATTCGCTCCCTGCAGACGTATCCCCTCCTCGACGGTTATCGGGGCGCGGCGACCGTCGACGTCAAGGCCCTCGAGGACGTGCTCATGCGTGTGGCCGCCATGGCCGACGCGCACGCGGAGATCGCCGACATCGATTTCAACCCGGTCATCGTCCATGCCACAGGCGCGGTGATAGTCGACGCGCGCATCCGCGTCGAGCCGCCTGCGATGAAGACGGTCTAGCCGGCCGTCACCAGCTCGACGCTCGCGTCCGCGAGCTCCCGCTCGTTCACCACTCGCCGGCTCTCGATCAACTTCGCACCCGCCTCACCGGTCTCCTTGTCGTTCATCGACAGCACAGCGTGCACACGGCCGTCGCGGAGATAGAAGACCGAGAACTGCCGGCGCCCGCGATCACCTCGCCACACGGCGCGGTCCTCGCCCGAGGCATGGCCGCGATACTCGAGGCTCACGTCGTACTGGTCGGACCAGAAATAGGGCACTTTGGAGTACGGCGTGGGATGGTCGGCGATGGAGGCCGCGACGCCGCGGCCGTGGTTCTTGGCGACCTCCCAGTGCTCGACGCGGATCGGGCCGTGCAGCGGATGGTCGTGGAGCGCAATGTCGCCCACGACGTACACGCCGTCGGCGGCCCGCAATGCCGGGTCGACCTTCACGCCACCGCTTTCGATGACCAGGCCCATCGTCCGAGGCAGATCCAGGTTGGGCTCGATGCCGATGGCAACCAGGACGATGTCCACATCCTCGCTCCGGCCGTCCGAGAGCGTGACGCCGGTGACGCGCCCGCCCGTGACGTGCCACTCGTTGATATGCGTGCCGGTGCGCAGGTCCGCGCCGTGGTCGTGATGGATGGCCGCATACACCTCGCCGACCTCTTTGCCGAGCGCGCGCTCGAGCGGCACTGGCGCTGCTTCGATGATCAAGACGTCCTTGCCGAGCTTCCGTGCGGACGCGGCCACCTCGGCGCCGATGAAACCTGCGCCGACCAGCAGCAGCCGCGATGCGCTCGCCAGCGACTCGCGCAGCATCGAGCAGTCGCGCAGTGAGCGAAGCGTGTGGACGTTGATCGCGTCCGGCGCGCCGGCGAGGCGGCGCGGTGTGCCGCCCAGCGACAGGATCAGCATGTCGAACCTTTCTGGCCGCCCACCGTCGACGGACACGGTCCGATCCCTGAGCGAAGCCTCGGTGGCCCGCGTCTCCAGCCGCAGGTCGATGCCCTGCTTCTGGTACTCGGCCTCGTCATGCAGATAGACCTTGGGCAGCTCGACCTCGCGGCGCAGGAACTCCTTGGAGAGGTACGGGCGGTCGTACGGCCGGTCGACGTCCGCGCTCAGGATGACGATCTCCCCGCTGAATCCCTTCTTGCGCAGGCCGAACGCCGCGGCGTCACCACCGCCGCCGCCGCCGACGATAACGACTCGATTGTTCGCCAATTTGCTCACCCTCCTCTGGAGCGATACCTTGGAGAGTGACAGATCCGCCGTCAGCGGTTCGAGGAGGAAGGATGGCCACCGCCAAAGCAGCCGGCGCTGGGACCAAGGACAAGCCGTGGAAGCTCAAGACCGCAAGCGGCACGTCGGAGTACACGATGTACCGCGACCCTGACGCCGACCCGCCGGCGTTGGTGTGCCGGGTTGGCACGACGCAGCTGCGCTACCACCTGCGCGCGATCGAGGACCTGCACGCGATGTTGAAGAAGCACGGCGACTGGATGCCGCTCGGCAGCGCTGACGAGCAGAAGCCCGCGGCCGAAGGCACGGTCGAGGCCTGGGGCCGCTCCTCAAAGAACCCGGTTGGCGGTTGGTACGGCTTGCGCAAGGGCTACCGCGGTCGGTTCGGCATGTACATGCCGCCACTGCTCGAAGCGCTCGGCCTGGCGGAGGTCGAGCACAACCCGAAGAACAACCGGATGCGCGCGATCTAGGCCGCTAGGGCAGCGCGACCTCGTGGCGCCAGTTGTGCGGATCTGGCGCCAGGCCGCGCTGGATCTCGACCAGCGCCTGGCGCAAGCGCATCGAGACCGGACCCGGCTCGCCGCCGGCGATCTTCCACGATCCCTGCTTCGACTTGGCCTCGGCGATCGGTGTGATCACAGCGGCCGTGCCGCATGCGAACGCCTCCCTGATAGTGCCGTCGGCGCAGCCTTTGCGCCACTCGGTGACGCTCACCCGCCGCTCCTCGGTTTCGTAGCCCAGGTCGCGCGCCAGGGTCAGTAGCGAGTCGCGCGTGATGCCGGGCAGCAGCGTTCCGGTGAGCGCAGGCGTGACGAGCCTGGCGCGCGATCCGCTGCCGAAGACGAAGGCGAGATTCATGCCGCCCATCTCCTCGACGTACCGGTGCTCGGCGGCGTCGAGCCAGACCACGTTGTCGCATCCTTCGCGAATGGCCTGCGCCTGGGCAAGCAGGCTGCCCGCGTAGTTGCCCCCGAACTTCGCCTCGCCTGTGCCGCCAGGCGCCGCGCGTGTGTAGTCCTCGGAGAGCCACACGGACACTGGCTTCACGCCGCGCGGGAAGTACGGGCCTGACGGCGACGCGATGAGCACAAAGGTCACGTCGTCGCCCGCGTGCACTCCCAGACCGACCTCGCTTGCGAACATGAATGGGCGAAGGTAAAGGCTGTGTTCGGGCGCCGATGGTACCCAGGCGTGGTCGTGTTCCAACAGCACGTCGATCGTTTCGACAAAGGTCTCTTCCGGTAGCTCCGGCAGCGCCAGGCGCTGCGCCGAGCGGATGAAGCGCGCCGCGTGCGCGTCCGGCCGGAACACGGCGACGCCACCGTTGGCCTGGCGGAATGCTTTCAGGCCTTCGAAAACACCCTGCGCGTAGTGCAAATAGGCAGTGCCGGGGTCGAGCTGGAGCGGTCCATACGGCTTGAGCTCGGCGTCGTGCCAACCCTCTGTCGGGTTCCAGGCGATCGTGATCATGTGCTCGGTGAAGACCCGGCCGAAACCGGGGTTCTCGAGCGCGCGCTCCCGCTCTTCGGCGGAGACACGCGACGGGGCCGGGGAAGCCGTGATGCGGATGCCGGC
>JACXTT010006443.1_pt1 | contig 16722 bp, 15 predicted proteins | sample 9270951 | NCBI WGS metagenome assembly JACXTT01 (sample SAMN15532306, study PRJNA645909) | rock metagenome | isolation source: weathered quartz diorite | place: Puerto Rico | collected 2017-06-21 | reverse complement strand
CGTCGCCGGGCCGATGCGATTCGCCGCCAGCCCGGCGCCCGCGCGGACGCGGCCGCCGTGCGCGGAGTGCTCCAGCGCCCGCACCACCGTGGTGCCGACCGCGATAATCCGCCCGCCGGCGGCGCGGGCCCGCCCGATCGCCTCAACCGTCGTCTCGGAAATCCGGTAGGGCTCGTCTAACGGCAGCCTCCGATCGAGCTCCGCGTCCCCAGTGGACGAGATACCGGCCGCGTGCGTGACCGTGGCGAAGCCGATGCGGCGCCTGCGCAGCGCGGCCACCAGGCTCCAGTCCACCGTAAACCCGGCCGACGGAGGCTCGAACGCGACGGGCGGGCCGGCGATCGGGGTCCACACGTCCCATAGCGCCAGCGGAGCCGGTACGTGCGCGTATTGGATGGGACGCCCCGTGGCGCGCCAAGCCGGCCCAGATCGAGTCCGGCGTGCCGTCGAACCGCAGGGACGCCAGCCGCGGATGTCCAAGGCTGCGCTCGACCGTCGCCGCCAAGGGTCCCAGCGCAAGGCGGTCGCCCGGCGTCACGGCGGGAGGCGGCGGACGGTCCTCGGTGCGAGTGCGGTAATCCTCCGCGCCGAACAGGATCGCCGAGAACTCGCGCACGTCATCAGCGTCCAGCGATCTCCGTCCGGCCAGCCGCACTTCGATCGGGGCGCCTGTCGGCAAGTGCACGGCGGCAAGACTGGCCGGCAGCGTGGCGGCATCGTTGGCGATCAGCAGGTCGCCGGGACGAAGATAGTCGACAAACGCCGAACGCCGAGCGTGCCGGATACGGCCGGTTTCGTCCAGGATCAGGAGCCTAGCGTCCGGCGGCCGTTGAGACGGATGGGAAGCGGGGATCACCTCTTCACTCCCTGGTGCAAACCGCCAGCGCCTCACCGATGAGGTCGGCGATCTCACGCGCGGCCTGCTCCGGACGCTTCAACGCGGCGCGGTCGGCCCCGGGAACGGCCAGCGCGTGCAGCGGGGTGTCCATGTCGCCGGGATCCACGGCCACGAACTGGATCCCTTCGGCGGCCAACTCCTCGTTCCAGATGCGCGTCAGGTGGTGCAGCGCGGCCTTACTCGCGCCGTAGGCGCCCCATCGCGGATAAGCGTTCAAGGCCGCGTCGCTCGATATGTTCACCACCAGCGCGCCCCGGCCTTCGCGGGCCGAGGCCGCCAGAGCGCCGAGCAAGGCTTTGGTCAGCCGGAACGGCCCCAGAACGTTGGTGGCCAGGGCGCGCTCCAGATCCTCGCACTCGGTGTCGCCGAGCAATTGGAGAGGCGCCGGACCCAGATCGGACGCGTTGTTGATCAGCACGTCCAGCCCGCACAGTTCGCCTGTGATCTGGAGGGCCATGGGATAGATGTCGTCCTTGGACGAAACGTCGCCGCTGATTCCGTGGGCGCCGGGATGCTCGCGCGCCACGCGGGCGACGCGCGCGCGGTCGCGGGCGGCGAACGCCACGCTGGCGCCGCGCGCGAGAAGTTCCTTCACCAGGGCCAGTCCCAGCCCCGACGTACCGCCGGTGATGGCAACCCTCAATCCGGCGGCCGGGCGGGCCGGATGGCCTGAAGCCTCAAGTTCGGTTTGATCGGTCATGTGCATATTCTGACTTTCTAAAGACCACTCTTTACTTAGTTTCAGGCTAGAGGATGTGCTAGACTTTGTAAAGGATTCTTTTTACAAATAAGCATGCCGCGCGCCGCCTCCAAGCTACCGGGCCCTCGATCCACGCGCCGGGCCATCGTCAAGCTGTTGAAGTCCGAGGGCGCCATGGATGCCGCCCAGATGGCGGAGCGGCTGGAGCTTACCGCGATGGCCGTCCGCCAGCACCTGTATGGCCTGCAGCGCGAAAAGCTGGTGCGGGCCGAGGAACGCCCGGTTCCGCTCGGCCGTCCGGCCAAATACTGGCAGTTGACGCGTGAAGCCGACCGGCTTTTCCCGGACGCTTACGCCGAGCTGAGCGTGGCCTTGATCGACGCTCTAGGCGACGCATTCGGCGAGACGGGCCTGCAACGGGTGCTCGACTCGCGACTGGCGCGCCAGCGCTCCGACTACGCGCGGCGGATTCCGGCTTCCCTTCCCCTCAAGCAGAAAGTTGGCCATCTGGCGCGGCTTCGAACGGAAGAAGGCTACATGGCGGAAGTGCATGCCGCGAAGAACGGGGCGTTCCTGCTGGTGGAGAATCACTGCCCCATCTGCGCCGCCGCAACGGCTTGCAAAGGGTTCTGCGCAACCGAGCTGGACCTGTTTCGCGCTGTTTTCGGACCGCGTGTCGAAGTCGCCCGCGTGGAGCACATCGTGTCCGGGGCGCGGCGTTGCGCGTACCGCGTGCAGCCGCTCTAGTACACCTGTGCGGTCACTTCTCCAGGCTTGCGATCTCTTTCGGCGATAGCGGACGGCGGAAGATCATCACATCGTCCATCAACCCGGTGTAGTTGACTCCCAAGCGGATGGCGCCTTTCGACACGTCCCACAGGAACGGCTCGGCGATGCCTTCCCGCGTCCCCTGGAGTTTCCCGTCGAGATACAGTTTTGCCGAGCCTTTCTTGCCCAGGCCATCGAACGTGATGGCGACGTGCGTCCACTTGCCGCGCGCGAAGGTCGGCTGCTTGACCACGATCAACCGGTCAGTGAACGCGGGGTTCTTGTCTGGCGGCAGGTTCTGCGGGTTCCACGCCTTCAGGTCGCCGAACACGCCCAGCCGGAAGTGCCGCGGCTTCTCGTCCTTGGTGAAGTCCACCCAGACGGCGGAGTCGTTGTAGGCTTTATCGGTGACCTGTATCGGATCGCAGAAACCGGGTTCCAGATCCGTCTCCGGATCCAGGTTCAGCCAGAACGACACGGTCCCGGACCAGTCGGCCGGATTGAAGGCCACGTTCTTCTCCGCACGGTAGAAGATCGCGCTGGTGTTCTTCTTCTTGAATCGAAGGGCGTCGCCTTTGCGGCCCTGCCCGCGGGCCAGCTCGACGTCGGAGGTTCCCAGCCCGGGCTTAGCCGAAGCCTGCTCCTTGTAGCTGGGCGCGAAGTACAGCGCCTTGTCTCCCAGCGCGAACGCCGCGTCCGTCGAGCCGTCGAATGAAGCGTGAAAGGTCAATCCCCTGGGAGCCGATGCCGCGCCCAGCAGCCCGCCCGCCGCCGCCATCAGCAGGAGCGTTCTATGTGTTCTCTTCATGATTCCCCCTTGGATCACTGTCTTAGTTTGTCATTTTTCAATCGCCGCGGCCGAAAGCTCCATGAAGCTGGTGATCTCGTCCGCCACATCTCCACCGCCGTTAGTGCGCTGCAGCAGGATCACTCCGATCAGGTCTTTCGCCGGATCGGCCCAGCTATACGTCCGGTACGCGCCACCGTGCCCGTAAGCGCCCCTGGAATTCAGCCGGAACATGCCTTCCGTGTTTCGCACTACTGAAACGCCCAGCCCGTAGCCCATCCCCGGCGCGAAGCCCGTCGTCAGATCGCCCGTATGCACCCGCGTCATCAACTCCACCGAAGCCGCCGACAGTATCCTCACACCGTCCAGCGTCCCCTTGCCGAGCATCATCTGGTAGAAGCGCGCCATGTCCGACGCCGTGCTGTAGAGCCCGCCCTCCGGCGCCGGATAGCGCACGCCGCGCTTGTACAGGTCGATGTCCGCGCGTTTCAGCGTTCCGTGGTCGTCCGTGTAGACGGCGGCAATGCGGCTGTGCTTCTCCGGCGGCGGGAACGGGAACGTGTCCTTCATGCCCAGCGGCGTGAAGATCCCTTCGGCCAGGAACTGCTCGTAGGATTTGCCCGAGAGCACTTCGACGATCCGCCCCAGCGTAGCGATTCCGGCGTTGCTGTAGCTCCACTTCGTTCCGGGCTCGAACAGCAGCGGCTGCTGCGACTCCAGGGCCACCACCTCGGCCAGCGTCTTCGGGTTCTTCACGGCGCTGGGCAAACCGGCGTACATCCCGGAGGTGTGAGTCATCAGATCGCGTATCGTGATCCGCCTGCCGCGGAACTCCGGCAGGTGCTTTTCCACTGGGTCGGACAGCGCGAGGCGCCCCTCCTCCATCAGAATCATGACCGCCGCGCAGGTCACCGGTTTGGTCATCGACGCGATGTGGAAAATGGTGTCAGCGCGCATCGGCGTCCGGCTTTCGAGGTCCTGAAAGCCCGAGACCGACAGATTGGCCAGGAATCCATGCCGGGCCAGCAGGGTGACGATTCCGGCCGCCTTGCCGCCATCGACGAAAGCCTTCATCCGCGGGCCGATGCGCGCCAGCCGCGCCGGATTCATCCCGGCCTTCGGCGGGTCGGGCGCCTCCGCGGCCATATGGACGGCGCACACGAGCAGGAGCAAAGTTCGCATCTTCCGGATCAGGATACCCCAAACTCCCGGCGGTGCGCTTTTCTCGGCAGCCCATACGTTGGTAACATACATAACCAAGGAGTCACGGATGACGAAACACACCCTGTGGATCGCGTTTCTTCTGACGACGGCTTCGTTGCCAGCCGCGGACAAGGCTGCGCCCTCGGGTCCCGAGGCCGCCGCGATCGAGAAGATCGAGAAAGCCGGCGGAAGCGTCCGCCAGATCGCTCAGAACGATGACCGCAAGGAGGTCGATTTCCACCTCCAGGGCGCTTCCGTAACGGACGCGCAGATCTCTCCGATTACGGCCGTCACGAACGTGGTGAGGCTGCATCTGGGCAAAACCGGGATCACCGATGCGGGTCTGGTCAGCGTGAAGCCGCTGGCCAAGCTCGCCGAGCTGCACCTGGAGGAGACCAAGATCACCGACAAAGGCCTGGCGCAGTTGAAGGGTCTTGGCGAGCTGACTTACCTGAACCTCTACGGCACTGGAGTCACCGATGCCGGCATCGCGCAACTGACCGGACTCAAGAACCTGCGCAGCATCTATCTCTGGCAGACCAAGGTGACCGACGCCGGCGCGGCGAAGCTGAAGCAGGCGCTCCCGAACCTGGATATTGTGAGAGGCTGGGACGTGGAGCCGAAAGCTGAACCGAAGTCCGAGGCAAAGCCCGAGCCAAAGGCCGAACAGAAGAAGTGAGGCTTGGCCTCTGGCGCGTGGCACTCGAATACTCTTATTCGGTTGTCAAAGAACTTGAACGCTGAGTGGAGCCACACGCCGACCCCAGTTTCATTGTATGGACGCTGTCAATCCCCGCATATAGGGGGAAGTAGTTACTTTGCGGCAACCAACTGCCGGATCTGCGCCGCAGCGATGTCGGCCTTCATCTCGATGTAGCGCTTGCCCAGCTCCGGCGAGGCGCGGCGGGGATCGCCCTGCACGCCTCGGGCGGGATCGTTACCGGCGAGCTTGTCCTTACGGACGTAGGCGTCGCCGCCGAGGTACATCAGCTCGGACGTATCGGGAATGCTGGCGTGCGTGCCCAACGGGTAGCCGTTGCTCTTCAGCCAGTCGTTGAAGGTCTTCTGCGCTTTCGCGTAGAGGTCTCCGCAGAAGTATACGTGCGCGCCCTTGGGAACGTACTTCGCGTTCAGCCGCTGCGCCAGAGTTTCCAGATCCTTCTGGCCGCCGCCGTGGTCGCCCATCAGCACGATGCTCTTGAAGCCGGCGGTGACCAGGCTCGCCACAGCGGCTTCGTTCACGGCCACGTAAACGTCCGTGGGCAGGCTGACCGTGCCCGGCCACTCGGGTTTCAGATGGCCGTCGGCGGGGGAGAACGGCAGTACAGGCGCCACCAGCGCGTTGCCCAGCTTGCGCGCGATCAGCGGGGCCACGCGGCGGGCGATCAGCGAGTGGCCGCCCAGCACGGCGTGCGGGCCGCGCTGCTCGGTTCCGCCGTTATAGACCAGCACGGTAGTCTTGCCCTGGTCTTGAATCGCGGCCCGGACCTCGGGGAATGTCATCAGCTCCAGCTCCACCGGGGCCTCGGCGGCGAACGAAAGCGCCGCGAGCCAAACCATCGCCAGCCAAACCATCCAGCGCATTCGAACCTCCTCTGGTTACGATCCGCCCTTGATAGCCGCCACGAAGTGCACCTCGCTTGCCGGCCCAACCTTCTCCAACAGTCCCAGCGGGCTCACCTCGCCATCTACGGCCACCGAGATGTTGGGGCGCAGGCGGCTTTCGTCTTTCAGCCGCTCGCCCAATCCAGGCCAGGCGTTGTCCAGGTTCTCGATGACTTCGCGGACGGTGGCGCCGGCCACTTCGACCGATGCGCGGCCGCCAGTCAGTGCTTGCAAAAGCGTCGGGATGTATACGACAGCCAACGCGTTAACCCTTCCGGGCCCAGACGGCTGCCATGATGGCGGGAGGATTCATCGGGAGGCGGTCCATGCGAACGCCGGCGGCGCGGTAGATCGCGTTGGCCAGCGCGCCGGGCGGCGGCACGATGTTGGCTTCGCCTACGCCGCGGACGCCGAACGGATGCCCGGGATTCGGCACCTCCACTATCACGGTGTCGATCATGGGCAGGTCGAGCGCGGTCGGCATGCGGTAATCGAGCAGGCTGGAGTTCATCATGACGCCGTCGAGGCTCATGTAGTATTCCTCATTCAGAGCCCATCCGATGCCCTGCACGCTGCCACCCTGCATCTGGCCCTCGACGTAGCTCGGGTGGATCGCGCGTCCGGCATCCTGCACCGAGGTGAAGCGGAGGACAGTCGTCTTGCCGGTCTCCGGATCCACTTCCACATCGGCGATGCAGCCGGAGAACGATCCGCCGACACCGCGCGGGTTGACGGCGGCGCGGCCGACAACGGGGCCGCCGGTCTCGCCGATCTTGGCCGCGAGCTCGGGGAAGGTGATGGTGCGGTCGCCATAGTGGTACACGCCGCGCTCCATCTCCACCGATGCGGCGTCCGTCTCCCAGAGCTTGGCCGCGCGCTCCTTCATCTGACGCACCACGTCCTGAGCCGCCTCATAGGCGGCCATACCGGTGGCAAAAGTAGTGCGGCTGCCGCCGGTGACCGCGGTGAATCCCACCGAGTCGGTGTCGGCGACGGTCGGCTGTACCGCTTCGGCCGGAATGCCAAGCACCTCGGCGGCCTGCATGGCGATGGAGGTCCGCGTGCCGCCGATATCGGTGGACCCTTCGATCAGGTTCACGGTGCCGTCGGCGTTGACGCTGATGGTGCAGCTCGACGGCAGCCCGACGTTGAACCAGAATCCGACGGCCACTCCGCGGCCGCGGTTTGGACCTCCCAGCGGCGCCGTGTAATGCGGGTGATTCTTCATCGCTTCCAGCACTTCGATGCAGCCGATCTTGCGGAACTTCGGCCCGTCGGCGCGGCGGGTGCCTTCCTTGGCGGCGTTCTTCAGCCGGAATTCGATTGGATCGAGGCCCAGCTTCTCGGCCAACTCGTCAACCACGCTTTCGGTGGCAAAGGCGGCGTTGGTGGCACCGGGGGCGCGGTAGGCGGCGGTGGAGGGCTTGTTGACGCAGACATCGAAGCCGTCGATGGTCACGTTGGCCAGATCGTAAGCGGCGAAGACGCACATGCCGCCCGGCCCGACCATGGCTCCGGGGTACGCGCCCGCTTCATAAGCGAGGTAGGCCTGCGCGGCGGTGATCTTGCCATCTTTGCGCGCTCCCATCTTGACCTTGATATAAGAGCCGGGCGTGGGGCCGGTGCCTTCGAAGACGTCTTTGCGCGACATGACGATCTTCACCGGGCGGCCGGTCTTCTTCGACAGCAGGGCGGCCACCGGCTCCAGATACACCGGGATCTTGCCGCCGAATCCTCCGCCGATCTCCATGGGCGTCACTTTGACGCGGGAGACGGCGAGGTCGAGCACGCAGGCGGTGGTGTCGCGCACGACGAACGCGCCTTGGGTGCTGGTCCAGATCAGCACGCGACCGTCGTTGTTCCAAAGGGCAGTGGCGTTGTGAGGCTCGATGTAGCCCTGATGCACGGTGGCGGTGCGAAACTCGCGCTCCACCGTGACATCGGCTTCGGCGAAGCCCTTCTCTGCATCGCCCATGACGTGGCGGAAGTGCTCGGAGACGTTGGAGACTTTGCCAGTGGGCTCGCCGAACTCCTTCATCTTGAGATCGTCGTGCAGGATCGGCGCGCCGGCCAGCATGGCGTCGGGCGCGGTGAGGACGCAGGGCAGCGGCTCATAGTCCACTTCGATCAAGCCGGCCGCCTCTTCGGCGACGTGCGCGTCGACAGCGGCGACCGCGGCCACGGCGTGACCCCGGTACAACACCTTGCCTTTCGCAAGCACGTTCCCGCGGATGTAGCTGAGCGGCGTGTCGCCTTCGCCCAGGTCGACGATCTTGTCCGGAGTCTGCGGAAGGTCGGCCGCGGTGAGGACGGCGTTCACGCCGGGGAACGCTTCGGCTTTGCTGGTGTCGATCCCGCGGATGCGGGCGTGGGCGTGAGGGCTGCGCAGAATGAAGGCGTGCAGCAAGCCGGCCATCTGGAAGTCCGCGCCGTAGAGAGCCCGCCCGGTCACTTTGTCCGCGCCGTCATGGCGGACGGGACGCGTGCCAATAATCGTGTATTGATCGGTCTTCATGCTTTTACCCCGCGTAGCTCACCCGCGGCCTGTTCGACGGCGCGGACGATTTTGTCATAGCCGGTACACCGGCACAGATTGTTGGCCAGCCAGAGCCGGATGCGTTCCTCGCTGGGCTCGGGCTCCCGGTCGAGGAGGGCCTTGGAGGCCACGATGAACCCGGGCGTGCAGATGCCGCACTGGAGCGCCGCGTTCTCCAGGAACGAGCGCTGCAAGGGGTGCAGTTCGCTGCCCCTGGCGATGCCTTCGATGGTGCCGACCTTGCTGCCTGCACACTCCACGCCGAGGACGAGGCAGGAGCAGACGGCGCGTCCGTCCAGCATCACGGTGCAGGCGCCGCAGTTGCCGTCATTGCAACCTTCCTTTGTGCCGGTGAGACCGAGGATGTCACGCAGGCATTCGAGCAGGCTCTGGCGCGGTTCGCAGAGGAGCTCGCGCGGCTCGTCATTCACTGTCATCTGAACGTGCTTCTTCACTTGCTCCCCCTTGCCTTGGCGACGGCGGCTTCGAGCGCGCGGCGCGTCAGCACGCCGCAGAGATGCCGGCGGTATTCGGCGGTTCCGCGCATGTCGGTGATGGGACGGGCGGCAGCCTGGGCGATCTCGGCCGCGGCGGCGATGCTGGCGGCGTTGACCGGCATTCCGGCCAGCGAGTCGCCCGCCTCGCGCACGAAGAGCGGCGTGGGCGCCACCGCAGCCAGCGCAATGCGGGCCGAGCGGAAGACTCCGCCGTCGAGCACGACACTGACGCCTGCGCCGGCGACCGCGATGTCCATTTCATTGCGAGGGATGAAGCGCAGGTAGTGCGCGCCGGACGCAGGCGGCGGCACAGGCAGGTAGATCGAGACCAGCAGCTCGCCCGGCTTCAGCGCGTTCTTGCCGGGGGCGATGCAGAAGGATTCCACGGGCACGGTGCGGTCGCCGGAGGGACCGGCGACGCGGCATTGAGCCCCCAGGGCGATGAGGAGCGGGATGGCGTCGGCGCTGGGGGCGGCATTGCAGAGGTTGCCGCCAATGGAGGCGCGGCCCTGGATCTGGGTGCCGCCGATGAGCGAAGCGACTTCGACCAGCGCGGGATACGCGCGGGCGACGGCCGGATCGCCATAGATGCGGTAGCAGGGCACGGCGGCGCCGAGCGTGAGGCCATAGGCGGCGTCGTAGCGCAACTCGTTGAGCTCCGGAATGCGCTTGAGATCGACAACCAGATCGGAGTGCTTGCGGGCGACGCGGAGTTGCACCAACAGGTCGGTGCCGCCGGCGAGAGGGAGGGCGCTGGCGGGCCCGCCGAGCAGCCGGACGGCGTCGGCTACGGTCGGCGGCGCTGAGTAATCGAACGACTTCACGTGGGTCTCCTTTGATGGGACGCTCCATCGGGAGCGGCATCTTACAGCGTACAACAGTGTGTGATGGGGGAAGGCGGTGAGTGAGGAAGAGCATCTGTTAACATTCGAGGGGCCATCTTATGAGCGTGCGCTACCGACCTTCCGAGACTGTGGATTTTCTGATTGTGGGGTCGGGCGCGGCGGGCGGCGTGATGGCCAAGGAGCTGTCGTCGGCCGGATTCAAGGTGGTGGTGCTGGAGCAGGGTCCTTATCTTCGCGAGAAGGACTTCGACCACGACGAGTTCAAGATCGCTTATCGCGCCGGGCTGATCAACGATCATCGCAAGCAGCCCAATACGTTCCGCAGGACGGAGGCAGAAAAGGCGAAGCCGCAGCCGGCGGTGGAATACGGGCAGATGGTGGGCGGCGGCAGCGTCCACTTCACCGCGAACTACTGGCGCTTTCACGAAAGCGATTTCAAGGAACTCAGCCTGTGGGGGCCGGTGGCGGGCGCGGACCTGGCGGACTGGCCGCTGACGTATGCCGACCTGGAACCTTATTACACCAAGGCCGAATACGAGATCGGCGTGTCGGGGCTGGGCGGGTCGAACCCGTTCGACGCCCCGCGGTCGCGGCCGTATCCGCTGCCGCCGATGCCGGCGAAGTCGTCGGGAGTGCTGATGGAGCGCGGGGCGCGAAAGCTGGGTTTGCACCCGTTTCCGGCGCCGGTGGCGATTCTTTCCAAACCGTACCGCGGACGCGGGGCGTGCCTGCACTGCGGCTTCTGCGAGGCCTTCGGGTGCGAGGTCCGGGCGAAGTCGAGCACGCTGGCGGCGCTGATTCCGGCGGCGGAGAAGACGGGGCGCTGCGAGATCCGGGCGGAGTGTATGGTCAGCCGGATCGAGACGGGCAAGAACGGACGGGTCACGGGCGCGGCCTACTTCGACCGCAGCCGGCGGGAGGCATTCCAGAAGGCGCGGGCCGTGGTGCTTTGCGGGAACGGGGCGGAGACGCCGCGGCTGCTGCTGCTTTCGAACGGTCTGGCCAACTCGAGCGGGCTGGTGGGGAAGCACCTGATGTTCGACAACTACGCGTTCGCGATGGGATTGTTCGAGCATCCGCTCAATGAGCACAAGGGGATTCAGGCGACGCGGGTGCTGCACGACTTCTACGACTGCGATCCGAAGCGCGGGTTCTGGGGCGGGGCGGGCATCGACGCGCGGTTCGACTGGTATCCGATCCAGTTCGCGCTGCTGGCGCTGCCAGGGGACGCACCGAAGTGGGGCGGCGCATACAAGGCGATGCTGGCGGAGTACTTCAATCGCAGCATGAGCCTGCTAGGGCATGTGACGTGCTTGCCGCGGCAGCAGAACAGCATTTCGCTGGACCCGGAGGTGAAGGACGCCTGGGGGCTGCCGGCGATGCGAGTGACGTTCCAGCCGCATCCGGACGATTTGAAGACGATGGCGTTCATTCGGGACCGGGCGCTGGAGATCCTGGACGCGGCGGGCGCGCGCAAGACGTGGGGCACGCCGGTGGAGGAGATCACTTACTCGCGGCATCTGATGGGGACGTGCCGGATGGGACGCGATCCGAAGACGTCGGTGGTGAATGTGGACCATCGCGCGCACGATGTGGCCAATCTGTTTATCGTGGACGGGTCGAGCATGGTGACCTCGGGGCGGCAGCAGCCGACAGCGACGATTCAGGCGCTGGCGTACCGGGCGGCGGAGCGGATTGGGGCTTTGGCGCGGACGGGCGAGGTTTAGGCGTAGAGCCCACTCACTCAGAAGAAGAGGTGGCGGGTGGTGTTGACCAGAGCATGGAGGGTGGCGGACGATGTGACGCTGCCGGATTTCTGGAAGACCTTGCCGTAGATGACGCCCGCTACTGACGCGATGATCATGTAGCGCCAGTTGGGCAGTTCGCCCGGGCCGTTGTTGAGGTGCGCGGCGCCGAACAGGATGCCGGCGGCGGCCAGGGTCCTGGGGCCTTCGCCCCACGCGCGCATCATGCCGTTCTGGATCAGGGAGCGGAAGAGGATTTCCTCGGGAAGAGCCGTGGCGGCCCAGATGATCAGAAAGGTGCGGAGGGCGCGGGTGGCGGTGAGGTCGGCGGGGAAGTGAAAGGGCTTGAGGAAGTGCAGGATGAGGCCGAGGGGGATCAGCACGGCGGCGGAGACGGCAAAGCCGGCCAGTGGATAGATGAAGTCGCGCGGGCCGCGGGGGAGGTTGTACTTCATCCCGTCCAGGCCGCGGAAGAGAAGGAAAAGCCAGATGGCAGTGGTGATGGCGATGCCGTAGGCCACGGTGTGCAGGAAGCCCTGGGCGGACTTTGGTATGAAGGGGGCACCGGCCGAGAGTTCGAGCGGGAGCCAAAGCAGCAGGACCACGCCGGCGTCCACCCAGGTGGGCGCGGCAGGGCTGGTTCCCTGCCAGTACATACAGGCGGCCGGAACGAACAGATACATCAGGACAAGCGCGGCCAGGGACAGGCTGGCCACTCCGGTATGCCAGGCTACCAGTAAGAAGACGAGGGCCAGGATCGCGGGCGCCGTAAAGACGCGCAGGGGCCGGCGACGGACCCAGTTGCGGAGCGCGGCCTGCACTCCGCCGTGAAAAAGGATGAAAACGGCTACCAGGAACAGGGCGGGAACCCAGATCCGCATTTCCAGCAAAGAATCGACCTCTTCCCTGCCATGATAGCGTGAGGCCCGGAGGGGAGGCCGGTTGCGGCGACTTTTCGTAGTCCGGCGGCGTCAGGTAGCGACGGCGGGGTCCGAGGATGGGGGGAAGTTCAGCACAGGGGGCGCACCGCGTCCGTGGCAGCGCTTGTATTTCACGCCGGAGCCGCAATGGCAGATGGAGTTCCGGGCGGTGGCGGCCGGCGGCGCGGCGGATTGAGAAGGCTGAGCGGCCGGGCCGGACGCCACCGGGCCGAATTCGACACTTTTCGACGTTTTTTGTGTTTTTTCGGCCATCCGCATGTAGTCATATTCGGCTTTTACGGTGGCGAGACCGTCGAGGGCAGTTTGCTGGAGGGGAGACTCGAGACGCTCCGGGAGGTGCCAGCCGGGTTTGGGAAAGTGGGGCCGTTGGAGGATGGAGAGCGCGGCGCGGAGCCGGACGCCGGGCGGCGTGGAGTCGCTTTCGAGGAGGACGCGGAGAGAGGAAAGGGCAAGGGCACTGAGGTCGCGAAGGCCGTCGCGAAGCTCTTCGACGCAGGCGGCGGTGGCTTCGTCGACGGCGGCGGCGAAGGTTGGGGAGTTCCGCCAAAGGTGGACGGTGGAACGATGGACGCCGGCCTCGCGGGCGGCGGCAGTAATGGAGGCACCTCGGGCGAGGGCCGCGACGAGCTGAGCCTGGACAGGCGTCAGCGCCGCATGACGCGAATCGCATGCAGCGGAAGCGGACACAAATAGACTTCCTTTCGGGATTTATATTAGCACACGCTGTCAAGTATTTTCTTCATTTATCGATTTATTGCTTATCGTACTGATTCTTTTTATGCTTTTAGGGGCCACTGACGGGCTGTCAGGCTGACGGGCTGTCAGGCTGACGGGCTGTCAGGAAGACCTCGGCGGGCCGACGGTCTTCGGACGACGCAAGTTCGGGGGGGTAGCGGTTGCCGGGGTGAAGCGCTGCGCAATGCGGTTACTGCTTGCAGGCGCTTCCGACTTAGGATGCGGCGCATGCCGGCTACGCGGCTTCGCCGGCGGGCTTCCTCCGGCTTTCGGCCAGCGTCCGCGCCAGCGTCGCGCCGAGAATCAGAGCTCCGCCGGCCAGCGCCCACACGCCGGGACGCTCTCCGTGCGCGATCCATGCCCAGACCGGATTCAGGGCGGGCTCGGCCAGCACCAGGAGTGAAAGCTCCAGCGCGGAGAGCCGCCGCGCCGCGGCGGTGAGCAGAAGATACGCCAGGCCGATCTGGAAGATTCCGAGATAGCCTACCACCAGCCAGTCGGCTGGCGCGGAGTCGTGAACCGGCAGCGCCCGCGGCAGGCAGACGGCAAAGGCAATCAGGTTCCCCGCCGCCACGGCCGCCATGCCCGCGCCGTCGCCGCGCGTGCCGGCCCAGCGCAGTCCGATCAGCGTGAGCGCCCAGGCGACACCGGAACCGACGCCATACCAGTTGCCGCTCAGCGGATCGGGAGCGGTGCCGGCCGGCGTCTGGCCGCCGGCGAAGAATGCCGCCATTCCCGCGGCCAATAGCGCCATGAACAGCAGGTCGCGCCGGCATACGGGCTCCTTCAGCAGCCACGGCCCAAGCAGCAGCAAATACAGCGGCGCCGCGGCCTGGAGGAAAGTGGCATTGGCCGCAGTGGTCAGCTTGTTCGCCATCACGTACAGCACCAGCGTGGCGGCATAGGCCGAAGCGGCGGCCAGCACGCGTGCGTTCCAGTTGCGTCGCGCGGCCGGCAGGAAAAGCAGAATTACGGCCGCCGCCACGCCGGAACGGAAGCCGGCCACCTGCCAGCTCGACATGGCCGTGGACTTGATGGCCGCGCCGCCGGTGGAAAACAGAACGGCGGCGGCCAGCGCCTGCAGCCGGCTGAGGTTCATCAGGCGGCGCTTGCGTTCCGGCGCATCGTATGGTGGACGGCGATGCCCAGCGCGATGGTGCCGAGCGCGGCGAGCGACGGCTTGGGCTGATAGATCACGCCCCACACGATCATAAGCGTGCCCACGAGAACGTAGGAGACCGGAATCAGCGGGTACAGAAAATTGACGGCGGGAAGCGTCTGCCACCCGGCACGCTTCCGGAAGACGAACAGGGAGCCCACGGCCAGCACGGTGAACAGCGTCAGGCTGAAGCCGATGTAGGAGAACAACTCGGGCAGAGGCGTTAGCGTCATGAGGATGGCGCACAGCCCCTGGCTGAGAATCGCCGCCACCGGCGTGCGCCAGCGCGGATGGACCTCGGCCGCCGCCTTCAGAAAGGCTCCGTTCTTGGCCATGGCGTAATAGACGCGAGGTCCGATGGTCACCTCCGCGCTGACGGTGGACATTATGGAGAGCGCCATCAATCCGCTAAACAGCGCCGCGCCGCTGGGGCCGAAGAGATTCTGCGCGGCCAGCTTTCCAACGGCGATCTCGCCCTTGAGCGCGGCTGTCGGCGTGGAGTAAATGAAGATCAGATTTAGCCCCAAGTACAGCGCGGTGACGAGCGTGGTGCCGATGGCGAGCGCGGCAGGGAGGGTCTTTTCGGGGCGCTTCAACTCCTCGGCGACATAGGTGGCGGCGTTCCATCCGCTGTATCCAACCATCACCCAGAGAAGCTGGATCATGAATTCCACGCCCAGCGGGCGCGTGGAATCCCGCGCCGTGGTTTGAGAGAGGTGGTCCCAGCTCCCCGTGCCGAAGGCGAAGCCACAGATCACGAAGGAAACCACGACCAGCACTTTTATGGCGGTCAGCGTATTCTGAATGCGCGCCACGCGCGCCACGCCGAACAGGTTGAGAATGGTGAACATCAGGATCAGCGCGCTGGCCAGCAATTGGGCGCCGCCGAAGCGGATGGTGAACCACTCCGGCCCGGCGGTGAACATCACGCTGGACTGGTTGAATACAGGAAAGAAGTAACCCACGTAATTGGCGAAGATGAGTGCGGCGCTGGCGATGGGCGCGGAGAAACCGGCGAAGAAGGAAACCCATCCGGTCATGAATCCCCAGGCCGGTCCGTAGGCGCGGGTGAGATAGACATATTCGCCGCCGGAACTGGGCAGATTGACGCCGAGCTCGGAATAACTGAACGCGCCGGCGAGGGCGAACAGGGCGCCCACGAACCAAGCGGCCAGGATCAGCTTCGGATCGCCCAACGCCGAAACCTGAAATCCGGTGGCGCCGAAGATCGCCGACCCAACCATGTTCGAGACCACCAGGGCCGTCGCGCTGACGAGTCCAAGCTGTCGCAACAGCGTGTTGGTTGAGGTCGTGATGGGCGTGCTTGCCACATAACGATTCTACTTGAGCCGCGCCGCCGTTATATACTCATCGGAAATGGCCGTTCGCCACAGGATTCCCTTTCTCTTTTTCTTCCTCCTGTTCTTCCTCCTGCCAATGGCCGGCGCCGACGACTGGCCGCAGTTCCGCGGGCCGAACTCCTCGGGCGTTTCCGGCAACCAGGGCCTGCCGGTGGAGATGGGGCCGGACAAGAACCTGGTGTGGAAGACGGAGCTCCCGGCCGGGCATTCTTCGCCGGTTCTGGTGGGCGACAGCATTTTTCTCACGGGCTACGACGCGGACAAGCTGTTCGTGTTTTCGCTCGACCGGGCGTCCGGGCGGATCAAGTGGCGCCGCGAAGTGCCGCGCCCGCGCAAGGAGGGGCTGCACGTCTCGAACAGTCCGGCCTCGCCCAGCACGGTGAGCGACGGCAAAAACGTTTACGCCTTCTTCACCGACTTCGGCTTGATTTCGTTCGGGCCGGACGGCAATGAGCGATGGCGGCTTCCGCTGGGCCCGTTCAACAATCCGATGGGTATGGGCGCGTCGCCGGTGCTGACGGGGAAGCGGCTGCTGCTTAACTGCGACCAGGAAAGCGGCTCGTACTTCGTGTCGGTGGACAAAGACAGCGGCAAAGTGCAATGGCGCGCCGAGCGGCCGGATTTCACGCGCGGATTTTCGACGCCGGTGCTGTACCGTCCGGCCGAGGGGGGAGTGCAGGCGGTGATCGCCGGCTCGCGGCAGTTGACCGCTTACGACGTCGAGACCGGCAAGCCCGTCTGGTGGGTGGACGGGCTGACGTGGCAGCTAAAACCGACGCCGGTGATGAGCAAGGACACCATCTACGTGCAGGGTTGGGCGGGCGGGGCGGACAATGGCGAGCAGGAGAGCATCGTCGAGTTTGCGGAAGCGCTGAAGATCATGGACGCCGACCACGACGGGCGGATCTCGAAGGACGAGTTCAACGATCCGAAGCTGAAGGC
>JACXTT010006442.1_pt1 | contig 16722 bp, 12 predicted proteins | sample 9270951 | NCBI WGS metagenome assembly JACXTT01 (sample SAMN15532306, study PRJNA645909) | rock metagenome | isolation source: weathered quartz diorite | place: Puerto Rico | collected 2017-06-21 | reverse complement strand
AGTTGGCAGTGTGTTTGTAGGTCCAGTTGTCAAGCTGGGGCTGGTTCGACGACCAATGAACAGACACTGGCAGCTTGGTACGTGTTTGATGGCGTGGACGAACGGGCGATCCACTCTCACTTCAATCGGGCGTTTTGGGATTATCGCAGTTACCTCGTTCATCACTACGGCGGTGGCCGCGGCAGCTTCGGTTCCTTTCTCATCCACTGCGATAAATGTTTTGTGAAAAACTTGGGAGAGAGCGAGGTAATCATTCGATTTCCGCGGCGCGATCTTGTCAAAATTGGCGCTGCCGCGCGGTTCGTCGAATGCGCTCTTCATTCCGAGCGCCTGCAACTTTTCGCCGAGCGCGATGGTTGGCGGCTCGAATTTGAATTTCGGCAAATAAAGATCGACTTCGTGTGTTTCGAGCTTCGCGCATTCTGCGAGCATGTTTGCAGTAAGTTTTGATTCGAGTATGTGCCAACCATTCAGTTCATCTGGCAGCAGAACGAGAAATTGGAGCTCGCGGCCCGTGTAGGGAATGCTGACGGCTGTGAATCCGTCGCGCTTTGCGTAACCGAAATGCCCATCTTCCTTTTGCATCGTTGGGACATCGACACTGCCACTACCGCGAACATGAAATGGTTGCGGTTTGGTCGCGAGGTCGGAAAATTCATTGGCCCATGGCGCCTTGATATAAATTGCATTAGCAAGCACGAGACGGGTTACTTCATTCAGTCCGCCAGGCGGTATTAGATCCCGGATCCGATCGCACGTCTGGTTAGCGACCCATTCGTTGATGCGTCTGGTCGCGCCGACAGCATCTTTTCGAAAATCGAGCGGCTCGAAAGGTGCGTCGTAAAATTTTTTGACCATGGCGCGGAATGGCTCGCGAAAATCGTAGCCGGTTTGTGCGAACAGCCGATTTGCAATCGCGAGCGCGATTGGTTCGCTCGGACCGCCGGTTCTCTTTGATTCTTCCGCGATCTGCGCTGTTTTCTTCGCCATCTGTTCGAGCGAGCGCTGGAGCGAGGCGAATGAGGCATGGATTACGTCGTTACCTTTCGGAAAATGAAGGACGTGCGCCATCTCCGTGCGTGTCTGGCCATCCGCTCCTGCGAATGTCATCGCCACGGCGCTTTGAATCGAGTACGGCGAAAGGCAAAGGTTCTCATCGCCGGTTGCAAGCTGCCGATGAAGATTGATCGCAAGCTGATTCGTCGCGCTTGCGGCGAGATCAAATTCAGCAGCATGCAGTGGAGCGGCTCCGAAAAGTACGACGACTAACAAAAAGTGAATCGACTTCGTTAGGCTCATCATCTCAGCTCTTGGGTCGGCCGGCACTCGAACCCGGTACCAACCCCGACGAAGTCGGGGCTGCTCTGGAGTGCGAATTTAGAAAATGGATTGCCTTTGTCGGGTTCTTCATTCTTTTGAGACGTTTCTCAAGCGCGCGGGCTTCTTGCATTGAAGCAACTTCTCGCGAGGCAACTAGGCGTAGTTCGCCGCCGAAGCGGCGTGTGCTGTGGTTGCTGCCCCACTGGTGCTCGCTAATGCGCTGGTTTAAACGATCGGTTGCGCCAAAATAGTGCCGCCGCGACGCGCCTCGCAAAATGTAAACCCATGCCATAGATGTAATTGGGTCGGCCGGGACTCGAACCCGGAACCAACGCCTTAAAAGGGCGCTGCTCTACCGATTGAGCTACCGACCCGTATTTTCGCTTGGCATTATGCCCTGATTCTCTACCGGAACCAACCCCGATGAAGTCGGGGCTGCTCTACCGATTGAGCTACCGACCCGTGCAGAGGAAGTTTTGTAATCTAGTTCAAACGTGGCTGCAAGATTTGTAGGGCAGGCGCTCCGCCTGCCAACCAATCAGACGGCAAGATCGCCGTGGCGACCGCTTGCCCTACAGACTTAGAAGCCCGATGACGTCGCGGAGCGAATTTCGTTGTCGATCCAGACGAAAGATCGACAATCCGGCACAGCTCGCCGCTTTCCAATCGCGCTCGGGATCGTCGCCCACGTGCAAAACTTGATCTGGCTGTAGACGAATGATCTGTATGGCCCGCCGGAAAATCTCGGGGTCTGGTTTATCCGCGCCGAGCTCACTGGAGATGAACACGTGCTGGAAGAACTTGGAAACGCCAAGGTGCTCGAGGACGAAGCGCAGGCGGCCATCAAAATTTGAAATCACAGCAAGTTGAAATTGGGACTGCAACTTGGTCAAAACATCGACCACCTCCGGGTAGAGTTCCCATACTCCCCTCTCGGTGAAGTGCTCATAAGCGATTTCGAAAAAGTTATCGCGATCGAGCTGGTCTAACGAAGGCGCAACTTGATTGAGAACAAGATCGACAAGCTCGCGCCACCAATCCTTGTCGTCGTTCTCGCGCGGCTCGGCGATGGCCGGGCGCTTCGGCATGCGGTTCCAGGCGGAGACAAATGCGTCACCAAGTTTATCCGCGTCCAGTTTTAATCCGATCTCTTCACCGACGATCGCGTAATGGTGCCCAACGCTCTTAGTTAAGTAAAAAAGCGTTCCAACCGCATCGAAGAAGATCGCTTTGATCATTCGAAGAAACGTTCAACCCGCCTACGCCGAAAGCTTCCGCGTGGCAAGCGTCCAACCGCCTCTGCAATGGCCACGCGCGTGGCAGGCGTTCACTTGTCGCGGCGTGGCGCAAGCGAAGGAGGAACGCTCACCGTCGAATATCGGTAGACAAGAGGTGACATTTTGCTTTTCAAAACGGCCCCCCGGAGTCTTTCGTTCACCTGTGAAATGTGAGCTGCGCGAACTGCCGAGCTGGACCCAATCGCCTGGCGAGGAGTTTGCTAACAGCGTCAGTCACGGGATTGGCCTGATCGGCGCGTTAATCGGTGCGCCGGTTTTACTTTTGACGGCATTCAATCGCGGAGGCGGCTTTTTCATTGGCACGATCGTCTTCACGGTCACGATGCTGGTTTTGTATCTCGGATCGATGCTTTATCACGCGTGGCCGCAAACGCGCACCAAATCGTTTCTTCAGGTGCTGGATCATTCTGCGATCTTTCTACTGATTGCTGGAACATACACGCCGTTTGCGCTCGGTCCGCTTCGTGGGGTCTGGGGGGACACGATCCTCGGGCTTGTCTGGGGACTCGCGACTTTCGGTGTTATCATGAAAGCGACGCACGGGGCGTCCCGTTATCCAAAGCTTGGTTTATCCCTTTATCTTGGGATGGGCTGGTTAGGTCTGGTTGCGGTTCGGCCGCTGGCATTAGCGATTCCATTTTCCGCATTATTCTGGCTGATAGCCGGTGGCATTGCCTATACGTCGGGCGTCCTGTTCTTCGTAAATCGACGTCTGCGCTACGCCCATTTCGTATGGCACCTGTTTGTCCTCGCTGGCACTTCTTGTCATTTTGCTGCCGTGTTAATTTGCGCGTCCTAACCCGGAAGAACGGTTCAATCTCTCGAAGAACGGCGGCGGTGATGTTGGACAATTCGCCGGCCTCGGCGGATTAATTTGTATGCTGCCGGTGGAGCATAACGATCCGATCAACGCGAAGATTCTCGCGATTTCGGAAGACAAAATCGAAGGCTTTGTCCGCGAACCATTCGAGGAAATTGCGCGTCGTTCGAGCGTGGATGTTGATGTGGTGATAGCGCGCATAGCGGCGATGTTGCGTGCGGGAACGATTCGGCGTGTTCGGCAAACGTTACTCGCGACCAACCTGGCCGATGGCGCGCTGGTGGCTTGGAAAGTTCCGGAGGAGAAGATCGATAGCGCCTTTGATTGGATGTTCCAGCGCGATCCTTTTTCCGGTCATGTTGTATTGCGATCTACCGATACGGTCACGGCCGGTTCCGATTACAAACTTTGGACGACGCTGAAAGTGCCGCATGGATTTTCGTTGCAGGAACATTGTGAATTGCTCGCGAAGAACGTCGGCGCGGAAAGATTTCGGCTTATGCCGGCAAAAGGGATTTTTACGCTTGGCGTCGGCCACGTTCGCCGCAAGACGATCGAACCGGGGAGTAAAGCAGACGAGCCCGCAAAAATGATTCGCGTGCAAGCAGTCGATCTTAGCGAACGGGAATGGAAAATTTTGCTCGCCCTCAAGCGCGAGTTCACGCCGGAAGAGATCGTTCCTTCCCCGTGGCAGAGACGCGCGTCTGAAGCTGGTGTTTCGCTCAAAGAATTTTATTGTGTCGCCGAAGATTTGCGCGCACGCAAAGTCATCGGCCGATTTTCGACTTTTCTTGAGCACGTCAAACCATCGCAGAGCGGGGTGCGAGTCACTCGTTTCAATGCGCTGTTTCATTGGGCGATACCGCCGGGTCGCGAAATCGAAACGGGCGGCGAAATCGGCCGGCACCATATTTTGACCCACTGCTATTGGCGCGAAGCGGGTCCGGAATTTAAGAGCGTAAACATCATGGCGGTGGCACACGGCACCGACAAGATGCTATTGCTACAGCACAAGGCGGCGATAGATCAGCATCTTTCGGAAAGCCGGATTCCTGTTTCCTACACAAATGTCTTTTGGGGCGGTCGCAGTGAAATCAAACCATCAGAGATCGCTCCGCAAATCTATCGCGACTGGTTGGCGCAGCAGGTGAAAGGTTAAAAGAGTCACAAAGTTACAAGGTTAAAAGGGAAGACGAACCTTTGTAACCATTTAACTTTTGTAACTCTTTTAACTTCTGGCCTAATGAAATCGCTTGTCGAAAAGCTGCGCGCGGGGATCGATCTCTCGCCTGAAGACATTGGTTACAGCGTGGCCGTTCTCCTTTCGGAGACCGCGTCCGATGATCTTAAGGCGCAGTTTCTCACCGCCCTGCATGAAAAGGGCGAAAGCGCGGAGGAGATCGCAGGATTCGTCCGGCAGTTGGTCGATCGCGCGATCGATCCGGGTCTGGAACCGGAAAAGCTTCCCGGACCGATGATCGACGTTTGTGGCACAGGGGGAGACGGTCTCGATTTTTTCAACGTTTCGACCACGGTCATGTTTGTCCTGGCCGCAGGTGGCGCGGTGGTAGTGAAACATGGGAACCGCGCTGTCACGTCGCGCTGCGGCAGCGCCGATGTTCTCGAAGAATTGGGCGTGGCCATCGATTTGGAGCCCGATGATTTGAGGGAGTGCGTCGAGCGGCACGGGCTCGGCTTCATTTTTGCGAGACAGTATCATCCTGCCTTTCGTGCGATCGCCGAAATGCGGGCACGGCTGGCGCGGCGACGCACCCGAACCATTTTCAACTTGCTCGGTCCCCTTATGAATCCGGCCCGGCCGGCGCGACAACTCATCGGAGTGTTTGCTCCGCGTCTGGCGACTGTTTTCGGGGAAGTGCTGCGTCAACTCGGCCACAAACGCGCCTGGGTAGTGCACGGGCTTGCCGAAGAAGGCGTCGGTATGGACGATATTTCCATCAGTGGAGCAACCATTGTTACCGAACTTGTCGAGACAAAAGTCACTTCAGCGGTTCTTGACGTGAACTGGCTGGGAATTCCGCGCGCGAGTGTTGCCGAACTAGGTGGAGGAGATGTACGGGAGAATGCAGCTACGCTGGAAGGGATTTTGGCCGGAAAAATTGCCGGCCCGAAGCGTGACATGGTAATTGCGAACGCCGGGGGTGGATTTGTGGCGGCTGGGCTGGCCTACGATCTCAAGGATGGAATTCAACTAGCCCGGCAGGCGCTGGAGAGTGGCCACGCCCTCGAAAAACTGCGTGCCCTTCAAAATTATAAACCGCGCGGGTCCCGATAAGTTGAATCCAGGTTACACAGAAGCGCGACCGCCAGTGCCTGGCGATCAACCGGGCCGCTTCGGAGAATTGCCAGCGAAGTCGCGCGCCCGCGCAGATCTTTGGAAAAGTCACGCGGCATCTGATTCACGTTTATACCAACTCCGAGAATCGTGATGTACGCGTCTTTTGGCTGGGCCCGCATTTCGACAAGGACGCCGGCGACTTTTTTTCCGTTGACGCAGACATCGTTAGGAAGTTTGACCCCGGCCGGGAGAGAGAATTCCTGCTGAATCGTCGCGGCGATCGTGTTCGCGGCCCAGTGTGCCAGGCATAGTGAATCCTGGATCTCGATCTTCGGACGAAGAAGAATCGAAAACCAAAGGCCTTTCCCCACAGGTGATTCCCACTTCTTGCCGTGCTGACCGCGTCCGGCTGTCTGGTGTTCGGCAAAAACAACGAGACCTTCAGGCGACGTGCCCATAGCCATTTGGAAAACGACGTCATTCGTTGATGTCGTTTTTTCAAGGACGACGATTTCGCGGCCGATTATGCATCGACCAAGTGAGGCGCAAAGGTCGTCCGGGTCTAACTTGTCGATTTTGTCCTCCACGGGGCGGACTCGATGTTGCCAGCCCGGGCTCACGCGGCCAGTGGTGTCATTTCAAGCGAAAGATCGATCGCGCGTACTGAATGGGTGAGGGCGCCGATGGAGATATAATCGACTCCGGTAGCGGCGATTTGGCGAATGTTTTTCAGGGTCACGCCGCCGCTCGCCTCAAATTTTACTTTGTTTTTTCCAAGCGCGACCGCTTCGCGGAGCTGAGCTGGCTTCATATTATCGAGCAGGATCACATCAATCCCGCCAATTTCGAGGAAGGTGCGTACTTGTGCCAGACGGTCTGCCTCGACTTCGATACGCACATCCGGCCGTTCTTGACGGAGTTTGCGAATGGTTTCGACAAATGCGGCGAAACCGGAATGGGAAGCGAGATGGTTATCTTTTACCAGCACCATATCGAACAAGCCGAAGCGATGGTTCGCACCGCCACCGGCGAGCACGGCGGCTTTTTCCAGTGCGCGCAAGCCGGGCATGGTCTTGCGGGTATCAAGGATTTTGACTTGTTCGCTTCCGGCCGCGTCAACAAATTTTCGAGTCAAGGTGGCAACGCCTGACAAATGCTGAAGAAAATTGAGGGCGACGCGCTCGGCTTTAAGAATCGAACGGGCCAGTCCGCGAACTTCGATAATGACATCGCCTGCATCCATATCGGCGCCGTCGGATCGAAGCACCTGGATATGCAAAGCTGGATCGACCCGGCGAAATACTTCCGCTGCCGTCTCGGTCCCGGCAACAATCGCTTTTTCACGGCTGACAATGCGGGCGAGCGCGCGCAGGCTAACCGGCACAAAAAAATTTGAGGTGAGATCGCCGGCGCCAACGTCTTCCTGAATGGCAATCTCGATCGGATCGGAAACGGGGTCACTCATGAGTGTTGGGTCAATTCCGGCGCCTGGTGAACGCATTTGCCGCGCACGTAAGTTTCCAAAGTTGCGTGTGGCCCACCGCGATAAATGCAAAGGGCAAGCACATCTTCGGTTGAGCGATCGCGCAGCGGCTCGTGATTTTTCCGATACGGCAAAACCTGGCTAAGATTGACGACGAGAAGGTCCGCCTCTTTGCCGACATCGAGTGTCCCGATGATCGCGGCTTTGCCCAGAGCGCGAGCCCCACCATGAGTGGCGAGATAAAATGCTTCGCTCGGCCGCAGTGGACGTAAATTTGGTTCATAAGTTGCGCGTGCCTTTTGCACGTCGATGGCGGCGCGCATCACCTGCCACATGTTGAGGTCGGGGCCCCCGGCCACGTCCGACCCAAGCCCGACCTCAATACCTGCCTTGAGCAGTTGATCGAGTTTGATTAACCCGCTGCCAAGAAAGAGGTTTGAAGTGGGGCAATGAGCCACGCTCGATTGGGCCGCCGCTATCGCCGCAATCTCCCGCGAATTGAGATGGACGCAATGGCCAAGGACCGTCTTGGGCGTGAGCAAGCCGCATTTTTCGTAGACATGGGTGTAGTCATGTGCGCCCATGAAAAGATGATGCACCTTTTCGATCTCTTCGCGATTTTCGGCCAGGTGAGTCTGGAGATAGGCGCCGAATCGGGCAGCTAGTTCGGCGGCATTGCGCATGAGTTTTTCGGAACAAGTGACGGCGAAACGCGGGCTGAAAGCATAATCGAGGCGCCCCTCTTCGGCACCGTGCCATTTCCGGCATAACCGTTCACTTTCCACCAGCGAAACAGAGAGGACTTTTTTCGGCTGAAGTTGACCATAGGAGGCAATATCCATCATCACTGTGCCCAGAATTGCGCGCAATCCACTCGCTTTGGCGGCTTCGAAACCAATCTCGCAACTATCTTCAAAGATTGCAGCATAAGCCATCACGGTGGTTGTTCCGTTGCGGGCAAGTTCAGCAAAGAATTGTGGCGCTTCGTCCCGCGCTTTCGGACCGGTGAATCCGCGCTCCGCGGGAAAAATGTGTTGCCGTAACCACGGGAGAAGCTCGCTTTCACCGCGCGCGACGACGCGGTATTGCGGCAGGTGGGTATGGCAATCGATAAGACCGGGAAAAATGGCCGCACCACGATGGTCGATCCACCGAATCGGCGTTGGCCGGCGGATGCGACGCAGGTCGTCATAATCCCCGCATTCGGTAATGAGTCCATTATCGACGATCAGGGCTCCGTCAGGCCGGCCTCGTACCGCACCGAACTCGGGCGTGTCGATAAGGAAACCTCGAATACCGAACGAGTTGGTGTGGCCGTCCATAGAAACGCCAGGGCTACAAGAACATCATGGGGTGACGCATCGCAACCCCACAATTTCGTTAAAAACGATTGATCCTTTTGAAAGGAAGGCAGGCTTTGGAGCTCTCAGGCTAAACAAAAACCTCGTAAGATCCTGGCGCGTAGAGTCTTCCAAGCTAAATCGCCGGTGAGCTGGGTAAAAAAAGATTCGGGCAGCGCACGCCAAGGAGAAACAGCAAATACGAGAAACGTGCAACCGCCCGAATCGCCTTAACCTGTTAGCTTTGACAGCGGCGACCAACGGTTGTTCGAAATTTTTATGAAAATTTGTGGATTCCGGCTGTAGCCGGGGTCGGTAACCCCGGCAAGACGAGGTTTATGCCGGGAAACATCCAACGTCAGCGACTGACAGCTACAGCGCCAGTTCGGATTGACTCGTGCCGGTCGCCTTGGCGGCTTCGTCCAGAACCTCCTGAAGTAGCGATTTAAATTCACATTTCTCCAGGGCCGGTAGGAGGGCGGGGTAATCTGGCTTGATCCGGAGGTTGTCGATTGGCACCGGCAATTGCAGATCGCAATCGAGTTCCACCATTTTGCGATTTTGGATGATTTGGGCGCGTGCAGCGTGCAGCTTCTCCCGAGTTTTTTCATTTTTTATCGTGTCAACCCTGGCTAGAAGCTGGTCGAGACCTCCAAATTCCCGGATTAGCCTGGCGGCCGTCTTCCGTCCGAAGCCGGCCCCGGGAATGTTGTCCACTGAATCGCCCGAGAGCGCCAGCACGTCACCGATGAGATTGGGCGGAACATCCCACTTTACCGTCACTTGCGGTTCGCCGAGGAGCGCGAAACCGTCCTTGGGCGAAGCCAAATCGGCTTTCGCCGTCGAGTAAACTTTCACGCAGGGCCCGACCAGCTGAAACAAATCTTTATCGTTGGTTGCCAGTACGACTTCGATACCCCGTTTACAGGCAGCGATGGCGTAGCAGCCGATCAAATCGTCCGCTTCGGTGTTAGGTGATGAGATATTCATGAACCCGAGGAGTGGAGTTAGTTTTTGGATGAAATCGAGCTGTGGGATCATGGCCATCGGCATCTCCTTGCGAGTCTCCTTGTAAGCCGGCTGCAATGCGATTCGCCGCTCCGGCGTTCCTTCATCCCAAAAGACCGCTCCCAGCTCCGGTCGTAGATGTTTCATCATCAGCCGCAGTGTTTTCGTGAATCCGAAAATCGCATTAGTTGGTTCGCCCCGCGAATTGGACAGGTTATGGATGGCAAAAAACGAGCGATAAACGTAGTAATGACCGTCAATCAGGAGCAGCTTCATCGTTTGGAAGATAGGCGTGAATGATTAATCGTTAAACGCTCAATCGTGAATCGTTAAATTGTGAATCGAGAATCGCTAAATGTGCTGGGTTTAGTTGTGGGCACGGCGCTGCTTGCTACGCCGAAGGACCGGCGAACGCAGGTGTCGCGTTTCGAGACGTGACCATCTCCCGAGCGCCTTGGCCAGCCTTCGCATGGCTACGCCTCGGCCAGCACAGCGAGGCGGCTACAACTCGCACATGAGAATTTCACGCGTTCGTTACCACTGGTCGGCTCGCCACGGCGGAGGCGGTTTGAGGTCGAACACTTTGCGTAAGCAGATATCCACTGCAAGTCTGTATTCCGCTCTTTCATGTTTTGGCTATTGTGGCGCCCATGGCAGATCAATGGATCATCAGTGTCCAGGGTAGGGAATTTGGCCCGGTCGACGTTGAAACGCTTCGTGAGTGGAAACGTGAAGGGCGGTTACTCGCGCAAAATCCAGCGCGTCGCTTGGATGTCGATTCCTGGACAACGGCCGGCGAGATTCCTGGTTTGTTCGAATCGTCAACTGTCGCGGAAAGCAGTGCGCTTTTCCCGATATACCATCGCAGTTTTGCTCAAATTTTCGCTGAGACGCTCCAAATTTACCGGAAAGGTTTCTTTTCCTTTTTCTGCTTTTCTTTGCTGACTGCAATTCCCGCATTTTTTCTTCAATTAAGTTTGCCGGGGTTTGACATTGGCACGCAGGCAGTAAGCTGGAACGCCATTCGACCGGGCTATTTTTCCCTGGCAATGTGTGCGCTGTTCGCGCTGGTCTGGCCGATTTTCCTGGCGGGCACCCAGCTCGTGGGCGCTGACGTCGTGCAGTCGCGAGACCTCCGGCTCAAAAATTTGTTCGGCCGCTCGATTCGACTTTGGCCGCGGGTGGCGAAGCTCAGTTTGCTCGTTTACGGTAGTTATTTCATGTGGAGCGGAGTGCCGCTAGTCGCGGCGGTGGCGTTGATGCTCCGCGAACCTTCGATCATATCCATCGTGCTGGCGTTGCTGATCCTGACTTTTCAAGTCTTCATGACGGCCCGACTCTGGATCAATTTCATGTTCTGGCAGCAGTCCGCGACGTTTGGCAACCTGTCAGGGTTAGCGGCGCTGGGCGAAAGTAAGGCGCTCGCCCGCGGCCGGCGCGGCCAAAACTGGCTCGACCGACCTCTCTATCGCGGTGCGATTATCGTCTCGATCTGGATCGTGCTCGCGATGATGGTCAGTTCGGCCGTGCAGTTGCCGTTCGTTTTTATGCAGTTGCAAGGCGCAACCAGTCTGGAGCAGGTGCAGACAATGCTGCAAAATCTAAGCTCGGCGCATCCACCTCCACCGCTGCTGCTTGCTGCTTATGCGACGAGTGCGCTGTTTCATGCCGCGATTCGGCCGTTGCTTGGAATTGCATTCGTCGTCCTTTATTTCGATGCAAAACCGGGTCAGCGGGAATAGAAAATCTAGTGATAAAGGTGGAGGTGTCTCTCAAGATTTTCTCTCATTATGCGGCCAATGGCAGTTGCGCTTTGTTCTGATCACGGAGCGCTTCCATATTCAAGTAGCAGGCGCCGTCGAGCCATTCATCATCGGTCTCGCTGGCCAAGGCCCGGATCAGTCGCAGGCAGCTTGCTTCGTTAGGAAAAATCCGAATCACGTGGGTGCGCCGTTTAACTTCCTGGTTGAGCCGCTTCAACATGTTGGTGCTTTTGAGGTGTTTGTGGTGCTGCCGCGGCAGCCGGTAAAAGGTCTATGTCTGCTCGATGTTTTCCTCCACCCAGGCGCAGAGCTTGGGATATTTCCCGCTCCAGCGCGTGAGCCAGGCCACCAGATCCTGACGCGCTTCGTTCACGTCTCGGCGATCGTAGAGCCAGCGCAGCTCGAGCAAGCAGTCATCGGCATTCTTACGCGGCAGCTGATCAAGGGCGTTACGCAAAAAGTGCACGTAGCAGCGCTGCCAAGCCGCTTCGGTCAATACCTCCGCTACCGCCCGCTTCAAACCTTCGTGCTGATCGCTCACCACCAGGCGTACTCCGCACAGCCCGCGCCCTTTCAGCAAGAGTAGAAATTCCTTCCAGCTGGTCGCGCTTTCTCGATTAGCCAGCTCCACTCCGATCACTCGCCGCCGACCCTGCCAATCAATCCCTATTGCCACCAATACAGCCCGATTTTTCACCACTCCCCCTTCGCGCACCCTTTCATAGCGCGCATCGAGTACGACATAGGGATATTCTTCCTCCAGCCGTCGCCGGGCGAAACGCTCCAGCTCCGCGTCGAGTTTTTTATTAAGCTCGCTCACCGTGCTGGCGCTGAATTCGTGCCCGCACAACTCCTCGCTGATGGCTTTGACTTTGCGCGTGGAAACTCCTTGCACGTACATTTCGATGAGCGCCCCCACCAATGCCTTTTCGCTCGGCTGGTAACGCTCGAACACCTCCGTACTGAAACGCCCCTGCCGGTCCTGCGGCACCCGCAACTCCAGCGTTCCAACTCGCGTCACCAGCTTGCGCCCGTAGTAACCGCTGCGATAACCGACCCGCTCCGGACTGCGTTCGGCTTTGCCAGCTCCAAGGGCTTCGGTCATCTCCGCTTCCAAAACCTCCTGCAGCGCCACTCTCATCAGCGGCCGCAAAAAATCCTCATCCTCCCTCAGCAATGCTTTGATCTCCTGGCTCTTCCGCTTAGTCTCTTTGTTGGTCATGGTTCCTTTCGGTTAGGGTTTGTTTTTTCTTCACCCCTCCGAATACCATGACCGCTCTTTTTGCAGAAGATTTCGGACACTACCCTCCCTCGCCGCGCCTTGCCGGAAGGCCATTTCCGACTCAACAAATGTCCAGTTATTTCTGAGACAGGACACTAGCTCATCTCGTTATCGCCTTCTGAGACACGGCTTTCATTTCTCCGGACCTTCAATGTTGGACCGGGCGGCGCCCTTTTAGCAGGCAAAACTGATTGTAATCAAATGGTATGATTTTTATAGACATCATAGCTAGATTCTCTTAAATGCGCTCACTCTGGGATTGCTTCGGTTAGTGCGAGCCGCCTTGCTCGCAGACGTTGCACTGATTCATGAGCCAATGCTAGGTCGCAATTTTCTGCGGATCCAGCTCGGTTAGAGCCGCCTGCGAAAACCAGCCTTCTCGGGGAAAGCTACGGTGTGTCGAGAGGCTCCGACGTGGCAAGTGAGCGCGATTACGAGCATGAGCATGAGTAATGGCTGAAATTGGTGTTCGTTCGTCATTCGTGCTTCGTCATTGGACAGCAAAGCGTGCCTGGAGGGATTCGAACCCCCAACCTTCTGATCCGAAGTCAGATGCTCTATCCGGTTGAGCTACAGACACAATCTAGCAATGGAGTATTGGAGTATGGGAGCAATGGAGGAATGGATTCAAAGACAATACTCCAGCACTCCATCAGTCCACCACTTCAATCGTCGAAGCTGGGTGGCCGACGGGACTCGAACCCGCAACAACCAGAACCACAATCTGGGGCTCTACCATTGAGCTACGACCACCGTTCGCGCCTAGATTTTAGGGTTTAGATTGCCAATTGCAACGGCCAGCCGGAAATGGCACGCGTTGGGCTGTGGGGTCATCCGTGCAGCACCCCACCGTTGCAACTCAGTCTGCTTTTGCTATTCTCCCGGTTGCTCTTGTAATGAATAAAGTTGGCCTATTGTTGTTCGCCGGGTTTGCTTTCTTCACGTTCGGACAGGTTCGCTCTCAATCCGATGATCCGAGTGACGTTTTCCTGAAAGCCTATATGACGGCGCAGCAAGGCGAGAAATTAGAGCATGACAATCAATTCAAAGCCGCCCTGACGAAGTATCGGTTCGCCGGGAGCCTGATCGAAGAGTTGCGCAAATCACACCCTGACTGGCAACCGGCGATCGTGGAATATCGAGGTCGCAAAATTAGCGATGGAATCCTTCGAGTACAGAGCAAAACCTCCACTCAGGAAGATCTGAGCGCCGGGCCTACGCCGCTGCCGTTGCCCGAAAGTGCGCCGGCAGGTAGTGCCTCGCCGGCAAGCCCAGCCGGAGGGACCGCCAAACCAAGCGTGGAAATCGCGGCGCCGACTGTGGCGGAAGAGCAGACAGCCGCTGCGGCACCACCGCCGGTGCTTCCGGTGCAAACGCCGAATGAAGCTGCGATAAAAACCGCGACCAGTAAACTACAGAGCAAAGTTGATCAATTAGAAGAAGAACTGCAAAAATCACGCAGCCAATTCAGCGCTGCGGAAAAGGAAAAAGGCGCGCTCAATGGTCGCTTCCAAGAGACAACCTCGAAGCTTGAGCAAGCGCAGAGCGACCTCCGAAAATCCAAGACTGCGGAACAAAAGGTGCGCGATCAGTTGACCGAGGCGCAGCGGTCATTAAAGAAGGTTCAATCTACAACCGGCAGTGACGCCAAGGCCCAGGCGGGCTTGCGGGCGGAAATCGCACAGCTCAAGAAGGCTCTTGCCAAAGTTGAAGAAGGACGAAGCGCGGCGGAGAAGGGGCGCGCCGCGGCGGAGAAGGAGAGAGATGAGGCGAACGCAAGAGCGGCGGAGGCGGATCAAAGAGTCGCGAGTACGACAAAAGAACGCGACGAAGCGATCGCGCAGTTGAAGGGACTGAAGGAGACCGAACATCGCGTCGAAGTGTTGGCCGCGGAAAATAATGATTTGAAGCAGAAACTGGCCGGCGCGGAGAAAACGGTTCGCGAGATCAGCGAAGACAAACCGAAGCGTGAACAAGAGCTGGCGGACGTGAAGCAGCAACTGAATCAACTTCGACAACAACTCGCCGCCAGTCAGAAGCAGAACCAGGATTACGAGGTAATGGTCGCTCAGTTGCGTTCGCAACTGGACGAGGCGGCGAGCCAGTTGGAAAAGGTAAAACTGACCGGTGTAAATTCAGAGGAGACGGCCAAGCTGACCAAAGAAAACGAGATGCTCCGGGCCATTATTGTTCGCGAGCGCCAGGAAGAAGCGCGGCGTGACCAGGCGAAAAAACTTTTGTTGGCTGAGTTCGACAAATTGCAGGTCAAGTCCGACACCTTGACTCAGCAGGTCCAGTTGCTCGCGCAACCGATCACAAAATTGACTCCGGACGAGCTGGCGTTGCTCCGGCAGCCCGTTGTCTCGATTGCGGATGATAATTCCGGGGCAATCAGGGCCAGTTTTACTTTCGCAAAAAAAGCCAATAGCCCCAATAGCAACGAAAAGTCAGGTAGCGGAGGCAATTCTCCTCCGGCTGGACAAAATCAATCCGCCAGCGTCGAAGCGGGTGGGGCGAAATCGGACGCTTCAGGTGACTTGGGAGATCTCGCGCGAAAGGCGAAAGAAAATTTTGACCACGGTAAATATCGATCGGCCGAGAAAACCTATGAAGAACTTCTGACCAAGAACCCGAACAATCTATATTCGCTTTGCAATCTCGGGGTAGTTTACTTCCGTACCGGCAAGCTGAAAGCGGCCGAGTTGACGTTGAAGAAAGCAGTCGCGATTGCGCCGAAGGACGAATTTGCCCACACCACGCTTGGGATCGTTTTTTATCGGCAGGCGAAATTCGACAGTGCGCTGACTGAATTGACCAAAGCACTTGCCATTAACCCGAAGAGCGCGACCGCGCACAACTACCTCGGGATCACCGCCAGCCAGAAAGGCTGGCAGGAAGCGGCTGAAAAGGAAATGCTCGAGGCGCTCTCCAATAATCCGAATTACGCTGACGCGCATTTTAATCTTGCCGTCATTTATGCCACCTCCCAGCCGCCGGCGAAAGAACTGGCCAAACGCCATTACGCAAAAGCGACCGAGCTAGGTTCTGACCCCGATCCTTCGCTCGAAAAACTCCTGCATTGATTTGCAGCTCCGCGCTCCTTGCCCTTCGCGATCACTTCGCTGGTAGGGTCGGCGCGCTGCGCCGACCACCGAAAGCTGTCGGGGCAGCGCGGCGTCCCTACCCTTGGTTACGGACGCTTTCCAATCAAAGCGTTATTTCGCCAGCAATTGCCGTAGCACAAACGGCAAAATCCCGCCGTGCCGGTAATAATCGACTTCAATCGGCGTATCGATTCGCAGCTTCACTGGAACCGAATGTAATTCTCGACCTTCGGATTGAATCTCGAGCTTCACTTCCTGCCCGGGCTGGATCGAATCGGACAATCCAGTGACTGAGAACAGTTCGGATCCGTTCAAGCCTAACGATTGCGCATTCGTTCCTTCGAGAAATTGCAACGGCAAGACGCCCATGCCGACCAGGTTCGAGCGATGAATCCTCTCGAAACTTGCCGCCACGACCACTTTTACCCCTAACAAACGCGTTCCTTTTGCCGCCCAATCGCGCGAAGATCCGGTCCCATATTCATGACCGGCGAGAATCACCAGCGGGATTTTCTTTTCCGCATATTTCATCGCCGCATTGAAGATCGACATTGTCTCTCCTGTGGTGGCCGCTGTCTCAGCGGCAGATCCGGATTTGCCACCGGGGACGGCGGCCTCTACCGCAAAATATTTCGTCACCCCACCTTCTGTCCCGGGCACCATCAGGTTTTTGATCCGCACGTTCGCGAATGTTCCGCGTGTCATTACCAGATCATTTCCGCGCCGGCTTCCGTAGCTATTGAAATCCGGTGGCCGGACGCCGCGCGAGATCAGGTATTTCCCCGCCGGCGACGTTTCTTTAATTGCCCCTGCCGGTGAAATGTGATCGGTCGTGACCGAGTCACCAAAGATCCCGAGCGCGCGCGCGCCGACGATGTTGTCGATTTTGCCGGCCTCCATTGAGAAAATTTGAAAGAACGGCGGCTCGTGGATGTAGTCGCTCTTTTCGTCCCACTGGTAAACTTCACCCGTGCTCGATGGGATCTCGTTCCACTTCGGATTTTG
>JACXTT010006441.1_pt1 | contig 16722 bp, 21 predicted proteins | sample 9270951 | NCBI WGS metagenome assembly JACXTT01 (sample SAMN15532306, study PRJNA645909) | rock metagenome | isolation source: weathered quartz diorite | place: Puerto Rico | collected 2017-06-21 | reverse complement strand
GCGGCGTCCCGTGGTCGGACGCCGCCGCTCCGGCAGCCGATAACGTGCGCCCGTGGCGACGATGAAGGACCTCGACGAGCTTGCGCTCGCCATGCCCCAGACGACGAAGGAGACGTCGGACGACGGCAGGCCGGCGTACGTCGTGCACGGCAAGATGTACTGCTTCCACCGCAGCCGCCGCCGCGATGCGGTCGATCCCGAGAGCGGCGACCGGCTCGACGACGTGCTGATGTTCCGCGTCGCCGACCTCGGCGTGAAGGAGCTGATGGTCAACGACGACCGAGGTGTCTTCTTCACTACTCCGCATTTCGACGGGTACCCGGCCGTGCTGGTCCGCATCCCCTCGCTCGCCCGCATCGAGCGGGACGAGCTGCAGGATCTCGTCGCCGAGGCGTGGTTGACCCGCGCGCAGAAGCGAGTTGCCAGGGCCTGGCTCGCCGAGCAGGAGCCCACCGGTGGCTAGAGGCGTTCCAGAGGCTTGATGTGGGTTAGCCGCGCCTACGGATGGGGGCCTGCACAGGGCGCAGCAGTGCCGGCTCGATCGGCATCAAGGCAACCAGCCTTGCCACCGCTCGATCCGTCCCTGCTGCTTGGTGCATGCCCTCCCCGCAGGCATGCCTAACCCACATCAAGCCTCTGGGCTCAACTCTTGCAGTTCTCTAACAACGGCACGCAACACTTGGGTCGATGAGAGCGCAGGCTGCTCTGTTTCTCGCACTCGTTGCACTCGTCGGGGCGACAGGAGGCGCCGCCGCGACGGGGCCGTCGCTGCGGCCGGTCGGCTTCGCTCCCCTGACAGTTGCCGGGCAAGGGTTTGCCTCGGGAGAGAGCGTGACCGTAACTGCGTATGGCGGGTCGAGACGCGTAATACGGGTGATCGCAAGCGCCGAGGGCACTTTCAGAGCGCGGTTCTCCTCGTCGCAGCCGCGATGCACTGCGTGGGTCGCCCGCGCCGCAGGCTCGAGCGGCAGCCGCGCCTCATACCGGATCCCGCCCGCCGCTTGCGCGCCGGCGATCGCAGCGGGGACAGCTCCGCCACCGGGCGGGACAGGTATCGCGGGAGTCATCACGCGCGGACCGATAACCCCGGTCTGCGCCGTGGGAGTTCCGTGCGACGGGCCGGCCGCCGGCGTTGCCGTCGACCTCCTGCAGGCAAACGTGCCGATCGCTCACACGACGACGGGCCCTGACGGCCGCTACTACGTCCTCGCCGCCCCGGGCAGCTACGTCGTTCGGGCGACGGGGAGGCTCCTGTCGCCGCAGGTGGCGCGCGTTCGCGCGGGGCGCTTCGCCGAGGTCGACTTCCAGATCGACACCGGTATCCGCTAGCCGGCGCACCGCGGTTTCGCGACGACCATCACGGGTACGGTTTCCACCAGGTGGTCACATGAGTGCTCCGGTGGCTCAAATCTCGGTCGTGCGGCCCGAGCCCTCGGTTGCGGTGGTGGTGTTCGCAGGTGAGCACGACCTGACGAGCGCGAAGGACGCTACCCGCATCTTCGAAGAGCTCGCGACCGACGGCACGAGCATCGTCGCCGACCTGACCCAGGTGTCGTTCCTCGACACGACGATTGTTCACGCGCTCGTCGTCGGGCGAAATCTCGCAGAGTCGGCCGAGGTCGGGTTCGCGACCTGTCTGCCCGAGGGGCACGTGGCCAGGCGGATGCTCGAGCTGATGCGCGTGCTGGAGGTGCTGCCGGCGGCAACATCGGTCGATGCCGCGATCGCAACGGCCCTTTCCACCTCCGAGGCTCCCGCATCAACCATCTAACGCACGAGGAAGTACAGCGCCGAGACGACAAGCGCGGCGAGCGCGAGCGTGACGAGCCAGGATCCAGCCATCGGAATGGATGATTCCACTCTGGGCAAGGTTGAAACGCGGCGAAGTGGCGGTGACGCTCGGTTGCGCGCCGGCTGAGAGAATCGCGTAATGAGCTCCGGGACAGGGATGCCGTGCAGCGGGGACGGCAGGCTTGCCGGTCGTGCGGCCGTCGTCACCGGCGTCGGCTCCGGCCTCGGACGCGCCATTGCGGGCGAGCTGGCTGTGGAGGGCGCCCGCGTTCTCGGTTGCGACGTGAACGACACCGCCGGAGAGACCACGATGGCAGGGCTCGGGCGGTTCCGGCACGCCGACGTGTCGCGCGAGGCCGACGTCGCCGCACTCATCGACGACGCCGTCTCGAGCTTCGGGCGTCTCGACGTGATGGTCAACAACGCGGCCATCCAGATCGAGCAGGAGCTCACCGAGACGACCGAGGAGGAGCTCGATCGCGTTCTTGCGGTCAACCTGAAGGGCCCGTTCTTCGGGTGCAAGCACGCTGTCCGGGTGATGCGGGTCTCCGGCGGCGGCGTGATCGTGAACGTCGCGTCGATCCTCGCGCTGGTCGGCGACGGCATCCTCGCGGCCTACTGCGCCGCGAAGGGCGGCGTCCTCGGGATCACGAGGGCGACGGCCGTGCAGTACGGATCGGACGGGATCCGGTGCAACGCCATCTGCCCTGGCGACATCGACACCCCGCTCGTCCAGGCGTACTTCGAGACCGCCGGCGATCCCGAGGCGCTTCGCCGGCAGGTCTCGGGCGAGTATCCGCTCGGGCGGATCGCGCAACCCCGCGAGGTCGCGCGCGCGGTTGTCTTCCTCGCATCTGACGACTCGTCCTTCATGACCGGGGAGGCGATGGTCGTCGACGGCGGGCTGCTCGCGACCTGTTACTGAGCCATGATCGTTCTCGACCCCTATCCCCGGACGCTCGACCAGATCTTCACGCCGGCCGACCGCGCGCGGCTCCAGCGGCTCGGCCCGGTGCGCTGGCACGACGGCCCGCCACTTGCCGACGACGACGTCGAGCCGTTGCTCGCGGAAACGATCGCCGTGATCGGGCAGACCGCACTTCCTGCCGAGAGACTCGCCCGTGCTCCCAACTTGCGGGCGGTGCTCAACGTCGAAGGCAACTTCCTGCCCAACATCGACTACGACAAGTGCTTCCGCCGCGGAATCCACGTCCTCTGCATTGCGCCGGTCTACGCACAGCCCGTGGCTGAGATGGCTCTCGGTCTCGCGCTCTCGGCCGCCCGGGAGATCCCTGCCGGAGACGCGGCGATTCGTGCCGGGACCGAGCAGCTGCTGGGCGGCGACCTGGGCGAGGTCTTCCTCCTCCGAGGGAAGACGCTGGGCGTCGTCGGCTGCGGAAATCTCGGGCGCGCACTGCTTCCGCTGCTGCGGCCGTTCGCTGGAGAGATCCTGGTGCACGACCCCTGGCTGCAGGAAGCCGTCCTGCGGGAGCTCGGGGTCGAGCCCGTCGGTCTCGAGGAGCTTTTCTCGCGCAGCCGGGTCGTCTTCGTCGTCAGCGCGGTGACCACCGAGAACGCGCACGCGATCGGGCGGGAGCAGCTCGAGCTGCTGCAGGACGGGTCGCTCATCGTGCTCGCCTCGCGCGCTGCGGTCGTCGACTGGGACGCGCTGATGGACGCCGCGGCGTCCGGGCGGATCAGGGTCGCGGCGGACGTGTTCCCGGTGGAGCCGATCCCGCCCGATGAGCGGGCACGGACGACACCCAACACGGTGCTGTCGGCGCACCGCGCAGGCAGCGTGCCGGAAATCTGGCCGACGGTGGGCACGATGGTCGTCGACGACCTCGAGTGGATCTTTCGCGGACTGCCACCTCGACGGCTGCAGCGCGCCGACCCCGAGACCGTGAGCCGATACCGCTCCAAGCCGATCGGCTGACCGGGTCTGGCCTTCGGGCCAGACCCGTAGTATCCCCGCGTGGCGCGGGTTCTCATCGTCGGCGAATCGTGGGTCACCAGCGCGGCGCACCTCAAGGGCTTCGACCAGTTCACCACGGTGTCACTCGAGTCGGGAGTGTCGCCGCTTCGCGGGGCGCTCGAGCAGGCGGGCCACGACGTTCGCTGGATGCCCTCGCACGAGGCGCACGGCGACTTCCCTTCGCACGTCCAGGGCCTCGAGGGCGTCGACGTCCTGTTCCTCTCGGACATCGGTGCCAACACGCTGCTGCTCCACCCGGCGACCTTCCAGCGCGGCGAGCGTTTTCCCAACCGGCTGCAGGTGATCCGCGACTGGACCGAGAACGGCGGCGGCCTCGTGATGTGCGGCGGCTACTACTCGTTCCAGGGCATCGGCGGTGCCGCCTTCTACCGTGGCACACCGGTCGAGTCAGCGCTGCCCGTGGCGATCCAGCCGTACGACGACCGCGTCGAGGTGCCGGAGGGAGCCACCGTCGACGTGCTCGAGCCAGGTCACCCCCTCTTCGCCGGGGTCGGCGACGATTGGCCGTACCTGCTCGGGTACAACCGTGTCGAGGCCAAGCCCGAGGCGCTGACGCTCGCACGGGTGTCCGGCGATCCGTTCCTCGCCGTTGCGGAGCGGGGCTCCGGACGGTCGCTGGTCTGGACGTCCGACATCGGACCGCACTGGTGCCCGGAGGCGTTCACCTCGTGGCCGGGCTACGCGAAGCTCTGGGCCAACGCGATCGACTGGCTTACCGCCCGGGCTTAGAAGCCCGGATCTACCAGCCTGCCGGCGGCGCCACGTAGATGTGGACGCCGAGCCCCGCGAAGTTGTCGACGATCTGGCTCAGGGACGACTGCACTGTTCGGTTTTCGCCGAAGACCGTCAGCGTCCGGTCGCCCAGGCCCGGCACGAGGATCCGGCCCGTGGTCGGTTTCGTAGAGCTGTTCACGGCGATGACGTAGACCGCGCCGTTGTGGCGCCGGACGCCGCTGCGGATCGTGCTCGTCTGGCCGACGACGGAGGTGCCGTCTGCGTCGAGCAGCGCGGGCGCGAGGGCGACGATGTCGTGGTTGATGCCGGTGATCGTGTCCCGGATCGCGGAGTCGAAGTAGTCCGGGAAGTAGCCGATTCCCCGGGCCCCGCCGGCGATGGCGAGCCACGTCTCCGCGCGGACGCTGTCCGTCGTCGGGTCGACCCTGAAGCACTTCTCCATCGGCCCCGCCTCGATCCACTGGAACGTCGGCTTGCCGGCCGCCATCTGCACCATCGTCCTCTGCAGGCCGTACACGGTCGGGATGAGATCGAAGCGGCAGCGGCCCTCGATCGGGTACGTGTCGAAACCGATCACGTCCGCGCGCGAGAACCAGCCCGGGTAGATGCCGCGGCCGGCGTGGGGGGGTGCCATGTACGGGGCGAAGTGGTCGGTGAGCGTCAGGAAGGTGACCTTGCCGGGGTCGTGGATCATCGGCTGACCCACGGCGCTTCCGACCGACTCGTCGCCCTCGTCGGGAAGGTGGTAGCCGATCAGTCCGGGGCCCGAGAGCCCGTGGTTCGATACGTCGACCGCGGCGAAGCCCTTGCTGCCGAGCGCGCTCAGACCCGCGGCAGCGGAGGTGCACGCGGTGCCGAGGAAGACGTTGATGCCCGCCGCGATGCTGTCCGGGTACTGGCCCGGGCACTGGCGCCAGACCATCCGCGGGAAGATCGGGCCACCGTCGACGGTGAGGTTCATCGGCTGGAGCGACGCTGCGGTTGTGTTCGCCGTGAAGAGCGACGTCGAAACGGTCGAGGGCGTGAGTGCTGCGATCGCGGCCAGCGGCGTGGCGCCCGCGCGCCACGTGGCGAAAGACCCTGTGGCGTCGAGCCGGGAGACAGGCGAGACGGCCATGACGTGGAACGCGTAGTTGGTGCCGGGCTCGAGCCCGGTCAGCGTCGTCCGGCCGCTCCTCGCCTCGAGCACGGTCTCCGTGTCGGACCAGACGCCGTAGCGGTTGTCGACGCCGTACTCGACGACGACCCGCGCCGGCACGTCGGTAACGTTCCACGTGACCACCGCGGTGTTCTCGCCGGGCTGCACGGAGACGCCCGGTAGCGCGCTCGTGGGGGCGACCCCACCGAACGCGAGCTGAAGCCCGGCGGTGGCCACGAGTGCGAGCATGAGAGCAAGGGCAAGCGAGTGCCGGGAGAGGCGTGGCATCTCCAGCGCAATCGGCGGATCGCGCGCGCCTCGGATCCCTCGATCGAGGGACACCCGGCGGTTTTACGAGGTCAAACGGGCATCAGCCCTGTGTCAGCTCGACCGCGGCGCGCGCCTGGCGTTCGTACGGGTTGTTCCAGTAGCCGGACAGCAGGTAGCTGAGCGGCATCCGCAACGGCCGGTGTTGCATCTGCCAGACGTGGCAGAGCTCGTGCACGACGAGGTCATCCGGCGACTCCGCGTGGCGCAGCAGGATCGCGCCGTGAACTGCGTAGCCGTCGAAGCGGCGAAACCATGGCAACCGGAAGAGCCAGGGAGTCGCGACGATCCGAACGCGATCGATCCGCACCGGCCGCGGGTACCAGTCCAGCTGGTCGAGCCGTTCCTTGGCCCGGGTCAGGCTCGAGTCGCCCGTGAGGCTCAGGCGTTCGCCGGCTGCAGGTCGAGCACGGCGTCGTGCCCGCCCACGATCTGGTAGCGGTAGAGGTAGAGGTACGGCTTCGTCAGCTCTTTGATCATCAGGATGTCGCTCCCGGTGATCTGCGACGGCGTGAGCGTCGATCCGGTCCCGGGGAGGATCTTGGTCACGGAACGTGACAGCAGCGTGGGGTCGTTCCGCGCGATCAGACCTCGGTTGAAGTAGAGCACCACGCCTTCCATGTTCGAGCCTTGGGGGGCGGAGATGGGGCCCAGGAACACGGACACGTTGTCGACGCTGGCGTCGTTCGCAAACGTGCGCAGCGCCAGCTCCAGCCCCTCCCGCCGAAGCATCGCGCCACGCTGCGCGGTCGGGGTGCCGGGGATGGCGCACTGCGTGCCGCTCCCGCAGAGGCTGAACTGCAGGGCGTTGTCCGTCCTCAGGATCCTGGAGTCCGCGTTCGTGGTTGCATCGAGCGGCTGGATGATCTGGAAGCGAACGCGCAGGAAGCCCAGATTGCCGTTCTGGAGCGTGTTCCGGGTGGCGACGACATCGACGAGGGGGGGACCCGCTTCGAGCCGGTAGGCGTGCTCCACCTGGGCGGCCAGGTCGATGGCGCCGATCTCGCCGGAGGCGGACGGGACGAAGGGCTTCGCCTGCGGAGCCGACGCTTTCGTCTTGGACGTGCCGAGGCCGACCGCCAGCGCGCCGATCGCACAGCCGAGCACGATCGCGAGCACGAAGTAGACGAGAACGAAGCGGTTCCGATACGCCGACGAGCGGGCCTGTTCTGCACGGGTCTGGCGGATCTGCCCCGGCTCGACGACCACCGGCGCCGCAGGTGCGATCCCGAACGGAGCGGGCTTCACATCTTCGGCCATGTCTCTTCCTTCGTATAGTCGAGCTCCGGCTTGACGAGCTTCTGCTGTTCGAGAACCTCGATCAGCTCGTCACCGAACATCTCCCGCTTGTGCACGAGGTGGCCGGCAAGCGTCTGCACGGCAGTCTTGTTGGCCAGGATGGTGTTCACAGCCGTCACGTAGGCCTGGCCGAGGACCTGAGCAGCGATCGCGCTCTTGTGATGGTCGTGGAGAATCGAGGCGATCGGATCGGCGTGGAAGTCTGCGCTCCCGCGTGTCCGGTTCATCAACGTTCGTCCGATCTGCTCGAACCGCTTGTTGATGCGCTCCCGGACGTCGTCTTCCGACTCGCCTCGCTTCAACGACCCGTTGAGCTCGACCCGCTGCGGCCGCATGCCGGCGGTGCCGACCATCCACGCGGCGGTATCGGTCGCCGTCTGCAGGTCGCCTCCGACTCCACCCGTGTTCTCGCCGTAGAACACGTTCTCCGCCGCCATCGCGCCGAGCACATGGATCAGTGCGCCCATCTCCTCGTGCTGCCAGCGGCTGAATCTCTCCTCGCGCTCGAACGTCTGATGGTGTCCGAGCGAGCCGCCTCGCATCCGCGTCGAGAGCCGGCTCGACTCGAGCTCCGGCCGGAAGAGGTGCGCGGTCACGGCGTGACCGGCCTCGTGGACCGCGACCGCCTGGAGCTCGTGCTGCGGGTAGTGGACGTTGACCGCGGTTCCGGACTCGAGCGTCGTCATCGCCTGCACGAGATGCTCCCAGCCGAAGGCGAGCTTGCCCTCGTGCTGGGCGTTCGTGAGGGCCATCGAGCAGACCTGGTCGATCATCGCCGGCGAGTACCCGTTGGTGATGCGGGCCACCTCGTCGCGCCGCGCGACGCTGTCGAGCTCCGTCTCGTGCGCGACCTTGCCGAGGTACAGGTCGAAGACGTCCTTGCGGTCGTCCTTCGTGGGCGTGCGGAACCAGACGTGCCGGCCCATGCGTCCGGGGCGCGTCAACGCCGGATCGAGTCTTTCCATTGGAACGTTCGTGGCGCCGATGAAGTAGATCTGCTCGCCGCGCGGCCGGGCGCGGGGGATGCGCAGGGGGATCTTCCCGAGCCGTCGTGGGACGAGGTACGAGGCGTCGAGGAACGTGTTGACGCGGTTCGTCAGCACGCGGCGCAGGAACGGCGGGCTGTCGATCCCGTCCATCACGACGAGGAGCTGGTTCAACGCGAGCTGGCCGCCGCCGCCCATGCCCCCGAAGATGCCTCCCGGGAACTGATTGACGATGCGATTGACGATCGGGTTCGTCCAGGGCTGCGGCGCGCGCTGCTCGAACAGCCGCTCGCGCCACCGGCGCGTCTCCACGATCAGATCACCTGACGGGTTCTGGGCTCCCCAGGGCCCGTAGAAGCTGAAGTCGCTGATGTCCGTCCAGGAGTAGGGGGCATCGGCAGGGGCGAACTGCTGCAGCGCCTGGCGTCGCATGCCGACGGCGTCGATCTCGTCGATGAAGACGATGCACTGACCGCCCCACTTGCGCGCGAGCTTCTTCGCCCGTCGCGCGAGCAGGCGCACGACGATGGCGTCGATGCCGATGAAGGTGGCTGCGAAGCCCGAGCCCGGCATCGAGACGAACGGCGAGTTGAATCCCGTCGCGAGCGCCTTCGCCAGCATCGTCTTGCCGGTGCCCGGGGCGCCCAGGAAGAGAAGCCCGCGCTCCCGCTTGCCGCCGGAGCGCTCGAACAGCTCGCCCGACTGCCAGATGGAGACGACGCGCCGTACTTCCTCCTTCGCTTCGGCCTGACCCCGGACGTCCTCGAGCTTGACGCCCCATTCGGCGTCTCCCGGCTCGAAGGCGCGCATCTGGGCCAGGTTCATCATCAACAGCGGGCCGAAGAGGATGGCGAAGTTGGCGATGAAGAGGAAGAAGACGAAGACGACCTGGATCCACAGGCCGGGAGAGCTGAGCACACGTCCCAGACCGTGCAGGATCGCGCCGCCGGCCGCCGGCCACGAGCCGCCGCGGAACAGCCAGACGACGGTGACCAGGGTGAGCGCCATCAGGCCGAGGCGCAGACGGAAGAGCCAGACCCAGGCGCGACGGCGCCCGAGGACGTCGTCCTCACGGTGAGCCTCACTCTCCAGCCCGAACAGACTCGGCCAGGGGATCAGGCGTCGAAAGATGAGATCGACGAAGCCGCGGAAGGTCATCACGATCGCGGCGGTCACCACGAGCGCCTTCCACACGGGCCAGCCGTCCTGCTTGATGAAGAACGCGATCAGCGCCGGGCTCGTGAGCAGGGCGACGATGGTGGCCGCCCGGGTCAGGCGCCGCCAGCTCGCTGCCAGCTCGCGAGCCTCCTGGCTCGAGACGAGCCCGACCAGGCTCTCAGGCTGGATCGGGCCGGGCCCGACCGGCTCGACGCTCGTCGTCATCGTTTCAGTGTACGCAGCGGCCTGACGGGACAGATGTTGGCGGCGAGTTAACCCGTTCTGGCGCCGTTGCTACGGTCAGGGCATGACACACGCGACGCTTCACACCAGCGAGGGGCCGGTCGAGATCGAGCTCTTTCCCGGCGAGGCTCCCAACACCGTCGAGAACTTCACCAAGCTGGTCGGGGAAGGGTTCTACGACGGGCTCACGTTCCACCGCGTGATCCCTGATTTCATGATCCAGGCTGGCTGCCCCCGCGGTGACGGCACGGGTGGTCCCGGTTATCAGTTCGAGGACGAGTTCAACGAGCACAAGGTCGTGCGCGGGGCTCTCGCGATGGCGAACGCCGGTCCGAACACGAACGGCTCGCAGTTCTTCATCGTCACCGCGGACGAATGCTCGTGGCTCGACGGCAAGCACACCGTCTTCGGGCAGGTCGTCTCCGGACAGGACGTCGTCGACCGCATCTCGCAGGTCGACCGCGACGGCCGCGATCGACCGTCCACGCCGGTCACGATCGACCGCGTCGAGCTGTCCGGGTAGCTACGAACGCGCCTGGTCGACCGTCAGCAGCCGGCCGGCGGCGCTGTGGTCGACCTGAAGCGTCGTGTGCTCGATGCCGAACTCGCGCGCGAGCGTCTGCGCGAGCTCGCGCCGGATCTCGTGGCAGTCGTCGCCGGGGTGGACGAGGACATGGGCGGAGAGTGACGGGAAGCCGCTGCTGACCTCCCAGACATGGAGGTCGTGCACGCTGTCCACATGCGGATGCGAGGCGAGCGCGCGCCCGATCTCCTCGACGCTCATGCCCTCCGGCGCCGCCTCGAGCAGCACGCGGCCGCTGTCGCGGAGCAGCGTGAACGCGGCCCGCAGCATGATGGCGGCGACGAGCAGGGCGGCGACCGCGTCGGCACGCACCCAGCCGGTCGCGAGGATGACGCCGCCGGCGATCGCCGTCGCGATGAACGCGATCAGGTCGGTGAGGATGTGCTGGAACGAGCCCTCGATGTTCATCGAGTCGCGGTTGGCGCTCGAGAGCTGCCGGGTCGCGAGCAGGTTGACGACGACGCCGACCAGGGCGACGACGAGGATCGAAAGCCCTTCCGGCTTGGGCGGCTCGACCAGCCGAGCGACTCCCTCGTAGACGATCAGGCCCGAGAGAACGAGCAGCGTGAAGCCGTTCGCCTGTGCGGACAGGATCTCGGTGCGCTTGAGGCCGAAGGTGAGGTCGCCCCGCGCCGGCCGCGCGACGAGGCGGATCACGATCAGCGAGAGGACGAGCGCACCCGCGTCGGTGAGCATGTGGGCGGCGTCCGAGAGCAGGGCCAGCGAGTGCGCGACGATGCCGACCACGACCTCCGCCACCATGAAGGCGACGATCAGCGCGAGCGCGACTCCGAGCCGGCGGCTGTCGGTGTCCACATCGACGTGGACGTGCGTGTGTCCGGCGTGATCGTGTCGTGCCGCCACGACACCAATGGTACGGCCGCCCGCGAACGGCCCCTGGCTTTGCTACGCGGCCGGGGAGCGGTCGCGCGCCGCGCGGCGCTCGGCCAGATCGCGGTCGGCGCGTTCGAGCAGATCCGCGCCGGAGGTGACGCTGGCGTCGAGCGTCGCGATGCCGATGTCGACCCAGTCGCCGAGCGTGTCGGCGATGCGCACCGAGAGTGCTTCGGCTCCGACGAGCGGTGTGCGCGGAAGGATCACCGCGAAGTCGTCGTCGCCGATCCGGGCGGCGATGTCCGTCACGCGCAATCGAGTCAGCAGCAGCTCGCCGAGCGTGAGCAGAAGCCGGTCGCCCGCGTCGTAGCCGCGCGTCTCGTTGACCGTCCGGAGACCGTCGACGTCGAGCACGACGAGCGACAGCGAGTCGTTGTACCGTCGCGCTGCTGCGACCTCCCGCCGGAGGTCCTCGAAGAAGCGCTGCCGGTTGCGAAGCCCTGTCAGCGAGTCGACGCTCTGGACGAGCTCGAGCTCGTGCTGCAGCTGCGCGTTCTCGAGCGCGACCTGCTCGACGTCGTCGGGCACGACCGAGGTGAGAATGTCGGCGATCTGCGCCAGCAGCTCGTCACCTGCCGGGCCGGGCATGAGCCTGCGCACGGTTTCTGCGATCCGCGCCAGCGGATCGGTCGCCGCAGGATTCGAGGATCCCGTCACGGTGCTGCTCACGTCGCTCATGGAACGATTGTCGGCCGAGTCGGAGCCCCTGGGCGTCCCTCGAATGGGTTATGTCTCGTATGAGACGGCGAATTGGTCCATTCTCGTAGGCTCTCGCTGTGATCCTGGCCGGGAAGACCGCGATCGTCACCGGCGCGTCGAGCGGAATCGGCGCTTCCACGGTGCGCAAACTGCGGGAAGCAGGGGTGCGGGTGGCCGGCGGCGCGCGGCGCGTCGAGCGAATCGAGGCCGACGTCGCGCTCACTCTCGACGTCACCGACGAGGCAAGTACGACGGCGTTCGTCGAGCGGGCCGTGGGCGAGCTGGCCGGGGTGGACATCCTCTTCAACAACGCCGGGCTCGCGCTGGGGCGCTACCCGTTCTGGGAGTCGAACGAGGAGGACGAGCATCGCGTTCTGCACACGAACGTCGACGGCGTCCTGCGGGTGACGCGGCTGTGCCTCCCGCACATTCGCGACGAAGGGCACATCCTGTTCATGGGCTCGGTCGCCGGGAGGCAGGCGTACCAGAACGCCGCCTCTTACGTGGCGGCCAAGTTCGGGTTGCGCGGCTTCGTCTACGCGCTCCGCGAGGACCTGCTCGGCAGACCGATCCGGATCACGACCGTCGATGCGGGGCTGGTCGAGACCGAGTTCTCGATCGTCCGCTTCAAGGGCGACGTCGACCAGGCCAACGCGGTCTACGAGGGCGTCGACCCGATCACGCCGGACGACGTCGCCGACTGCGTGATGTTCGCGCTCACCCGCCCGGTGCACGTGAACGTCGACGAGATCGTGATCAAGGCGCTGCAGCAGTCGAGCGGTGCCCGCGTCGTTCGGCGCGAGACGTAGGGTCTGGCCTTCCGGCCAGACCCGCTTGTCAATGCAGCCGAAGCCCGGAACTGCGGGTCAGACCAGAAGGTCTGACCCAGCCTGACCCTACGGGCTGAGCCAGTTCGGGACGACGTAGAGCTCCTCGAAGCCGGCGCGGGTGATGTTGCGGTAGGAGGCGCTCGGGCGGTCGGGCAGCAGCTTGCCGGTCTCCGTGTAGACGACGTCGCAGCCGAGCTCGCCGGCACGGCGGATCCGCGTCGCGAGCAGCACGCTCTGCGCTCCTTTCCCTCGATGCTCGGGCGCCGTGCCCGCGTAGCCGAGGTAGCCTGCGCCGCGGTCGACGTAGAGCGCCGCGGCGCCCGCCGGCTCGTCGCCGGCCAACGCGAGCCAGCAATGCCACCCGCGCCGCTCGGGCGCAGCCGCGGCGATCGACTCCATCGTCTCCGGCAGACCGTAGGCCTGCCGGACGATCCGGCCGAACGCCGAGCTGCGTTGCGGCGGCAGCTCGACCACGGACAGCGAGGTGGCCGTCGCAGGTGGGTCCTCGACACCGCGACGGAACTGCATCCAGCCCATGCCGGGCTCGTAGCCCCGTGCCCGAAGCCAGCGCGGGATCTCGGCCGGGAGCGAGTGCGGCGAGGCCGACACGTAGTGCCGGAGCCCGTCCGTCGCGGCGATCGCCGCGTCGAGCTGCGCCTCGGTCGCCGGCGCCTCGAAGCCGAGCCCGACGATGCGGTTCAGCATCGGCGTCGAGGGCGCCGACGGCACCCGCAGTACCGTTGCGCCCTCGAGCTCGATCGCACCCTCCGGAAACGCGCTCCGGTAGGCGTTCAGGCTGACGCGCTCGCTCTCGTGTGCGGCGTCGATGCTCACGACGGACGGATCGGGCCGGGCCCGTCCCATCCGTGCCAGCGCGCGGGTTGCAGCCACGCGCTGACGCGGCCACGGTCGCGGCGCCGGAACGGCGTGTCCTGGTAGCGGATCGAGAGGCGGTCGATGTCGGCGAGGTCGACATCGTCGTAGATCTCGACGATGCGCCCGAGCAGCGAGACGTGCATTCCCCAGTCCTCGCCGAGAACGGTCAGGGCGACACGCTGGTCGCGGCGGATGTTGGCAAGGCGGGCGCGGCTCACGTCCATGTTGAGGAGCGCGCGACCATCTTCCCAGTCGTACCAGGTGGCCACTGTGTGCGGCGAGCCGTCGCGTCGGAGCGTGGCGACGACGGCCGCGTGCGGCTCGGAGAGGAACAGGTCGAGCTCGGGAGGAACCGGGACGAGCGGCATCAGACGGGTTCGCGTTCGCGCCGCTTCAACCAGTAGCGCGCGAGACCCTGGTAGTCCTGGAGCGGGGGAAACGCGGTGTCGTACGTCGGCGCCTCCTCACCGAGCTCGGCGTGCGCAGCGGCGACGAACTCCTCCTCCGTCGCGCCGTCGCCGACGAGCCGCGCGAAGCGATGGAGCCGCTCGCTGAGGTCGCCGAGATGCCGCTCGACGTCGTCGAACACGCCGAAGTGGCTCAGCGCGAGGCGCGCCGGCGCGCGCCGCTCGATCTCGGCGAACGTCGCGTCCCAGGCCTGGATGTCGATCTCCGGGGGCGGGGTGGGGGGCATCACGAACGTGGACGGCTCGATCCGCACGCCGGCGGCGTCTCCCGCGAAGAGGACGCCGTCGCGCAGGTAGGAGACGTGGTGGGAGGCGTGGCCGGGGCTCGGGAAGCAGTCGAAATCGACGACGCGGGCTCCCACGGTGCGGATGTTCTGCTGCGGGATCGGGACCAGTGAGCCCCAGAGCTGCTCGAAGTCGTCGAGATAGATGCGGCGTGCGCTGCGCTCGAGGCGGCTCGGGTCGACGAGGTGCGGCGCCCCGATCTCGGACACGTGCACCGTGAGGCGCGGGTTCTCACGCACGAGGAGCCCGGCCGCTCCGGCATGGTCGAAATGGATGTGGGAGAGGAAGAGATGGCGAAGGTCGCCGGGAGTGACACCCTGGCGGACGAGACCGGCGCGGAGAGCCTCGAACGTCGTCGCCGGTCCGCAGTCGTGGAGAGCGGGTCCGTCGCGGGTGTCGACCAGGTAGGCGCCGATAACGCGCTCTCGCCCCAGGTGGTGGAGGTCTATCAGCAGGGGATCGGTCAACGCGGTGGACTGTACGCGGCGCAGGGTCTGGCCTTCTGGCCAGACCCGTATGAAGACTGTGTGAGGGACAGGATTAATCCTGTCCCTCACGCTGTTTCCCATCGGATCAGACCAGAAGGTCTGACCCGGAGGTCTGGACCCGGTTCTGGCCCTACGACCGTTCGCGGGGTCCGCTCGACCCCGACCGGCCGCGCGTGGGCGGGGCATCGTTCGCGCCGACGTAGGGAAGAAGCGCCATCTCCCGGGCGCGCTTGATCGCGACGGCGACGAGGCGCTGGTGCTTGCGGCAGGCGCCGCTCATACGGCGCGAGCGGATCTTGCCTCTCTCGGAGAGGTACCTTCGGAGGAGGTCGACGTTCTTGTAGTCGACGTCGTTCACGTGATGCTTGCAGAGAAAGCACGACTTGCGCTTCAGGACGGCAGCGCCGGGCCGCGCACGGGTCGACGGCCGTGCCGTCTCACCCAATTTCCGACCTCTCGATTTCGCTGCCACGGCCTCACCCTACAGGGCGCCGATAGGCTTCGCCCGCTGATGAGGAACCTCGAGCATGCTTTCACGGAGCGGCCGGAGGTCTTCGACGCGTGGGTACAGCTGAACGCAGCGATCAAGGCCGGGATGGATCTGCGCCGCTACGAGCTGGCGACGCTCGCCGCCGCGAAGAGGCTCCGGTCGAGCTACTCCAAGACGCTCGATGCGCTCGGTGTCCGGCCCGACGCGAGCTACAACGAGATGGACCCCGAGCTGCGGGCCGTGCTCGTCGTCGGACGACCGATCGCCGTCGCCCCGGCTCAGAGTTGATAACGAAGAGAGGTTCACCATGCTGATCAGCACGATGAACGACCTCCCCGGCTACGAGGTCGAGGAGGTGTTCGGAGAAGTGTTCGGTCTCACCGTGCGCTCGAGAAACCTCGGATCGCAGATCGGAGCCGGTCTGAAATCGATCATCGGCGGCGAGCTCGGCGGGATGACGAAGATGCTCGCGCAGGGCCGCGAGGAGGCGATTGCCCGGCTCGTTCAGGAAGCGGAGGCAAAGGGCGCGAACGCGATCATCGCCATGCGGTTCGACACGTCCGAGCTCGGCTCCACGTGGACCGAGATCTGCGCGTACGGGACGGCTGTACGGGCGCGGAAGCCCTAACTGCCACAGCTCGAACACGTGACCACTGGAGAAGCGTACGACGCCGCCGAGCGGCGCGCCTGGCGTCACGGAGCCGGAGTGAGGCCGTGGTGCAGCATCACCGTCGCGATCTCGGCCGGATCCGGTTGACCGCCGTCAAGTCGTTTTACGATGCAGGGAGCTGAACCGCTTGGTCCGCCGCTGATCGGTGCCTTGCTCCGGATGCCGGTCGATGTCGTACGGGCGCGGATGCTGGAGCGCCTCCACGAGCGAGGCTTCGCCGATCTCGACGCCGCCCACCTGGGCGTCATCCAGTACCCGGGGCCGCAGGGCCTTCGTCCATCAGAGCTCGCCGAGCGTCTCCGGATGAGCAAGCAGGCGGTGAACTATCAGCTCGGGGAGCTCGAACGCCTCGGGTACATCGAGCGTCGCCCCGACCCCGAGGACGGCCGCTCGAGGCGAATTGCCCTGACGGAGCGCGGCGTCGCCGCGGGACACACCATTCGCGACGCCGTGAGCGAAATGGAGCAGGAGTGGGCTCGGAAGCTCGGCAACAGCCAGTTCGCGCAGCTGCGAGCTCTGCTGGTGAAGCTCAACGAAGCTGACTGAGCCGCCGGCACGAGAGCCGGGTTCGCCAGTCGGCTGGTATATGATGACTGACCAGTTGCGCGGTCGACGGGGACGGAAAACGGCATGGCAGAACGGGGCGGAGGACGTACGAGCCCTCTGACGACGATCAATCGCACGGGCCGGAGTGAAGAGGTCCGGCTGCAGATCGAGCGGGCGATCCGCTCCGGCGACTTCGCTCCGGGCGAGCGCCTCCCCTCCGA
>JACXTT010006440.1_pt1 | contig 16724 bp, 17 predicted proteins | sample 9270951 | NCBI WGS metagenome assembly JACXTT01 (sample SAMN15532306, study PRJNA645909) | rock metagenome | isolation source: weathered quartz diorite | place: Puerto Rico | collected 2017-06-21 | reverse complement strand
GCGTTTCTGCGACGTCCGGGGCCAGAAGCCCAAATGGGGAGAGGGGTGAGACGGCCGTCGCTCACCGCGTGGATCTTCATTGGAATGGCGGTGGGGATCGCGGTGGGCATCGCAGCGCCTGCCATGGCGGCCAGCCTTGCGCCGATCAGCAATATTTTTCTGCGGTTGATCCGTTCCATCATCGCGCCCCTGATCTTCGGGACGCTGGTTTATGGGATCGCGGGCTCGGGCGATCTGAAACGAATGGGACGCATCGGTCTGAAGGCCCTCGTTTACTTCGAGGTCGTTACCACCGTGGCGCTGTTCCTGGGACTCGCGGCCGTCAACCTGGTGCGACCGGGCGCCGGCATGAAGCTTACGCCGGCCGCGGCGGACGCGGGCATGGCGCAGAACCAGCCGTCCGCGGGCTCGGCGATCGAACATGTTTTTCCGTCGAGCATTATCGACGCCATGGCGCGCGGCGACGTGCTCGAGATCGTGGTGTTCTCCTTTCTGTTTGGAGCAGCCTGCGCGGCCATAGGCGCGAAGGCCAAGCCGGTGGTAGCGTTTTGTGAGTCGCTGGCCGAGGTGATGTTCCGCTATACGAATTACGTGATGTATCTGGCGCCGTTCGGCGTGGGCGCGGCGATTGCCGTGACTGTGGCTAGCAAGGGCTCGGGCGTCTTGCTCGGACTGGGCAAACTCGTTCTGACGATGTACGCCGCGCAGATTATCTTCGTCACCGTGGTCTTAGGATCGATCGTGATACTCGTTCGCATTCCGGTGCGCGCGTTCTATCGGGCGGTGCGCGAACCCTTTCTGATCGCCTTCTCGACGGCATCGAGTGAAGCGGCGCTGCCGCGCGCTCTCGAGAACATGGAACAGTTCGGCGTACCCCGCCACATCGTGGCCTTCGTGCTGCCCACCGGCTACAGCTTCAATCTCGACGGCTCGACGCTCTATTTATCGCTGGCATCAGTCTTCGTCGCGCAGGCGGCGGGGATAGAGTTGACGCTCGGCCAGCAATTTCTCATGATGCTGACCCTGATGCTGACCAGCAAAGGCGTGGCCGGCGTTCCGCGCGCCGCCCTGGTGATCCTGGCGGGCACGCTTTCCAGCTTCAAACTTCCCATGGAAGGTGTCGCCGTGCTGCTCGGCATCGACGCCGTCATGGACATGGCACGGACTTCGGTGAACGTGCTGGGCAACTGCCTGGCCTCGGCAGTCGTGGCGCGGTGGGAAGGGGTGGACTTTTCAATCCCGAGCCGGCCGAACGCCGTGACCACGAGGGCCTGAATGCGCGCGCGCGGCGCGGCAATCCTCGATCGGCTGAATGCCGCGTCGCTAAACCGGGTCCTGTTTGGCATCGCGCTGCTGTCGGCGGTCCCGCGTCTCTACCTCGCGGCCACACAGTTCATCGAATACGACGGTTACTGGCATGTCTTCATCGCGGCGCAAGATAACTGGCAACAGTTCCAGTGGGAATATCATTCCAACTTTCACCCACCTTTGTTTTATCTCCTGCTCAAGCTCGCACTCCTGTTCGGCCACAACCGCATGGTGTACCGCGCTATCTCGCTGCTCACGGGAATCGCAGCCGTAGTTGTCATCGGCAAAATAGCCGAAAAAGTCTCGCTTAGGCGTGAGACAGCGGTGGTGGCGACGCTTACCTATGGTCTGGCCTTGCCGGCCATTATCATTTCATGCGAGGTGCGCTCGTACATGCTGAGCGTGTTCTTCGTGCTCGTGTCGTTCTACTACTTTCTCGATGTGGTTGTCCCGGCGGGAAGTGCATCAGGGAAATCGAGGGCGCTGTTCGCACTAAGTACGATCTTAGCCGGATATTCGCATTACGGCGTCTTTTCCTACGTTTTCGCGTGCGCCGTTTGCGCGGCGTTATTCGCCCTGTTCCCGCCCAGGCAGAACCTGGCGAAGCGTCTCGCATTGGATTTCGCCATATTCGGCACGATCGCCGCCGCGTTGTCCTATGTTTATTTCACCCATGCGCGCGCGCACGCCCATGCGGCCGAGCATCTGCAGAGTTACTATTTTCAGCCGGGCAGGGGCGAATCCGTGCGAGGTTTCCTACTTCGGAACACTCGTGCCTTATTCAACCGGTTTTCACCGGTGGCGGTTGGAAGCCTGGCCCCGTTCCGTGTGGTGCTCGCCGCTTTGATTCTGTGTGCAGGCTCGCTGGCTTACCTCATCCGGAATTTGCGGCGTCCCGAAAATGCCAGGGCGGCCGTGACCGTGCTCACGACCGGCCTGATCCTCACAGCAACCATGGTAAGCGCGGTAATGGACATCTACCCGTACGGCGGCGATCTCCGCCAGCAATTCTTTCTATTCCCGTTCGTGATTCTGTGCGGCTGCATTCTTCTCGACCGCCTCGCCACCGCAATCGGCCGGCCGAGGCTGGCTTCGGCTCTGGTGGTATCAGCAGTCGCCGCCACCCTGGCAGGCTGGACCCTCGCCTTCGCGCAGTGGCCAAAGATCAAGACAGACCTCGGCACGGCTCAAATGATCCGCTTTCACGAGACCTTTCCAGCTCCGGTGGCCGTTTACTTAGACGAATTTAATCTGATTAACTTTTTCATCCACTACCACGATTGGGACTGGCGGTTTGTAGGGCATAACAGCGCGGTTCCCACCGTGGATGTGTATAGGGTAAGCCGCGGGGCGAAGAGCCTCTTAGTATTGCGCGACAGGCAGCGATGGAATCTGGACCTCGGTGACCGGTCGGTGTATGCCGATTTCGCAAAGTGCATGCGATCGCAAGCCTTGCCATCGCTTACGGTTTTCTATACCCAGCAAAAGCCGCCGGCATTCACGAAGCCGCAGGAGCATTCCCTGCCAAACCAGATCGCTGCATTGGCGGCGTCAGAATCCCTGTGCGTAAAGAAGCTAATCATCGAGGACGTAGCGGTCTATGGCGAGTTCAGAGCGGGCGGGTGCGCCGCCGAATTTGATACCAAGAAGAAATGCAACGAGTGCGACGATACGAGCTGGACCATTGCCTATTCGGGCGACTGGTCTCGTGGAGATTTCGACAAGGCCTGGAACTCAACCTTAACGTATAGCGATGATCCCGGAGCTTCCGCCCGTTTCTCTTTCGACGGCACGGAGTTGCGATATGTGTACAGCAAGGCATTCAATCGCGGGCTGGCCGCCATAACCATTGATGGCGTAGCAAGAGGCGTGTTGGATCTGTACAGCCCTACAATCGAGTGGCAGTCGAGCACCACGTTCGGCAGTTTGCAATCCGGCCACCACACCATCGAGATCCGGGTTACCGGCCGGCACAACCCCGCATCAGAGGGCGCCTACGTCGATGTAGACGCCCTGCTCGCGCGCTGAAGGCGCGACTACGCCCCTACCGGCGCCTCCAGCTTGGCGTACCAGGGTTTAGCGGTCTTGATGGCGTCGTTGACGGCGCTTATGTTCTTCACGCCTTCGTTTGCCAGCCAGTCTTCCAGGGCTTTCATACCCTGCTTGGCGTAAACGGGGATGCCTTCCTTCCAGGTGGCACGGCCGCAAAGTACGCCCGAGAAGTCAGTGCCGGCCTCCGCCGCCATGTGCAGCGACTCGGTGAACTGCGCGTTGCTCACGCCCGCGCTCAAGTAGATAAAGGGCTTGCCGGCTACCGACGCCGACTGGCGGAAATGATTCAGCGCTTCAGCGCGCGAGTAGGCTTTCTGGCCCTTATACACGCTTGATCCCTCGACGAACTCGGCATTGATTGGCACTTCCACTTTCAGCACGTCAATGTAATACTGCGGCTTGGAAAATTCCTGCATGCTCTTGGTCACGATTTCCGGCTTGCGTTTGGCAAACTCCAGGCCCTTTTCATCGCCGCCCTGCGGATCGTAGCCGATGAATTCCAGGAAGAACGGGATGTCATTGAACTGGCACTCGGCGCCGATGCGCTCGATGAAGGCATGCTTGATGTCGTTGACTTTGGCATCATCGAAAGGCGTGTAATAGATGAGGATTTTGACGGCGTCGGCGCCCCAATCGACGATGCGCTTGGCCGATACGTGGGGCAGCAGGTCGGGCAGCCGGCCGGGTTGCGTATTGTCGTAGCCGCTGGCCTCGTAGGCCAGCAGCAGGCCGGCATTCTTGGCCCGTGCCTTAGCCGCGGGCAGTCCCCACTCGGGATCGAGCAGAATCGCGCTGGCATGCGGCGTCAGCACCTTGGAGACCGCCACCTTGAATTCGGACATCATCTCGTCGGTTACCTGTTTCTTGTCCACGCCCTTGGCGGTGGCCAGTGACTTCTGCAGGCTCCCGCGCTGGTCCATGGCGGCCGCGGCGATCACGCCGGCTTTGTTGGCAAGCGCTTTCATGCGCCGCATTTTACCTTCTGACAGTCTCATTTTCCTCTCCTTTTACGTTTTCCAGAATTGGTTGTCGCGTCCACTTGTTCAGACGGCGAAAATAGCGCTGCGCCCGCGCGACATCATGCAAGATTTGTATTTTCAGGTCTTCCGGACTCTCGAATTTCCGCTCGTCGCGCAACCTCCACAGAAACTCCACGCGAATCGAGCGCGGCGTCTCGCCTTTCAGCGGCTCGAGCAGAAAAGTTTCGATCGACAGGCGGTCGTCTCCGCCGAACGTAGGCCGGTAGCCGATATTGGTAACCGATGGCCAGCGACGGCAGCGATCGAGATCGGTGGTGCGGGTCACGTACACCCCGCGGCCGGGGAGCGCTTCCGACCGGGTAGCGAGGTTGAGCGTGGGCACGGTCTGCTTTCCACCCACACCGTGGCCTTGGACCACCTCGCCATCGAGCGCGTAAGGGCGTCCCAGAAAACGTCCGGCGCGCGCTACCGCACCGGCCTCCAAGAGCCGGCGCAGTCCGCTGCTCGAAACCGGCACGCCGCGGTAGGATACCGCCGGCACGATTTCGGTCGTGAATCCGAAGCGGCTGCCGAATGTTTTCAGCAGTTGCGTATCGCCGGCCTTTTTATGGCCGAACCGGAAATTCTCTCCCACCACCACCGCGCGGGCGCCGAGCTTGCCCACCAGCACCTGCTCCACGAATTCCTCCGGGGTCAAGCGGGCCACGGCGGCGGTGAATGGAAGAATCAGCACCTGCCGGATTCCTTCTTCGCGCACCAGGCGGCAGCGCTCGTCGGGCAGGGTCATGAGGCGCGGCGCGCGATCGGGCGCTACAACTTTGGCCGGGTGCGGGTCGAAGGTCAGCAGCGAAGCCTTCCAGTTGCGCTCGTCGGCAATCTGGCGCACGCGCCGCAGGATCTCGCGGTGTCCCCGATGCACGCCGTCGAAATTGCCGATGGTCAGGGCCGAAGGGCCGAAATCGGGAGGCACCGCATCGAGAGTGCGAAAGACGCGAAACGGGACGCTCATTTATTCGGAGCCCTCAACGCTAATTTCCATGCCGTCATACGCCAGCCGGATGTGCGGCGGCAGTGCGTCCTCGGTTTCCTGGTGCGGCAAATCGTGAGAGATGTGCGTAAAGAACGCCATGCGCGGCGCCAGACGCTCCACGGTTTTGATGGACCGCTCGACGGTGGAATGCGTGGGATGCGGCTTGTGGCGCAGCGCGTCGAGAAACAGCACATCCAGGCCGCGCAACCGTTGCATGGATTCCTCGGGGATATCGCTGTGATCGGTGAGATAAGCCGCGCGGCCGAAGCGGAAACCGTAAATGGACGCGTGGCCGTGCAACAGACGCACCGGCACAAATTCCTGGCCGAACAGCTTAAACGACGCGCCGTCGAGGGTGTGGGTCTCGACGTGGGGCACCGCCGATTGCTGCTCCTCATCATCGAAGATGTACTGGAAGCAACGCCGGATGGCGCACATGGTGTCTTCCGAAGCGAAGATCGGGATGCTGGCCCGTTGCCGGAAATTGAACGGGCGCACATCGTCGAGCCCCATGATGTGGTCGGCGTGCGAGTGCGTGAACAGCACGGCATCCAGCCGGTCGGCGCGCGCGCGCAGAATCTGCGTGCGGAAGTCAGGCGTGGTGTCGATCACGACATTGCGGTCCGCATATTGCAGCAGCACCGAGGGACGCAGCCGGTTGTCGCGCGGATCCGAAGACGAACACACCGCGCAATGGCAGCCCGGCGTGGGCACTCCCACGCTGGTGCCCGACCCCAGCACCGTGATTTTCAATGGGCCCGACGCGCCCATTCAGCTTTTCTTGCTTTCTTCGAGAGCCTGCACAAAGCGGAAGCGCAACTCGGTCAGCGAATTCTCCAGCAGCCGCTGCTCTTCCAGCGTGAGATTTCCCCTGGTCTTTTCGTGCAGCATGCCCAGCAGATCGATGCTGTGGCGCGCCAGGCCCAAATCCGGCTTGGGCCGCTCGCTTTCCGGGCCGAAGTGTACCAGCCCGAGCTGCAGTTCCGCCTGGGTGCGCACAGACAGTACCAGGAATTCGAACGAGGCGGGCGGCAGCGGAATGTGCTCGCGGGCTTCTGACGCGCCGGCCTCCGCTGGCGGCGTGCTGGCATTTTCGACTTCGCTCATGTGATCTTAGTATTTTATCAAGACTAGTTTCTGCGTGGACGAGCGTCGCGAACCGTGTGCTAAATTTGAGGATTATACCCGGTTTCGCCCGACGCTGATGTCCGCTTCCACAGCCGGAGACAAATTCCAGCAACTCGTCGATCTGATGGCCCGCTTGCGCGCCCCCGGCGGCTGCCCGTGGGACCGCGAGCAGACGTTCGACACCATCAAGCCGTTTCTCCTCGAGGAATCCTACGAAGTGATGGACGCCATTGATGCGCGCGACTGGCCGGAGCTGGCCGGGGAGCTGGGCGATCTCCTGCTGCAGGCGGTGTTCTTCTCCCAGATGGCGTCGGAAGAGAACCTGTTTCGTATCGATGACGCGCTCGATGCCATTAACGAAAAGCTCATCCGGCGGCATCCCCACGTTTTCGGCGACGAGACCGCCAAGACCGAGGGCGATGTGCGCAAGCGGTGGAACGAGATCAAGGCCGAAGAGAAGCGCGGCAAAAATGAACCCGACAACACGCTGCTCGGTTCGGTGCCGCGCTCCCTGCCGGCGCTCGTGGAGGCGCAGCAGATCGCGTCGCGTGCCGCACAGGTCGGTTTCGACTGGGAAAATGCCGGCCAAGTGCTCGACAAGTTGCGCGAAGAGCTGCGCGAGTTCGAAGAAGCGCGGGCGCGGGGCGGGCGCGAAGCTCAGGAAGATGAACTGGGTGACATGCTCTTCGTCCTGGTGAATCTTGCGCGTTTCGTGAAAGTCGATCCCGAGCAGGCGCTGCGCAAGACCAATGCCAAGTTCCGCCGGCGCTTTGGTTACGTCGAGCAAAAGTTGGCGGAACGCGGAAGGTCCACGCGGGAAAGCTCCGTCGAAGAAATGGAGTCGCTGTGGCAGGAAGCGAAAAAGTGACCGGCACTTTGAACAAGCGGGCAACCATTCGCGCGCTGCATACCGAGCAGGAATTTCAGGACGCGGTCCAATTGCAGAAGGACATCTGGGGTTTCGAAGACATCGAACTGCTCCCCGTACGCCTCTTCATCGTGGCGACTAAAGTGGGTGGCCAGGCCTTGGGCGCCTTCGACGGAAAGCGCATGGTGGGCTTCTGCCTCGCGATTCCGGGGCTCAAGCCGGGCGGCGGCTCTTATCTGCACAGCCACATGATGGGTGTTACGCCGGAGTACCGCGACTCGGGCGTCGGCCGGCAGCTCAAGCTCAAGCAGCGCGAAGAGGCTCTGGCGCGCGGGATCGACCTGATTGAATGGACCTTCGATCCCCTCGAAATCAAGAACGCCCACCTTAATATGGAACGCCTGGGCGCGATCGTGCGCCGCTACGTGCGCAACCAGTACGGTACAACAACCAGCCATCTCCATGGCGGCCTGCCCACGGACCGCTGCGTGGCCGAATGGTGGATCACCAGCCCTCGGGTGAAGGCCGTTATGGAGGGAGGCCCGCCGGCGGCCCGGCCCGAAATCGTAGAGCGCATTCCCGTGCCCGCCGAGATCGCGATCCTCCGCCGGTCAGATCCCAAGCGCGCCCGCCAGATCCAGCAGGAGATTAGCAGCCGCTTTGAAGAGTATTTCGCCCGCGGCCTCGCGGTAGTGGGCGTCGAGAGATCCGCCGACGGCGGCGCCTACTTGTTCGGACGCTGGGAATGAAAATCGATAGAATCACGTTGCGACAGATCCGGATGCCGCTGCTGCATCCTTTCGAGACCAGCTTCGGCCGCACGACGGAGCGCGATATCATCCTGGTCGAAGCCGTAAGCGACGGCGCATCGGGGTGGGGCGAAGTCACGGCCGGCGAAAACCCGTTCTACAACGAAGAGTGGACCGAATCTGCATGGCTGATCCTGCGCGATTACGCCGTCCCGCAGGTGCTGGGAAAGGAACTCGCGGACGCCAACGATGTCGCGCCGCTCACCGCGCATATCCGCGGGCATCGCATGGCGCGCGGTGGTCTGGAAGTCGCTATTTGGGATCTCGAAGCGCGATTGCATGACCGGCCGCTGTGGCGGCAGATCGGCGGCGGCGCGCGGCGCGAGATCCCGTGCGGCGTTTCCATCGGCATCCAGGAATCCGTGCCCAAGCTGCTGGAGAAAATCGAGCGCGAGCTGGCCGCCGGCTACCAGCGCATCAAGATGAAGATCAAGCCGGGCTGGGACGTGGACGTGATCCGGCAGGTGCGCGAGCGCTTTCCTTCCATCAAGCTGATGGCGGACGCCAATTCCGCCTACACGCTCCGGGACGCCGATCATCTCAAGCGGCTCGACGATTTCTATCTCATGATGATCGAGCAGCCGCTGGCGCACGACGACATCATCGACCACGCGGTGCTGCAAGCGAAGCTAGAAACCCCCATCTGCCTGGACGAATGCATCCGGTCGGCGCATCACGCCGAGCAAGCCATCCGGCTGCGCGCGTGCGGCATCATTAATATCAAGTTGGGCCGCGTGGGCGGCTTCCGCGAGGCGAAACGGGTGCACGATGCCGCGCAGGCCGCTGCCATCCCGGTCTGGTGCGGCGGCATGCTGGAGGCTGGCATCGGACGCGCGCACAACATCGCGCTGGCGACGTTGCCCAATTTCACGTTGCCCGGCGACGTCTCGGCCAGCAAGCGTTACTGGAAGCGCGACATCATCTGTCCGGCCGTCGAGACCACCGCGCGCGGCACGATCGAGATTCGCGAAGAGCCCGGCTTCGGCTACGCCATCGACCAGGACTTCCTGCGCGGGGTCACCGTTCGCGAGGTGCCGGTCGGTTGAACGGGCACTTCATCCTCTACGCCTTGATGTCGGTGATGGTGCTGCTGTGGTCGGCGAATTTCATCGTCGGCAAAGAGGCGCTGCGCGAGTTTCCGCCGGTCCTGCTGGGCGCGTTGCGCATCGGCCTGGCAGGCATTTTCGTGGCCCCGGTCTATTGGCGGAAGGTGCGCGCCGCCGGCGAGCGGTTCCGGCCAAGCCGCGAATTGCCGCTAGTGGCGTTCGTGGCGGCCTGCGGCGTTGGCAACCAGCTATTGTTCCTAGTTGGACTGAACCGCACAAGCGTGGCTCATTCGGCGCTGATCATCGGGATAGGGCCCATCTTCGTGCTGCTCATTGCCGCCAGAATCGGACTGGAGCGAATCACGTTGCGTAAAATTGCCGGGATGGCCATGGCGCTGGCCGGTGTCGCGGCACTGGTCCACCAGGCATCGGGACCGCGCGCGCCCGGTTCCGCGCAAACCGAAGCCACGCTCACCGGAGACGCCGTTACTGCTGTGGCCTGCGTGCTATTTTCGATGTTCGCCGTCTATGGCAAGAAGGCCACGGAAAGCTATGGCACCCTGGCGGTGAACGGATTCGCTTACGTGAGTGGCGCGGCCTTGCTGGCGCCCGTCATGCTGTGGCAGGCGCGCGGGTTCCCTTTCGCGCACGTCAGCGCCGCCGGGTGGAGCAGCCTGGTCTATATGGCGCTATTTCCATCCCTCATCTGCTACCTGATTTACTATCACGCGCTGACGCACATCTCCGCCACGCGCGTTTCCGCATTCATCTATCTCGAGCCGGTGATCGCAACCCTGATGGCCATTGCCTTTTTGGGTGAACGCATCACGGCACCGCTGGTCGCGAGCGGAACCGTCATCTTCACCGGCGTGTATCTGACGGAGCGCGGCTGATGCTCTCGTTTCGCGCGCTACTCGGCCAGAACCGCAATTACCGTTACACCTGGACGGGCCAGGTGGTGAGTGAGATTGGCGACCACTTCAATAACATCGCCGTCTTCAGCCTGGCGCTGGCCAACACCAGGTCCGGCCTCGTCGTCAGCGGCGTCATGCTCTCGCGCACCATACCGGCGATGTTTGCCGGGCCCATCGCCGGTGTACTGCTCGACCGGCTGAACCGCAAGCACGTCATGATCGCCAGTGACTTGATCCGGGCGGTCCTGGCCCTGGGTTTCATCCTGTGCCTGCACCGCAAAGAGACCTGGCTGCTCTACATTTTCAGCGGCCTGTTGATGTTCGCGTCGCCATTTTTCACCGCCGGCCGGTCAGCCATCCTGCCCACCATCACCACCAGCGAAGAGCTGCACACCGCCAACTCGCTCACCCAGACCACCCAGTGGACTACCATCACGATCGGCACTTTCGCCGCCGGAGCAAGCGTGATGCAATTTGGTTACGGGTGGGCTTTCCTTCTGAATTCGCTCTCCTTCCTGTTCTCGGCTGCTTGCATCTCACGGCTGCACGTGGAAGGCGATGCCTTCCAGCCACGGAAACGCGAGCTGACCGAGGCGGAAGTGGTGCGCCCCTGGCACGAGTATGTGGAAGGCCTGCGATACATGCGCAGCAATCCGCTTATCCTGGGCATCGCGTTGATCGGCGTCGGCTGGGCCACGGGCGGCGGCGCAGCACAGATCCTGTTCAGCCTCTTCGGCGAGATTGTGTTCAACCGCGGACCCGCGGGAATCGGCGAGGTGTGGGGTTGCGCGGGCATGGGGCTGCTGGTGGGCGGAGGCTTCGCCTACTGGCTGGGCGAGCACATCGACTTCCGGGCCTACAAGCGCACGATTTCGATTTGCTATGTCCTCCACGGCGCGACTTACATCATCTTCAGCCAGATGCGGATTTTCTATCTGGCGCTGATATTCATCGCGCTCTCCCGCGCGGCGGTCGCCGTAAGTTCCGTGCTGAACATGTCGCAGTTGTTGCGGCACGTGTCTAACGAGTATCGCGGCCGCGTCTTCGCCACCATGGAATCGATGGTGAATTCGGTCATGATGGTCTCGATGGCGCTCGCCGGCATCGCTTCGCAATACTATTCGCCGAGGATCATCGCGGCGATTGCGGGCGCGTTGAGCTCGACCACCGCCTTTTTCTGGGCGTGGGCCAACGTGACCGGGCGTCTGCCTGAACCGCCCGTCGAGGGCGTGGAGCGCCGGGAAGTAGAGGTGCATGGGGAACCCACCATCTAACCTCGCTGGGAAAGTGATTCTGGTGACCGGCGCTGCCAAACGCATCGGCCGCGGCATCGCGTTGCGGCTGGCGCGGGAAGGTGCGCGCGTAGCCATCCACTACAGCTCGTCGGAAGCCGAGGCGCGCCAGACAGCGGTCGAGTGTGGCGGCGCGTCATTGTTTCGGGCGAACCTGGAGAGCGTCGCCGAAATCGCGCGCATGTTTCAGGACGTGGAACAGCAACTTGGCCGCCTCGATGGGCTGGTAAACAACGCCGCGCGCTTCACTACGATTGACCCGCTCGAGATCACTGAAGCCGATTGGGACTTCATCCACTCCGTGAACCTGAAAGCCGTGTTCTTCTGCTGCCAGCATGGCGCGCGGCTGATGAAGAAATCGGGCGGCGGCCGCATTGTCAACATCAGCTCGCTGGGCGGCATTCGTCCCTGGGCTGACCATGCCCACTACTGCGCGTCCAAGGCCGGCGTCATCATGCTGACCCGCGCGCTGGCAAAGGCGTTCGCTCCCGGGATCTCGGTCAACTCCGTGGCCCCCGGCGTCATTCCGTTCGGTCCACTCGATGCTGAAGCCGACGCCATGGTCCGGGCCACACCCGCGGGGCGCCCCGGAACGGCGGACGAGATCGCTGACGCCGTGGTTTTCTTCCTGAAAGCCTCAAACTTCGTGACCGGACAAGTGCTGGCAGTCGATGGCGGGCTGAGCCAGCGGTAGAGCGCCTTGGTACCAAAATGGTACCATTAGGTTATGGCCAACCTGAGCATCAAAGACTTGCCCGATCAGGTGCACAAAGAACTGAAGAAGGTCGCGAAAGCCCATGGACAAAGTCTAAACAGCTACATCGTTCATAGGCTGGAGCTGGATGCTCGGGAGAGCGCGCGGAGGGCGCGCATGCGCAAGGGCCGGGAAGAATTCCGCAAGTTCGTCAAATCGCTACCCTATATGAGCGACAGCACCGAATTAATCCGGGAGGACCGGGAACACGGACATTGAAGATCCAGTCACGCTCGTAGTGGATGCCAGCGTGGTGGTGAAGTGGCTTCTGCCAGAGGACGGCCAGCAGCAGGCGTTTCTCCTGCAGGATCTTTATGACGACGAGCGGCTGAACCTGTTGGCGCCGCGCATTCTCATTGCCGAGGTGGGAAACGCGCTGGCGAAGCGTTGCCGCCGCGGTGAACTGAGCGAGAACGCCGCAAACCGGTGCTTTGATGAGTTGATCCAGGACTGTCCCGTCTTGCTGGACTTTCCAAATCTCAGCTCCGATGCATTCCATCTGGCCCTTGCACACCGGCGAGCCATTTACGATTGCCTGTATCTCGCTCTTGCGTTGCACCACAACTGCGACCTGGTCACGGCCGACGAGAAGTTCGTCCGCGCGATGCAGCCGGTGTTCCCTCGGGTCCGTTTGTTAAGAGACTACGTTCCCTCGAACGCTTGATTCCCCTATCAGTGCCCGCCGCACTTCCACCCACACGGTTTTCGCCAGGATCGTGAAATACAGGCGCGGCCCGCGGCGGCTGGTGTATTCCAGATCGCAGAGCAGGCGCTGATGGATGCAAGTGTCGCCGCGCCAGCCGCGGATTTGGGCCAGGCCGCTAAGTCCCGGCCGCACCGTCAGCCGTTGCGCGTATTCCGGCAGCCGGTAACTGAACCGTTGCGCGTGCAGCGGCATCTCCGGGCGCGGACCCACCAGGGACATCTCTCCTTTCAGCACGTTCCACAGCTGCGGCAGCTCGTCGATATCAAAGCGCCGCAACCAGCGCCCAAACCGCGTGCGCGGCGGAAAGTCTTCGTCGCTCCAATCGTCGGGGCCGGGCTGAAAATCTACCGGGGTCGTGCGGATCTTGTGCAGTATGAATGGCTCGCCGCCGCGCCCCAGGCGCAAGTGCCCGAATAGCAGCGGCCGCCCGTCGAACAGCAGCTTGAGCGCCAGCGACATCAGCAACAGCAGCACCCAGAGCGGCGCCGTCAGCACAACCAGCGCTACATCGCAGACGCGCTGCGCCGAATCCCATGCCGAAGGCTGGTATTCAGAAACTACCCAACCGTGCAACGATGCGGTGTGTCCAGCCATGGCGGTATCCTGCGGGAGTCCCTAACTGGATGGTCGCACGGAGGTTGGCGATTACAAAGGAGTTGTTACGTGCGAATGCTGAATTTTACAACCTGGCCAAGCGATGAAAATGTAACGGCCCTTACGTTCCTTCGCCCCAGCTCGCCAGGTAGTGCTCCTGCTCCATAGTGAGCCGGTCGATCTTGACGCCCATGGCTTCGAGCTTCATCTTGGCCACCTGCTTGTCCAACGCTTCCGGAACGGAGTAGACTTTTTTCTCGAGCGTGGCGTGATTTTTCACCATGTACTCGGCGGAAAGCGCCTGGTTGGCAAAGCTCATGTCCATCACCGAGGCAGGGTGTCCTTCGGCTGCCGCCAGGTTGATCAGGCGCCCTTCTCCCAGGACGTAGATCCGCCGCCCATCGCGAAGCGCAAACTCTTCGACGAATTCCCGGGTCGGCCGCCGCGAAGAAGCCAGCTTGGCGAGGGCCTCGAGATCGATTTCCACGTTGAAGTGCCCGGAGTTGGCCAGGATCGCGCCATTCTTGAGTTTTTCGAAATGTTCGCGTGCGATGACGTGCTTGTTTCCCGTCAAGGTGACAAAAACGTCTCCGATGACCGCCGCCTCGCTCATGGACATCACGCGGTAGCCGTCCATCAGGGCTTCAAGCGCTTTCGTGGGATCGACTTCGGTAATGATAACATTCGCGCCCAACCCGCGCGCCCGCATAGCCACGCCGCGCCCGCACCATCCGTAGCCGGCAACTACGACACTCAACCCGGCCAGCAGCACATTAGTCGCGCGGATGATGCCGTCGATGGTGCTCTGTCCCGTCCCATAGCGGTTATCGAACAGATGCTTGGTGTAGGCATCGTTTACCGCCACGATGGGATATCGCAGCACGCCTTCTTTGGCCATGGCGCGGAGACGAATTACGCCGGTGGTGGTCTCCTCAGTGCCGCCCAGAACATCTCCGATCAGGTCCTGGCGCTTGGTGTGCAGCAGATGCACCAGGTCGGCGCCGTCATCCATTGTCAGGTGCGGTTTGTGTTCCGCTGCCGCCATGATGTGCGAGTAATACACCTCGTTGTTCTCGCCCTTGATGGCGTAGACCGGAATGCTGTAATCCCGCACCAGCGTGGCCGCCACGTCATCCTGGGTAGACAGCGGGTTGGACGCGCACAGCACGATCGAGGCGCCGCCGTCCTTGAGCGTAATCATGAGGTTGGCGGTCTCGGTGGTGACGTGCAGGCAGGCCGCAACCCGGAGTCCGGCCAGGGGCTGCGTCTTGATGAACTGTTTGCGGATGGTCTGCAAGACCGGCATGGACTGAAACGCCCATTCGGTGCGGCGCTTGCCCAGATCGGCCAGCGCGATGTCTTTCACGTCACAGGCAACTTGCGTTTGCGTATTCACAGACATGGAAAAATCCTTAATAAAAAGTTGGGCGCCCTACCGGCCCTCGCGTCCGCTATGGCTATGACTCACTAACAGGCAGTCGATGTACGCAGCCTAGCGCAACGCGGCTTCCGCCACCGGCGCTTCCTGACGCAGCTCGTCGGCCTTGTCGGTCACTTCCCAGGAGAAACTCTCTTCGGTCCGGCCAAAGTGGCCGAACGCCGCCGTCTTGCGATAAATGGGACGGCGCAACTTCAGATGATCGATGATGCCCTTGGGCGTGAGCGGGAAGTGAGCGCGTATCAACTCGGTCATCTTCTCCTCGGCAATGATGCCCGTGCCGAACGAGTTCACCATCACCGAAACCGGCTCCGCCACCCCGATGGCGTAGGCCAGTTGCACTTCCAGCCGGGCGGCCAGCCCCGCCGCCACCAGATTCTTCGCGATGTAACGCGCCATGTAGCAAGCCGAGCGGTCCACTTTGGTCGGATCTTTTCCCGAGAATGCCCCGCCGCCATGCCGCCCCATCCCGCCGTAGGTATCGACGATGATCTTTCGCCCAGTCAGCCCGGTATCGCCGTGCGGCCCGCCCACCACAAACCTTCCCGTCGGATTGATATGGTACTTCGTGCCGGAATCCACCATATTGGCCGGGATCACGGCATCGATAATGTGCTTCTTCACTTCCGAGCGCAGCGTTTCGGTCGAAACGTCGTCGCTATGCTGCGTCGAGACCACAATCGCATCGATGCGCTTCGGCTTGCCGCCCGCATACTCCACGCTGACCTGCGATTTTCCGTCCGGGCGTAGAAAGTCGAGTATCCCCCCTTGCCGCGCTTCGGAAAGCCGCCGAGCCAGCTTGTGGGCCATCATGATGGGCATGGGCATCAGCTCGGCCGTCTCGTCGCAGGCATAGCCGAACATCAGGCCCTGGTCTCCCGCGCCGCCCGGGTTCACGCCCATGGCAATGTCGGGCGATTGGCCCTGTATGGCATTGAGCACACCGCAAGTCTGGCAATCGAAGCCAAAAGTGGCGTCGGTATAGCCAACTTCCTGGATCGTGCGCCGCGCGACCTTCGGCACATCCACGTAACAGGTGGTGGTGATTTCACCCGCAACCACGCAGATCCCGGTGGTCACCAGAACCTCGCAAGCCACCCGCCCGTAGGGGTCCTGCTCCAGCACGGCGTCCAGTACCGCGTCGGAGATCTGGTCGGCGATCTTGTCCGGATGCCCCTCGGTAACGGATTCGGACGTAAATAAGTGCCGTTGTTGTGCTGACATAGCCCTCCTGAAGTCCACGCGGGGATGGTCCTATCTACTTGTGACGCAAACGACTAAGTTTAGCGGTTCGACCGTTCTTCGTCAATCAGGAGGGTACCGGATTGCACGCTAGGAAGGTGACGGCGGCTGTCTAGACCGATTTGCAGCGCGCCGCGAGGAGGCCTGTGGCCGCACTGATGTCGATGTCCGCGATAAGCAGCCCTTCTTTACCGTATGGCTGGTAACTGAGCAGCGTCCCGTCGGGCCGCACCACAGCCGACGTGGTCGGCGACCCGGCGCTGGCGCAGTTTACCGTTGCGAAATAGCAGGTGTTTTCGGCGGCGCGGCACAAGGCTGCTTTCTCATGGAATGAGTTCGCCGGATCGGCGAAACTCGATGGCGCGTAACCGCCGGGCTCGGCTATGTGGAAATGAGGGTGGAACACGATTTGTGCGCCCTGGCGGACGGCCGAGCGGACCGTTTCCGGATAGCTCCAGCCCTCATGGCAGATCTCCACACCCAATGTCCGCGGACCGGTTTGGAAACCCCGCCGACCCGAACCTGGCCACTAAAAACAGTCCTTGGGAGTGGCGTGTGGCCCT
>JACXTT010006439.1_pt1 | contig 16726 bp, 14 predicted proteins | sample 9270951 | NCBI WGS metagenome assembly JACXTT01 (sample SAMN15532306, study PRJNA645909) | rock metagenome | isolation source: weathered quartz diorite | place: Puerto Rico | collected 2017-06-21 | reverse complement strand
ACACGCTGGAAGAAGTCGGCAAGCAGTTCGATGTGACGCGCGAGCGGATCCGCCAGATCGAAAGCAAGGCCATGCGCAAGCTGCGTCATCCGAGCCGGGCCGATCAGCTGATCACCTACCTGCGGGACGCGTGATCGACACCCAGGCGGGCGCCTTGCGGCTAGCAGGATGCGCCCGCGCGGGATGAAAAAGACTGCCGGCAGCCCTTGGGCTGCCGGTTTTCACATGTTCCGCCATCTCCACGCGCACGGTTGTGGGTGGCCGGTGCACGGCTAAATGGCCGGCTGACACATTGGTTGGTGCAAAATCCCGGCTGGAATACCCGAGATGCCATGCACGGCGTATCCGCCAGCGCAATGGCTTTCCGATGCACCGGTCCGCGTGCCCCATCCGCTACTCGCCGTGGCCGTAGGACAGCTCGTCCTTCAACAGAGCACAGAGGAGTTTTTCCATGACTGACTCGAACATCTCGTTCCTCGGCAGGATTTCGCTTGCCGTGGGTACCTTCTTTGCGATCATCGGAAACGGCGAGCTCGCCGCGAACGTGCGGCGCCTGCGCGCTGGCGGAATTCCCGCCGCTGCCCCCGCACCCGTGGCAGCGCCCGTGCCGACTCCAGCTGCTGCGCCGGCCCCGGCATTGAAAGAAGCGAGTCCTGTGGCAGCGCTGCAGCTGCTGGGCCTGCTCCAGCGCGATGCGCGATTCATCGACTTCGTCGAGGAAGACATTGCCGGCTATACCGATACCGAGATCGGCGCCGCCGCGCGGCTGGTGCACGACGGCTGCCGTGCCGTCCTGCGCGAGCACTTCACGATCCGTCCCGTGCGCGACGAAGCCGAGGGCAGCCGCGTCACGCTGGCTGACGGCTTCGACGCGACCGCCGTCCGCCTGACGGGCAACGTGGTCGGCAGCGCGCCGTTCCACGGCAGCCTCAGCCATCGCGGCTGGAAGGCCGACGAAGTACGGCTGCCGCGTCTGGCCGAGCGCCATGACGCCACCGTCATCGCCCCTGCAGAGGTGGAGCTATGAGCGACGCGCGCTATGCCATCGGCATCGATCTGGGCACCACGCACAGTGCCCTGTCCTACGTCGACCTGACCGGCAGCGACGGCGAGAAGACCACCCAGAGTGTTCTGCCTATCCCGCAGCTCACCGGCCCCGGCGCGACGCAAGCGCGGGATCTCCTGCCTTCGTTCCTCTATTTGCCGCACGAGAGCGAACTGGCTCCGGGCGACCTGGCGTTGCCGTGGAACGCCACGCGTGAATTCGCCGTGGGCGAACTGGCCCGCAGCCGTGGTGCCGGCACGCCGATCCGCCTGGTATCGAGTGCGAAAAGCTGGCTGTGCCATCCTGGCGTGGACCGCCGCGCCGCCATCCTGCCCAACGATGCGCCACCCGAAGTGCCGCGTATCTCGCCGCTCGACGCTTCGGTGCGCTATCTCACGCACCTGCGCGAGGCGTGGAACCACGCGCATCCTGACGCGCCGTTTGCCGAACAGGACGTCACGGTAACGATTCCTGCGTCGTTCGACCCTGCCGCGCGCGAACTGACCGCCGAGGCCGCTGCCGCGGCGGGTTATGCACGCATGACCCTGCTCGAAGAGCCGCAGGCCGCGCTCTATAGCTGGATCGAAAAAAGCGGCGGCCAGTGGCGCAAGCAGGTGAAGGTCGGCGACATCATCCTGGTCGTGGACGTTGGCGGCGGCACCACCGACCTGTCGCTGATCGCGGTGATCGAACGCGACGGCAACCTGGAACTGCATCGCGTCGCCGTCGGCGAGCATATCCTGCTCGGCGGCGACAATATGGACCTGGCGCTGGCCCACGTGGTCGCGCGCAAGCTCGCGGCGCAAGGTACGCAGGCCGATCCGTGGCAACTGCGCGCACTGACCTATGCGTGCCGCGCGGCCAAGGAAACGCTGCTCACGGACCCGACCACGGACTCGGTGCCGCTGGTCGTGCCGAGCCGTGGCTCCAAGCTGATCGGCGGATCGATCCGCACGGACCTGACCCGGACCGAGCTGACCCAGATCATCCTGGAAGGCTTCTTCCCGCAGATTGACGCGTCGGCCCGCCCGGTGAGCCGCGCGCGCGTCGGCCTGACCCAGCTCGGCCTGCCCTATGCGCAGGACGCGGCGGTCACCCGGCACCTGGCCGCGTTCCTCGGCCGCCAGGTCGGGGCGCTCGCCGAGCTGGAAGGCATGCAAGCCGCGCAGCCGGCCAGCGCGACCTTCCTGCACCCCACCGCAGTCCTCTTCAACGGCGGCGTGTTCAAGTCCGGCCTGCTGGCGGACCGCCTCCTGCAGACGCTGAACGGCTGGCTCGCCGCGGAAGGCGCGGCGCCGGCACGCCTGCTCGGCGGCGCCGAGCTGGACCTGGCCGTGGCGCGCGGCGCCGCTTACTACGGCTATGTGCGGCGCGGCAAGGGCGTACGCATCCGTGGTGGCACTGCGCGCTCGTATTACATCGCCGTGGAATCGTCGATGCCCGCCGTGCCGGGGTTCGAACCGCCGATCCAGGCGCTGTGCGTCGCCCCGTTCGGCATGGAGGAAGGCACCGAGGCCGCACTGCCGCCGCAGGAATTCGGCCTGGTGGTGGGCGAGCCCGTTCACTTCCGCTTCTTCGGCTCGTCGGTGCGCCGCCAGGACCAGGTCGGTACCCTGCTGGACTTCTGGAGCGCGGAAGAACTGCAGGAACTGGAGGAAATCCAGGCAACCCTGCCGGCCGACGGCCGCGCGCCCGGCGACGTGGTGCCGGTCAGGCTGCACGCGCGCGTGACCGAAGCCGGCACGCTCGAGCTCGAAGCCGTGCCGCGTGGCGGCACCGAGCGCTGGAAGGTCGAATTCGACGTGCGCGGCAGCGCGGATGCCTGAGCACCGGCCGGATAAACAATGAAGCGGTTTACCGTCGGCATTGACCTCGGCACCAGCAATACCGTGGTCGCCTATGCGGAGACAGGATCGGACGATATCCGCGTCTTCGGGATCGACCAGCTCGTGGGCCTCGGCGAAGTCGCTTCACGCCCGCTGCTGCCCTCGGTTCGCTACCACGCGGCGCCGGGCGAAATCAGCGGCGACGACCTGCAGCTGCCGTGGCAATCCGCGGCCAGCGCCGCCGCGCGCCGCACGGTGTTCGGCCGGCTGGCGGCCACGCTCGGCGCGCAGGTGCCCGGCAGGCTCGTGGCGAGCGCCAAGAGCTGGCTGTCGCATGCGGCGGTCGATCGCACCGCGCCCATCCTGCCCTGGGGCGCGGACGAGGAAGTCGGCAAGATTTCGCCGGTCGCCGCCAGTGCCAGCTACCTGGGCTATGTGGCCGCGGCCTGGAACCATCATTTTCCGGATGCAAGGCTCGAAGACCAGGACGTCGTGCTGACCGTGCCCGCGTCGTTCGACGAGGGTGCACGCGCGTTGACGCTGGAGGCCGCGCGCCTGGCCGGCCTGCCCGCGCTGCGCCTGCTCGAGGAACCGCAGGCCGCGCTCTACGACTGGCTGTTCCATCATCGCCAGACCCTGGACGCGGATCTCGCGCAAACCCGGCTGGTGCTGATCTGCGACGTGGGCGGCGGCACCACCGACCTGACGCTGATCCGCGTCGACATGGAAGACGGGCAGCCGCAGCTGACGCGGATCGGCGTGGGCAACCACCTGATGCTCGGCGGGGACAATATGGATCTGGCCCTGGCGCACGTGGCCGAGGCACGCCTTGGCCCGACGCAGACGCGCTTGTCCGCGTCGGGCCTGTCCCAGCTGGTCGCGCGCTGCCGTGCGGCCAAGGAGCAACTGCTCAGCGCGCAAGCGCCGGAAGCGGTCACGGTCACGCTGCTCGGCGCGGGTTCCCGGCTGATCGGCGGCGCACGCTCGGTGGAAGTGACGCGGCAGGAGGTTGAACAGCTCGTCGTCGATGGCTTCTTCCCCAAGGTGTCATCGGGCGAGCGTCCAGGACGCGCACGCGGCGCGATTGTCGAATTCGGCCTGCCGTATGCGTCCGACCCGGCGGTCACCCGACACGTAGCGGCCTTTCTCAGCCAGCACGCGGCACAGTCGCGCTCGGCGCTGGACCTGCCGCAGACGCAGGACGATGCCTTGCCGATGCCGGACACGCTATTGCTCAATGGCGGCGTGTTCCGGGCCGAGGCGCTAGCCGGTCGCATCGCCGACACCCTGGGCAACTGGCGCGGATTGCCGCTGAACCTGCTGCACAACGCCGACCCCGATGTCGCCGTGGCGCGCGGCGCGGTGGCCTATGCGCGCGCGCGCTCGGGACAGGCGCCACGCATCGGCGGCGGTTCGCCGCGCAGCTACTTCCTGGTGATCGATGACGGAGCATCGGGGCAGCAAGGTATCTGCCTGCTGCCGCGCGGCACCGAGGAAGGCCAGGAAATCCATCTCAAGGACCGGACCTTCGCGCTGCGGCTCGGGCATCCGGTACAGTTCCACCTGGTCTCGTCGGTGGCCGACACAGCCTATCAGCCCGGCGAGCTGGCCGATCTCGCGAGCGCGGACTTCATTCGACTGCCGCCGATCGCCACCGTCGTGCAGCCACGCGGCGCCAGCGGGCCAAAGGAAACGCCGGTACAGATCACGACGTCGCTGACAGAAGTCGGTACGCTGGAAGTGCATTGCCATGAGATTGCGGATGCCTCGCAGCGCTGGCGCCTCGAGTTCCAGCTCCGGGGCAATGAAGCGCCGGCCCCGGCGCCCACGACGCAAACGCTGCACCCTTCCCTGCCACAGGCCATCGAGACGATCGACCGCACCTTCGGCGCGCGCGCGCAAGGCGTCGATCCCAAGGAGGTCAAGCGGGTGCGCGCGCAACTCGAACAGTTGCTCGGGGCGCGCGAGCAGTGGGACAGTGCGCTGCTGCGCGAGCTGTTCGCCGCGTGCTGGGAGCGCGCAAAGCGCCGTCGCCGCACGGCCGACCATGAACGCCTGTGGCTGAACCTGGCCGGCTACTGCGTGCGCCCGGGCTTCGGCTATCCGCTGGACGAATGGCGCGTCGAGCAGCTCTGGTCGCAGTATGACCAGGGCATCCAGTACGTCAACGAAAACCAGAACTGGTCGGAATGGTGGACGCTGTGGCGGCGCGCGGCCGGCGGCCTCGATGAAAGCGCGCAGTTGCGCCTGCTCGACGATATGGCGTTCTATCTCCAGCCGCCTGGCAGCGCGCACTACAAGAAGCCGGCCGGTCCGACACGGTCCGGATATGCCGACATGGTCCGACTGGCCGGGTCGCTGGAAAACATTTCTGCCGAGCGCAAGATCGAGGTCGCGGAATGGCTGCTGAAGCGCCTGCGCAAACCCTCCGAGAACACCCAGAGCTGGTGGGCCGTGGGACGGATCGGCGCGCGCCGGCCGTTCTATGGCAGCGCGCACGGCGTCGTGCCGGCCGAGGTCGCTGCGCAATGGGTGGACGCCATCCTCGCGCTCGACTGGAAGAAAGTCGAGCCGGCCGCCTTCGCCGCGACACAGATTGCGCGCATGACCGGCGACCGCACGCGCGATCTGCCTGACGCGGTGCGAGCGGCCGTTGTGCAGCGGCTCGAAGCCGCCAGCGCGCCGCTAAGCTGGATCGCCATGGTGCGCGAGGCCGTCGAGCTCGATGCGGCCGACGAGGGACGGGTCTTCGGCGAAGCGCTGCCGGCCGGCCTGAAGCTGATCGGCGGCGCGCCCTGACGGGGGGCGGGCTGCGGCAGCACGTGCGTGACGCAGCAGGCATGCCGCGCCTGGCGGATAATGCGTGATCCTCGAACGCCACCGCATCACCCATGCACGCAAGCGCCACCAGTTCCAGACGCCTGGACTGGACCACCCTGTTCCTGCTCACCTTCCCGCCGCTGAGCTGGGCCGGCAACGCCATCGTCGGCCGCCTTGCCGCCGGCACCGTGCCGCCGGTCACGCTGAACTTCGTGCGCTGGCTGCTGGCCGGCCTGCTGCTGGCGCCTTACGCCTGGCGCGGCGTCATCGCGCACCGCGCGACACTGCGCCGCCATGCGGGCGTGATTGTCGCGCTGGGCACGCTCTCGATCGCCAGCTATAACGCGCTCCAGTACCTCGCGCTGACCACCTCGACGCCGATCAATGTCACGCTGATCGGCGCGTCCACGCCGCTGTTCCTGCTGGTGATCGGCGCCACCTTCTTCCACGAGAAGATGAAGCCCTGGCATGTCGCAGGCGCCTTGCTGTGCCTGGTGGGCGTGTCGTTCGTGCTGGTACGCGGCGAGCCCGGCCGCCTGGCGCAGCTCGATTTCGTCGCCGGGGACCTGTTCATGCTGGCCGCCACCATTGCGTGGAGCGCGTACACGTGGCTCCTGCGCAAGCAGCGTCCCGAGGTGCCGCTGCCCGTGCTGCTGTTCGCGCAGATCGTCACCGGCCTGGTGGTGAGCGCGCCAGTGACCGCATGGGAATTGATGACGCTGGACCAGCCCTTCCAATGGAGTGGCAAGGTCGCGGCCATCCTGCTCTACGTGGCCACTATCCCTTCCTTGCTTGCCTACTTCGCGTGGGACCGCGCCATCGCCCGCGCGGGTGCCCAGCTACCGGTCTTCTTCATTACGCTGACGCCCGTGTTCGCGGCCCTGCTTTCCACGCTGCTGCTGGGCGACTGGCCGCGCTGGTACCACGCGGTCGGCCTCGTGACCATCGGGGCAGGCATCTGGCTGGCACAGCGGCGCTGACCCGCCCCAATGTGCGGATGATGCCTGCAAGGGCAAACACGCCGATTGCAGGTTCCTGAGAAGAGCGCATGCTGTCGACTGCGGCAGCGGTCTTCGCCAACACCCCCGGCGGCATTGGGATCGGGCGGTTGGCGCAATTGGAGGCATCATGGAGCGCGGCTATCAGGTCACTTTCTATACGCAGCATGACCGCAGGCACGGCAACAAGCTGCTCGCGGAATGGCTGATGGAAACGCTCACGGAGATGGGCATCGCCGGAGCCACCATGATGATTTGCTCCGAAGGCCTGGGGCATGACCACGAACTCCATCGCTACCATTTCCGGGCCTCGCACGACCAGCCGGTCGAAGTCTGCATGGTGGTCAGCGAAGCGGATTGCGAGCGCGTGTTCCGGCGGCTCGATGAAGAGGAAGGCCTGGCGCTGTTCCACGCGCGCACGCCGGTCGAGTTCGGCAACGCCGGCGGCGGCCCGGGGCGAGTAGACTGAAAGCGAGCCCCTTCCTGCATGGCAATGCGATGGGAGAAGATCGTGCATGGCTATCAAGTCACTCTCTATACGGTCGAGAACCGCCGGCACCACGGCAAGCAGCTTTCCCACTGGCTGCTCGAAGTCATGCGCGAGATGAACTTCCGGGGCGCGACCCATCTGGTCGCCGCTGAAGGTATCGGGCACGATCACCGCTTCCACAGCTGGCACTTCGTCGAGCTTGCCGATCGTCCCGAAGAGATCACGATGATTGCGACCGAGTCGGAAATGCAGGCGCTGTTTGATCGCCTGGCCGGCGAAAACGTCCATGTCTTCTACGCGAAATTCCCGGTGGAGTTCGGCTTCCTTGGCAAGGCAGCGCCAGGATCCGACGAACCTCCAAACTGATGGGTACTGATGGCACGGAGACGACGATGAAGAAAGAGAGAAAGACGGCGCGCCAGATCCTGTCCGGCAAGCCTCGCGAAGTCATCTCGGTCGGCCCCGATGACTCCGTGCTCGCGGCGCTTGCCCTTCTGGCCGACAAGGACATCAGCACGGTGCTGGTCATGCACGGCGACAAGCTCGCCGGCATCGTCTCCCAGCGTGACTATGCGCGCAAGGTCGAACTGGCCGGCCGCACCGCCGGCGAGACCAAGGTCCGCGAGATCATGACCACGCAGGTGGTCTGCGTCTCGCCCGAGCACACCTGCGAGCAATGCCTCGCGCTGATGCATGCCAGGCGGATCCGGCACCTCCCGGTCATCGAATCCGATCGGGTCGTCGGCGTGTTGTCCAGCCACGACGTGCTCGAGGAGCTGTTCCGCGAAGACGAGTACCTGATCAAGGATCTCGAGCACGACATGCTCAACCTGACCATCGATACAGGCGGTTGCTACTAGTCCGGAACGGCACGGGCACCATGCCGCGTGCCCCCGTTCCAGAGACGTTACCCGGACAGATCCGGCATGCGCGGGGAGAAGCGGCCGTGGTCGATCACGCCACCGCGAGCCGTCAGGATCGTGGCTTCGGGAATCTCCTGCCACACATCCTGCACATCGATCAGCGGCTCGGACAGCACCAGGAAAGCATCGTCGCCCGCAGCGATGATGCGGGGGTCGTCGGGATACAGTGCGCGCAACTGGCGGAACGAGGTGCTGTGGAACAGCGAGCGCGAAGCCGCCTCGCTGGAATACCGCACCGCCACGACCTGCTGGCCATCGGTCACACATACCGTCATATTGAGCGGATGCTCCACATCGTAGCGGTGGCCGACCTCTTCGATCAGCCCTGCCATCTGCTCCAGCGCGCGGCGTGGATCGCGCTCCAGCCCGAATGTCAACGCAAGGAAGAACATCACCTCGGAATCCGTGGACCCTTCGATCCAGCGGAACAGTTGCGGCGACACGGCCATCATCAGGTCGCGCCGCAGCAACGGAAACTCACGGATCAGGCCGTTATGAACGAACAGCCAGCGGCCGAAGCGGAACGGATGGCAGTTGGTTTCCTGTGTCGGTGTGCCGGTGGCAGCACGCACGTGGGCGACGAACAGCGGCGCCCGCACGGCCCGCGCTGTCTCGCGCAGGTTGGTATCGCTCCAGGCCGGGTGCAGGCAACGGTAGCGGAACGGCACCTCCGAGTGGCGGCCATACCACCCCACGCCGAACCCGTCGCCATTGGTCGTGGTATGGCCCAGCCGGGAATTCAGGCTCTGGTCGATCAGCGAGTGTTCCGGCTGGAACAGCACCGCTTCGAGCGGGACGGATCGGCCTGAGTAAGCCAGCCAGCGGCACATGGTGTTCCTCCTCCTGATAGCGCGGAGCCGGTGCCTTCCGGCCCACACTTCAGTTTTAGGACGGTAATCCGCGAACGGCAAAGTGCGGAGGACCGCGCCACACCCCGAACTGCAACCCCGGGGCCGGCGGCGAGCCGCGTTCAGAATGGCGGCGTGGAGAGACGATTCTGGCGGGTCCGGTGTCGACGAATGCGCAACACTGCGTCAATATTGTCGGCAATGAACCACACCGAAACTCAGGAAACGCCATGCCCCTTACGCGGTGGAAGCATAAAGCCTCCAGCATCTTGAAATCGTCCGTCTTCATCGTCGTTGCCGCCTCGACCTACCCTCATGCCGCCCTCGCCGCCGACAGCGTTCGCCACGACGCCTTCTTCTGGCTCGGCGAGATCAACAAGGCGTCCGCCGTCATCAATACCGACGAAGGCCTGCTGGACAAGTCTCTGGCGCCGCAAGTTGCCGGCGGGATTGCAACCGTGCTGGCCAACGGCGACAAGCCCGGCGGCAAACGCCCTTCGACCGTAATTACCTTCGAGCCGCTGATGATCCAGGCGGCAGGCCAGGAAGTCACCCTGCTGCACGCCGGCCGTTCCAGCCAGGACATGCTTGCCACGGTGCGCGCGGCGATGCTGCGCGAGAAAGTGCTGTCGCTGGCCGACCAGCTGAACAAGACATCCGCCACCATCGTCGGCCTGGCCAGGCAGCATGCCGGCACCGTCGTGCCCAACTACACCAACGGCGTGGCTGCGCAGCCGAACAGCTACGGGCATTACCTGCTGGGTATGACCGCGGGGCTCGACCGCGACGCCCAGCGAATCCGTGAAGCCTATCGCCGCATCGACCGCTCGCCGATGGGCACCACCGTGCTGAATGGAACCGGCTGGCCGCTGAATCGTACGAGGATGGCGAGTTACCTCGGATTTTCCGCACTCGTCGACAACGCCTATGACGCGTCGCAGATCAGCGCGGTGGATCTGCCGGTCGAGGTGGCGTCGATCGTGACCAGCATCGCGCTGCACGCCGGGAGCTTCGTCGAGGATGTGATGACACAGAATGCCCAGCCGCGTCCCTGGATTCTCCTCCGGGAAGGCGGCGGCAATACCTATGTATCGAGCGCGATGCCACAGAAGCAGAATCCCGGGCTGCTGAATTCCACCCGGGAGCGCGCCTCGACCGCGCTGACACTGGCGATGGGGCCGGTCATGCGCGCGCACAACCTGCCGCCAGGCATGTCCGACGCCAAGGATGCCGTTGTCAACGGTGAGATGGTCGACAGCGCGATCCGGGTATTGCGGGGCTGGGACAGGATCATGCAAGCCCTTGTCATCGACCCGAAGCGAGCGCTGGAGGAGCTGGACAGCGACTGGACCGCGTCGCAGGAACTGGCCGACGAACTCATGCGCAAGTACAAGCTGCCGTTTCGCGTCGGACATCATTTCGCCTCGGAGCTGGTCGAGTACGCGAAGGCGCATGACCTCCGGCCGAGCGCATTTCCCTACGCCGAGGCTCGGCGCATTTATGCCGAGTCGGTGCGCAGCTACAGCAGCAACACCGACCTCCCGATGAGCGAGACCGAATTTCGCGCGGCACTGGATCCGGTCGCGATCGTCAACCACCGTGTCACGAGCGGGGGACCGCAACCTTCGGAAATGGCACGCATGCTGAAGGACGCAGACCAGCAACTCGCGCAACAGGATGCCTGGATCAAGGCTACGCGCGGCACCATCGATGCGTCATTGGCCCGGCTGGACCGGGACTTCGGCAAGCTTCTGAAGTGAGGTCACAGGACCGAATCGCCTCAGGGATGGCGTCTTTCGCGTCCAGCTTTGGAGAGTTTCACAACCTCTGGCGTGAACTGGCCGGATAACCGGCCAGGGCGGGACGCGATTTCCTGACGGTGATCGATCAGCCGGGGATCAGCTCAATGCGCCAGCAGTTGCGCAGCATCGTGGCAGTCATAGCCGAGATCGTGCGCGACCTCCTTGCACGTCACCTTGCCGAACGCCACATTCAGGCCGTTGGCAAGGTGCGGGTTGTCCGCCAATGCCGCCTTCCAGCCTTTATCCGCGATCTGCAGGGCGAATGGTAACGTGGCGTTATTGAGTGCGTAGGTCGAGGTACGCGGCACCGCCCCCGGCATATTGGCGACGCAATAGTGCAACACGTTGCCGACCAGGTAGGTAGGATCCGCGTGCGTCGTAGCCTTGGCGGTCTCGCAGCAACCACCCTGGTCAATCGCCACATCCACAATGACCGCGCCCGTTTTCATCGCGTCCACCATGCCGGCCGTGACCAGCTTGGGCGCGGCCGCGCCAGGAATCAGCACGCCGCCGATGACGAGATCGGCCGACAGCACGTGGCGCTCCACGTTGTCCTGGTTGGAGTAGACCGTCGTCACACGGGCGCCCAGCAAGCGGTCCATGCGCCGCAGCACATCGATATTGCGGTCGATCACCACCACCTGGGCGCCAGTGCCCACGGCGATCTGCGCGGCGTTGCTGCCCACCACGCCCCCGCCGAGAATCACGATCTTGGCCGGCTCCACGCCCGCCACGCCACCCAGCAGAACGCCCATGCCGCCGCGTGCCTTCTCCAGGCAGTGCGCCCCGGCCTGCACCGACATGCGGCCAGCGACCTCCGACATCGGCGCCAGCAGCGGCAGGCCGCCGCCGGCCTGGGTGACGGTCTCGTAGGCGATGCAGACCGCACCGCTACGGACGAGGTCGGCGCACTGGTCCGGATCCGGTGCCAGGTGCAGGTAGGTATAGAGGATCTGTCCCTCCCGCAGCATGGCACGCTCGGCGGCCTGCGGCTCCTTGACCTTGACGATCATTTCAGCCTTGGCGAAGATTTCCGCCGCCGTATCGACGATGGTGGCGCCGGCCTTGCGGTAGTCGGCATCGCTGGCGCCGATGCCGGCGCCAGCAGTCGTCTGTACCAGCACGTGGTGGCCATGTGCCGCCATCTCCCGCACGGACGATGGCGTCAGGCCGACGCGATACTCATGGTTCTTGATTTCCTTTGGAACTCCGATCCTCATTGCTGTCTCCTTCTTGAATGGTGTGCGAATCCGGTACGGTGTCGCTGCCGTCTTACCAGGGCAGCGAGTAGGTCTTGGTATTGCAGAAGCTCTTCATGGCTTCGAGCACGCCTTCCTTGTAGCCCAGCCCGGAGTCCTTGATGCCGCCGAACGGCGTCATCTCGAGCCGATAGCCAGGGACTTCGCGGACATTGACTGTCCCCACGTGCAATTCGCGGATAAAGCGGGTGATGTAGTCGAGCCGGTTGGTGCAGACCGACGACGAAAGCCCGTAGGCGGTGCCGTTGGAAATCCGGATGGCGTCCTCGATATCCTTGAAGCGGATCACCGGTGAGACAGGCCCGAAGGTCTCGTGCCTGACCACGGTCATTTCCGGGTCTACGTGGTCGAGCACGGTAGGCGCGTAAAGTGCGCCGTCGCGCTTGTGGCCGGCCAGCAGGCGGGCGCCGCCGGCGATGGCGGCACTTACCACGGACTCGAACTGGATGGCTGCGGCCTCGTCGATCACCGTGCCCATGTCCGTGGCGGGATCCAGCGGGTCGCCGTACTTCACTTCCTGCGTCTTGGCCACCAGCAATTCGACAAAGCGGTCGGCCACGGATTCCTGCACCAGCATCCGCTTCACCGCCGTGCAGCGCTGCCCGGAGTTCTTGTATGAGCCGCCCGCGGCCAGCGTGGCGGCTTCCTCCAGGTCGGCGTCTTCCATCACGATGATCGGATCGTTGCCGCCCAACTCCAGTACCTGGCGCTTGTAGGCGGCCTTGGCCGCGATGTACTTGCCAATCGAGACGCCGCCGGTGAAGGTGACAAGATCCACGTACTGGCTGGTCAGCAGTTCGTCGGCAATCTCGCGCGGGTCGCCGGTGACGACCGACAGCATCTGCGGCGGCAGGCCGGCCTCATAGAGGATGTCGGCCAGTGCGAAGGCGGCCAGCGGCGTCTTCTCGCTCGGCTTGAGGACCATGCGGTTGTTGGTCGCCACTGACGGCGCCACCTTGTGGATCACCTGGTTGAGCGGGTGATTGAATGGCGTGATGGCCGAGATGGCGCCCAGCAGAGGTTCCTTGAGCGTATAGACCTTGCGGCTCTTGCCATGGGGGGTGAGATCGCACGAGAAAACCTGGCCGTCGTCCACCAGCGCCTGGTTGGCGGCGAACAGCAGCACGTCGGAAGCGCGGCCGACCTCGTAGAGCGTGTCCTTGAGCGACAGTCCCGATTCCAGCGTGATCAGGGTCGCGATCTCGTCCTTGCGCTGCGCGATGATCTCGCCGGCGCGCATCAGGATGCGGTAGCGGTCGTAGCGGGTCAGGGTCGAGCGGTACTGATGCGCGATGCGCAGGGCGCGGCGCACGTCTTCGATATTGGCTTTTGGCACGGTGGCGATCACTTCCCCGGTGTAGGGATAGGTCACCTCGATCACGCGATCGCGATAGACCTTTTCGCCGGCAATGCGCAGCGCTTCATGGCGGATGTTGGAGGTGGCTGGCGTGTTCATCATTGTCTCCTTTTGATCTCGGTCGGCAGGCGCGACTGCCCCCCCGCCCCTGCGCGAGGGGCATGTCAGGACAGCAGGCAGGTAGGCTGGAAGGCGCCGTCAGGCGGCGTGATTCAACGCGAGGTCGAGTGCGTCGAAGTTGCGCAGGCGGCGGTCCGGCTTCAGCCCGACCATCACGCGGTTGCAGAGAAGCGGCACGACTTGCTCCGACACGCCGCCGTGGGAGCGCAGCGGCGCGTCCAGGCCGGACAGGTCGTGCCTGGACCGCGACGTGCCGATCACGACGTTCTGGCGCGAGACAGCGACGATGTCGCCGATGCGGTCGGGCGGCAGCCCGAAGCGCTCGGCAGCCTCCTGGCGTGTGAGCACGCTTTCCATGCCCTCGATGTCCGCGATCCTCGGGATCCAGCGGGCGGCGCTCTCGGCGTCGGGCGTATAGATGGTTGCGAACGAGCCCAGCGCGCCGTGGTGGACCACATAGGGGTCGGTAATGGGCAGGATCACGCGGGCCGCGCCCTCCCCGTACCAGCTGTCGAGCTGGTCCTGCAGGTAGATGACGTTGGGCTCACCGGTCGCGCCGTGCTTGTCGTTCATGCCGTGGTCGGCGGTCAGCACGATGGTGGCGCCCAGTGCATCGAGCTGGCTCAGGTAGCCGTCCATCATTTGGTAGAAGGCGTTGGCGGCCTTGCTGCCCGGGGCGGCCTTGTGTTGCACGTAGTCCGTGGTGGAGAGATACATCAGGTCAGGCCGCTCGCACTCCATCAGCCTGACGCCGGCGGCAAACACAAATTCCGACAGCTCTGCGCTGTAGACCGACGGCACTGGCATGCCCACCATCTCCACGACGCCGGTGATACCGTTTTCCGCCTGCGTGACCTGATCGGCCTTCTCCGACGAAAAGCAGATGCCGCGCATGTCATGGCCGAGCAGCTTGCGCAGCTTGTCCTTGGCGGTCACCACTGCCACTTTCGCCCCGGCGTTCGCGAAGGCCGCGAGCACGGTGCCGGCGCGCAGGTACTTCGGGTCGTTCATCATCACTTCGGCGCCCAGCTCGCGATCGAAGAAATAGTTGCCGCAGATGCCGTGGACTGACGGCGGCGCACCGGTGACGATAGACAGGTTGTTGGGGTTGGTGAACGAGGGAATCACGCAGTCGCCCAGCAGGCTCGTGCCGTGCTGCATGACGGTCCGCAGGAACGGTGCCACGCCCGCTTCGGTGGCAGCGTGCAGGTATTCCGGCGCGCAGCCGTCCACGCATACCACGACCACCGGGCGGTCCATCCAGCGGTAGGTCCTGCCATTCACTTCGATGCTTTCGGCCTTCGTCGTTCCCATTTCCAATCCCCTTGGTGATGAGCGTCAGCTCATGGTTCTTTGTTACTTTCCGGATGCACCTTGCGGTGCGCCTTGAGCATGCGTACACGGCTGGCGGCCACGTGCGCGCGCAGCGCGGCACCGGCATGCCGGGCATCGCCCGACACGATGGCGTCCACGATCGTGCGGTGTTCGTCGGCGGACACATCGAGCCCCCCGCCCTGGGTCAACGCCTGCATGCGAAACAGGTGCAACTCCTTCACCAGCCGGCGGTAGGTCTCGGTCAGCTTGTTGCTGCCCGCGTGTTCCAGCAGCAGTTCATGGAACCGCAGGTTCAGCGAGGCGTACTCGGCCGCTTCCTTCTTGTTGGCGACCTCCTCCATGGCGCCCACGAGCTGGTTCAGTTCGCTCACCAGCGTTGCGTTGACGCGCTGCGCCACGCGCTTGCCGATGATTTCCTCCAGGGCCTCACGCAGTTCGTAGATTTCATCGGCCTCTTCAACCGAAATCTCGCGCACGAAGACCCCACGGTTCTTCTCGTTGCGGACCAGTCCGGCCTCCTCCAGCGCCCGCAGCGCTTCGCGGATCGGACCCCGGCTTGTGCCAAAGCGGGCAGCGATGTCGCTCTCATTGATGCGCGTGCCCGGTGGCAGTTCGCCGGTCATGATCAGGCGTTCGATTTCCTCCTGCACCAGCATTGGCAGCGAGCTTGAACGCAACAATTGGATAGCGTCGGTCATTCCCATGGCTCCATTAAAGTTTGCTAACTGTAAATTGTCAACAGTTTTCAATCTTACGTTGACAGTCAGCAGACTACGTTCTACATTGATTCCATCTTACCGCAGGGTGCGCTACGACACACCGCGGAAGGTCGCAGGGCAGACAACAGATCTGGCTAACAGGAGACAAAGGATGAAAAATTCCCTCACCATGGCGCTTTGCGCCTCCGCGCTGGTACTCACCACGGGCATCGCCTCCGCACAGCAAAAGACCACGCTCACGGTCTACACCGCGCTGGAAACGGATGCGATGAAGCTCTACAAGGACGGCTTCGAGAAAGCCAACCCCGATATCGAAGTGCGTTGGGTGCGTGACTCCACCGGCATCGTGACCGCGCGCCTGCTGGCCGAAAAGGCCAACCCGCAGGCTGACGTGGTGGCCGGGCTGGCGGCCAGCAGCCTCGTGCTGCTGTCCCAGGAAGGCATGCTGCAGGGCTACGAGCCCAAGGGCTTCCAGCAACTGAGCCCCAACTATTCCGATACCGCCCGGCCGCCGCAGTGGGTCGGCATGGACGTATGGGCGGCCACGATCTGCTTCAACCGGGTAGAGGCGCAGAAGCTGGGCCTGCCCAAGCCGGAGAGCTGGAAGGATCTGGCCAAGCCGATCTATAAGGGCCGCATCACGATGCCGCACCCGGCTTCGAGCGGCACCGGCTACCTCGATGTGGCGGCCTGGCTGCAGATGTGGGGAGAGGCCGATGGCTGGAAGTACATGGACGGCCTGCACGAGAACATCGCCCAGTATGTGCATTCCGGTTCCAAGCCTTGCAAGCAGGCGGCTACTGGCGAATTCCCGATCGGCATCTCGTTCGAGTTCCGGGGTCACCAGGTACGCAAGTCCGGTGCCCCGGTCGACCTGATCTTCCCCACCGAGGGCCTGGGCTGGGACATCGAGGCCACGAGCATCATGAAGACGACCAAGAAGCCGGCGGAGGCGAAGCGCTTCGCCGACTGGATGGCCAGTCGCGACGCGAACCAGATCAGCGCCAACTGGTGGGCCGTGGTGGCCTACCCCGGGGTAGCCAAGCCACTGGACGGCATTCCCCCGAACTATGAGAGCCGCTTCGCCCGCAATGACTTCCAATGGGCCGCCAAAAATCGCTCGCGCATCCTGGCCGAGTGGAGCAAGCGCTACGACAGCAAAGCCGAAGCCAAGTAAGCCACGC
>JACXTT010006438.1_pt1 | contig 16726 bp, 16 predicted proteins | sample 9270951 | NCBI WGS metagenome assembly JACXTT01 (sample SAMN15532306, study PRJNA645909) | rock metagenome | isolation source: weathered quartz diorite | place: Puerto Rico | collected 2017-06-21 | reverse complement strand
GGCGCGCGAATGCGCCACGGTGATGCCTTGCTCGGCCAGATGGACGAGCAGTTCCTCCGCCAGGCGCGATTTGCCGATGCCGGCTTCGCCCAGGATCAGGACAAACTGCTTGTCGCCCAGCTGGGTACGCTGCCAGACTTCAAGAAGCCGGCGCCATTCGGCATGCCGGCCAATCATTGGCAAGATCGCATCCCGCGGGCGTTGGCGCTGCATTGACGCGGCCTGCGCAGCCAGCCGCGCATAGGCCTCGCGCATGGGTTCACCGGGCAGTACGCCCAGTTCGCGAGCGAGCGTTTCCACGCAGCTACGATAGACGCGCATGGCCGACGCGTGATCGTGGTTCAGCGCATGCAGGCGCATCAGCGCCAGACAGGTGGGTTCGCGGCACGGGTCGAGTCGCTGCAACTGCTGTGTGGTCTTCAACGCCTTGGCATAGTCTCGCCGGTCCTCACTCAGTTGACCGAGGCGCGCGAGCGCCGCGATGCACTGTTCGCGCAACCTTTCGCGCTCGGGGTGAATCCACTCGTCATAGCAGTTGACCAGCAGGTCACCGCGATAGAGATCTGCGGCATGCGTCAGTAACTCTTCTTCAGCGCCTGCGTCGCGGTGCCTCGAAGCCCTGGCCGCAGCCGCAAGCGCGGACTGGAATTGCGCGACATCAAGGTCGAGCGCCGAATCGGGCAGCCATCGCACCGTTTGCGCATTGGCCTGGACAAACTGATCTGCCTGCGGCCAGGTCTTGCGCAGTTGAAACAGCAGTTGACGCAGGGCGTTGCGCGCCTGCGTCTGGGACGAATCCGGCCAGAACAATACGGCAAGCTGCTGCCGCGTCTGCGGTGCATCGCGATGCAGGACAAGGCAGGCGAGCAGCGCCTGCAAGCGGGGGGCGTTTGCGTGAAACCGGGGCGCATCAGCGCCGTCGAGCTGGAACTCGCCAAATAAACGGACGGAGAAGCGGGCCTGGGACGTCATGCTGGAGCGCAATGCGGCACAAAGCGATGGGGAGCTCCTGTAGGCAGCGCGCGGTGCGCACTGCGGTAGCGCTCGTGCGGGAACTCTCCAGCACCCAGGCCCGCGCGAGCGCCCTTGGTGACTATACTCGCGTTGGCGCATCCCATCCGTCCACCATTGGGACGAGCGGTTCACGTCCTTTCCCGCAAACGCTCCACCACCTGTTCGGTCTGCACGAACCCGAACGGGTAGCTTCGCGCTGGCACGAGGCGCAGCGGGACATCGCCATCGACCTGGCCAAACAGCGATCGCCTCCGACCGATCAGTACGGGGATCGTCGTGACGGTCAGTTCGTCAATCTCCTGCGCCGCGTAGGTGCGCTGCATGGCTGCACGCGCCGCGGCCAGGCATGGCGCCCGGCGCCTCGTCGACGCGATGCACCTGTTCCGGCAAGGCGGGCAGCGAATCGGCCGGCACGGCGAACTTGCCGATGCGGAAGACCGGTAGGTCGGGTGCGGCGGGCATCAGTCGAAACGTGGTGGGGGCCTCCCGTGGGAAGTGCGTCACGCGGCGCAATTGCGCGATGGCGGGTGATGGTCCGGTGGGTCTAGAATCTCAACTTTGGTTGAGGTCAAGGGCTTGCGATGACGCATTCACGGGAATATCAGGAGGCGATGGCGCAGGCGGGCATCGCGCTGACGCTGTCCGTCGGGGAAGTGGCGCGGCGCAGCGGCGTTGCCGTGTCGGCGCTGCATTTCTACGAGGCCAAGGGGCTGATCCACAGTTCCCGCTCGCCGGGCAACCAGCGGCGCTATTCGCGCAGCGTGCTGCGGCGCGTAGCGTTCATTCGCGTAGCGCAGCGCGTGGGGATCTCCCTGGCGGACATCGCAGAGGCCCTGGCGTCGTTGCCGTCCGGCAAGGAGCCGGACCGCGCGGACTGGGAGCGCTTGTCCACCGCGTGGCGCGCGCGGCTGGACGCGCACATGGCGCAACTGAAAAAGCTGCGCGACACCCTGGACGACTGCATCGGCTGCGGCTGCCTGTCGATCGACCGCTGCCGGTTGCGTAATCCCCATGACGAACTGGCGAGTGACGGCTCCGGCCCGCGGCGGCTGTGGCTGGGGAAGCAGGACGGCGCCTGACCTAAATTTTGCGCCGACAGCGCCGTTACCCCTTTGGCAGAACATGGAACCATCAATCACCACCGGCCAAGCGGGGAGCGAAGCATGAGCAGCGCGATGAGAGACATCGACGAACGGACCAACCTGACCAACAACAACCAGTTCGAGCTGCTGCTGTTCCGCCTGGGCGATGCCGAGCAGTCCGGCCAGTCCGAGCTCTTCGGCATCAATGTGTTCAAGGTGCGCGAGATCCTGGTGATGCCGAACGTGACCACGGTGGTTGGCGCCGAGCCGGCCATTCTCGGCATGTCCGACATTCGCGGCCAGGTCATCCCGGTGATCGACCTGCCGCGCCTGTTGGGCTGCAAGCCGGCCAGCGGCCTGAACATCATGCTGGTGACCGAGTATGCACGCTCCACGCAAGGCTTTGCGGTGGAGGCGGTCGAGGAGATCGTGCGCCTGGACTGGAACCAGGTGATCTCCGCCGAGACCAGTGTCAAAGGCGGGCTGGTGACCAGCATCGCCAAGCTCGACCCGGACGGCGACAATCCGCGCCTGGTTCAGGTGCTGGACGTGGAGCAGATCCTGCGCGACGTGCTGCCCACGCGGCAGCCGGACGTGGACCCGGCCACGGTCGGCCCGCGACTGTCGCTGCGCCCTGGCGCCAAGGTGCTGGCCGCCGACGATTCCGCACTCGCGCGCGGCCTGATCGAGCAGGGCCTGAAGGCGATGGGCGTGGAAGTGCTGATGACCAAGACCGGCCAGGAGGCCTGGGAACTGCTCGGCAGCATCGCCAACGACGCCGCCGACAAGGGCCGTACCGTGCAGGACGAGGTCGCCCTGGTGCTGACCGACCTGGAAATGCCGGAGATGGACGGCTTCACGCTGACCCGCAAGATCAAGGCCGACGCGCGCCTCAAGTCGATTCCCGTGGTGATCCATTCCTCGCTGTCCGGCGAGGCGAGCGAGGAGCACGTGCGTAAGGTCGGCGCCGATGCCTATGTCTCCAAGTTCCTCGCCAAGGACCTGGCGGACACCATTCGCGGCGTGCTGGCGAAGGCCGCATAAGGGCTGCCCCGAGCTTCGCACGCCGGCTCCCGCGTCCCAGGCAGGGGCCTGTCCTCGCACCCCGGCCCATTCGCGGCCGGCGGCATCGCCACCGCCAGGGCCTGTACCTGCTGACGCTGTGCCGGTGTTCGTCCCTAAGCGTATCGCGTGACATCGGACCAGTCCTAGTGCTTCAGGCCGATGCCAACTCCGCCGAATCCGGGCCACGCACAATTTCTTGCGCCGCGCAAGGCGACGCAAGGATGATGTTGTTGCCTAGATTTTGTGCAGCCCAGCACTTTCCATGGCTGGGGCGCCTTGCCGGGTTGTCAAGAGGGGGGATATCCACCGTGGCTGTGGATAGTTTGGCGGGGCCGCGGCAGCACGTCGCCGCCGCGTTTGAAACCGCGGAAAACCACAAGCGGGCGCGGCATGGCGGCGCCCGCCGGCCGCCCTGCGCTACTTGGGCTGCGCCACCACGCGCAGGTACGGCTTCAATGTCTTGTAGCCCTGTGGATATTTCTTCTGGGCATCCTCGTCCGAGACCGAGGTTGGGATGATCACGTCATCGCCGGGCTTCCAGTTGACCGGCGTGGCAACGGTGTGCTTCGCGTTGAGTTGCAGCGAATCCAGGAGACGCAGCACCTCATCGAAGTTGCGGCCGGCGCTCATCGGATAGACCAGCATGGCCTTGACCTTCTTGTCCGGGCCGATCAGGAACACCGAACGCACAGTCGCGTTGTCCTGCGCGGTGCGCGGCCCGCCGCTCGCCTCGGGATGGATCATGTCGTAGAGCTTGGCCACCTTCAGGTCGGCGTCGCCGATCATCGGGTAGTTGATGGCATGGCCCTGCGTTTCCTCGATGTCCTTGACCCAGCGCTGGTGGTCGGAGACCGGGTCGATGGACAGGCCAATGATCTTGGTGTTGCGTTTGTCGAACTCGGGTTTGAGTCCGGCCATGTAGCCCAACTCGGTCGTGCAGACCGGCGTGAAGTCCTTGGGGTGCGAGAACAGGATGGCCCATCCGTCGCCAATCCATTCGTGGAAGTTGACGGTGCCTTCCGTGGTATCGGCGGTGAAGTCGGGGGCTACTTCGCCTAGTCGAATCGCCATGATCGGACTCCTTGCTGTGGTGTCGGGATTGGGTTGTCCCGGCCGTGCGGCATGCCGGCCGGACGAATATGCCTGGTGGCCCCGCCGGGACCGGCAGGGCCACTCCAGTATAGAAACTGCTCCACATTTGCAACAGGCAGGCCGCAGGGGGGCAGCAGGCGGCCGGGCCACGCCTGCGCCTGCGCTATGATTCACATCTCATTAACATATGATGAGCGGAGTCGGGCGATGAGACACGACGCATGATTGCGCTGCGCGAGGCACAGAAGGCCGGCCTGTTGCGGCGCGGGAACTGGCTGCCGAACATCGTTTCCGGCATGATCGTCGGGGTTGTCGCGCTACCGCTGGCGATGGCCTTCGCGATCGCCAGCGGCGCCAAGCCCGAGCAGGGCATTTATACGGCCATCGTCGCGGGGCTGCTGGTGTCGGCTTTCGGCGGTAGCCGGCTGCAGATCGCCGGGCCGACCGGCGCCTTCATCGTGATCCTGTCGGGCATTACGGCGAAGCACGGTATCGACGGCCTGCAGATCGCAACACTGATGGCGGGTGTCATGCTGTTGGCCATGGGCGTCACGCGCCTGGGCAGCGTGATTCGCTTCATTCCGGCGCCGGTGATCGTCGGCTTCACGGCCGGCATTGGCGTCATCATCTGGGTGGGCCAGTGGCGCGACTTCTTCGGCCTGCCTTTTGTCACCGGCGACCACTTCCACCAGAAGCTCTGGCATTTGCTGCAGGTGCTGCCGCAGTTCCACGTCGCCACCACGGCGCTGGCGCTGTTCTCGCTCGTGTTGATCGTCGCCAGCCCGCGCATCCGCTACCTGAAGCGCGTACCCGGCCCACTGGTGGCGCTGGTGGCGGCCACCGGCATCCAGGCGCTGTTTCACTTTGACGGCGTGACCACCATTGGCAGCGCGTTCGGCGGACTGCCGCGCGGGCTGCCCGGCCTCTCGCTGCCCGAGGTGACGCTCGCGCGCGTGATCGAGCTGATCGGGCCGGCCTTCACCATCGCCATGCTCGGCGCGATCGAATCGCTGCTCTCGGCCGTGGTGGCCGATGGCATGGCAGGCACGCGCCACGATTCCAACCAGGAACTGGTGGGGCAGGGCATTGCCAACATCGTCGCGCCACTCTTTGGCGGGTTTGCCGCCACCGGCGCCATTGCGCGCACGGCCACCAATATCCGCAACGGCGGCAACAGCCCGCTGGCCGGCATCATGCACGCGCTGACGCTGGTGCTCATCATCGTGTTCCTGGCCCCGCTGGCCGCCAACGTGCCGCTGGCGGCGCTGGCCGCGATCCTGTTCGTGGTGGCGTACAACATGAGCGAGATCCGCCACTTCGCACGCATGGTGCGCCGCGCGCCGCGAGCCGACGTGGCGATCCTGCTGATCACCTTCGTGCTGACGGTCCTGACCGACCTGGTGGTCGCCGTCAACATCGGCGTGATTCTGGCCACGCTGCACTTCCTGCGCCGCATGTCGCTGTCGGTCGAGGTGGCGCAACTGGGCGAGCAGGAACTGCGTCGGGAAACGCAGACGCCGCTGCCGCCGGGCGTGCTGGTCTATGCGATCGAAGGGCCGTTTTTCTTCGGCGCGGTGGAGAACTTCGAGCGCGCGCTGATCCAGACCCATACCGACCCGAAGATCCTGCTGATTCGCCTTTCGCGCGTGCCGTTCATGGACATTACCGGCCTGCAGACGCTGGAAGAGATCATCGGCAAGCTGCGCAAGCGCGGCGTGACGGTGCTGCTCAGCGAGGCCAATGCGCGCGTGCACGGCAAGCTGCACAAGGCTGGCGTGATGACGGCGGTGGGCGAGGGAAATTACCTCGACACGTTTGCCGAGGCGGAAGCCCGCTGCGCGCGGCTGGCGGGAGAGTTGGGGAGTCCGGCGGCGGGCTGAAGTCCGCAGCGCCTGGCGCCTGTCAGCCGCCCTTCTTCGCCCTGGCCGTGCCCGCCGACGGCTTGGGCCGCGTCGCATAGTCCACGCCGTGCTGCGCCAGGTAGTCGCGAATCATCTGCCGCACCACCTGCGACGGCGTCAGGTCCTGCGATGCGCAGAGCGTCTCGAACGCCTGCTTCTTGACGGGGTCGATCAGGACGGTGAGGCGGGCGGTCTTGGATTCCATGAAAACGGTCGTTGAAGCGGGCGGGGAAACAGTCGGGTCGTCAGACGCGCATTATATCGACTGCGCCGTCGCGGCCGGGACGGAGACGGGCAAGGGCGGCGCGGCCGCCGCGCATCGTCTATAACACCGGAAAGCGGGCCGCTCGCGTCCGCCGACTCCACTGATTCCGGGAAGGAGAATCCGTCATGGACCAGGAAGCCTTCAACATGAGCATCCGCAAGTTCCTCAAGATGGTGGGCGTCAGCTCGCAGCGCGAGATCGAGCAGGCCGTGGCCGCCGCGCTGGCCGCGGGCACGGTACGCGGCGATGCGGTGCTGCCCGCCGTGATGACGCTGGAGATTGGCGAGCTCAAGCTGCGCGTGGCGTTCGACGGCGAGATCCGGCTGGCGTAGCCCGTCGCTCGCCGTGTGAAACGGGAGTTGGCCCGGGCGAACAGACGCTATTCCGACAGCGCCAGGTCGGCGATCACGGCGGCGAGAAACCGCGCGGCCTCACCACCGGTCACCACGCGGTGATCGAACGTCAGGCTCAAGGGGATTACGCGATGCACGGCGGGCACACCGCCCGCCGCGACCACTTCGTCGCGGATGCGGCCGGCGCCCAGGATGGCCACGGTAGGCGGCACCACGATTGGCGCCGCGTAGCGGCCGGCGATCATGCCGAAGTTGGACAGCGTGATGGTGTTGCCGCGCATCTCCTCGGGCGCGATCGTGCGCGCGCGAATGTCCGCGCGCATGCGATCCAGCCCGTGCCGCAGGTCGGCGGCATCGCGGTTGCCCACGTCGCGCAGCACCGGCACGAAGAGACCCTCGGGCAGGTCGACGGCAATGCCGACATCGATCTTGGCGATCACGTGGCGCTTGCCGGTCTGGCTTTCGTACCAGGCGTTGAGTCCCGGCTCCACGCGGCATCCGGCCGCCAGCGCGCGCACCAGGCGGATCGTCACGTCGTGGTTGCCGTTGCCGTGACGGGGCTGCCATGTGTGGATGTCCGCGTCGTCCATCACGGTGGCCGCGGCCACCTCGTTCTGCGCGCGCGCCATGTTCTGCGCCATCGCGCGCCGCACGCCGCGCAGCACCTCGGCCGGGCCGATCTCCGCCAGCGTGGCCGCCGCACGCTCGACATCGGCGGCCGTGACCACGCCCTCCGGGCCGGACGGCGTCGCCATCGCCAGATCCACATTTAACCTGCGAGCCAGCGCGCGCACGGCGGGCGTGGCCTTGATGGCGCCGCCACCGCCGGCCAGCGGCGCGGCGGTTTCCGCCACCACGTGCGTGCCGACCTTGACCGCGCCCACCACGGTGCCGGCATCGGCATCGCTGCCCGTGCCTTCAAAACCCACCAGCGGCGCGCCCAGGTGTACAAGATCACCGGGCTGCGCGAACAGCCTGGCGATCTGTCCGGCGTAGGGGGAGGGAATTTCCACGATCGCCTTGGCCGTCTCCACCGACAGCAGCGGCTGGTCGGCCGCGACCGTGTCGCCCGTCTTGACGTGCCAGGTCACGATCTCGGCTTCCTGCAGGCCCTCGCCCAGGTCGGGCAGCTTGAAGATCTTCATCATCGCTCCGTCTGATGGCGCCAGCCGCCTACGCGGCCAGGGCCTTGCGCGCCGCATCCACGATGCGCGCCACGCTGGGCAGGTAGATGTGTTCGAGCCGCGCGAGCGGCACGATGGTGTCGAAGCCCGCCACGCGCTGCACCGGCGCCGCGAGCGAGTAGAGCCCCGCGTCGGCAAGCCCCGCCGCGATCTCCGCGCCGAAGCCGGCGGTGCGCGGCGCTTCGTGCACGATCACGCAGCGCCCGGTGCGCGCCACCGAATCCAGGATCGTCTGCATGTCCAGCGGCTTGAGCGTGGCCACGTCGATCACGGCGGCCGACACGCCCTCGTCGGCCAACGCATCGGCCGCCGCCAGCGTCTCGTGCAGCATCGCGCCCCAGCTCACCAGCGTGATATCGCTGCCGTCGCGCAGCGTGAAGCAGGCGTCGAGCGGCAGCGCCTCGCCGTCGTCGGCCACTTCCTGTCGAAACAGCCGGTAGAGTCGCGTAGGCTCCAGGAAGATCACCGGGTCGGGGTCGCGGATCGCCGCCAGCAGCAGGCCATAGGCGCGCGCCGGCGAGGACGGGATCACGACGCGGATGCCCGGCATGTGCGCGAACATCGCCTCGGGGCTCTCGGAGTGGTGCTCGGGCGCATGAATGCCCGCGCCGAACGGCGAGCGCAGCACCATCGGGCACGCCAGCCGGCCCCGCGTGCGGTGGCGCAGCCGTCCGGCGTGGTTGATGATGTTGTCGATGGCCGGGTAGATGAAGCCGGTGAACTGGATCTCCGCCACGGGCTTGAGTCCCATGGATGCCATGCCGATCGCCGCACCGACGATGGCGCCCTCGGCCAGCGGGGTGTCGATTACGCGGGCCTCGCCAAAGCGCGACTGCAGGCCCACGGTGGCGCGGAACACGCCGCCGTTGACGCCGATGTCCTCGCCCAGCAGGACCACGTCGGGGTCGTGCTCCAGCGCGTGGCCCAGCGCCAGGTTGACCGCTTCCACCAGGTTGATCTCGGCCATGATGCGCTCGCTGTGTCAGGGTTGTGCCGTGCTACGCCTGTCCGTCGTGCGCCGCGTAGCGCCGCGCCGTCGCCAACTGTTCCTGCAGCGCGGCCGGCATGGTGGCGAACAGGCAGTCGAACATCGCGGCCGGATCGGGCGGCGGCAGGGACTCATAGGCGGCCACGGCCTCGGCCACCTGCCGTGCGCAGTCCTTGACGAGTGCCTCTTCGCGCGCGGCATCCCAGGCGCCGAGATGCACAAGATAGTCGCGCAGCCGCACCACCGGTTCCTGCTTCCAGTGCGCTTTGACCGTTTCCTCGTCGCGGTAGCGCGAGGCATCGTCGGCGGTCGTGTGGTCGCCGAGCCGGTAGGTGATGGCCTCGATCAGCGACGGGCCGCCGCCCGCCCGCGCGCGCTCAATGGCCGCGCCCACGCGCTCGCGCACGGCGATGATGTCGTTGCCGTCGATCTGTTCGCCGGGAATGCCCGCTGCAATGGCCTTCTGCGCCAGTGTCTGCGCCACGGTCTGCTTGCTGCGCGGCATCGAGATCGCCCACTGGTTGTTGTTGACGACGATGACGAGCGGCGCCTCCCACGCGCCCGCCATGTTCATGCCCTCGTAGAAATCACCCTTGGAGGTGCCCCCGTCGCCCAGCAGGCACACCGCCACGCGCGGCGCCTGCCGCAGCTTGAAGGCATAGGCCACGCCGACGGCATGGCCGACCTGCGTGCCGATTGGCACGCAATTGCCGAAGTCATGCGGCGCCGCCGCAAAACCGCTGCCGCGCTCGTCGCCCCCCCAGTACAGCAGGCTTTCCGTCATCGTGACGCCCCGCACAAATTGCGCGGCGTGGTCGCGATACGACGGCACCAGCACGTCCTCCGGCCGCATGGCGCTGGCGACGCCCACGCCGATCGCCTCCTGCCCCAGCGCGGACGCAAAGGTGCCGATCTTGCCGGTGCGCTGCAGCGCGATTGCCTTCAGGTCGAACTGGCGCGTCAGCACCATGGCGCGATACAGCGGCACCAGGGCCGCCGGGTCACGGGCAAAAGGGGGAAGTTCGGGGAGGGGAACGGCCGGCTCGCCCTGCGGTTCCAGATACCGGGTGTAGCCAATGTCAAAGCTCGCAACAGTGCCCATGGGTGGCCTCTTGGTCTCGCTGTGTCCTGTGCGGCGCAGCATCCGCCGCATGCTGCTGACTTTGAGTGTAGGGCACGGATGGGAAAGGGAGTGTACGGTCGCGCACGGGCAACAGTCGGCGGGCGGAAAGCGAAAAAAGGGTTCAGCGCCGAATTGCGGGAGGGAAGGTCGTGTGGCTATCGTGGCGCGCTGCCGGACCATAGGCGGATGTCGCGGGGGCGACTGGGCGTCCGAGTTCGGCCGATAGTGTTGAAAAACTCCCTGGATGCCGTTCTGCGGTCGATTCCGGAGTACCTCAACCCTCAACTGCGGTGCGATCGTTCAATACACGCCGTTCTGAGAGGCCGGCTTCCGGTACTCACCGCCAGCGCGCCGCGTAGATCGAGTTTTTCAACACTATCGGCCAGTAGCGGTCGCTACGAATTGCTGCAACGAGCAGTCCGATCACCGGTCAGCGTTACGGCTTAATGCGCGGCGCGCTTGCCTTCAGATGCTGCCTTAATAATGACGCCGCCGGCCTGCTTCTCGTGCGCCTCGGCATGCGGTTCGAGTGGCAGGGGTGCGATTGGCCGGCTCTTCACCCAAAGGCCGAACTCACGCATCACCGCTACAACAGGCGCAAGGCGGGTACCGTCCTTGGTCAATTCATACTGCACCGTGACAGGCACCGTTGGAAAAGCCGTGCTCTTTACCAAACCAGCTTCTTGAAGCGCCTTTAGGTCTAGGGTCAGCATGCGCTGAGAGATGTCTGGCATGAGTTTTCTCAGCTCGTTAAAACGCTTTGGTTCTTCAAGCAGATATGAAGCGATCAACAGCCGCCACCTGCCACCCAGCAGCCGCATTGCTTCCTCTATCGAACATCCGGATACCGCCGTCTTCATTAAGCCTCCGCCATCAGGTATAAAAAATGTACCTACACCACATTTTAGTGCCTTCTTTCATTTTTATACCCGGTGCAGCATCATTCGGCGATTCAGCAAGGCACTCCGCTTTGCGATCACGGTGAGGATCTGTAATGAAGCTGTACTATGTGCCTGGCGCTTGCTCGCTGGGTCCCCACATCGTATTCAACGAGTTGGAACTGGACGTTACCCTCGTGAAGGTGGACTACAAAACGCACAAAGCCGAAGACGGTCGCGACTTCTACGAACTTAGTCCTTTTGGCTACGTGCCCCTCCTCGAACTCGATGACGGTACGGTACTACGCGAGGGACCGGCTATTGTTCAGTATCTTGCCGATTTGCGGCCCGATTCGAACATTGCCCCTACGAACGGGACCATGGGCCGCTATCGTCTTCTGGAGTGGTTGAGCTTTTTGACTTCCGAGATTCATAAGGGCTTCATTCCGCTGCTCTATGCGAGGCTGGCGGGTAAGTATGGCGTTGAGACTGCCAAGCCGAAGCTGGAGAAGCGCTACGACTGGCTAAACGAGGCCCTCGCCGGCCGCAACTATCTGATGGGTGACACCTACACCGTCGCCGACGCCTACCTTTATTCGCTCACCCAGTGGGGCCAGGCCGAGTGGCTGGAATCGGTCTATAAGGCCGATATCCACTTCGACGGTCTGGAGAATCTCAAGGCGTGGTATCTGCGTATGCGGGACCGACCGGCTGTGCGCAAGTCCTTGGATACTGAAGGCCTCAAGTAAGGCTTCGGTTCTTGTGAGACGACGCGCCTAAGAGGTGAAACGGCTATGGGTCGATATGCGACCTCCATCTTTCCCACAGATCGCCGAAGACCCAAAAAAGCCCGCGCCATAGCGGCGCGGGCCTTGCGGTGGTGCCTGTCCGCCGGAATCAGCGCTGGTACGCCGGTGCCACGAACCCCGCAAACCGCTGCTGCGTAACCGCCCTGAACTCCGCCGACTGATAAGCCTCCCGTATATCGCGCACGAACGCCTTCCCCACATCGGCCGTACGCACCGCGACCAGGTTCATGTAGTAGTCGGGAATCTTCTCCAGTGCCAGCGCCTCGGTCAGCTTCAGTCCCGAGGCGAGCGCGTAGTTGCCGTTGACGAAGGCATAGTCCACGTCGTCGAGCGAGCGCGGCAGTTGCGCGGCTTCGAGTTGCAGCAGCTTCAGCTTGTGCGGATTCGCGTCGATGTCGCGCTCGCTCGCGCGGATGGGATCGGTGCCGGCCTTCAGCGTGACCCAGCCGATCTGCTGCAGGATGGCGATGGCGCGCGCGAGGTTGGTCGGGTCGTTGGGCAGTGAGACCGAGTCGCCGGCCTTCACCTCGGCGAGCGACTTGTGCTTGCGGCTGTAGATGCCGATCGGCGCGGTGGGCACCTGGATGACCTCCGTCAGTTGCAGCTTGCGGTCCCCGGAAAACTTCTTCAGGTAGGCCACGTGCTGGAACGCGTTGGCGTCGATCGCGCCGTCGGCCAGCGCCAGGTTGGGCTGCACGTAGTCGCTGAACTCCACGATGGTGACCTTGTAGCCGCGCTTTTCCAGGATCGGCTTGATGCCGTAGCGCACCTGGTCCGCGTACGGGCCCGCCGTGGCGCCGAAGCGGATCTCCTTCTTGTCGGGATCGGCGGCGGCCGCGCCGTGCGCGATGCCGAGCGCCAGTGCCGCAGCCAGCGCGCCGGTCAGTGTCTTGCGCAGCGCGCGGGCCGTGAATCCGGTTGTCATGAGGGCTCCCCGTTGTTGTCGATGCGGCCCATTGTAGGGAGCCGCGCGCGCACTGGGAACGAGCAAATCGGCATGCCGATATAGCGCCGCCGCATATGCGGCGGCCAGACTGACGCGGTCGCCGGGCTCAGGCCGCCGCCAGCGCGCGGTCCAGGTCCGCGATCAGGTCGTCGATGTGCTCGATGCCGACCGACAGCCGCACCATGTCCTCGCTGACGCCCGCCGCGCGCAGTTCGTCGGAGTCGAGCTGGCGGTGCGTCGTCGACGCGGGATGGGTCGCCAGCGACTTGGCGTCGCCGATGTTGACGAGCCGCGTAAACAACTGCAGCGCATCGAGCAGGCGCGCGCCGGCCTCCCGCCCACCGGTATTGAGGCCGAACGACAGGATGCCCGGTCCGCGTCCGCCCAGGTAGTGCTGCGCGAGCGCGTGGTCCGGGTGGTCGGGCAGGCCCGCGTAGTTGACCCAACCGACCTTGGCGTGCCCCTGCAGGTGCTGCGCGATCGTCAGCGCGTTGGCGGTGATGCGGTCCAGGCGCAGCGCCAGTGTCTCGATGCCCTGCAGGATCAGGAACGCGTTGAACGGCGACAGCGCGGCGCCCGTGTTGCGCAGCGGTACCACGCGCGCGCGGCCGATATAGGCCGCCGGGCCGAGCGCCTCGGTATAGACGACGCCGTGGTACGACAGGTCGGGCTCGTTGAGCCGGCGGAAGCGCGCCTTGTGCTGCGCCCACGGAAACTTGCCGCTGTCCACGATCGCGCCGCCGACGCTGTTGCCATGGCCGCCCAGGTACTTGGTCAGCGAGTGCACCACGATGTCGGCGCCGTGCTCGAATGGCCGGCAAAGGTAGGGCGACGGCACCGTGTTGTCGACGATCAGCGGCACGCCGTGGTTGTGCGCCACCCGGGCGATCGCCTCGATGTCGACAATGTTGCCGAGCGGATTGCCGACGGACTCGACGAACACGGCCTTGGTACGCGCGTCGATCAGGTCGCCGAAGGCGGACGGATTGCGGCCGTCGGCGAAGCGCGTCTCGATGCCGGACTGCGGCAACGTGTGGGCCAGCAGGTTGTAGGTGCCGCCATAGAGCTGGCTGGAGGCGACGATGTTGTCGCCGGCCTCCGCGATGGTCTGGATGGCGTAGGTGACCGCCGCCATGCCAGATGCCAGCGCCAGCGCGCCAACGCCGCCTTCCAGCGCGGCCAGGCGCTGCTCCAGCACGTCGTTGGTGGGGTTCATGATGCGGCTGTAGATGTTGCCGGGCACCTTCAGGTCGAACAGGTCCGCGCCGTGCTGGGCGCTGTCGAACGCATAGGCGACGGTCTGGTAGATCGGCACCGCGACCGCGCGCGTGGTGGGATCGGGGGAATAGCCGCCGTGGACGGCGAGTGTCTCGAGTCTCATGGTTCCTTTCCTTGTGGTCGGCGCGGCAGCCGTGGCGTGGGCCGCCGCCCGCGGCGATAGGGTGAGGCACGCCGGGGGCACCCGCAAGGAAAGTTATGGCATTTGGATATGCAAAAAATCAGTGGTGCGCCTGCCTGCCGGCAAATTCGCCCGCAGCCTCCAGCAGCCACTCGCGCAGCCGCAGCATCGCGTCGCTCATCGGCCGCGAGTCCGGCGATACCAGGTAGTACGCGCTCGATGCGCGTAACGCGCGCGCCACGGGAATGACCAGCAGTCCGCGCGCCAGGTACTCCTCCACCAGAAAGCGCGGCACGAGGCCGACGCCAAGGCCGGCGCGCGCCGCGCTGATGACCATGCTGTGGTGGTCGTAGCGGGCGCCGCGCATGGCGTTGACGTCGTCGATGCCTGCGGCCTCCATCCATTGCTTCCAGCCGAAGCTGCGCGTGGCCAGGTGCAACAGCGGCGCACGGGCGATGTCCTGCGCGCCGATCCGCTTCCTGCCGCCGAAAAAATCCGGGTGGCAGACGGCCACCGATTCCTCGCCGAACATCGGGTCCGCGCGAGCGCCCGGATAGGTGGCTTCGCCGAAGTGGATCGCCGCGTCGTAGGGCGTGCCGTCGAACAAAAACACGTCGGACTGGGCGCTGATGTTGACCACCACCTGCGGGTGGCGAGCGTAGAACGCCGGCAGTCGCGGGATCAGCCACTCCACGGCCAGCGTCGGCACGCAGGCCAGCTCCACGGTGCCGCCCGCGCCTTCGTGGGCCATGATGTCGAGCGTGTCGCGTTGCAGCTTGCGTAGCATCTCGCGCACCTGGTGGCTGTAGAGCGTGCCTGCCGCGGTCAGCGTGATGCGCTGGTTGGCGCGGTGGAACAACTGCACGCCGAGCAGGCTTTCCAGCGACGCAATCTGGCGCGATACCGCGCTTTCCGTGATGAACAGGTCTGCCGCTGCGCGGCGCAGGTTCAGGTGCAGCGCGGCCGCCTCGAAGGCGCGCAGGCTGGCGAGGCTGGGAAGGCGTTGGCGCATGGGGCGGGGCGGCAGTTGATGACTAAAAGTCATCATCCTATACCGAAATCTCGCTTGAAACCGATGACTTGATGAGAAATGATGCATCCCTGCGCGACTCGCCCCCACCGGCCATGCCGGAGCCGAACTCCCGCGCCACCCAACACGACCAAGAACGAACACAAAGACAGGGAGACAACATGAAGCGTCTGTTCAGCGCCCTCGCCATCGGCGGCATCGCATTTGGCATGACGGTACCCGGCATCGCCACCGCCGACGAATTTCCGGCCAAGCCGGTGCGGATCATCGTGCCGTATCCGCCGGGCGGCACCACCGACATGGTGGCGCGCCTGATCGGCGACCAGCTCTCCGCGCAATGGAAGCAATCGGTGATTGTCGACAACCGGCCTGGCGCCGGCGGCATCGTCGGCACCGGCACGGCGGCCAAGTCCACGGCGGACGGCTACACGCTGCTGATGGGGTCGGTAGGCGAGTTCGGCATCAACCCGACGCTCTACAAGAAGCTGCCGTATGACGCCGCGGCCGACTTCGTGCCCGTCACGCTGGTAGCGCGCGTGCCCAACGTGGTCGTGCTGTCGCCGGCCTTTGCCGAGCGCGCCCGCGTGCAGACGCTGGCCGAGTTCATCGCTTACCTGAAGGCGAACCCGAAGCGCGTCAACATGGCCTCGGCCGGCAACGGCACCTCCACGCACCTGGCGGGCGAGTTGTTCCAGCGCATGACCGGCACCGAGATGAGCCACGTGGCCTACAAGGGCAGCAGCCCGGCCATTGCGGACCTGATGGGCGGCAGCGTCGACGTGATGTTCGACAACCTGCCAGCCTCGCTGCCGTTCATTCGTTCCGGCAAGCTCAAGCCGCTCGCGGTGACCACGCCGGCGCGCTCGTCGGCACTGCCCAACGTGCCCACGGTGGCGGCCGCCGGTCCGGTGCCTGGCTTCGATGCCAGCCCGTGGTTCGGCCTGCTCGCGCCGCGCGGCACGCCGGCAGCCGTGGCGCTGAAGATCAGCCAGGACCTCACGCGCGTGCTCGGCGAGCCGACCGTGCAGGCCAAGATGCGCGACATCGGCGCGGAGCCTTCGCCCAGCACGCCGGATGCGTTTGCCGAGGTGCTGAAGAAGGACCGCCAGAAGTGGGGCGACATCGTGCGCCTGTCCGGCGCATCGGTGGACTGAGTCCGTTCGCGCCGAGCCTGTCCGTGCATTGCCCGTATTGTTCCAACACCGTTCCAGATCATGAGTGCCAACGTCGCTAGCCTTGTCTCCCTGAACCTCGGCGCCGAGACCGCCGACCGCCTCGCGCGCCTGGTGGCCGTGCCCGCACGGCTGCCGGCCGGCGAGCCGGGCCGCGCCACGCGCGCCGAGATCGCCCATGCGCTGAACTTGATGCTGTTCGCCGGCATCCTGGACCGCGTGCCCACGGGTAAGGCCTACACCGACGACGTGGCGGCCACCGGCGGCAAGGTGCATTTCGACCACGGCGCGATCCGCACCGTGCGCGGGCGCGATACCGGCGCGCTGCCGGCCGGTGAGGCGGCCTTCCCGCGCATCCTGCGTCCGCCTGGCTACCGGCTCAACGGGCCTTATCGGTTGGACCCCATCGGGAGGACGGGACGCTC
>JACXTT010006437.1_pt1 | contig 16727 bp, 19 predicted proteins | sample 9270951 | NCBI WGS metagenome assembly JACXTT01 (sample SAMN15532306, study PRJNA645909) | rock metagenome | isolation source: weathered quartz diorite | place: Puerto Rico | collected 2017-06-21 | reverse complement strand
AAAACGCGTATCGACATGCTCAGCACCGGCCTGCGCACGCCCGTGGGCGTGAAAATCCTGGGACCGGATTTGAGTGTGATCGAAAACCTCGGACGTGAAATCGAAAATTCCGTGCGCGACGTGCGCGGTACTGCTTCGGTGTATTCCGAGCGCGTGACCGGCGCGCGTTATGTCGACATCCGCATCGATCGGACACGTGCCGCGCGTTTCGGTCTCAATGTCGCCGATATCGACGATGTCGTCGGCAGCGCCGTAGGCGGCATGAATGTCGCCGAAACCGTGGAAGGACGCGAGCGCTATCCGGTCAATCTGCGTTACTCCATCGATTACCGCGATTCGCCCGAACGACTGCGCGTCTTGCCCATCATCACGGCTTCCGGTCTACCGGTGGCGCTCGGCGAAGTCGCCGACATTCGCGTTACCGACGGACCCGATATGATTCGCAGTGAGAACGCACGCCCTTCAGGCTGGACCTATATCGACGTGAACGGGCGCGATATCGGTTCTTACGTTAACGACGCACAGCGTGTCGTGATGGAAAAAGTGAAACTCCCGCCCGGCTATTCGCTGCTGTGGTCCGGCCAGTTTGAATACCTGCAGCGCGCCATCGAGCGCCTGAGTTTAATCTTGCCGCTGACATTGGCGATCATTCTGTTGCTGCTTTATTTAAATTTTCGTAATGCCATGGAGGTGCTGATCATCATCGGCACATTACCGCTCGCGTTTGTTGGCGGATTTTGGTTGCTTTATCTCCTCGGTTATAACCTCTCGGTGGCTGTGGCCGTGGGCTTCATTGCACTCGGCGGCGTGGCCGTGGAGATCGGTGTGGTGATGTTGACCTATCTCGATCAAGCGCTCAAACGTCGCGAAACCGAGCGAACCGCGAAACATCAGAAACTCACTGTCGATGATATACGCCAAGCCGTGATTGAAGGCGCTTTGCTGCGCATCCGCCCCGTCACCATGACCAAAGTCGCCATCATCGCCGCGCTGTTGCCGATCTTGTGGAGTCACGGCACCGGCTCCGAGGCCATGAGCCGCATTGCCGCACCCATGGTCGGAGGCATGCTGAGCGTCGCGGTACTGACGCTGGCCGTGATTCCGGCTGCCTACCTGCTATGGCGGCAACGCGGTCTGTCCGGTCCAGGCGGTAAGCCATGAGAACACGCGCTTACCACGACCCATTTCAAGCTGCGGAGTTCTGTGTTTGAGCTCATGCAGAGCAATCGTTGTCTAACCATGAAATCCTGAAGGAGGTATCCCATGAAAGCACGTACCATCACCATCGCCTCAATCGCGGCGCTTTTACTTGCCGCCGGCACGGTAAGCACGGTCGCCGCTACATCGCAGGACAAGAAAACGGCCGAGGATCAGGCCAAAAAAGAAGCCTGTTTCCGGGCGCACGGCAAGCTCATGAGCAAGCCCGCGGTCACGAACATTAATGACTGCTGGCGTGCGCACGGCTACTTGATGCAGCGCTGAACGACAGCGCGTTCCACCCGTGGGGGAGATTCTCGAACGATCCCCCACGGGTTACTTGCGTCTTGCCCCAGGAGTCAACTCCCACCACCAGCCGGGCTGACCCGCCGCCGGCTGATCAAAAAACAGCGCTTGACTCCGTACCGGGGTACGGAGCCTATTCTTGTGGTGGAGGTCAAACATCCCATGCCGACCGTCGAACTGATTTACGACAGAGATTGTCCGAACGTCCCGCAGGCACGCGAAAATCTGCTGCGCGCCTTCAGCCAAGCAGGGCTCGCGCCAAGCTGGCAAGAATGGGATCGTGCCGATGCCGAAGCGCCTGCCTACGCACGCGCCTACGGTTCGCCGACCGTGCTAGTGCATAGCAAAGACGTCGCTGGGTCCAAAGGTTCGGATGCCACCAGTTGCCGTATTTACGTCAATGGCGAAGGAAGAAATCAAGGCGTTCCTCCTGTCGATATGATCGTTACGGCACTCAACGGATCGTTCACTACTCCGGCGCGTAAACATTTCGGAGCGGGCATCGTCCCATTGCTGCCGGCAATTGTCGCCGCGGTAATGCCGAAACTGGTTTGCCCTGCGTGTTGGCCGGCGTACGCCGGAATACTCAGTGCCGTGGGCTTAGGCTTTATTAACTACAGTCCTTATTTATTGCCGTTGACCACCGTGTTTCTCGCCGTGGTGCTTGTCTCCCTGGCGTGGCGCGCCAAAACGCGGCGCGGTTATGCACCACTACTACTGGGTGGCATGGCGGCGGCAATAGTATTGATTGGAAAGTTTCACTTCGACTCCGATAATGCAACTTACCTAGGTGTGGCGCTATTGGTTGCGGCATCCTTATGGAATAGCTGGCCACGCCGCCAAGCCAAAGTATCCTGCTCCGCCTGCTCTTAAATCAGGTAAAATCTAACTGTATAGGAAACGTATCATGAAAACCAAACGTCAGATCGAAGTCTTCAGCGCCGGCTGTCCGCTATGCGAGGAAACCATTGCCCTCGTGCATCAGCTCTCCTGTACTTCCTGCGAGGTCACGGTATTAGACACGCACAACCCTACCATCGCGGCACGCGCTAAAAAACTCGGGATACATTCAATCCCTGCGGTGGTAATTAATAGACGACTCGCTGATTGTTGTACCAGGCGTGGACCGGACGAGCAATCGCTACGTGCGGCCGGTCTCGGCCAAGCGCTCTAATTAAGCCGTGGCGCTATCTCGTGCACCGCAAACGGGAATAACCATCGGACGCTTGGCGCGCCAGGCCGGCATCAATATCGAAACCATCCGCTACTACCAGCGACGCGGCCTGATCGTCACACCGCGCAAACCTCTCGGCGGCATACGCCGTTATACCGCCGAGACCCTGGCCCGCTTAGGTTTCATCAAGCGTGCCCAGGAATTGGGATTCAGCTTGCGTGAAATTGCCGAACTGCTGAAACTCGGTGACGGCTCGTGCGCGGATACCCGCGCCATCGCTGAGCACCGACTGACGGATATTGAAACGCGGATTCACGATCTGGAGGCGATGCGTGCGACTCTTAGCAAGCTCATCCGTACCTGTCGCGCCGGTAACCGGCCTCCCTGCCCCATTATCGCCAGCCTTGAAAGTCAGGGCTGAGCGCGCTTGCGTACGTAGTAGCGGAAGGTTTTGCCGTCGTCTTCCACGTGTATGAGTTTGTGCCCGGTGCGGCCGCACCAGGCGGGGATGTCCATGCGGGATCCGATGTCGGTGGAAATAAGCTCGAGCAACTCGCCTGGCTGCATGGCCTTGATGGCGCGATTGGTTTCGACCAGCGGGACCGGGCAGCATTGGCCCGAAGTGTCCACCGTCCGATGCGGTTTGTCCTGGCTCACAAGCATCCTCCTTCGCTAAGCGATCATCGCTATATTAGCTCATCTCGCCGCCGTGGCCGGATATAATCCCGCGCCATGGGCAGAAACCGTCTTCCACCAGCCAAAGGCTCGGCCTACATCACGCCGCAAGGCGCACAACGTCTACGCGAGGAACTGGATCATCTATGGCGCGTGAAGCGGCCGCAGGTCACGCAGGCGGTATCAGAAGCTGCTGCCCAAGGTGACCGCTCTGAAAATGCTGAATATATCTATGGTAAAAAGCAATTGCGTGAAATAGACCGGCGCATACGTTTTCTGCAGAAACGGCTCGATTCGCTGGTGATCGTGGATCGCCCGCCATCCGATCCTTTGCGCGTTTATTTCGGCGCGTGGGTGCGGCTGGAAAACAAAACCGGTGAAGTCGCTGAATATCGCATCGTGGGCCCGGACGAGTCCGATATCAAGAAAGGCCTGATTAGCATCGATTCCCCACTGGCCCGGGCTTTGCTCAAGAAAACCGCGGATGATGAAGTGACCGTAGTGGCGCCGCGCGGTCAGACGGTATACACCGTTCTGAAAATAAGTTACTCGTCATTTGAAAAGTCCGACTGACAGCCAGGACAGTCGTTCGCCAGATTCAGGTCGTCACCGGACTGCCGGAACCGGCAACATCCGGTGGTCGGTCGAACCCGGCTAGCTTGAGGACGTCGATCTCGCCGAGCTGCGCCCCGAAATTTTCCACCGCAACCGGCCCGCCGAAAAGAAACCCCTGCATATCGTGACAGCCGATGGTCTTGAGAAAGCGTGCCTGTTCGCGGGTCTCGACGCCCTCCGCCAGAATACCGAGCCGCAGGCTTTTCGCCATGACCGCGATCGTGGTGGTAATAGCAGCATCACCGCGATTACGGGTAACGTCGCGGATAAACGAACCATCGATCTTGAGTAGATCGATGGGGAATCGCCGCAGATAATTAAGCGAGGAATAACCGGTTCCGAAATCGTCGATGGAAAGTGTTACGCCGATTTTCTTGAGTTGGTGCATCAGGTCCAGCGCATGCTCGGCGTCGTCCACCAGCACGGTCTCGGTGATTTCCAGTTCGAGCGAACGCGGCGGTAATCCGCTTTGCTCCAGCGCCTGGCGCACACTGCCCGGTAACGTTCCGGCGCGGAACTGCTTCATGGAGAGGTTCACGGACACACTCAATTCATTGTGGCCGGCGTCATGCCAGCGTCGTCCCTGCAAACAGGCCTGCTGTAATACCCATTCCCCCACTGGAATCACCAAGCCGGTGTCCTCCAGCAACGGGATGAAATTATCCGGCATAACCAGTCCGCGGCTAGGATGCTGCCAACGCAGCAACGCTTCCGCGCCGGTCACGGTCCCGGTGGCGGTGTTGACCCGTGGCTGGTAATAAATGAGAAATTCGCTGTTCTGCAACGCCTGACGCAGCCCCAGTTCATACTCGAGACTTTCTTGGGCGCGCGCCTCCATCTCCTGCGTATAGAAGACGTAGCAGTTGCGTCCGGACTCCTTGGCCACGTGCATCGCCGCGTCGGCGTCCTTAAGCAGTCGCTGGATATCCTGCGTGGCACCGGGAAAGATGGCAATGCCGATGCTCGTCGTGACGATGATCTCGCGGCTGCCGACCTTCATCGGTTCGGAGAATTTTTGGATCAGCCGGCTGGCTACCTGCGCGGCATGCTCGTTTGAAGGCAGCTGCTCCAATATAACCGTGAACTCGTCACCGCCGATGCGGCAGGCCGTGTCCGAGGCCCGCAGGCAGGCACGGATGCGCTTCGCCGCCTCGATCAGAACCGCGTCACCGCTTTCATGACCCAGGCTATCATTGATGACCTTGAAGCGGTCAATGTCAATAAACATGACCCCCAGCGATTTCTGCGCGCGGTTGGCCACGGCGACGGCATGCTGGAACCGGTCTTTGAACAACGCGCGGTTCGGCAGGCCGGTCAAGGGGTCATGATAGGCCATATAATGCATTTGCTCCGCCTGCGCCCGTCGCTCCGCGTTTTCATGCGTCCGAATGATGCGGTCCGCGCGGCGGACAATCATCAGCAGAAAAAGATAAAGCAGGAGCAGGAGGAAAATGACACCGCCAAAAACGGTAAATTGCGTGCGCTCGATATCGGCTACGAGCGGCGTCACGTCGGAGTAAATTTCAAACACTCCCTCGACAGGACCGCCTGGTATTCCGCGGACGGGGCTATAGGATGACAACAGATTACGGTTTTCAATAATCTGTTCCGTGGCGGAAAAATGATCCCGGAATACGAGATCGCTTTTCGTCTCTCCGGCTTTCGCCTTCTGAAAACTGGCGTTGCCGGCCTTATTCTCGCCGATCTGCTTCGGTTCCGTCGAGTAGACCGTCAGGCCGGATACGTCATATATCTTGACCTTGACCACTTGCAGGCCATGAATCTTCTGGAGCACATCCTGCCGCAAACTGGCCACTTCCGGTTGTAACGCCAGTTCGTGCGCAGGTATGCCGGTGGCGCGCACGACAAAGCCCGCGTATTTTGGCCACAAGGAGTTGGAAAGCGACTGAGTGAGGAAAACGTTAGCCTGTGTTTGTTGGTCGATCATGGATCGCACCGCGACGATGCGATAGAAAACGCCTAGCGCAACCGCCACCAGAACGATGCCGAGAAAACTTGCGATGGAATAGGTGCGTGTGAGGCGGAACATTAGAAGTTATCTTCAAATATTTTAAACCGCAGATCGGCGCGTATTTATTTTTATTAGACGAACGCTGATATAACAAGAACTTCTATATAACGATCCGCGTTTATCTCTTTCATTATCTGCGTTCATCTGCGGTTGCCTTGTCTTTTTTCATCATTGAGATGGTTTCTACTCAAGCGACATCGGAAGGAAACTCGAATTCAACAAGTTCCAAACCGTCAATCGAGGTGGAGTGCACCGCCACGCCGTAATGGCAAACGATGTCCGTGTCAGCATGAGTTAAAATGTCAGCCATCGCCGCTCCTTCCCTACCACCGGGAAGAACCTGAAAGCGACGCGCCTTGCGCTGTATTCCTGTCCGGATTTCCATGGCCTTCTCCTTGCAGCCTACCTGCCCAAGGAATTGCATAGGTTGTGCCAGAAATAGACAAAACCCTGATTTTCGACGGGAATGCACCAAATTAATGCGTAAGACGAGAGAGCGCCGCGAGCAGGGCTACTGGAATGGCTCACAAGGGGGGAATGGGCCGATACAAGCCCTGAAAGAGGGTAATTCCAGTGAATCAGCGGTGTTTTTCAGGGCTTTTCTGCCTGTGCCAGCAAAACCGGTCATTGTATCAATATGTATAGGACATCGCTCGGGTGTTTCGCGCAGTGCGCCGCCTGCCCCATGCCGCCGTCCTGGACGGCCTTCTCCCCATAACCCCTCCAACCGTCAATCGAGCCAGTCTCAGCAGGTTACCGACGGCTATGGCAGGGGCCATGGCCCACTGACGCAGGGCGATATGCGGAAAAAACGTGTGCGGAAACGGGAAATTGGAAATGAAAATGCCGACATGCCCCCTAACTATAACGAGACAAGCGGGCGGGAAATTCCATCGGGGAAAGTTTCAAGCGCCGCCCAGGTACATGCGACGCACGTCTTCGTTGGCCAGCAGTTTCGCACCGGTGTCGGCGAAACGATTGTGACCGAGTTCAAGCGCATAACCGCGATCGGATAGTTCCAGCGCCCGTGCGGCATTCTGCTCCACCATGAGCAGGGTGCGGCCCTGGTGCTTGAGGGATAGTAACTGCTCGAAGATGATGTCGACATACTTGGGAGAAAGGCCCAGCGAGGGCTCATCGAGGATCACCAGGCGTGGATTCATCATAAGCGCGCGCCCGATGGCGAGCATCTGCTGCTCGCCGCCGGAGAGTTTTCCCGCCTGCTGGTGGCGCCGCTCATACAGACGCGGGAACCGATCGAACACCGCCTGCACCGCTTCGCGACGCTTACGGGTGTCACGCTGCAAAAATGCGCCCATCTCAAGATTGTCACTCACGGTCATCTGGGCAAAAACGATGCGTCCCTGAGGAACGTACGTTATGCCCAGTGCCGGGATCACATGCGCCGGTGAATTCGCGATAGGCCGGCCATCGAAAATAACCGTTCCCTTTTGCACCGGCACCAGGCCGATCGCCGCCTTGATGACTGTGGATTTTCCGGCGCCATTGGGTCCGATGATCGAAACGATCTCGCCAACACGAACATCAAGATTCACGCCGAACAGAACCTGTACCGCCCCGTAGGAGACCTCCAGGTCGCGAATGCTTAGTAGGGGTTCAGTCATATGCCTGCCGTCTTCCGTTTTTTTCCGAAATAGGCTTCCAGAACCTGCTCGTCATTCCGAATGGCGGCGAAGTCGCCGTGCGCGATCATCTCACCTTCGCTCAGCACATAAACATCCGTACAGAGATCGGCAATCACATCCATGTTGTGTTCGATGACAAGGAAGGATGTACCTAGCCCGTTCAGGTGCCGCACCATATCCCACAGCGTCTGGCGCAGTGTCGGATTCACCCCGGCCGCCGGTTCGTCCAACAGGATCAGCGCAGGATCGCTCATGAGTACGCGCAGGAATTCCACCAGCTTCTGCTGCCCGTAGGAAAGATTTTTGCCACGAACTTTGGTGTAATCGCGCAGTCGCACGCGCTCGAGCAACCCCAGTGCACGTTCCTCGACGCTGCGATCGTGACGACTGCCGGCCACGACGAGATTTTCCAAGATCGTCAGCTCCGGAAAGACGCGCGAAAGCTGAAAGGTGCGCGCCAGACCGCGCCGATAGATTTGCGATGGCCGCCACCCCAGGATCGATTCGCCATCGAAACTGATCGTACCGGTCGCGCCCCGGTCCATTCCCGAAATGACCTGAAACAGCGTGGTCTTGCCCGAACCGTTTGGGCCGATCAAACCGGTAATGGAACCGCGCGCCACGTGCAGGTCCACGCCGCGCAGGGCTTGGACACCGCCGAAATCACGCGAGATCCCCCAGATGCAAAGGATATGGTCCGGATCGCAGGCAGGTTCGATCACGGGAATTCTCCCGGACGTGCGTCGGGACGTTTCTGCTGGCGTTCACGCAGAATAGACACCAGTCCGCCGGGCAGGTACAGGACCACGACCAGGAGCAACGTGCCCAGTGCCGCGAGATGCGCCGCCGGAAATTGCGCCCACAGCATCTCGCGCAGAACCATCACGGTGGCCGCACCAATGATCGGCCCCCAGACCGTACCGCTGCCGCCGAACAGCACCACCACGATCATTTCGATATTACGGGCATGATCGAAGGCGGAACTCGGGTTGATGTAGCTCGTGTACATGGCATAGACCACGCCGACCGCGCCGGGGATCAGCGCCGAGAGCACGAAGGCGGTCACCTTGTTGCGCGTAGTATTGACTCCCACCATTTCGGCCGCCTCCTCGTCCTCGCGGATAGCGCGCAGCTCCAGGCCAAAACGGCTGCGGTGAACCCAGGCGATGAGCTGGGTCGCGCCCAGGGCCAAGGCGAGCATCGTGAAGTATTTCACATCGAGCGACGGCAGCAGCGCGGGAGCAAGCGTAAGACCTGAGCCACCGTGGGTAAGCTCCACCCACAGCGTGGCGACGATGCGTCCGACTTCATTGAGCCCGAGCATGGCGATGGCGAAATACGGCCCGCGCAGGCGCAGTGTCAGGAAACCGAGGGGCACGGCAATCAACGCGGCGATGCCGGCACCATTGAGAATGGCAAGCCACCACGGAAATCCTCCGGTGAGGAACAGCGCACCGGCGTAGGCGCCGACACCGAAAAACGCCGCGTGACCGAATGAAACATAACCGGTCATGCCTGAAATAAGATTCCAGGCCTGCGCCAGTGCAATCACGAGAAACACTTGCAACAGGAACGACTGGTAATACTCGTTAAGCCCAAACGGCGCCAACAGAGCCAGTCCCACGAGCACCGTACCCGCCCAGAAGCTGATCAACCGCTGGTTGCCTTCAGGCACGCGCCACCCCCTTGAGACCGGTCGGCCGGATCAACAGTACCGTCACCAGCAACAGGTAAGCCACGGCTTCAGCCCACTGGGTCGAAATGAATCCTCCGACGAAGGACTCCACTACGCCGAGCAGAATACCGCCATACAAGGCGCCGACGAAATTGCCCATGCCGCCGATAATAATAATGGCGAAACACTTCTGGATGAAATCAATGCCGGAACCGGGCCAGAACGAATAGATGATGGACAGCATCACGCCGGCGGCGCTGGCCATGGCCGCGGCCATGCCGAAGGTCAGTTTGCGGATTTGGCGCACGTCAATGCCGCAGATCTGCGCGACCTGGGCTTGCTCCGATACCGCGCGAATCGCCTTGCCCAAGCGCGTGCGTTCGAGAAACAGATACACGCCCACGGTCAGCACCAGCGAAACCAGGCCAGCCACAGTGCGCGGCTTGGAAATGGCCAGTTCGCCGATCAGGAACGAACCCTGGAGCACCGGGACCGATTTGAAATCGGCGCTGAATATCAGGAGTCCGACGTTGATCAGAATAATAGATACACCGTAGGTCGCGAGCAGCGAAGTAAGCATCGGCCGAGCCACCACGCGCTCGATCAGAATCTGCTGGAGATAATAGCCGGCGAAAAACATCGTCGGTACGATCAACAGCAGCGAGATCAGCGGGTGCAGTCCGAAGATGTTGAAAAGTACGTAGGCGCTGAAAGCACCCATCAGCATCAACTCGGCGTGCGCCAGGTTGATGACGCGCATCACGCCGAATATCAGATTGAGCCCACCGGCGAACAGCGCGTACAGCGCCCCTGCCAACAGCCCATTGATCAGCAGCTGCAGCAGGATTTCAGGTTCGAGCAGTTCCACGGGGCGCGTTTCGTGTCAGCCGCGGTATTTATGTGCCGCCTGCTGGCCCGTGGCTATCAAGCCTTCAGCGCTTGCCCCAGTCCTTGAACGGATAAGCCACCTTGGCGGTTGCGGCCTCGATCGGCAAAATGATATTGCGCTCGCCACCGAGCCATTGCACGGCATAAGCTGGCTTACCGATCTGCTTGCCGGTCGCATCCACCTTGAAGCGGCCAAAAGCGGTGACGGTATCGAGCGCGAAAAGCGCCGCGCGCACCTTGTCCCGGTCCGTGCTGCCGGCCTTCTTGACCGCCGCCTCGAGCACCTGACCCGCTCCATAACCGCCACCCGCGTGATAACCCGGTTCATGACCGTACTTGGCATTGTATTTCTCGGAAAATTCCCTGGCGCCCGGAAGCTTGAGCGTGGGTTCCCACTGGGTATTGCCCATGACGCCTTCGGCATCCAGTCCGAGGTTTGTGCCGAAGTCAGGCAGGCCGGGTCCCACGGCGAAGGCGAAAATTTTGGCGTACAAACGGTTCTCCTTCGCCTGGCGCATGAAGACGGTGGAGTCCGGCAGGTAGGAACCGCCGATGACCATGTCCGGTTTCTTGGCCTTGATCTTGATGATCATGGAAGAGAAATCGGTCGAGGCCTTGCCATATTCCTCCTCGAACACGAGCTGCATGCCAAGCTGCTTCGCCTTGGATTTCACGCCGCTGGCCACTCCGCGCGGGAAGGCCGTGTTTTCGTAGATCAGCGCGACTTTCTTGAGCCCCTTGGACTTGCCCAGTTCGAGTATCTGGTCCATGTAGGTCTCGGCCAGGGTGTACAAACCGAATGTGTTCTTGTAGCCGCGTTCCCAGATTTCGCTCGCCGAGGCGCCGGAAGATACCATGGGAAAGTTGTACTTCTCGGCCACGTTGCTGGCGGTCATGGTAACGTCGGAGGAATACGGCCCGATCAGCAAATCGACCTTGTCATCGGTAATGAGTTTTTCATAAAGCCTCTCGCCGGTTTCCGGTTTGGACTCGTCATCGTAATGAACGAGCTTGACCTTCTGGCCGAGCAACCCGCCCCGGGCGTTGACTTCTTCGACCCACATCTGGAATCCCTGTAGCTGTTCCTGTCCGGTGCGCGCGTACTTGCCTGTCAGGGCCACCGACGTGCCCACTACTATTTCCTTGGCATGGGTTACAACAGGAGAAACGAGGAGTGCTAGAACGATTGAAAGTAACGCGAACAGTGAAAGCCGGCGATTCATAATTATGTCCTCCTTGAAGTTCCGCGTGAGGCAGCAGGGTTAGGCGACCGCTACCATACCACAGAGACAAAATGGATAAAAAGCCGCCTCCAGCGCGGACAGGGCGACAATGCATAATGCCGAATATGATCGCCAATCCGGAATAAAATCCCGCGTCCATGTTCCTGCGCGAAACGTATCGTGACAGGGTATGTTTTTTTGCCAGATGGGAACCGCTCCGTTACAGTAAGCGCCCCGTCATGCTGAAGACACCACTTTGAGTTCCGCCACCCCCACAAACAGCCACCGCAAACTGCCGCGCACCGTCATCGTCATCGGGCTCGTCAGCCTGCTTAACGATTTCGCGAGCGAAATGGTTGTGCCGCTGATACCGCTGCTGCTCGCCACGATGTTCGCCGCCGGTCCGGTGGTGCTCGGACTGATCGAAGGCATGGCCGATACCGTCTCTAATCTTCTCAAGCTCTGGGCCGGACGGCATTCCGATCTCTACAGTCGCCGGCGCAAACCCTATGTCGTGTTCGGCTATTTGCTGTCGAACATCGCGCGTCCGCTGATCGGCCTCTCCGGCGGTTGGCTCACCGTGCTCACCATCCGCGTCACCGACCGCATCGGCAAGGGCATACGCACCGCGCCGCGCGATGCATTGATCTCGGATGCGATCCACGACGGCATTGCGGGTCGTGCCTACGGCTTCACGCGCGCGCTCGATCACGCGGGCGCGGTACTCGGAGCACTGGCGGCCGCGGCCATCGTGTATTGGGGCACGCAACGACTTAATGTCGTGATCGCGCTGTCCGCTATCCCCGGGCTGCTGGCCGTGAGTTTCGTCGTCTTCGGCATCAAGGAGTCGGCGCGCCCGGACGGCATCAACGCCGAGCGTGCGCCGCTCCGCTGGTCGCGCTTGAGCCCGATTACGCGACGCTATCTCGCGGTGTTGGCGTTTTTCACGCTCGGAAAAATTCCCGAAACCTTCCTGCTGCTGCGCGGCCACGAGCTGGGCATGCCGGTGGTCGAACTGCTGCTGCTGTGGGCGGTGATGCACGTGGTGAAGGCCACCGTGTCCGGACAGGCCGGCCAGCAGACCGACCGCATCGGGCGCCGGCCATTGATCCTGACCGGCTGGATGGTTTATGCCGTCACGCTTTTCGCGCTCGCCTTCGTAGCCCAGCCATTGATGCTGTGGGCCTGGAGTCTTGCGCTCGGATTCTATTTCGGCCTGACCGAGGGCGCCGAACGCGCGCTGGTGCGCGACCTCGCCGTACCGGCCGAGCGCGGCACCGCCTTCGGCTGGTTTCACATGCTCGTGGGAACCGCGGCCATTCCCGCCGGTCTGCTGCTGGGAGGACTCTGGTCCGTCTATGGCGTTAAAACCGCGTTCCTGGTCTCGAGTCTGCTGGCCTGTCTTGCCACGATCGGCTTCTGGCAATGGGTGCAGATCAAGCCACAAAATAGCGGTCCCAGGAATTGATCTTTAGAGTCTCCAACAAAATGAATGCACAAGATTAACAGGATTTACAGGATTAAGGATTTTGCGAAATAAAAAATCTTGTTAATTCTGTGAATCCTGTCTAATTTTTCTTTTTCTTGATATATAGATAAACCACACGAAGGAACTTATGTTGCTACGATCTTGCCTCATTATTATTGCTCCGCCGCTTGTCCTGCTGGCCAGCGTCTTCCCGGCACTGGCGGAAACTCCCGCGGAAATCGCCGCAATCACCAACGCCGCAGAGCGCGGCAACCAGGGGGCACAACTTCTGCTCGGACTCATCTACCGCGAAGGCCGCAGTGTGCCGCGCGACGCGCACAAGGCTTTTTATTGGATCGACAAATCGGCTCATGAGCGTCAGCCCTACTCTCAGTTTGTGCTTGGTCAGATGTACGCCACGGGCGAAGGCACCGCGCGCGATGCGAAACAGGCGTTGGACTGGTGGCAAAAATCAGCGATGCAAAATCAAGCGCAGGCCGAACTGACGCTGGGCGAGGCGTATCTTTATGGGAAAGATACCAAACAGGATTACCGCGAAGCCGAACGCTGGCTGGCCAAGGCTGCCGATCAGGGCGTGGCGCAGGCGCAGTACCTGCTTGGGAAAATGTACCAACAGGGTCATGGCGTGCCGCAAGATCTCGATCGTGGTCGGGACTGGCTCGGTCGCGCTGCGGCTCAGGGGCATTCCGACGCGATCAAGCTGTTGCAGTTCTTCGCCGACGTCGGCGAAGACGCCATGGGCGCCTATGAATCGTCGCGCGAACAACTGAAAGAACGCGCCGATCAGGGCGACGTGGAGGCACAGTACCAACTCGCCATCCGCTACGAGACCGGGGCCTGGGGCGTGCGCCAGCATCCCAACCAGGCGCTCCACTGGTTCAACCAGGCGGCGGAAAAGGGTTACAAGCCGGCGATGCACAGTCTGGCGGATATCTACGAAAAAGGTTTGCTTGGCGTGAAACCAGACGCAAAACGCGCGGCGCTATGGCGCGAGCGCGCGAAGTAAAATCATCAGTCTTGCTGCGGCAGGTGATCAAGATGCTTGAGCACCAGCAGCACGCCGAAGGTCGCGATGATCATCCAGATCGAACCGAATACCCACAGCAGCAGCGGCACGGAAAAATAATAGGTACGCATGCCGATGGTGTAGTAAGACGCCGCGCGGTTGAGATGCAGCGCCACCGTGACCGGCGTGACGCCGTGGGTCTTCCCGCTGTTGTCGGCCGGAACGTTAATCAGAAAGCCGACATGGTTGTAGCCACGCACCGCGAGTGAGAACGCGAAAAAGGCGATGAAAAAGTCCACCAGGATCAGCATCAGCTTGAAGACCCAGATGCTGGATTCGTGGGTGCCGGTCAGGTTCAGGATGTGCAGCGTCGGACCGATCTTGTCGGCGTTCGCCAGCATGTTCATGATACCGAGGATCAGGATGACCGCGGTCGAAGCCATGAGCGTGGCCGCCATGGTGGAATTGCGCAGCGTCTGCACCGACACCACGTCCCAACCCTTGTTCATGGCCTGTTCGACCCAAGCGGTGCGCGCCAGCGCGTTCATGCCTTGCACCGTGCGCGTGGGGCTGCGGCGGCTGCGCCGCGCCAGGCGCCATTGATAACCGCCAAGCACGGCAGCGCAGAACAGAAATATCACACCGTCGATAATGTAATTCCAGTAATAAGAAATCAGCGAAGCCATTGGATCCGGGGGTGTGTTCAGAATTCGAGCGAGCGACATCTTAACAAAATTGCCCGCGTCGTGCAGCCCTTGCTGTCCACGGCGCGGGAAGATTCCACGTTTCCCATTTTCCGACAATTCCCCTATGCTTGCCGCCCCACAAGGAATACGGTCATGACCCTCGCCAGCCTGCGCCTCAACAAGAATGAAGAACGCCGCCTGCGCGCCGGCCATGTCTGGATCTTCAGCAACGAGGTGGACACGAAGCTGACTCCGCTCACGCCGTTCGAACCCGGCCAGCCGGTGCTGATCGAAGACGCGACGGGTCACGTGCTCGGTTCTGGCTATGTGAACCCGCATGCGCTCATCTGTGCGCGCCTGGTGTCGCGCGATCCGAAATACACGCTCGATCAGTCGCTCCTGACCCACCGGCTCAATATCGCGCTGTCACTGCGCGAACGCTTGTTCGACACTCCTTACTACCGGCTCGCCTTCGGCGACAGCGACGGCCTGCCGGGACTGGTGGTGGATCGCTACGGCGACATACTCGTGGCCCAGATCACCACCGCCGGGATGGAAAAGCTCAAGGCCGAGATCGTCGCGGCGCTGCAAAAAGTCATTCACCCGAGCGCTATCCTGTTTCGCAACGACAGCGCCAGTCGTGAACTGGAAGGTCTGACAAGCTACGTCGAAACCGCGCTGGGCGATGTCCCGGAATCCATCACGCTCGAGGAAAATGGCGTGAAGTTCGCCGTGTCGCTGCTGACCGGCCAGAAAACCGGCTGGTTCTACGACCAGTGGCCGAATCGCACGCGCTTCCGTCACTACGTCAAAGGGCTGCGCGTGCTGGATGTGTTCAGCTATCTAGGTGCCTGGGGTGTGCAAGCGGCGGTCGGCGGCGCCGAGTCGGTGCTGTGCGTGGACAGCTCTCCCAAGGCCGTCGAAGGCATAGGCCACAACGCCGAATTGAACGGCGTCGGCGCGAAAGTCACGGTGGAACGCGAAGACGCCTTCGATGTCCTACGGCGATTGCGCGCGGCGCGCGAGCGCTACGACGTCGTGGTGCTCGATCCGCCCGCCTTCATCAAACGCAAGAAAGACATCAAGGAAGGAACCCAGGCCTACCAGCGGCTGAACCAGATGGCGATGCAGGTGCTGTCCAAGGACGGCATCCTAGTCTCCTGTTCCTGCTCGTATCATCTGCACCGCGATGTCCTGCGCGACATCCTCCTCAAGGGCAGCCGGCATATCGATCGTTTTCTCGAAATCATCGAGGAAGGCCATCAGGGGCCGGATCACCCCATGCACCCGGCGATTCCGGAAACCGGCTATCTCAAAGCGTTCTTCGCGCGCCTGCTGCCGACTTAGCCGGTCCTGATTTGTGCCGCATGACGCACAAGCACCCGAATTTATGCCATGCCGGAAATAGTTTTCTTATAATTTATAAATATTGCCACACTCACTTTTTTGGTACATCCTCAAGAACCAGTGCGGCAGCAAATTGCCCAACGAATTTAACCCCAATGACAGTCAAGGAGAACCCCATGTCTATCATGTCGTCAGTCACCCGCCTCATGGCCGCTACTTTACTTATGACCGGCCTGATCGGCGCTGTCACAACTATCCAGGCCGCCGACAAAACTGGCAAGTCCAGCGCCGTCATCCAGGTCAGCGAAAACAATCCGGCGATCTGGAATCTTGCCCTGAATAACGCGGAGAATATCCAAGAGGCATTGGGCAAGGAAAACGTAAATATCGAAATCGTCGCCTATGGTCCGGGTATCAACATGCTCAAATTTGATTCCGAAACCGCGCCGCGCCTCAAAAAAGCCAGCGCTGACGGCGTCGCACTAATCGCTTGCGGCACTACCATGAGAAAACAGAAACTGACCGCAAAAGATCTGGACGAACATATTAAAGTTGTGCCCGCCGGCGTGATCGAGATCATGAACAAGCAAAGAGAAGGCTGGGCCTATATCAAGCCATAAGCGTTTCTCGAAAGCAGTAACAACAAGGGCGCCTCTGGGCGCCCTTTGTTTTCGGCGTACACTGCACGGGAAAATACTAGTCTAAGATGGGGTCGGCATTGGGCTGCGAAATGCAGTGGCGCGCCGCGTCCGCCTCAAAGCGCCAATT
>JACXTT010006436.1_pt1 | contig 16729 bp, 19 predicted proteins | sample 9270951 | NCBI WGS metagenome assembly JACXTT01 (sample SAMN15532306, study PRJNA645909) | rock metagenome | isolation source: weathered quartz diorite | place: Puerto Rico | collected 2017-06-21 | reverse complement strand
GGGGGGGGGGGGGGGGGGTTGGGGAACCTGGTAACTCACCGTGTCCAGGCGGGGATGAGGCGGCAAGAGGGCGGCGTGGGCGAGGCGGAGGCGGGACTTGCGGCCGCTACCGGGCAACAGCAGCTCATCGAGGGCGTAACCGACCGCCGGGCGATCCGGGAAGAAGAGCTCGAACGCCGCCGCCAGGCCACTAAAGTCGCGGCCGCTAAACTGGATGAGGCGAAGGCGGGGCTCACCTTGTTGCAGTCGGGAACATGGGCGCCGGATATAAAAATTGCCAAGGCGGAGGTCGTGACCGCCGAAGCTCAAATCAAACGGTTGGAGACGGACATCGAGCGGCTGACGATGCGCGCGCCGGTCACCGGTGAGATCTTGCAGGTAAACGTTCGCGCCGGCGAATACGCGCAGGTGGGAACCCTCGCGAAGCCTTTGATCGTGATGGGCGACACTAGTCGTCTCCATGTTCGAGTCGACGTGGATGAAAACGAGGGCTGGAAGGTTCACGCGGGCGCCCCGGCACAAGCTTCGGAACGAGGCAATGGCGATCATAAAGTCGAACTGGAATTTGTGCGATTCGAGCCGTATGTCGTTCCGAAGAAGTCGCTCACCGGCGACAGCACCGAGCGCGTGGACACGCGCGTGCTACAGGTCATCTATCGATTCAAAGAGGCGAGAGTCCCTTTTCGCGTCGGTCAACAGATGGATGTCTTCATTTCCAGCGAGGGCGCCAACAGCATCAGCGGCACGGCTGCCGATAAGGGAGGTGCCCGGTGAGGGTGGTGAAGACTCTACTCTCCTTCTCGATAATCGTCCTGGTATCGAGCGCGACCGTTTATCCTCAGGCGGTCCAATCGAAACAGTCCAAGCACCCGATCAAGCAACCACGGGTCGAGATTCCCGAAACGTGGAGCACTTCATCCACCGAAGGAATCAGCACGCAAGTCGCTCAGCTGAAAGAGTGGTGGAAGAACTTTCAGGATCCGCAGCTTGATCGGCTAGTCGAGCAGGCCCTTAAGGCAAACACCGACCTCAAGATCGCCGACGCGCGTATAAATGAAGTGCGAGCTTTCCGAGGCATCGCAAATTCGGCGCGCTATCCTACCATCGAACAGAGCGACGTGATCGCTTATCGCCGCGCCGTCATCCAGACTCCGATATCCACCGGTGCCGTCGAAGGCGGTCTGTTTCAATTCGGATTCGATGCCAGTTGGGAATTGGACCTCTTTGGCGGGGTACGAAAATCGGTCAGGGCCGCCACCGCCGAGGTTCTAGTTGCTGAGGAATCTCGCCGCGATGTGATGGTCACGCTGATCGCTGAGGTCGCCCGCAATTACATTGCGCTTCGCGGTTATCAAAGACAACTGGAAGTGGCGCGCAGCAACATCGATACGCAGCGCGATACTCGCGACCTGACCGAGGTGAGAGCGAAGGCGGGGCTCGCCACCGAGCTTGATGTCTCTCGCGCCAAGGCGCAACTCGCCTCGACGGAATCGGTCGTCCCCGAGCTTGAAGCGCTCATCGCCAACACGGCACATCGGATCGGCGTGCTGCTTGCCAGACCGCCGGGCGCTCTTCTGGCTGAGTTGGAGAATGCCAAGGCGATTCCGGCAACGCCACTCGAAATCCCTGTCGGATTGCCTTCCGAACTCCTGCGCCGTCGCCCCGATGTCCGCCGCGCCGAAGCCGAGATTGTGGCCCAGACCGCCAGAGTCGGCGTTGCCAAGTCCGAGTTGTACCCGAAATTGCAACTGACCGGTCTGTTGGGCAGAACGGCAGCCACTCCCGGCGGACTTACACTCGGGCTCAGCAACTTCTTCTTCATCGGACCGAGTATCCGCTTACCGATCTTTAACGCCGGGCGCATTCGGTCCAACATCAGAGCCGAAGATGCCCGGCTGGATCAGGCGATCCTGCTTTATGAAAACGCGGTCAGACACTCCCAAGAAGAAGTCGAGAACTCTTTGACCTCCTATGAGCGACAGCGCGAGCAGCGGACGAAGCTGAGCCAGGCTGTGGCCGGTTACCGCCGGTCGGTCGAGTTGGCGAGCGAACTTTACAAGGCCGGACTTTCCGATTTTCTCTCGGTGCTCGAAGCGGAGAAGGCGCTCTACAATAGCGAAGATAATTTGGCCCAGAGCGAGGCGGCGGTGAGCATCAACCTTGTGGCTCTCTACAAAGCGTTGGGAGGCGGTTGGTGACACCCGACACGATTGAGACTGTGCCGGCCATAAATTCTTGCTCGAGATGTCGATTTGGGCATCCTCCGTTCGATTAACAGTTGGAGGCGGGCCAACATCTGGTTGATTTTCGGCCGGTGAGGCAAACCTCAGCATCCAGCAATTAGTCATACTCGACCTAGCGCGCGTCAATACGATCGATGCCGGCGGTCTCGGTGCGTTGCTGGAGTTGCGCGAGCAGACTCGATCGAGAGGAATCGACTTCAAACTCAGCAACGTAACAAGACTTGTCAATCGGGTGCTTGAGATCACGCGCTTGAATTCGGTCTTCGAAGTCACGTCGGAGGCCAAGATTTTTTCCACAGCCTCCCTCGAACAGCGTGCGGCAGCAGTGGCTGTTGCCTCCCGCGCATAGCTCTTAAAATTGACGGCGAGCGTGTAAGGACAAGAAACCTCGGCGGACCGATGTCGATCTGGCGAGTTTCATCCGTCGAACGGTTGAGGACGTGACTTTGAGTCGCTAAACGAACGGAGGAGATCGACAAATGAAGTACATGTTGCTGATTTACCACAATGAGCAGCGTTGGAAGGAGATGGGCGAAGCCGAGCGGCAGCAGGTTTATAGCGAATTCCAGAAGTTAAGAGCACAGATCGAGTCCCGCGGGCAACTTCTAGACGGCTCTCAGTTACAACCCACTTCGACGGCCACCAGTATCCGTGTTCGCAACGGCAGGGACCTCGTGACCAGCGGGCCGTTTGCCGAGACGCATGAACAGCTCGGCGGATATTTTTTGATAGACTCGAAGAACCTGGAAGAGGCGATCGCGGTCGCCAAGCAGATCCCTGCGGCGCGACTGGGCACGATCGAAGTTCGAGCATTGGTAGCGAGACCCCCCGAGGCGGCGGTCTAGCCAATCGCAACCATCCTTTCGACGACCCGCGCGGCAACGCGTCAGGCTGAGCGGCAGATACTCTTCGTTCATGGCAGCGTAGTTACTTCGGCCTCTGATTCTTTCTCCCGATTGGGGCTATTCGAGTACGAAGGCATCGGCCAAGAGAGAGCCAACGGACCGGAAATCATTGGTTGTCATCAGCTCCCAAAAGTGTTTGATCAGGTCAATCCCTTTCACACTCAATAGTTATTCCCATCCATGGAGTGATTCGGCGACACAAGAAAGGCCTCACCAGATATGGGGAATTAATCGATTCTTCACGCGCCTTTCGTACTCACGATATCCCTTCAACTCACGTTCCAGCACTCTCTCCTCCTGTACGGCGCGCCAAGCAACCATCGCAGTGAGTAACGCCGCTCCGATGAGGCCGTAGTCGGAACCCAACGATCAGCCGGTCTCGATCATTCTTTCGACGGCGCACGCCGCTCTTGAACGAATTTCTTCAGGAATCTCGATGACGTGTTGGTTTTTCTCAAGGGAGGCGAGCGTATCTTCAAGTGTGATCTGATTCATATGCGGGCATCGGATGCTGCACAGCCGAAGCATCTCTTTTTCCGGATTCGCAGCGGCGATATTGTCGCCCATCGCGCACTCCGTCAGCAGGAGGTAGCGTGGCGCTTTGGTTCGCTCGACGTACCGGATCATAGCGTTCGTACTGCCTGAGTAATCCGAGGCGGCGACCACATCGGGGCTGCATTCGGGGTGCGCGAGAATTACCACGTCAGGAAATTGCTTCCGGATATTGGTAATGTCGTCGAGCGTAAACTTCTCATGCACTTCGCAGCGTCCCGGCCAACCAATCATCTGATAATTCAGTTCCGGGTGAGTGCCATCGCGCGGATCCTTTGTTGGAAAGATGATGTGCCGGCCTGTTTCTCTTGCCACGTTTCTTGCCAAATACTCATCGGGTAGAAAGATCACGGTGTCACAATTCAGCGCCTCCACTATGGCGGCGGCATTGGAAGACGTACAACAAACGTCCGACTCGGCTTTCACATCGGCGTAGGTGTTGACGTATGTGACTACCGGAACGCCGGGAAACTTCTGCCTCAACTCCCGCACATCGGCAGCCGTGATACTGGCAGCCAGCGAACAACCGGCTTCCTTCGATGGGAGCAAGACAGTCCTTGCCGGATTGAGGATCTTCGCGGTCTCTGCCATGAACCGCACGCCGCAAAAGACGATGATGTTCTTGTCCGTCGTTGCGGCGCGGCGGGCCAGGTCGAGCGAGTCGCCGACATAATCCGGTACGGTATGAAACAGCGCCGGCTCCATGTAATTGTGGCCTAGAATCACAGCGTTCTTTTTCCCTTTGAGCCGATTGATCTCGGCGGCAAGCTCCGCCTTGTACTTCAACTCGAAATCCGGCACGACACCGCCGAGGATCTCTTGCAACCTAGGGTAAAGCTGATCGGCCGAAGTAAGGTTCCCCAATACTGGAATCATTGCGTACCTCTGCTTGCTACGTCCTGTATTTCTACTATGTGAGCCAATTCAAGCTGACATCGAAGGCCTTGGCAGAGTGAGTGAGCGCGCCAATGGAAATAAAATCAACGCCTGTTTCGGCGATGGCGCGTACATTGTCGAGGCTCACGTTACCTGATGCCTCCATCGCTGCGCGGCCGGCGCAGAGAGTAACCGCTCGACGCAGTTCGTCAATCGACATATTGTCGAGCAGAATTCGGCCGACTCCCTGAGCCAGACTCTCCTGCACCTCTTTAATCGTCCGGGCTTCGATTTCGATCTCCAAATTGTGCCCTCCAGCACGCACGAGGCGCACCGCTTCTGTCAATGACCCTGCAGCGTCAATGTGATTATTCTTGATCAACACCAGATCGTACAATCCAAAGCGATGATTGGCGCCGCCTCCGTGCCGAACGGCGAGTTTGTCGATGGCCCGCAGGCCCGGCGCGGTCTTTCGAGTGTCGAGAATTCTCACTCCGGTTCCTGCTACCGCGTTGACGAACTGTCGTGTCAAGGTCGCAATTCCCGACATACGAGCGAGAAAGTTGAGCGCGGTTCGTTCTCCGGTTAGTATGGCCCGCGCCGGACCTTTCAGTTCGAGTAGTGTCTGTCCGCGAGTCGCCTCTTGGCCGTCTGAGAGGACTGGGGTGACGCGTATCTCAGAACTGAGCAATTGGAACACGGCTTCGGCTACCGTTACCCCTGACAATACGCCATCCTGTTTGGCGATAATTCGTGCGGCCCCGCAGGCTTCCGAAGAAACAACGCTATTCGTAGTGACGTCACCCGACCCGATGTCCTCGGATAGCGCTACGCGAATACAGGCGATTATCTCCTCACCGAGCCTCAGGTTCGCGACAGACTCGCTGTTCCCTCGATCCGGTCGGAAGTTTGGGCTCGTGGTAAGCGTCAAAGATTAGGATAGAAATTCGTTCCAATTAAAGCAACTCATCACAGAAGCAGTCGAAGTTGATAATGTCAATCGGCTTTGGGCTTTCTCTTTGCAGACTCGGGACTAAGCTCTCGAACGACCGATCTCAAATCGCGCCTAAGTCTCAACGTCACAATGAACTTGTCCTGACGATCGGACGCACGCTCGAGGACCCCCAATCCCCGCTCTCTCGCCTTTCAGTGTAGCCAGTAACCGCTCAACATCGGCTGGCAATTTGACCCGACATTCAAACGCCGGCCAAAGCTCGACCGGCGGTGACGCCACCAGCGCGTCGTCCAGCCGAACTGTCGCGAGGTCGTCATGCAGATAGGGTCGCCGTCCGCAGTGCAGGGCATCACACGAAACGCGGATGCCTGGTCTGCACTCCTTCCAGGAACAGGTCCGCCCCAAGTAATGGGAGCCCTCGTCTGCCAGGAAGACATCGGCTCCAAGGCCCTGACTCTGGAGCCGACCCTTGAGACGGCGGCCCAGCCTGGCCAACAAGGTGAGATCGCTCTCGCTACTGACGAATACGAGGAGGTCCACATCCTTCGGGCTCGGGCGATCCGTGACGATTGAACCGATAAGCGCGATGCGTCGGGCACAGGGAAGCCGAGCAGCCTCCTGCACGAACTGGAAGGTCGCGGCTAGCAGTCTAGCCCGAACGCTCGGCCCATCATCGTTCATCGAAGCCCAGCACCTCCTCCCGGTGGGTGATCCACGTAACGACCCCGGGATCAGCCGCGAGCCGCGCGAAGATTCCTTTGAGGCTTGGCTTTGCGTCGTGCTCGGCTCGGCGAGTGCGATGTGGTGTTATGTGTCTTGCGTGCGCGCGCTAACCTTCTCGCTGCAATCAATTTTCGAACGGTCGGAACGAGTGCAACCGGCACTTCCATCGTGGTGCTCCGAGACGCTGCTTCGATCTCTGCTGCGGCCTCTTCGTCAGTTTGCGATTCGTAGTGCTCGAGTACTCGGCGAACCCGACTCTCGTTCCATCCCTGAGGATACTTCTGACTATTCATTTCTTCTTCCTTCGCTTACGACGGAGCGCCCGCCTCGCCTTCGGCCCGAGTTCGTAAGCAGTCACAACAAAGACGGAGTCGGGAAGAGGATCGGGAATGTAAATCACCTTTAGATACCGTCCCGCTTCAGTCTGGCCGAGTGCAATCCGAGAATTTTCACTGCCGCCCAAATCCTGCTGCGGTCGCTCCAGGATACCTTCAACTTCCTTTTCCGAAACATCGTGTCTATAGATGTGGGGCAACCCCGTCATAGGGTCGATATAGTAGCGGATTTGCACCCACCCATTTTATACCTGTAGACCAAGCCTGACCCACCTTGGCGTACGCACAATGTGGCGTTTAACGGCCATGTGGTGCGACAAAAGTGTCTCAAGCTCGTTCATGCGAGAAATCAGGGAAGCCCGCCTATTAGTCAGGTTGTTTCCACGTGACACTCCCATGCTGCCTTTTGTCGATTTGAGACACTAGTCTGGGTGGGCTGTCAGATTCTCCACTGGCAGTAAGCGCAACCTGTTTCCTGGACTTCTTCGCTATACTATATCGCTTCGGTATAAAATCCCATTGTTCTCCTCTTAGCACGATTCAAACAGACTGCGGACGCCTTTCCCACCCTGCCTAGAGGGTGGATTTGGATCATCGTCGTCTTCCCATCCTTTCTCAATGGCGGTCTGGTGTCTTGTTGGAGCCAGGAGTATTTTGAAATAGAGTTGAGCAGTGAGACGTGGTCCTTGGCGCGAGAGCCTATGAGTACTCCGGAATCTCAACTCGAAGCAGCCCACAAGACACGAAAGATGGCTGACGACGTGTCCACGGACGTCAGCCATCAGACGCGGACGCAATCACTGTTGCTGGCGCAGAGGCGAACCCTGGAGATGATCGCGGATGGTGCGAGTCTCGCAGAGATCCTGGAGGATTTATGTCGGACCATTGACTCGCAGAATCCTGAGATCATCTCGACAGTTCTTCTAATGGACCCGGACGGCAAACGGCTCTGGCCTGCGGCTGGGCCACGCGTCCCCGCTTCTTGGACCAGGGCCATTACGCCCTTGACCATTGGCCCACGCATGGGCTCGTGTGGCACCGCGGCATTCTTGAAGCAGCCAGTGATCATTTCGGACATCGCTAACGATCCGTTGTTCGATGTGGAGAACTATCGAGGTCTCGCTTTGAGCAATGGACTGCGCGCTTCGTGGTCTCAGCCGCTCCTTTCGAAGAGCCAGGAAGTGCTGGGCACATTCGCGATGTACTACAACCAACCGCGCAGCCCCATCCGCAGCGATCTTGAGCTGATCGACGGCGCGGCGCAAATTGCTCGTATAGCGATTGAGCTGAAGCAAGCTGAAGACAAACTGCGTCGCGATGAGCGAGAACTCCGGCAGATCGTGGATGCGATACCGCAAACCATTGTGGTGCTTGGACCGGATGGAACTGCTCTATACGCGAATCAGGAGATGCTCGGTTACACCGGCCTTACCATGGAAGATGTGATGGCCGCAAACTTTCGTGAACGGGTCTTCCATCCGGAGGATGTGGACAGGCTTCGCGACCAACGCGAGAAGGCGCTATTGCGTGGCGAGCCATTTGAAAACGAACAAAGAGCGCGAAGTAAGGAGGGAAAGTATCGCTGGTTTCTCATCCGCTATAAGCCGCTGCATGATGACCAGGGACAGCTCATTCGCTGGTATGCCACCGGAACCGATATTGACGACCGTAAGCAGATGGAAGAGCGTACGCGGAACGAGAATCTTGCCTTACGCGAGGAGATAGACCGCTCGTCGATGTTCGAGGAAATCGTCGGGTCTTCGGAAGCACTCCGGCGTGTCCTGGCGCAAGTAGAGAAAGTGGCCCAAGTGGATTCCACCGTTCTGATCCAGGGAGAAACCGGAACAGGGAAGGAATTGATAGCTCGGGCGATTCATAAGAAGTCGAGTCGTTCAGGACGAGCCTTTATCCGTGTGAACTGCGCGGCGATCCCTCCCTCCCTCATCGCCTCTGAGCTGTTCGGGCACGAGAAGGGCGCCTTCACCGGAGCGTTACAACGGCGCCTGGGACGATTCGAGTCGGCCAACGGAGGAACGATCTTCCTGGACGAGATCGGCGAGGTCCCAGCCGAGACTCAGATCGCGCTGCTGCGGGTACTCCAAGAGCGCGAATTTGAACGCATCGGGAGCAGCCAGCCGATCTCGGTGGACGTCAGGGTGGTGGCAGCCACAAACAGCGATCTGAAGGCCGCCGTTGCCGCGCATAAGTTCCGCCCCGATCTTTTCTATCGGTTAAACGTCTTCCCAGTTCAGGTGCCCTCGCTGCGCGAGCGAGTGGACGATATTCCTTTGCTAGTCGAGTACTTGATCGACCGCTATGCCAAGAAAACCGGAAAGAAGATCAGGAATATAAAGAAGAGGACGATGGAACTGTTTCAGGCCTACAGTTGGCCCGGAAATATTCGGGAGCTGCAGAACGTAATTGAGCGGGCCGTGATCCTGTGCGATGGCGAAACATTCTCAGTCGACGAGACATGGTTAAAGCGAGAGTCGAATCAACCGGTTGGGTCCGGCGCTCCTATTCCGGGTACGTTTGCCGAGAGCCAAAAAGAGCTCGCCAAGCGCGAAAAAGAAATGATCGAAGCCGCGTTGGCGGCGTGCCAGGGTCGAATCTCGGGCCCGTCGGGCGCGGCTGCCAGACTGGGAATTCCACGGCAGACGCTCGATTCAAGGATCAGAACCTTGCAAATCAACAAACATCGGTTCAAAACAACCTAGGCTCACCGACACGCCAAGCAGAGGGCACCGGTCACTTCTCCAGTGCCGATTGCTCGTTGCTCCAAATTCAGACTCCTTAATAATCCCGCGAGAGCCCAATGAGGTTGGAGCGGAATCGACTCCAAGCCTCGCCTCGCGCTGCCAATATTTGGGAAATTTCCGAAGAATTAGCAGCCCTCTCCAAGAGCAAGTATCGCTTGCAGAGTGGATTATGAACGGTCCGTTCATTGCATCCAGTCGAGCGGCGCGAGCCTGATAGAGCAAGCGGGATGACTTTAAAGATCGAGAGGGACTCCGACGTGGATCGCACCACGGTCCGACTCATTGGTCGGATTCAAGCGGATCATCTCGACGAGTTAAGAGCACAAATGGCCGGCGATGGCCCACGGATTGTTTTGGACCTGGAAGAAGTGACGCTAGTGGACCTGCAAGTTGTCCGCTTCCTGGGCACGTGTGAGAAGGAAGGAGCTGAACTCCTCCATTGCCGACCCTATATTCGGGAGTGGATCTCGCGGGAACAGCGGGGAGACCAGCCATGAAGCCAATCCAGATCGAGCCGTTCGGCAATCCTGCCGAGGTCGTCTGAAATTGCCTAGACCAACAGGAGCGACACCAAATGGCAAAGATGAAAGTGGTGCAAGTGCCGAAACCAGGGGCAGACTTCGAACTCGTGGAGCGTGAAATCCCGCAGCCTGGAGCGGGACATGTGAGGATTCGCGTTCAAGCGTGTGGGATCTGCCACAGCGATGTAGTCACGAAAGATGGCCTGCTTCCCGGGATCTCGTATCCGCGTGTTCCCGGACACGAGGTAGTTGGTGTGATCGACGAGATCGGAGCCGGTGTGAAGGACTGGAAAAAAGGCGAGCGGGTCGGCGTCGGCTGGCATGGCGGCCAAGACGGCACTTGCCTGGCCTGCAGAAGGGGTGATTTCATCAACTGCGCGAACGCGAAGGTTTGCGGAGTTAGCTACGACGGGGGCTATCAGGAATTCATGGTCGCCCCGGTCGAGGCATTGGCCCACATCCCCGAATCGCTTGACGCCGCCGAGGCCGGGCCACTGATGTGCGCCGGAATCACCACCTTCAATGCTCTCCGTCATACCGGCGCGCTGCCAAGCGACCTTGTCGCCGTGCAGGGGATCGGCGGGCTCGGCCACTTAGGAATTCAGTTTGCAAACAAGTTCGGTTATCGAGTCGCGGCGATAGGCCGCGGTCCGGATAATGCCGCGCTCGCGAAAAAACTAGGCGCTCATCTTTACATTGACAGCGCCGCCACGGATGCCGCGGCCGAGTTGCAGAAGCTTGGCGGTGCGGCTGTCATTCTTGCTACTGCGCCCAGCGGGAAATCGATGTCGTCACTGGTCGGCGGCCTGGGGGCAAACGGCACATTCCTGATTGTGGGAGCGCCTCTTGACCCTCTCGAAGTGCCTCCATTGCAGTTGATTTTCGGCCGGAAGCGAATCCAGGGCTGGTCGGCTGGAATCCCAACTGACTCCGAAGACACCTTGCGCTTCGCGGAAATGACCGGCGTGCGCCCAATGATCGAAAAGTACCCGGTCGCGAAAGCCGCCGAAGGCTACGCTCGCATGATGAGCGGGAAAGCAAGATTCCGTGTCGTCCTGACCATGTGAGGTCCCGTGGCGATTGTTGAGACCTCGCTCGAACAATTCGGCCACTGAACTCCTTAGGCGAATTGGAGGAACAGGCTGAGCCAGACGATCGGCAAGAACAATTTTTGTCATCTGACAGGAGAAGAACATGAGCAATTCATATACGAAGAGCAAGGTTGTCATCACGGCCGCCGCCGCAATCCTGTGCGGCGTGGTACTCCTTCTTCCCGCGGGTCGTGGAAATGCCACGAATCGTACCGTCGGTAAGGATCTCCAGATCGACGCCAAGTCGTTTCGGTGCATTACGAAGATGACCCGAGTGCGTCAGTTCTACGTGGACAACCTACTCGGCCATCTCGACGCAACGCTGGCCGCCGCCAATTCGACGAAGGGCGCCGTGTATCCTCCGGGATCCGTCATCCAACTGGTTCCGGGCGAGGCCATGGTCAAGCGGGAGAAGGGCTTCAACAAGACGACAAAGGACTGGGAGTTCTTCGAGCTCGACGTGTCGAAAGACGGAACACAAATCCGAAAGCGAGGATTCGCCGAGGTCGTCAATCGATTCGGCGGGAACTGCTTTGAATGCCACGTTGCTGCTCGTCCCGAATGGGATCTCGTGTGCGAATCGGATCACGGTTGCGTACCAATCCCGATAACGCGCCCCATGATTGGGGCGCTGCAACGAACAGATCCGCGTTGCGATAATCCGCCACTCAGCCCGGAGGATGCCGAGGCCCTCAAACAACTCAACCAGCTGCTGAAGCCAGCGAGGTGAGGAACAGAGGAGAAGCGCATGGGTAAGCTAGCGGGCAAGAATATCCTTATCACCGGCGGCAACAGCGGGATCGGGCTGGCCGCAGCGCAGGAATTCGACAGAGAGGGCGCGCGCGTCGCCATCTGCGGCTTGAATGAGGGGTCGCTGCAGGCGGCTAAGGAGATGCTTGGAGCCGGAAGTCTCGCCGTACGCGCGGACGTCAGCAATCTCACCGACCTCGACACGATGTTCGCCACGATCAAGCGGGAGTTCGGGCACCTGGACGGCGTCTTCGCCAATGCAGGTTACAGCGAGTTCCTGTTGTTCGAAGATGTAACAGAGCAAAGCTTCGATAAGGTGATAGCCGTCAATTTCAAAGGGGCTTACTTCACGATCCAAAAAGCCTTGCCGCTACTCAGGCAAGGCTCGTCTGTAATCATCAATGCGTCCGTTGGCGCGCGCAAGGGGTGGCCGACAACCTCGACCGTCTCGACCTGCAAGGCTGCGGTCGTCCATCTCGCTCGAATCCTCAGCGCCGAACTCGTGGACCGTGGGATTCGCGTGAATACCCTAAGCCCAGGCCCGACGGACACGGCGATGTTCGGTCGCTTTCCAGGCGAAGAGCAGGGCAAGGCGGTTAAGGACATCCTCCGCACCAACAATCCAAGCAAGCGGATGGCCGATCCGTTGGAAATCGCGAAGCTGGCAGTGTACCTCGCGTCGGACGATTCTGCATACGTCGTCGGGGCAGACTTCCTGATCGACGGCGGGGTCACGGCCATTTCGGCCGTGGGCGCCTGAGCCTCGTTGCAGAGAGTCGAGGCCGCGCCGGGTGGTCAGCCGTAGCTCGGACGGTGCAGCGTTCTCGGGCCAGACGGACGTACAGTTGAGAGAGATCATGGCTCAGAAGAAATTCCTAGTGACGGGTGCGACCGGCGACACGGGCGGTTAAACGGTCGAGCAGTTGCTGGAGCGAGGACATGCGGTGCGGGCGCTGGCCCATCGCGAAGATGACCGCTCGAAACGGCTGGAAAAGATGGGCGCAGAAGTGGTTATCGGGGATTCTCCGAAGTTCAACGAGGTGCGCGCGGCGATGCGATGTACACAACCATGAGCAGCACACGGAAGACAGCCATCGTGACCGGAGCGTCGCAGGGAATCGGCGCGGGAATCGTGAGAGGGTTTGTCGAACGGGGTTTCAACGTCGTTGCCAATTCCCGGAAGGTGACCCAATCCACCGAGGTCGCGGCTTCCGATCACGTCGCGCTGGTGGACGGCCACATCGGCGAGCCGTCAACTGCCGCCAAGATCGTTGAGACGGCGCTGTCTCGGTTCAAGTCGATCGACGTGCTGGTCAATAACGCCGGCATCTTCTTCACCAAGCCGTTCACAGATTACACAGCCGAGGACTTCAAGTCGCTGTTTTCGACGAACGTCGAGGGGTTTCTGTACATCACCCAACTCACCATCAAGCAAATGTTGGCACAGAAAACGGGCGGGAGCATCGTCACGATCACGGCGGCCCTTGCGCGCAACCCGATCCGGGGCATCACGGCGGCGGTGCCGATGATCACCAAAGGCGGTCTTGAAACAATCACCCAGCATCTTGCGCTGGAGTACGCGAAAGACGGCATCCGCTTGAACGCCGTCGCGCCCGGCACCGTCTACACGCCGCTTCACCGAGCGACTCCGAAGGACGTGATGGAGAGCCAGTCACCGATGGGTCTGCCTTCGACGGTGAAGGACATCACGGACGCGGTCATGTACCTGACCGACGCCGCGACGGTCACTGGTGACATCCTATACGTCGATGGCGGCGCTCATTTCGGCCGCTGGTAATTGAAAGGAGCTTTCGTCATGACCACAAACGCAACGACCGCAGAGGACCGTCTCACCGAGCTCGGCGAACGATACAGCTGGATCGATCGAGCTCTGCCCGCCGAAGAGCTTGACGATTTCGTGAGATTTCTCGCTCACCGGATCGCCAGCTTTCCAGCCGCCGCGCGTGCGTTGATCAAAGAACGGGTCAATGCGATCGCGCTCGCGCCTGCCGATGAGTTCCGTCGCGATTCCGATCTGTTCGGTGAGGCCGCGCACAACACTGAGACGCAAAGCAGGATTCAGGCTGCGATGAAGCGCGGCTTCCAGACCCGACAAGCGGAAATGGACTTTGGCCGGAGGCTGGGCGACTTGTCCGACCGCTGACGCGCGCAAAAGCTGCGAAACCATCAGAGAACACGATTAGATGAAAGGAGACGCATGTCCACGATCCATTTCAAACAAACGACTACCTCGACACCCGAGCAGTTCATCGCGGGGCTAACCGACTTCGGGCCTGGCCGCTCGAAGCTCTTTGGCAACAGCGCCGACCAGTACCTCAAGGTGCATGACCGGGGCCAATCGCAGGCCGACGTCACCGAAGGCTCGGGCGGCATCTGGGAACGTCTCCACTACGACTGGTCCGATCCCAACCGCGTCGTCCTTACGACAACCGACTCCAACCTGTGGGGAGGCGCGTCGGGCCACACCTACATCTTCACGCGTCAGCCCGACGGCACGACTGACATTGACCTGGTCGTCGTACGCGACGGCAAGAACCTCAAGGGAAGGTTGCTCGGCTTCGTGGTCGGGACCATCGGCCGGCGCGTTTTGGAAAGGGCGTTTGAAAACTCGATCAAGGCCATCGAAGCCCGGAACGCCGCGGCGAGAGAGACAGACGCATCATGAACCGGACGGGCAGGAGGTCTGCTGCCGAGGACGTCAAGGATTTTACTGAGAAGTTCGAACGGCATTCAAATCTTCGCGTAGGGCGACGGAGCGCACCGAACGAATAGGAGAAATAGAATGTCAAGAATAATCGAAGGCAAGGACCGAGAAGACGCAATGGTTTTCGAAACGCTCAAGGTTCGCAGGGCAGGCCCAGTTCTGTTCGTGGAGATCTCAGCGCCGCCAATGAATCTTCTAGGTCCCGAACTGGTTCGCGATCTCGTTTCCCTTGTTCAGCAAGCCGAGGCCGATCCTAGCGTCCGCGTGATCGTATTCAAAAGCGCCGATCCTGACTATTTCATTTCTCACGTTGACGTCACCAGCATCAAAGAGAACCGAGCGGCAGCGGCAAAACTCACAGGCGACGGGTCGATCGCCATCATGCTTCACTATCTGAGCGCTAGCCGTCTCATAACCATCGCACAGATTGAAGGGCGCGTACGTGGTGTCGGCAGCGAGTTCGTATTGGCATGTGACATGCGGTTTGCCGCCCGTGAGTCAGCCATCTTCGCTCAGTTCGAACCGGCGTTCGGAGTGATTCCCGGCGCGGGCGGCGCACAACATCTCGCGCGCCTCATGGGACGCGCGCGAGCGCTCGAAGTGATGTTGAGCGCAGAAGATTACGACGCAGATCTCGCTGAACGGTATGGCTGGATCAATCGAGCCTTGCCTGCTAGCGAGCTCGGCGAATTCGTGAGATCACTTGCTCTTCGCATTGCCAAGTTTCCGGCTGCTGGCCAAATCGTGGTCAAGGAGCGAGTCAATGCGATCGGTCTCCCGTCGGCCGAGGACATTCGTCGTGATTCCGATCTCTTCCTTGAGGGAGTGCGCCGCCCTGAGTTCCAGGACAGGATGCAGGCCGCGATGAAAAGCGGCTTCCAGACGAGAGATGCCGAGATGAAGCTCGCTCAGCTGGTGGGCGACCTGGAAGGAAAAACGCAGGTCTAAGCTCGAATGGAAGCTGCTGACCAAGAAAGGCGGGAGCTCTACCTCGCAAGGTATTCCGCCCGGCAAGGAGGAGCTCCTTTGGGTAACCGGTACAGTCACTCTCATAGGAGAAATCACGATGCATCCTTTACGCAAACTACGGGAATCTGGTAACGCCACACCCGCCCAGGTGAGCGCGCTGCTTGCCGAAAACATCGTATTCAACAGCCCGCTCCTAGTACGGCCGATCGAGGGGCGTGAAGTCATCGCGGCGATTTTCGCTCAGTCGAGCTCTACGCGTGGTTCCGGTACCTATACGGCCGAGTTTAAGCTCGATGAGCGCACCACCTTCTTGCGCTGGGAGGGGACCATGGAGGGCCACAAGATCGAGAGCTTGGAGGTCATCGTGGACAACGAGCAGGGGCTGATCGTGGAGCGCACTATTGCCCTTCGGCCGTATCCGGCGGTGAAACTGTTCCGCGACGCCATGTATGCATCGCTCAAGAATAAGCTGCCGCCCGATGTTTGGGACTACCCAACACCGTAGTGTGACCACGACCGGGCGTTTCAGATCGTTTCCTAACCACCGGTCAGCCGCAAGGTCGGCCTGTAGGAAGCACTAGCGGGGGGCAAACTTGACACAATGCTCGATCTCAGACCCCACAACAACCTTTCTTTTGCATTACGTAAAGGTAGGAGGAAAAGAAGATGGCAACTCCCATTCTAGTCACCGGTGCGGCGGGCCGTGTCGGCGCGGTAGGGCGCACGGTTACCGAACTGCTATTGAAACAAGGCAAAGCGGTGCGTGCGATGGTTCGCACTGAAGACGAACGCGCGCAGGCGTTGCGCGACATGGGCGCGGAGGTCGTGGTCGGCGATCTGCTCGATCTGGATTCGATGCATAGGGTGATTGCCGGTTGCGACACAATGTACTTCGGGTTGTCGGTCTCGGATACTTATCTGGAGGCGACGGTAAATGTCGCCGCGGTGGCGAAGCATCACGGCGTGAAGGCGTTCATCAATATGTCGCAGATGACGCTCTCCCAAATGAGCATTACCGAAACCACCGCGAGCCCGCAGCACAAGCTACAGTGGCTCTCCGAGCAGGCGCTGAACTGGTCCGGTCTGCCGGTCGTGCACGTGCGACCGACAGTGTTTCTTGAAGGCTTTTTCCTGACTCTCACTCCTGATTCGGTCAGGCAATCAAATCAGATCAGATTACCGTTCGGCGAGGGCAAGACTTCGCCGATCGCAGCGGCAGACGTTGCACGTGTGGTTGTCACGCTGCTCGAGAACCCGCAACCGCACATTGGCAAGATCTATCACCTGACCGGTCCGCAGTCCGAGAACATGTATTTCTATGCACA
>JACXTT010006435.1_pt1 | contig 16731 bp, 10 predicted proteins | sample 9270951 | NCBI WGS metagenome assembly JACXTT01 (sample SAMN15532306, study PRJNA645909) | rock metagenome | isolation source: weathered quartz diorite | place: Puerto Rico | collected 2017-06-21 | reverse complement strand
AGCGAGCTCGGCCCGCTGCTGCCGGCGCGCTGCGCGGTGGTGGCGACGGCCGCACCCCGGCTGCTCGGCACGGCGCTGGAGTCGGGGTGGACGCTCGACTGCGGCGGACAGAGTCTCGTCGGAACGCGCATCGGCGCGAGCGACATCGCCTCGAGCCGGGCCGACGTGCTCCTGCGCGTCGTCCTCGCCGACGGCCGCCAGTTCCAGACCGTCCTCACGCCCGAAGCGCCCGACTTCGAAGTCCCCGAGCGACAGGGCCGGATCGACGTCGTCCGCGCCTACGCCTCGCTCGGTGTGTCGCACATCCTCACCGGGTGGGACCACCTCCTCTTCGTCCTCGGCCTCGTGCTGCTGGTCCGCGGCGGGAGACGCCTCGTCAAGACGGTCACCGCGTTCACCCTCGGCCACAGCGTCACGCTCTCGCTGGCCGTGCTCGGCTTCGTCCGCGTCCCGCAGGCTCTCGCCGAGGCGGCGATCGCGTTCAGCATCTTCGTTCTCGCCTGCGAGCTCGCGCGCGGGACGGAGCGGCCGCCGACGCTGCTCGGCCGCACGCCCTGGGCGATGGCGGCCTGCTTCGGCCTGCTGCACGGCCTCGGCTTCGCCGGTGCGCTCGCCGCCGCCGGGCTCCCGGTGGGTGAGATCCCGCTCGCGCTCGCGAGCTTCAACGTGGGGATCGAGATCGGCCAGCTCGCCTTCGTGCTCGCGGTCACGGCCGTGCGCGCCGTGCTCGTCCGGGTCCCGTGGCGGTGGCCCCGGCCGGCGCTCCTCGCTCCCGCCTACGTGATCGGATCGCTCGCCGCGTTCTGGCTGTTCGACCGCAGCGCGCCTCTTCTCCAGGCGCTCGTGCGGTGGAACGGCTCGTGAAGTCCGAGGGGACCGCGCTCGTCACGGATAGTGGATCGGGGGGAGCGCTTCGAACGTCGTGATGGGCACGTAGCGCTCGGTGCCGCTCACGTACACGTCGAGCACCGCCGTCGCCTTCACGGGCGGCCAGGGTTTCACCGGCGGGCCTGTCGTACCCGTCTCGCGATCGGGACGGAGCTCGGCCGCCGTGATCTCGTCGATGGTGATCCGATACTCGGTCGAATTCCCACTCGTTCGATACGAGACGCCGGCCGGTGAGCGAGGGTCGGACTCGCCGTCCGAGAGCGCCAGGTAGGTGCTCCCCGTCCACAGTCCCGCGATCCGCACCGCGGTCGGTGGGTAAGCGCTCACGAGCGTGATGCCGTACTTCGTCCCCGCCCGACCGGGAACGCCCCCCGACCACGTCTGACGCGTTGCGCGAGCCACCTGGAGGTCTCGAGCGTCCGACCGCGCGCAGGAAGCGGTGCAGCCGACGATCAGCGAGACCAGCACGGCCCGCCGCACCCTGGCCCGAGGGTCCCGGGTGCTGAAGTTTATCCTTGACGTCACGATCGTCCCGCTCGTATGTGACGGTCTCGGGCAGAGGGGGGTTCCCAGGTCGGGAAATCCGGTTCCGACACGAGGTTCGGGCACTCGGGGGCGGTCGCGAAGGACGTCACGTCCAGGTCGCCCCCGAGGAGGAGCTGCCTATGGCTGGGCATGAATCCGGGATCGTTCGGCGTGGGCGCCGGCCCCGCCGAGTAGCACTGGCGGTCGGCCTCGGACTGGTCATCTCGGCGACGGCGTCTCGCGGACAGTCGCAGTGGACCGCGGTGGGCCCCGAGGTGATCCGCAACGGACAGGTCGAGGGCCAGCCCGCGGAGCCGACCAACCCGGTCGAGGGTGGCGTCAAGATCGTCGCGCCGGTTCCCGGGCAGGCCGACCAGGTGATCCTGGGCACGACCAACGGCGGGATCTGGCGGACGACCAACTTCTCCAACGCCTCGCCGGCATGGTCGTCCGTCACGTCGAACGCCACCTTCCCGGCGGCGGGCACGGTCACGCCGCTGTCGATCGCCGCGATCTCGTTCACCCGGAACGACGCCGCCCGGGCGTACGCCGGCCTCGGACTCGTCAGCAGCTTCGGGCACTGGGGCACGGCGGTCGGGGGCCCGCCCGGCTTCGGGGGCACGACCTCGCCGATCGCGCTCCTGCGCTCGACCAACGCGGGCGCCTCCTGGTCGCCGGTCGTCTTCACGGCCGGCAATGGTCTCGCGGGCGTCAACATCTCGGGGCTGCAATCGCGCGGCAGCAACGTGGTGATCGTCATCGGCCGTCAGGACAGCCTCTACACGGGCACGAACCTGAGCATGCAGCGTGGCCTGTGGCGTTCCGGCGACGCGAACAACCCGACCGCCACCTTCACCAACCTCGCCACCGGCACCGGGAACCCCGCGGGCCTGCCGGTGGGTGACTACACCGACCTCGTGAATGGCCCCGGCAACATGAGCCTCATGTACACCGCGGTGGTGAACACGCCCACCGCTGCCGACGCCGGCGTCTACCGCAGCACCGACGCCGGACAGACGTGGACGCCCGTCCTCACCGGGAACACGGCGCCGGCGCTGCCGGCCAGCACGGTCAACATCAAGCTCGCCGGCCGCGACGGTCTGGGCGACCCCGCGACGGTCTACGCCGCCGTCCTCACGGGCATGCCGATGAACGGCTTCAATCAGGCCGCGGTCTCCCAGGTCGTCCGGTTCGCCGACGGCGGGTTCGGGGCCCCGACGGTCAACGTGATGACGTCGCCAAGCGACGCCGACGGCGGGGTCAACCCCGGTAACCAGGGCATCCTGCACGTCTCGATCTCGGGCGACCCGAGCGATGCAAACGTCGTCTACGTCGCCGGCGACCGTCAGCCCGGGCCGATGATGGACATGACGGGCTTCAACGGCGCCAACAGCAACGCCGCCGGCGCCATGGACTACAGCGGCCGGCTCTTCCGCGGGACCTTCACGCCCGGGCCGAACACGACCGTCTGGACGAGCATCACCAACAACAACACGGACACCGGCAATCCGCAGTTCAGCCAGCCCGGCAGCTCGCCGCACGCCGACTCGCGATCGATGACGTTCCTCTCCGGCAATCTGCTCGAGAGCGACGACGGCGGCATCTACGGGCGCAGCCTCCCGACGAACGACATCGGCGCGTGGACGGCCCGGATCGGCACCGGGCTCCAGGTGACGGAGGTCTACGGCGTCGCCTACGACCGCATCGGCAAGATCGTCATGGGCAGCGCCCAGGACACCGGAACGTTCCAGCAGCACGCGACCGGCAGCAAGACGTACGATCAGGTCCCCGCGGCCGCCGCCAGCCAGACCCCCGCGGGGTTCCTCTCGGGCGACGGCGGATCGGTCGCGGTCGACAACCTCTCCCGCAAGGCGCAGAACCGGTCCGTCCGCTACGGCAGCTACCCCGGCCTGTCCGGCCTCCAGAGCGCCATCTACGACGTGAACAACAACCCCGTCGGCGCACCCACGGCGCTCAACCTGACGGAGCTGAACGGCGCCAACAACCCGATCGGCAACCTCGCCGGCTGCGAGCTCTACGCCCGGACTCCGGCGCCCTTTGCGGTGAACGCCGTCGATGCCGCCGGGCTCCGCATGGTCACCGGCACCGGCGGACCGCGGGTGCCACCGCCGATGGGCTGCCCCGCCGTGCCCGCCAACGGTGGCGCCGTGTGGGAGTCCACCGACGGCGGCAACAACTTCAAGCAGGTCGGCGCCCTGGCCGCCGGCGAGGGGGTGACCACCATCGTCGCCGGCGGGCGCCAGGGCGGAGCCGACAGGATCAACGTGCTCTTCGCCGGCACCACCGCCGCGCGCGTCTACCGCCGCGACGCCGGAGGCGTCTTCGCCGCGCTCACGGGCTACGCGGGCAACACGCCCTGGGACCTGGCCACCGACGCCGAGGACTGGTCGCATCTCTTCGTGGTCGACGTGGTCGGCAAGCGGGTCTGGCGATCGCTCAATGCCGACGCGCCCAATGCCGGGAACGTGGCCTTCGCGAACATCACCGGCAACCTGTTGGTAGTTGCCGGCGCCGGTTTCATTCCCATGACCGTCGAGGTCATCGAGGACCGCGTGGCGGTGGGCGGCCTCGGCGGCGTCTACGCGGCCGACGCCAGCGCCGCCAACCCGGTCTGGTCGCTCCTCAGCACCGGCCTGCCCAACGCGATCGTCATGGACATGACCTCCGACCCGGACTCGGCCACGCTGTTCGCCGGGACGCTCGGCCGGGGCATCTGGTCGACCGCGCTCCTCCGCCACTTCAAGTGCTACCGGGTGAAGGCGGCCAGCAAGTTCGTGCCCCTGCTCAACCGTCCGGTCGAGGATCAGTTCCGCCTCTCGAACGTGAACGTGAAGAAGGAGCGGACCCTCTGCCTGCCGGCGAACAAGCGGAACGAGGACCCGAACGCACCGAACGACGCTCACCGGCTCGAAGGATTCCAGCTCGTGCCGCTGGCGGGCAGCCCGAAGTTCGTCAAGCAGACGAACCTCATGGTCGTGAACCAGTTCGGGACGCTCTTCGTGGATGCGATCAAGCCCGACCGCCTGCTCGTCCCGGCCGGCACGAGCCTGCTCGTCAACCCCGCGCCGCTGCCGCCGCCGCCGAACCCCGACCCCTTCCAGTGCTACCGGATCAAGGTCACGAAGGGGACGCCGAAGTTCGCGCCCGTTCTCGGCGTGGCGGTCGAGGACCAGCTCGGGACGATGACCGTGAACGTGAAGAAACCCATCCGGCTCTGCAACCCCGTGAACGAGAACGGCGGGGACCCGACGGCGCCGACTCACCCGCAGCACCTCCTATGCTACCAGGTCACGGCCGTGGCGGGGTCGCCGAAGTTCGCGAGCCTCGGCACCTTCGCCAACAGCGAGTTCGGCCCCCAGACGCTCACGGTGATCAAGCCGGAAGAGCTCTGCGTGCCGTCCTCGAAGACCGTGGTGACGACGACCACGACCACCACCACCACGATCACGAGCACGACCTCCAGTACGACGACGACCACGATGTCGACGACGAGCTCGACGACGACCACGGTCGTCACGACGTCGACCACGACCTCCTCGTTCGCGACCTCGACGACCAGCAGCTCCGTCACGACGTCGTCGTTCGCGACCTCGACGACCAGCAGCTCGACCACGACGTCGTCGTTAGGGACGGCGACGACCAGCAGCTCCGTCACGACGTCGTCGTTCGTGACCTCGACGACCAGCAACTCGACCACGACGTCGTCGTTAGGGACGGCGACGACCAGCTCCGTCACGACGTCGTCGGTCGCGACGTCGACGACGAGCAACTCCACCACGACGTCGTCGGAGAGCAGCTCGAGTAGCTCGAGCGCAACGAGCTCGACGTCACCGACCTCGACCACGGCGACGAGCACGTCGAGCACGACGTCGACGACGTGATGCCCGACGCCGTTCGGGGGGTCAGCGCGTCAGGATCGTGCGTGCACCCTTGGCGAATTCTTCGGCGCTCTCGCCCTCACTCTCCTCGGTGAGGTTCGGAATCTCGAACGGCACCTTGACGCCACGCTGGCACGCGGGACGCGCGGCCATCGCGTCCATCCAGCGTCGCAGGTGAGCGAGCCCCTCGATGGCGACGCCCGACCACTTGTACGTCCGCACCCACGACCAGTTGGCGATGTCCGCGATCGAGTAGTCGTCGGCGAGCCACTCGCTCTCGCCGAGACGCGTGTCGAGCACCTCGAACAGGCGGCGGCACTCGTTCTGATAGCGGTCGATTGCCGGCTGGATCTTCTCTGGAAAGTAGCGGTAGAAGACGTTCGCCTGCCCCATCATCGGGCCGATGCCGCCCATCTGAAACATGAGCCACTGGATCACGCGCGAGCGGCCGCGGCGGTCGGCCGGCAGCAGCCGGCCGGCCTTCTCGGCGAGGTAGATCAGGATGGCGCCGGATTCGAAGACGGCGAAGTCGTCGTCGCGATCGACGATCGTCGGGATGCGGCCGTTGGGGTTCAGCTTCACGTACTCGGGCTGCTTCTGGTCGCCCGCGAGGATGTTGACGATGTGGACCTCGTAGGGGAGTGCGAGCTCCTCGAGACAGATCGAGGCCTTCCATCCGTTCGGTGTCGGGGCGGTGTAGAGATCGATCATCGGCGTCCTCATATCAGACCCTGCCGCGCAGCTGCCATGTCACGGAGAAGCGCTCTTTTTCGCATGACAGCGCATCCCGCGTTGTGCGAGAATCGCCGAAACTTTCAGGGATGGAGGGCCCGACGATGCGGGCGATCACGTGCGCATTCGTCCTCGTACTCGGGGCGCCCGTGCTTCCGGCCGCGCATGCCGCGTGCAACCTCATCCCGGTCGCGCCGCAGCAGTTCCCGTTCCTGTCGACACTCGGGGCGGTCTTTACGCCGTTCGCGAGTGCAGGTCAGGACCTGGGCGTCGGGCGCCCGGAGCCCGTCTTCTCCCGCGACCCGGCCCGCAACCAGATCACGCTCCGCTTCCATCCACCGCAAGGGCCGGAGACCGTCCTCGCCGACGTCCCCGCGCTCGCTCCTGCCGCGGGCATGGCCTGCACCCCGGACGACTGCTCGGGCGATCGCTGCTTCTGCGTGCGCTTCACCTTTCCCGATACCGTCGGCCAGGGGCCCGGCGGCCACCCCCTCGCCGGCCCGGTCGCCATCGAGGTCCGGACCGACCACGGGCTGACGGCGTCGATCGACACGCTGTTCGATGCCGTCTCGCCGCTCCCGAGCGCGGACTTCCCGAGCTTCCTCGCGCTGCCCCCCGCCAATCGGTTCGACCTGCTCGCGAACGGAGGGACACTCCTCGCTGCCGCCGAGGTGAATGGCGACCTCTTCATCCCGTTCAACTTCACCTTTCTGCCCGGGCTGAGCCTCACCCATTTTCTGGAGGCGCAGGTGCCGGGGCTCGCGATCGCGGGGCCGATCCAGCTCGACTCCTTCACCAACGACGGCCGCCTGCTCCCGCCCTTGCTGCAGCAGATCGCGGGCACCGACGACATCCTCGGCAGCGTCGACGCGCCCTCGTCCGTCCTCCGCGTGAAGGCGGGCGCCGCCGGCCCGGCTCCCGAGGCCGGAAACGGCCTCGTGGTGATCCCGGGCGTGACGGGATTCACCGACGAGCACAAGCGTGCGAACCCGTTCGTCTTCGAAGGGCCGTTCCTGATGACCGGCCACCGCTTCGTGGTCTACGAGAACCGGGAGTGCGAGGACCAAGGAGCCGAGTCGCCCGTCGATTGCGTCGACCTGAACGGCGATGGGGACGTCCGGGACCACTTCCTCATGGCCCTTGACATCAGGCTGCCGCACGCCGAGCCAATCGTCATCGACGAGATCGACACGGCCGATCTGCCGGGCTTCGACGCGCGAGCAAAGTGTGCTTCTGTCGTCTCCGCGTATGTATTCCAGGCCTCCGACCAGCTCGTGGCGTTCCGGATCCCGGAGGTCTTCGTCGACGAGACGTGCCAGATCGAGTGCGACGTCCAGTCGTGCCCGACCACGGTCCTGCGCTCCGGTGCCTTCGACCTCACGCGCGAAACCCGGCTTGCCGCGGCCGACGGTAGCCCCCACCTGGAACTGGCGGACAACCTGCTTGCTTTCCCCGTGCCGGACCCGGTGAACGGGGGCGATGTGCTGTATCTCTACGATGCGGCGCGTCCCGATCCGGGTCCGGTCCCCGTCCACGATGGCACTCACTCAAGATTCTTCGTCAGCCGCTCGACGGCGAATCTCACGGCCGCCGCCCAAGAATCGAGTATCCCGGTCGACTTTGCGGTCAAAGCCGGCCGGGTCGCGTTCCTCGATCCCGAGGCCGTGCAACATGAGGATCTGACCGGTGACGGTGACGAGGACGATCTCGCGCTACTGGTGGTCGACGGCGCAACGGGGACGGTGACCAACCCGCACCAGCCAGCGTCGGGGAACGTGCTCACCCTCAGCTCCCGCTGGCTCGCGTTCAACACCTTCGACTCCGCGTTCGGGTCGTTCCCCGTTGGCCTGCTCGACCTGACGAACCCCGGGCAGCTGCCGCGCCTCCTCTGCGACCTCCACCTCCCTCAGACCGGTGCGCTTCCCGCACCTTCTATCTCCGACAGTCTCGTGCCGTGCGTCCCGATCACGAGCGCGGCCGGGCTTGCGACGCTCCGTGTGTTTCTCCCCGACACTCCGGGGGGTCCGCTTGAGGGGGATCTCGGCCTTGCGGTCTCCCCGCTGGACCCCCGGGTCTCGGGCGACGTGCTCGCGGTCGCCGTGGGGGAGTTCGCCCAGGGCACGGACCTCGACGGCGACGGGCAGATCGGGGGCTGCGTGCCGTTCGGCGACTGCTTCGTGCTCCATGTGTTCAACGGCCTCACCCGGTCGCTGATCAACTTTGGACAAGACGTAGCCGAGCCCGAGACATTGCAGTTCATCGACGCCGGTCTGAGCTTCCTTTCGCCGACCATCGTGCGGACGATCTTCCCCGACCTCGACCGCGACGGCAGCTTCGAGGCGTTCTTCCGCGATCCCCTGACGGGACGGCCGCGGCTCGCCGACAACTGCCCCCGCGTCGCGAATCCGGGCCAGGAGAACGTCGACGGCGATGGGTTCGGAGACGCCTGCGACCCCCTGTTCCCCGGCATCGGCGCGCAACCGTCCGAGACCTGCCTCGCCGAGTTCAGCGTCAGCGGCCTCGGGCCGCTCATCGTCAACACCGGCCCCGGCGACAGGCAGGTGATCGTCGAGTCACCCGCGTTCACCCGAAACAAGGCGACGGCCGGCCTCAAGGAGTGCCACGACGGCGATCTCTGCGACCTCGATGGTGTCGCCGGCCAGTGCACGTTCGGCGTGAACCTCTGCCCGCTGGTGGCCGACGCGCGCTTCCCCGGGTGTGCGGCCGACCGCCCCCCGCTCGTGAGCATGCGGGTGGCCGTACGGAGCGTCGCGCTGGCGGCGCCGACGCTCGATCTCGCCGACACGGGGGCCCTCGTGGATGCGCTCGGCCGGCTGCCCGGCGCGACGCCCTCCGGGCCGGGTGTGCGCTTCACCCCGCCCCTCGCCCCGGGCCCGGCCGACGCGCCTCTCAGCTCCGTGTGCACCCAGCGGGTCGACCTCGTGGTGCCGGTCGGGTCAGAGCTCGCCGGGCGCCGCGTGAAGCTCGTCAGCACCCCGGCGGCGGGGTCCCGACGTCATTCGCCACGGCCCGAACGCAGCAGGCTCATGCTCCGCTGCCTGCCCTGACGTCGACGGCGCTGGCGGTCGCGCGCCCACCCGGTAGAGCGCGAGCGGCAGGCCGCGAAGGAATCGCGACGACACGAACCAGCTGATGGCCTCGTGGGCGGGGACCGTGGCGACGATGTCGACCTCGAGCCCCGGCCGGAGCGCGTCCACCGTGGCGAAAGCGTCGGCCGGAAGGAGCAGATGGGGCGTCATCCCTGCGCGGAGGAGAAGCCCGAGGGCGTCCGCGAGCGGGAGATGCCAGCGCTCCAGGTCGGTCAGGTACAGCGCGTGTGCGGCGCCGCTGTACCACTCGATGTTCTCCGCCGGGCGGCCGATGTCCTCGGTGGTGAGCAGGACGGCGCCGGCCCCGAGCACGCGGGAGACCGTTGCACGGGCGTGCAGCATCTCGGGACGCTGGAAGGGCGCGCGCTCGGGAAGCTCCGAGGTGGCCCGCCCGACGGCGACCGCGGTGAGGACGAGCGCGATGAGCGGAGCGAGGCGCGCGGAGACCCCGGCGCTGGGCGACAGCGCCGCGGCCAGAGCGCCGGCCGCGACGAGCACGGGAACGATGGTGTTCGCCGCGAGCGATGGATCACGCAGCGCGGCGCTCGGCGGCATCGCCGCTAGAAGGAAGAGGACGGCGGCGGACATGGCCGCGATCCGGGCGGCCGCGCCCATCCCGCGCTCCGAGAGACGCCGGAGGAGCGCGAGCGTTCCGAACGCCCCCTCGACGACGAGGAGCGGGAGCAGCAGAAGAAGCCCGGACAGGTAGCGCGGATCGGGCTTCAGCCAACAGCCGAAGAAGACGAGCGCGAGGGCGCTGTACGGCGCCGCCACAAGGAAGACCACCCGGCGCCTGGCGAGCGCGATCAGGGCTCCCCACGCGCCGATGCCAAGCAGACCGTCGCCGTAGGCGCCCCGCAGGAAGCCGAGGTACGCGGGCAAGGTCCGCGGGAGGTTGGCGAGACGGAGGCCTCCTCCCTCGACCGCCTCGCCCGTGCCGCCGTGCCAGGTGGGGCCGCCCGGTCCGGCACGAACACCCGCACCGTCCGCGCCCGGTGACTTGGCGGCGGCCGCGAACAGGCTCTCGGCCTCCATCCCCTGCGTGACATGCAGGGGATTCCCGGTGGCGACCCAGTCGTACGCGAGGAGCGGCGAGACGCCGAGGACGAGACCGAAAACGAGGACGGCAGCGCGCGCGCGTGCGCCGTCGTCCGACCGGAGACGCGTGGTGGCGAGCAGCAGCGCGGGCACCAGATACAACGCGGCGTCCGGCCGGATCGAGACCGCGAAGCCGAGTGCGAGCCCCGCGGCTGCCGCTCTGCGCCCGCCGAGCGGCCGGCGGTCCGGGGAAACGAGGAGGCAGAGTGCCGTGAGCGCCGCGAGGTGCGTCGGTAGGTCGCGGACGACGGTGAGCGCCCAGTGGTCGAGGTAGTTCGGGGGGAGCACCGCGAGCGCGACCGCAGCGAGCGCCTGCCATTCGCTCGCGAAGATCTTCCGCGCCATCGCGCGGAGGACGGCGAGCAGGGCGACGAGGACGACGACGTTGAGGTAGTGCGCCCCGTCCTCGCCGAACACGGTCATCCAGCCGGCGAGCAGCAGCGGAAATCCCGGCGCGTAGCGCGAGTATACCCTGCCGTGATCGAGGACCCAGGTCTGGAAGAGGACGTCCGTCCGCACCGGGAGCCGCGAGGCGAGGGCCTCGAGCGGCGGGCAGCGGTGAAGGACGCGGCCATGCGCCAGGTCGTGCGCGAAGGAGAGGTACCCGTACTGATCGACGGCGAGGTACCAGGTCGTCTTTCGCACCGACCACACCGCGACGGCGACGAGGAGGAGCGCCGTCGCCGACCTCGAGAGCGCGCGGCTCTCCCCGTCGCGACCGGTCATCGCGAGCCGCGCGCCGCCGTCTCGCCCGGGAGCCCGACGAGCACGAAGACGAGCCCGCCGCACAGGCTGGTGAGGATGCCGACCGCGAACCAGAGCAGGCTCAGGGCGGTTGCCTGCTCGGCCGCGACGTGCGCGAGCGCCATCACGTAGACGTATGCCGCCTCCCGCATCCCGAAGCCGGCGATGCTGACGGGCAGCGAACCGGCAACCACGACCACGGCGTGGTAGAACGCGACGAAGCCGAGGCCGGTCCCGATCCCGACCGCGTCCGCCAGCAGTTTCTGCGACACGATCTGGAGCGCGACCACCGCGAGCGACGCGAGCGCCGCGCCGCCGAGGACGGCGGGATCGTGGAAGAAGGCGCCGAGGTCGTCGTGCACGAGGCGCCGGACGCGGCTCTCCTCCGGGAGGAGCCCGGCCACGAGCGGCGCGGACATCCAGCCGAGGACGAGCGTGAAGCCCGCGACGGACGCGGTGCGGCTGACGATCGGCGGGAGACCTGGCCGGACGCCGGCGGCAGCGGCGAGTGCGCACGCGAGCGCGAGCGTGACGAACGCCATCAGCCGATCGAAGATGATGCACGAGATGGCGGGCACGCGACCGGGCGGGGTTCCGCCGAGGTAGTACGCCCGCGTGGCGTCCGTGCCGGCGGTCGTCGGAACGGCGAGACCGAAAAAGAGGGCGATCATGTTCACCCGGACCGCCTGCATGAGGGAGAGATGGAAGCCGGCGCCACGCGCGAGGATGGTCCAGCGGCCGGCCGCCACGACCTGCGCCAGCAGGTACACGACGACCGCCCGGGCAAAGAGGACCGAGCTGACGTTTCGCAGCGCTGCGAGCGCGGCCGACAGATCGAGTCGCTCCGCGACGAGCGCGAGCAGCGCGCCGCTCACGGCGATCCGGAGGAGCGTCCTCACTCGCGGAGCCCGACCTTCACGACCTCGAGCACCGACGGCGGCGGCGCGTGCTCGCGCGGCAGGTCACGATTCGGCGGCGCGGACTCCCAGCGCAGGATCCATTGCTCGCGCGACGCCGCGAGCCGTCCGAGGTCGAGGCCGACGAGGTTCACCTGTCAGTCTCGCGGGCGCCCCATCGCGGCGTCCTCGAGAGGCGCGGGGTAGAGCGGGCGGGCGCGCCCGCGCGGCTGCAACGAGCATCCGTCGAGAAACCGGATCCAGCGTCGCGGCGAGTGGTAGCGGTTCACGAACACCTGGGCGAGCGAGCCGTCGGGCCACGGGGTCGGGGCCGAGAAGGCGATCATGTCGACGATCGTGCCGGTCCCGGCCAGCTCCCACCGGTCGTTCCAGTCGGTCGTCCGGTGGACGACCCAGCCGCCGGCCTCCCGCCGCGCCGTGTAGATCTCGGTATGCCCATTCTCGTCGAACTTGCAGTAGGTCACCAGCGTGCGGCCTGCCGCGTCGGTGGACAGCTGCACGCTGTTCATCAGACCGGAACGGACCGGGACCGGATCGACGATCTCGGCGCTGCGCAGGGTCAGCGGCAGGGCCACGACCGTGCCGTCGCTCCGCCGGGCGCCGGAGCCGAGGTCGCTCGCGTACGAGACGTCGTGATTCGTCGAACAGTCGCTCGTGTCGCGCCACACCCACGCGAGCTGGAAGAGCCCCATCGGCGACGGCAGCGGCGCGGCGAGGTACGCGCTGCGCCCGCCCTCCCCGTCGAGGAGCGGAGTCGCGGACACGCGGGTCCACGTCCGCCGTCCCGTGTCGTAGACGTTGACGAGCACGCGTCCCTTGCCCGCACGCCCGTCGCGATACATGAAGAGCAGCGCGCCACCGGGCCCCCGGAGGAACACGGGATAGGTGCCGCTCCTCTCGTTCGCCCCCGTCATCGCGTGGATCGGGGTGAGGTCCGACGCGGCGTCAGGGCGGCTCGTCCGGTAGTAGCGGAGCGGTCCGCTGTGCATGTTCCCCGCGACGTGAAGGTAGCCCTCCGCATCGAATGCCATCGCGATCGTGTCGTGGCTGTCCCAGGCGACGTGCTCGTCCAGCGGAGTGTACGTCCAGTCGGTCGCATCGACGCGCCGGCTCGCCACCACCATCTGCCCGTGCCGATCGTAGTAGGCGACGTACTGGCGCCCGTTTCGCTCGACGAGCGGCAGCGCGATGGGCGCGGCCGACCACGCCTCGCCGACGACGGCACGGTCGAGCGTCCGGAGGAGGCTCTCGGGGTCGGACCGTCCGCACGCGACCAGGACCGATGCCAGCGCCGCGACGGCGCCGCGGACGCGTACGGTCAGCGGATGAGCCCGTCGAGCGGGCTCGAGGCGGTCGCGTAGAGCTTCGCGGGGATGCGGCCCGCGAGGAACGCCTTCCGTCCCGCCTCGACCGCGAGCCGCATCGCCTCGGCCATGAGCATCGCGTCCTTCGCGCCCGCGATCGCGGTGTTCATGAGGACGGCGTCGCAGCCGACCTCGAGCGCCTCGGCGGCGTGCGACGCGGTCCCGACGCCGGCGTCGACGATGACGGGCACGCGCGCCTGCTCGACGATGATCCGCAGGTTGAACGGGTTCCGGATGCCGAGCCCGGAGCCGATCGGCGCGGCGAGCGGCATGACGGCCGCGCAGCCGAGGTCCTCGAGCCGCTTGCAGGCGACCGGATCGTCCGTGACGTAGGGAAGGACCTGGAAGCCCTCCTTCACGAGCACCTTCGCCGCCTCGATCGTCGCGGCGATGTCGGGGAAGAGCGTCTTCTCGTCGCCGATGACCTCGAGCTTGACGAGGGTTCCGACGCCGGCCTCCCGCGCGAGACGGCAGGTGCGGATCGCCTCCTCGGCCGTGTAGCAGCCGGCGGTGTTCGGGAGGATCGTGAACCGGTCCGGCGACAGGTGCTGGAGCAGGTTCTCCTTCCCGGGATCGGTGATGTTCACGCGCCGGACGGCGACGGTCACGATCTCGGCGCCCGACCCCTCGACGGCCTCACGCGTCTCGGCGAACGAGCGGTACTTGCCCGTCCCGACGATCAGCCGCGACCGGTACTCGCGGCCGGCGAGCACGAAGGGATCGTTCATGTCATCCGCCCCCGACGAAATGGATGATCTCGACCGCGTCGCCCTCGTGGAGCGCGGTCGCGCCGTAGTCGGCGCGCGGCACGATGGCGCGGTTCACCTCGACCGCGATCCGTCGCGGCCCGAGTCCGAGCGTCGCCACGAGGTCTGCGACGGTCGTTCCCGCAGAGAGCGTGCGCGGCTCGTCGTTCACGGAGATCTGCACCCGCTCGACAACGATAGCGATGCGACCGACCGCCGACAAGTCGACGGTCCGTCGCGCATTTGGTATGCAGAGCGCTTGTCCGACGTGCCAGGGAGACCGACCGTCGCCGAGGTGAGCCTCTCGGCGCTCCGCCACAACTGCCGCCGCGTCCGGGAGCTGATCGGCCCCGGCGTCGCGGTGCTCGCCGTCGTGAAGGCGGACGCCTACGGGCACGGCGCCGTGCCAGCGGCCCGCGTCTTTCTCGAGGCGGGGGCCTGGGGCCTCGGCGTGTCGAGCGTCGTCGAGGGCGTCGAGCTCCGGCGCGCGGGGGTTGAACCACCCATCGTCGTGCTCGGCGGGGCGTTCGCGGGCGAGGAGGACTCGATCGTCGCGCGTGATCTCGCGGTCGCGGTGTGGGATCCGGTGCGTGCGCGCGCGCTCGACGCGGCGGCGCGCGGGGCAGGGCGGCGCGTCCCGGTCCACGTGAAGATCGACACCGGCATGACCCGTCTCGGCCTCGATCTCGCTGGCGTGCGCGAGTTCGGCGCGCTCGTGCGAGGCCTCGCCGGGCTCGAGGTGGCGGGCGTCTTCTCCCACTTCGCGTCCGCGGACGCCGTCGACACCGCCGAAGCGCGCGCGCAGACGGCGCGCTTCGAGCAGGCGGTGGAAGCGCTTGCCACCGCGGGGATCCGGCCGACCCTCGTCCATCTCGCGAACAGCGCGGCGGTGCTGGTGGCGCCGCCCGCCCATTTCACGATGGTGCGCCCCGGCATCATGCTCTACGGCTATGCGCCGGCGCCCCACCTCGCCCAGCGCGCGGGCGTGGTCCCCGCGATGCGGTTCCAGACCGCGATCGGCCAGGCCCGGCGCGTGCCGGCCGGCACGCCGGTCAGCTACGGCGGCACGTTCGTCACGCGACGTCCGAGCACGATCGCGACGCTGCCCGTCGGCTATGCCGACGGGTATCATCGCCTCGCATCGAACCGCGCCCACGTCGTCGTCCGCGGACGGCGCTCGCCGGTGGTGGGGCGCGTCTGCATGGATCACACCATGATCGACGTGACCGACGTGCCCGAGGCGGGCACCGGCGACCGAGTCGTCCTCTTCGGGGACGGGCTCGGTGCCGACGAGCTCGCCGCCTCGTGCGAGACGATCTCGTACGAGATGCTGACCGCCGTCGGCAGGCGCGTGCCGCGCCGGTACGTGGAGGACTTCACGCGTGAGTGACGTTCGCCGGGCGCTCGTGAGCGTGAGCGACAAGCGCGGCGTCGTCGACTTCGCGCGCGGGCTCGTGGAGCTCGGGTTCGAGATCCTCTCGACCGGCGGCACCGCGAAGCTGCTCGCGGAGGCGGGCGTCCCCGTCCGGCAGGTGAGCGACTACACGGGCTTTCCCGAGATGCTCGACGGGCGCGTGAAGACGCTCCATCCGAGGATCCACGGCGGGCTCCTCGGCCGCCGCGACCAGCCGGCCCACGTCGCCGCGATGCGCGAGCACGGGATCGACCCGATCGAGCTCGTGGTCGTGAACCTCTATCCGTTCCGCGAGACGGTCGCGAAGCCGGGCGTCACGCACGAGGAGGCGATCGAGCAGATCGACATCGGGGGCCCGTCGATGCTGCGCTCGGCGGCGAAGAACCACGACGCCGTGACCGTGATCGTCGACCCGGAGGACTACGGCCCGGTGCTGGCCGAGCTGCGTGCCGGCGGCGTCTCGGCCGAGACGCGGCGCCGGCTCGCGGAGAGGGTGTTCTGCGCGACCGCCTGCTACGACGGCGCGATCGCGGACTGGCTCTCCGGCGGCGGCACGTTTCATTCGGGCGGTCCGAAAGTCCTCGACATGCGCTACGGCGAGAACCCGCACCAGCGGGCCGCGCTCTACGGCGCCGGGTGGCGCCGGATCGTCGAGCCGCTCCACGGGAAGGAGCTCTCCTACAACAACGTGGTCGATCTCGACGCGGCGCTCGCGCTGGCGGAGGACTTCCGGCGCGGGCCCGACGCCGCCGTCGCGATCCTGAAGCACAACACGCCGTGCGGCGTCGGCATCGGCCGGACGCCGCTCGCGGCGTGGGAGCGCGCCTACGCGACCGACCGGGAGTCCCCCTTCGGCGGCATCGTCGTCTGCACCCGCAGCTGGGACGTCGACCTCGCCCGCGCCGTCGACGAGATCTTCACCGAGGTGCTGATCGCGCCCGACTTCACGCCCGACGCGCTCGAGCTGCTCCGCCGGAAGAAGGCGCGCCGGCTCGTGCGCTGGCATCCCGACGCCGCGCCGGCGGACGCGCCCGCGATCCGGGGCGTGGCCGGCGGACTCCTCGTGCAAGGCCAGGACCGCACCGTCGAGGATCCGCGCGAGGGCCGCGTGGTCACGCGCCGGCGGCCGACGGCGGACGAGCTCGCGGCGCTCGCGTTCGCATGGCGGGTCGTGAAGCACGTCAAGTCGAACGCGATCGCGTTCACGACGGCCGACCGGACGCTCGCGCTCGGCGGCGGCCAGACCTCGCGGGTCGAGCCGGTCCGGACCGCCCGGGCGCGCGCCGAGCGGCTC
>JACXTT010006434.1_pt1 | contig 16739 bp, 16 predicted proteins | sample 9270951 | NCBI WGS metagenome assembly JACXTT01 (sample SAMN15532306, study PRJNA645909) | rock metagenome | isolation source: weathered quartz diorite | place: Puerto Rico | collected 2017-06-21 | reverse complement strand
GATCGGCGCTTCCGCTTCGACGCCGTGTATCTGGAAAAGATGCAGAAGATGGTCGGCGCGCTGGCGAATCCCTTTATGGGTCTTGGTGTTATGCCGCATGCCAACGGCGCATATCTGACGAGCCTGGGCACCGATTGGGAGACCTTCTACAACGAGAAGCGCTCCTCGGCGACGCGCCGGCGCGAACGCGCCAAGCGCAAGAGGCTCGGCGAATTCGGCGAGCTCGAGTTCGTGACCGCGGCAGGAGCCGATCTCGTTCCGACGCTTGCCACGCTGATCGACCAGAAATCCAAGGCGTTCGCCGCCATGGGCGTGACCAACATCTTCGCCTTGCCAGGCTATCTCGATTTTTATAGTGCGCTCGTGCAGATGCAGGGCTTCGCCCACGTCAGCCGGCTGGACGTCGGTACACAGACGGCGGCCGCGAATGTCGGCTTGATTTTCGGCGGCTCGTACTACCATCTGCTGGCAAGCTACGACGGCGGAGAGCTATCCAAATACGGGCCTGGTGCCGCGCATTTGCACCATCTGCTGCAATATGCGATCGAGCAGCGCTGCCGGAACTTTGACTTCACGGTCGGTGACGAGCGCTATAAGCAGGAATGGTGCGATGGCCATATCGTGCTCTACGATCACGTCGCGCCGGCGACGTTGCGGGGCTCGATCCTCGCCGCGAATCTCTATGCGGTCGGCCGGATCAAGCATTTTATCAAGCGGAATCCGACGCTGTGGGATAGGGTCTTCAAGCTTCGCTCAGCGCTCGGCACCCTGAAGCGTCGGCCGCGCGGCTAATCAGGCTTTGCCTCCCCAGAAGTACAAATACGGTCCGCCGATTCCAGCCTTTGCCGCGCATCTCCGGCTGGGAGTTCAGCCCGCCACCGCGATCTTGAGCGGGAACTTGTCGACCACCTCGTGGCCCGTGTCGGTGACGATGAAGGTGTGGCCGAGGAAGATGCCGAACATGCCGTCGGCGGTGATCGGGTTCGGCTCCGCCATGATGATCATGCCGGGCTTGAGCATCATGTCAGCGTCGGTGCCGCCGATATGGTCCGAGGTGATGTGCGGATTGTCGGTGACGATGTCGATGCCGTGGCATTGCGTCGGCCGCGACTGCACGCCCTTGTCGCGGAAGAAGCGGCTGGCCTCCTGCATCGCCTTGGCGTTCTTGCCGGGCTTGATCTCGGCGACGATCTTGTTGTAGCCGGGCAGCGTGATCTCATCCCAGAACTTCCGCACCATGTCGGTCGGCGGGCCGAGCGTGATGGGCGAGCCGACCTGGGCGGTGTAGCCGCGATAGCCTGCGGCGATCTCCATATTGATCAGGTCGCCTTTCCTGAGCACGCGGCCGGACGGCCGCGGATTGCCGAAGATCAGCGCCGGGTTGTCCATCGGCGTCGAGCCGATGATGAGGAAGTCGATGTCGCCGCCGCCATCCATGATGGCGGAGGCGGCCGCGGCCTTGATCTCATATTCCTTCACGCCGGGCTTGGCGCGTGCCACCATCGCCTCCATGGCCCGCTCGCAGAGAACGCCGGCCTTGCGCACGCAGTCGAGCTCCTCCTTGGAGTGGACCACCACGAGGTCGTGCAGGAAGTTCTTGGTGAAGACGAGCTCGGCGTCCGGCAGCTCCTTGCGCAGGGTGTTGTACTGGTTGACCGGCAGATAGTCGCCGTGGCGCGGATCGATCTCCATCAGGCCGATGCGGCCTTTTTCGAGCCGCAGCTCGCGCAGCCGCTCCACCATCACCATGGCATACTGGCCGTTGCGGCTGTGGCGCACGTCCTTGACCGCGACCCCGACATGACGGCGCACCGCTTCGGCATGGGTGCCGCCCATCGAATAGATCATGGTCGGCTCGCCATCGAGCGGCACCAGCACGTAGCAGCACAGCGCATGCCACTCCCAGTGTCCGGTCAGCCAGGTCATGCCGGCGCCGAAGCTCCAGTGGCTCGGCCCGCCCGGCACCACCACGGCTTCGAGCTTGTGCTCGCGCATCTTGGCGCGCAGCGACTCGTAGCGGCGCTTGTATTCGCCCGCCGAGAACTGCTCCCACACGCAATCGCGGTAATACGGCGTGTCGCGCATGTTGGCGAACGGCAGCGACTGGTCGAGCTTGTCGCGGACGACGGGCCAGGGCTGGGGCCCGAGCGGGCGGCGCGGTTGTTCGTTCATGGGGTTACCTCCGTACAGTATTGTTATAAGTCGGTAGCGGGATCGATTGGACGGCGTGACGTATGCCTCAGATGCAGAATCAGGAGCTCGCTTTCGGCGATCCGATAGAAAATGACGTAGGGAAATCGGAGGACCGGAATGCGGCGGTGTCCTGCGTCGTCAACGATACAGCCGATTTCCGGAAAAGCCGCCAGCGCGTCGATGCTCGATTTGATCGCGGCAAGCACATGAATAGCGCCGGACGGACTGCGCTCATTTAGATAAGTGGCAAGGCCTTCTAGATCCCGCAGTGCGCGCGGTGCGAAGACGACATTCATAGTCCATGCGAACGCCAGAACGCCTGAATCGCCTCTGGAGCCACACGCTCACCGCGACCGATCTCGGCTTCGGCTTCGGCAATGGCTGCGGCCTCATCCGCGGTTAACGGGTCAGGCCGTCCGCCAGCGAGCGCGAGCATGAAGCGGGCCAGATCGTCTTGGGTTTCGGGCGGCAACTTGCTGATGGCCGCGATGGCCTTTTCGACAAGTCTAGTCATGGCGTCGGGACCTCAATGCAAAGATTGGCATAGAGCTTATCACGAACGCTTCACTCTGTGCAGTTACCAATCGTCACGCGCCCGCCGGCGAGCTCGACCGCTTCCTCGGCAAGCTTCATGTTTGCGACCTGCTCGACGGTCGGCTTCTTGGCGGCCTCGATGTCGCCGTTCTCGACGCTGTTGTCGATCGTCCACTGCGTGCGCTTCTCGGTGAAGCCGGTGTTGACCGACCAGATGCAGTTTTTGGTCTCGACATCGACGGCGAACTCGACTGCCTCCTTGGGCTTCTTGGTCGCCTCGACCATGATCGGCACGACCTTGTCCTTGTCGCGATAGATCGTGCGGTTGGCCTCGATCATCGCGGCGACGGTGTCGCGCAGCAGCGCGCGGTCCTTCGCGATCCAATCGATCGAGGCGCCGTAGGCGTTGAACATGTAGAGCGGCATCAGCTCGACGAGATTGACCAGCGCGTGCAGGCTGTCCTTCTGCTTCTTGGCCAGGAACACGTCCTCGGGATGCAGCGCGACGCCGTCGATCTGGCCGGCGATCAGGCCGGGCAGGCGGCCCGCGGTGGGCGAGGGGATGAATTGCGCATCGCCGATGTCGAGCTTCGCCGACTTCAGCACCTCGCGGCCCATGCGCCAGTTGAAGCCGCCGACGCCGCCTCCGGTTGCCGACAGCCGCTTGCCCTTCAGGTCGGCCGCGGTCTTGACCTCCGCGGGCACCATGTAGGCCTGCGGCATGCGCGGCGCGAGGCCCCAGATCTGCTGCACCTTCAGCCCGCGGCCGATCGACACGTCGCTGACCGACACGATCGCGCTGCCCTGCGCGGCCGCGACCGCCGAGGTCTGCGACTGGCCGCCCTCGAACTGCACGATGTTGGCGTCGATGCAGCGCTTGGCGAAAAAGCCGAGCTCCTTTGCCACATAGGGCGAGGTGTGCACCACGTTCGGCGGCGCGACCGAGACGCCGATGTTGATCTTGCGCATCGCCGGACAGGTCTGAGCGGCGGCGCTGTCGATACCACACGCCGCCGCGAGCACGGCCGCGCTGATGCCGAGCATCGTTGCGGCTCTGAAGACTTTTGCCATTGTCCCATTCCTCCCGAAACCGTCGTTATGGCCGGCGATCAGGCCAAGCGCGGCCTTCGCAGTGTTTTGGTCAGAATAGGAAACCGCCGCCGTCAAGCACAAGGCTTGATGCGGCCGCGGCAAGAGACAAGCTGCGGAAGGCGTCGCGTTCAGAAGCGATAGCGGTTCTGGCCGAATTCGCCACCCCAGGGCCGCTGCCATTCGGCGCGCTCCCTGCGGAACGGCACGCCATAGGCGTAGCCGTTTTCGACCCCGGGAACGTCGTCCCGATACGCGGCGTAGCGGCTGCTTCGTTCGGACCTGCGCGCCTGCTTCCGGGTCTTCGGGGCCGGCGCGGCCTTTGCGGCTTCGGTCCCGCTCTCCTCGAGCTTGGTCGATGCCGTGGTCGCGGGCTCTGTCCTGAAGGATTCGGTTCTGGCCTGCGTCCTGGCTGAAGCCGTTCCGGCCGTTTCAACGGCTGCGACGGGCGGTGCGGCGGCCTGTGTCGCGGCGGGAGAGGGTTCGGCGACGGCGGACTGCGGCGGGGTGTCCGGCACCAAGGCTGGCGCGCGCGGGCGCGGTGCGTCCTGTGACAACTCGGCTTGCTGTTGCTGACGGATCGGCTGCGGGCGCGGCAGCCCCTCGGAGTTGTTGGTGAAAAGCGGCCCGCGCGGCGCAAGCGTTGCGTCGGCCACGAACAGCAGTGCCAGCAGTATGGCACCGGCGATAGCGGCAAAGCGGAAAATCGGCATGTCAGGATCCATTCGTCGAATCACATCCTGTCCGGCTTCGATGGCCGGTTTGTGTCATGCCGGTGTAGCGGACTATGGGACAGTCAGGCTGTGCGCTAGGTCACAGAGCGAGCGGAGGTAAAATCCAGGCTCGTTTGAACCTTCAGTCTTCCTGCCCGACCGCGGTCCAGGGCGCGACCCATGTCTCGGCCAGTCGAAGGAGAGCTGTCAGCGTCACGCCAAGGAGCCCCAGCGTGACGATCGGCACGAACATCCGGTCGACCTGGAACGTCGATGCGGTGCGCACGATCAGGTAGCCGATGCCGGAAATGGCTGTGTAGAGATCGGCCAGCACCATGCCGATCATGCCGCGGCCCACCGCAAGGCGGATGCCGGTGACGATGAAGGGCAGCGCGCCGGGCAGCACGATGTTGACCCAGAGTTGCCGCTCGGAGCAGCGGAACGCGCGGCCGACTTCCAGGAGCTTCGGATCGACCGCCTTCACGCCTTGATAGGTGTTGATCACCATCGGGAAGAAGCCGAACAGGAACAGGATGATCACCTTGGCGGTGGTTTCGTAGCCGGCCCACAGCACGATCAGCGGCACCAGCGCGACCGACGGGATCGAATAGAGGAACGTGATGTAGACGGTGAGGCCCACATCGAGCACGCGGAAGCGCGCGAGCGCGAGGCCGAGCAGCGTGCCGAACGCGATGGCCAACGACAGTCCCATCAGTAACACGAGAAGACTCGGCCACAGCGACGCCCACAGCTCGCCAGTGCGCAGCATGTCGACGGCTGCGACCGCGACCTTCCACGGCGTGGTGAACAGCACCGGATCGACGTTCATCGCCGCGATCTGCCAGAGCGCCAGAAAGATTGCGAGCGAGAGGAGGCGGATACCGAAATTCTGCAATCCCGCGCGGCGGCGTCGTTCGGCGGCGACGCGCTCGGCGCGCTTCTGATCGCCGGCGATATCGGCCTGCAGGTCGGCCGCGCCGGTACGCTCGACGGTGGTCATGCCACCTCCCGCGGGGCGCGGGTCTGCTGTGGCCGTGCCGTATGCAGCTGCTTCCAGATATGCGCGCGCATCTCGCCGAAGCGCGGGTCTGCGCGCAGCACGTTGGTGTCGCGCGGATGGCCGAACGGCACGTCGAGTACTTCCTTGATGCGGCCGGGCCGCGCGCTCATCACGGCAATACGGTCGCCGAGCAAGATCGCCTCGTCGATCGAGTGGGTGATGAACACCATGGTCTTGCGCTCTTCCGGCCGCTCCATGAGCTGCAGCAATTCCTCCTGCAGGATCTCGCGGGTTTGCGCGTCGAGCGCCGCAAACGGCTCGTCCATCAGCAGTACCGATGGGTTCATCGCCAGCGCCCGCACGAGACCGACGCGCTGCTGCATGCCGCCGGACAGCTGATACGGATAGTGCTTCTCGAAGCCGGAGAGTCCGACGAGCTCCAGATAATGTGTGACGTGCTCGCGGATCGTGGCGGCCGGCGCGCCGGCCATCGCGAGGCCAAAGGCCGCGTTATCGAACACCGTCTTCCACGGCAGCAGGCCGAAATGCTGGAACACCATGGCGACGCCGTCGGGCGGGCCCGCGACTGGCTTGCCGTCGACCGTGAGCGTGCCGGTGCTGAGCTCTGTGAGCCCCGCGATGCAGCGCAGGAACGTGGTCTTGCCGCAGCCGCTTGGGCCGACGATGCAGAGGATCTCGTCGCGCTTGATCTCGAGCGAGAGCTGGCGGAATGCTACCACCGCGCCGTCGAGGAACAGCTTGCTCGCGCCGTCAGCGACGATGACCGGACTCGCTGCCACACTCCACTCCCGCTTTGCGCTGCTCTTGGCTGACGGCGAGCAGTCATTGTTTTGGTTGCGCCGGGGCTGATCCTAGCGCCCCGCAGCGTAACCCTGCATGCCGCGCGGATTGGCTGCGGCTTTGCGGCGCACGCCGTCCTTCGAGGCGGCGGTGAGGCGGCCTTCCGACCATTCCGGCTCGACCTCGATGATGTGGCCGCGCCGTGTGAGCTCGTCGCGGGTCTCCTTCGGCACGCGCTTCTCGACCTGCAGCACGCCGGGCCGCGATGTGCGCGGCCAGAACGAGATCGGGAAGTGCTCGGAATGCCAGGCCGGCGCGTCGATCGCCTCCTGGAGGTTCATCTTGGCGTGGACGTGGCGCAGGAAGAACTGCGTGATCCACTGGTCCTGCTGGTCGCCGCCGGGCGAGCCCCAGGCGAGATACGCGTCGCCGTCGCGTAGCGCCATCGTCGGCGACAGCGTGGTGCGCGGCCGCTTGCCGGGCGCGAGCGAGGCCGGATGGCCCTCTTCGAGCCAGAACATCTGGCCGCGGGTGCCGAGACAGAAGCCGAGCTCGGGGATCACCGGCGACGATTGCAGCCAGCCACCCGACGGTGTCGCGGTCACCATGTTGCCGGCCTTGTCGACGATGTCGAAATGCACGGTGTCGCCCACGACCTCGCCCATGCGGCCCACGGTCGGTTCGCCGGCGCCCATGCCGGCGACGAGCTTGGCGCCCGGCTTGAGCTTCACGATGGCGCCGAAGCCCTCGACCGAGCCCGGCCGCAACTCCAGCGAGGCTTTGTCGGTCACGAGCTTCCTCCGCTCGGCGTTGTAGGCATCCGAGAGCAGCGTCGCGAACGGCACCTCGACGAAATTGGGATCGCCGTAGAACTTCTCGCGGTCGGCGTAGGCGAGCTTCGAGCACTCGACGACCAGATGGATGAAGTCGGGCCCGACCACGTCCATGCCGTCGAGGTTGAAGCCCTTGAGCAGCGCGAGCTGCTGCAGCGTCACCGGCCCCTGGCTCCATGACGCCTTGCACACCGTGTAGCGGCCGTAGTCGTAGGTCAGTGGCGCATCAATCGTCGCCTGCCACTTCGCCATGTCCTGGCCGGTCAGCACGCCCTTGTGCGGCTTGCCGCTGGTGTCCATCACGGCCTGCGTCCGGCAGAACTTGTCGATCGCTTCGGCGACAAAGCCCTGCGACCAGACCTTTCTGGCCTTCTCGATCTGCGCGACACGATCACCGCCCGCGCTCTCGGCTTCCTTCAGCACGCGCGTGTAGGTCGCGGCCAGCACCGGGTTGGTGAACAGCTTGCCGGTCTCGGCAGGCTTGCCGTTCGGCAGATAAATCGCCGCCGACGTCGGCCAATGGTCGCGGAACAGCTTCTCGACCGTCTTGATCGTGGCGTTGGCGCGCTCGACCAGCGGATGGCCGTTCTGCGCATAGGAAATCGCGGGCATCAGCACGTCACTGAGCTTCATCGTGCCGTAGTCGCGAAGCAGCATCATCCAGCTGTCGAACATGCCCGGGATGCAGGCCGCGAGCAGGCCGGTGCCCGGCACCATGTCCAGGCCTTCGCTCTTGTAGTGCGCGATGGTCGCGCCGGCCGGTGCCGGACCCTGGCCGCAGATGATCTCCGGCTTGCCCTTCTTCACGTCGAACAGAATGATCGGCACGTCGCCGCCCGGGCCGTTCAGATGCGGCTCAACCACCTGCAGCGCGAAGGCGGTGGCGACCGCGGCATCGAAGGCGTTGCCGCCGCGCTCCAGGATGCCCATGCCGACAGCGGTGGCGATCCAGTGCGTCGAGGCGACGACGCCGAAGGTGCCGTCGATCTCGGGCCGCGTGGTGAACGGGTTGGGATTGATGTTGCCTGCCATGATCTGTCCAGATTGTTCCGATATTTGCGGCACCATAGCACGCGGTTCGGTCCTTGTGTTCCAGGCATCCCGCAGGCTGGCTATAGCCGGATGGCATTGTTTCAGGCCTGGCGGCCGCCGTATCTTGACGCCGCTACACGCCGGAACCGCCATCGCAGCGGTCCCGCCAGGAGGTCGCCATGGATATCGCGTTGTATTACGCCCCGCTCACCTGCGCGCTCGCGCCTTACATCACGCTCACCGAGGCGAATGCCAAATTCGAGGTGCGCCCGCTGAATTTCCGCAAGGACCAGCACCGCACGCCCGACTATCTGAAGATCAATCCCAAGCACAAGGTGCCGGTCCTCATCGTGGACGGTCAGGTGCTCACCGAAAGCGCCGCGATCCAGATGTGGATCGCCCGCAATTTCCCGCAGGCGAAGCTGCTGCCGGCCGATCCCTGGCAGGAGCTGAAGGCGATTTCGATCCTGTCGTGGTGCGCATCGGGCATCCATCCGTTCCTGGCGCGGATCAACGCGCCGCCACGGGTGTGCGACCTGCCGGACGCAGGGCCCAGCGTGCGCCGGCTTGCGTCCGAGATGCTGTTTGAGAATTTCAAGATCGCGGACGGCCTGCTCGCGGGGCGTGAATTCTTCTTTGATCACTTCACGGCCGCCGATGCGCACTTCTTCTGGTGCTTCCGCCGTGCGACGCAGTTCGAGCTCGATCTCAGCAAGTTCGCCAACTGCATGGCGCACTTCCAGCGCATCGGCAGCCGGCCGAGTGCGCAGAAGGTCGTCGCCTACGAAAAATCGGTGCAGGCGGAGTTCGCCAAGGCGGCATAGGCCGCAAGCATCGGCATCGATTGATAAGGCCGCGGTATGGATTGATACGGCTTGCCATGCGTCTGGCTGCGTCTGAGCGATCCCGCCGGGCATAGCTCGGCTATGGATGTGGCGATACCTTCCGGCACAGGTATCACCGCTGCGCCGGGCCAGCATGGACATCAACAACATCAACCACGTCGGCATGGCGGTCCGCGATCTCGCCGAAACCGCGGCGCGCTACGAGGCCATGGGCTTTCAGCTCACGCCCTATTCACCGCATTCCGGCGCCTGGAAGCCCGGTGAGCCGGTGCAGCCGCTCGGCTCCGGCAACCGCTGCGTGATGTTCGAGAACACTTATCTCGAGATCCTGGCGAGCGAGGATCCCAAGAAGCCGGCCGAGCGCATCGTCAATTTCCTCAAGCGCCATCAGGGCGCGCATATCGTCTGCTTCGACTGCGGCGACTGCGATGTCGTCGACAAGCGCGTGCGCGGTAACGGCTTCGAGACCTCAGGCGTCATTCCGCTCCAGCGCGAGATCGACACGCCGGACGGCGTGCGCACCGCCAAGTTCGCGCGCACGCAATTTGCGCCGAAGGATTCGCCGGAGGGCTATATCCAGGCCACCACACATCTGACGCCGCAGTTCATCTATCAGCCGCGCTATATCGGCCACGCCAACGGCTGTTTCCGTCTGGCCGAAGCCATCATGGTGACGCAGGACCTGCCGGCATTCGCCAGGCGCTACGAGGCCTATATCGGCACAGCGCCGTCGCGCGCGGGCGGCGCTGTGAAATTCCGCCTGCCGCTCGGCACCGCGATGACTCTGGTCGACATTCGCGATGCCGCAGCGATGCTGCCCGGCACATTGCTGCCGCCGATTCCCGGCATCGCCGCCGTGGTGTTCAAGACCAGATCGACGGCAGGTCTGAAAGACAAGCTCGCGAGCCGCGGGTTCACTGTCGCTGATGCGCGAGATCGCCTCTTGATTCCGGCCGAACAGGCGAGCGGCGTGGCGGTGCTGTTTGAGGGTTGAGTTCATGAGAGGAACGATGAAGACATTTGGCGCCCTGGCAATTGCGATCCTGACGTTGGTCTCCGGCCACGCCGTCGCCCAGGACTTCCCATCGCGCGCCGTGAAGCTGATCGTGCCGTATCCGCCGGGCGGTGGCGTCGACGGGCTGGCGCGGCCGCTTGCCGACCGCTTGAGCAAGATGTGGGGCCAGCCGGTGGTGGTCGAGAACAAGCCAGGCGCCTCGACCATGCTGGGCGGCGCCGATGTCGCGCGCGCCGCGCCCGACGGCCACACGCTGTTGTTCACCACCGACTCCTCGATCACCAGCAACCCGCATCTGTTCAAGCAGATGACCTACGATCCGGCGAAGGAGCTTGCGCCGATCACGCAGCTCATCGATCTGCATCAGCTCGTGCTGCTGCATCCTTCGGTCCCGGTAAACACGATGAAGGAACTCGTTGCGCTCGCGAAGGAGAAGCCGAACACGTTGAACTACGGTTCCTATGGCATCGGCAGCCAGCCGCATCTGCTGTTCGAGATGCTGCGCAAGGAGGCCGGCGCGCCAATTCAACAGGTGCCGTATCGCGGCATCGCGCCGGCCTTGACCGCGGTGCTCGCCAACGAGGTGCAGATGACGCTCGGCGGCATTTCGGTCGCCGCGGGCCACCTGCAGAACAAGAAAATGAAGCCGCTCGCCATCAGCCGCAGTGCGCGGCTGCCGTCGCACCCCGACGTTCCGACGCTCGCCGAGGCAGGCTTCCCGAATGTCGACCCGCGCTCCTGGTACGGCATGTTTGCGACCGCAGGCACCCCGGCTGCCGTGATCGACAAGATTCAGAAGGATGTCGCCTCGATCTTTGCCGATGCCGAGTTCAAGGCGCGCTTCATCGACGGGCTTGGCTACACCGGCGCCGCCAGCACGCCCGCGGCCTTTGCCTGGTTCATCGCCGAGGACATGGAATACAAGCGCCATCTGATCGCGGTCACTGGCATCACCGCCGAATAGCGCCGTCCGTCCGCGCCAGTGGGCAAGCCGGTGGGACGGCGGTCTCCGAATGAGTCTTGCCGCGCCGCGCGGCGGCTCTGATAATCCCTGAAAAATCGTCAGGGAGGATTTGAGCGATGGCAGGCTCGGTGCCCGCACCTCGGCGCTTCGTGTCGGCGGCAGCCGGCGCATTGGCAAGCTGGCTGATGCTTGCGGCAGCAGCCGCAGCGCAGACGTTTCCGTCCGGTCCCGTGAAGGTGATCGTGCCGTTCGGTGCAGGCGGCGCGACCGACATCCTGGCGCGGGTGTTCTCCGACCGCTTGCAGCAGAATCTCGGCCAGCCGTTCACGGTCGAGAACCGCGGCGGCGCGGCGGGACAGATCGCCGCCGCCGCGGTGGCGCGCTCGCCGGCCGACGGCTCGACCTTGATGTTCACGACCGCTGCGCCGATCACCATCGCGCCGCTGATGAACGACAAGGTGCAGTACGACCCGCGCAAGGACATCGTGCCGATCGCAGTCGTGGCCGTGATGCCGGTGTGGCTTGTGGTCAACGCCGGCTCGCCGTTGAAATCCGCGGACGACATCTTCGCCAAGGCCAAGGCCGATCCCGGCAAGCTGAATTACGGCACCTCCGGTGTCGGCACCGAGCTCCATCTCGCCGCCGAAGCAGTATCGCGCTCGGCCTCGGTGCAGATGGTTCATGTGCCGTTCCGTGGCGGCGGCGAGGTGATTGCGGCGCTGCTCGGTCATCAGCTTGATTTCGCAGCGCTCAGCACCGCGTCGATCGCAGGGCCCTTGAAGCAGGGCACCTTGCGGGCGCTGGCGGTGTCCTCGCCGCAACGAATGCCAGATTTCCCTGACGTGCCGACCTTCGCCGAGATCGGGCATGCCTCCGCCACCATGATGCCGTGGTGGGGCCTGATGGCGCCGGCAGGCTTGCCGCAGCCGGCCATCGCGCGGCTGACGGCGGAGCTGCAGTCGATCAGCAAGGACGACGCCGTGCGCGAACGGCTCAAGGCCACCTTCGTGCAGATCGACTTCGCTGGTCCGGACGAGTTCGCCAAACGCATCGAGGCGGAGACCGCGCTCTATGGCGGGATCATCCGGTCAGCCAATATCAAGATGAGTCCGTGACATGAAACGCAGCGATGACCGGATCCGCACCACCCATGCCGGGCGCCTGCCCGTGCCGCCCGGCTGCGAGGGCCTGCCGATGCGGCTGTTCCGCGGCGAGAAGATCGAGCCCGCCGTGATCAATGCCGGCATCGATCATGTCGTCGGCAAGCAGCTCGAGCTCGGTATCGATTGCATCGGCGATGGCGAGTTCTGGAAGGTGCGGAGCTTCGCTTATCTCAGCCGCTATTTCACCGGCATCGAGACCAGGCCGCTCCGGCCGGACGAGCCCGCCTCGACGCGGGTGTTCACCCGCGAGCGCGACGAGTTCGTGCAGTTCTATAGGGATCTCGACGCCACCGGCACGATCTTCCACGTGCCTGGCGAGAAGCCGATGCCGGTCGAGCGCGAGCGCGCGATCGTCACTGGTCCGATCAAGTTCAAGGGCGGCGCGGCGCTGGCGCAGGAGATCGACACCTTCAAAGCTGCCATCGCGCGGGCAGGGCGCACGGTGGACGAGTCGTTCTACTGCGTGATTGCGCCCGGCTGGCTCGATCACTTCATCTTCAACGAGCACTACAAGACCGACGAGGATTATGTCTTTGCACTGGCCGAAGCGTTGCGCGAGGAATATCTCGCGGTGGTGAATGCGGGCTTCGTGCTGCAGATCGACGATCCCGGACTGCCGGACTGGTGGGACATGATCAAGCCGGCGATGAGTGTGACCGACTACGTGAACAAGTTCGCCAAGCTGCGGATCGATGCTCTCAACCACGCCTTGAAGGGAATCCCGCAGGACCGCGTCCGCTATCACCTGTGCTGGGGCAGCTGGCACGGGCCGCACACCCACGATCTGCCGTTCGAGCACATCATCGGCCTGATGCTTGCGGTGAACGCGCAGTGCTATTCGTTCGAGGCCGCGAACGTGCGGCACGAGCACGAATGGAGGCTGTGGGAGCGCACCAAGTTGCCGGAAGGTAAGATCATCCTGCCCGGCGTGGTCAGCCACTCCACCAATCTCGTGGAGCATCCGGAGCTGGTCGCGGACCGCATCCAGCGCTTCGCCCGCTGCGTCGGCCGCGAGAACGTGCTCGCCGGCACCGACTGCGGCCTCGGTGGGCGCGTGCATGCGGAGCTTGCCTGGGCCAAGCTCGGCGCGCTGGCCGAGGGCGCAAGGCTGGCGTCGAAGCAGCTGTGGGCTTGATGTCCGTGGCGCAAGACGTTGATTAAGCTGCGGTTTTCCGTGCGCCGCCCTGGCACAGGGTCGATAGGAGCTGTTGCGTCTTGGCCACACGGTCGCGAATCCGCTAGCGAAACGCTGTGAATTGCCACGCGAACCCGCGTAAAAGCTTGCCGCAATTCGCCACCACCGATTATTTTCGGCAGGGGATAGTGTGGCTTCTGAATTCCGGGGCGGGGTAGGTGCGTCCGAACAACCTTCTGACTTCGACGGCTTTGACAACCTCCGCCGTGCTCGCTTCAAGCGCGGCGCTGGCGCAGCCTGCCACCTACAACTGGACCGGCTGGTACATCGGCGTAAACGGCGGCTATGCGTCGACCCAGTCCAAGCATGACGTTAGTGTGCCGCCCAGCGCTGACGGCGACCCATCGCATTTCATTGCGGCCAGCGGGCGGTCGACGACGTTCGCCGGGGGCGGTCAGATCGGATACAATTGGCTGTTCGTGCCGAACTGGCTTGTCGGCATCGAAGCCGACATCGATTACCTGGCCGCCTCCCTCAACAGCAATGTCAACTTCCGCCAGAGCAGCGAGGACGTCGTCGGCATACAGAAGACAAGATTGCGCTGGCTTGGCACCGTGCGAGGGCGGCTGGGTTATACCTGGGCCAACACTTTGATCTATGCGACCGGTGGCCTGGCCTATGGCGACGTAAAGTCCACCGTTGATGCGACCCGAACCGACCTCTTTAATTTGCACGCCGAAGCAAAATTCGCCGGCTCCTATTCGGCGATCCGCACCGGCTGGGTGGCTGGCGCGGGTCTCGAGCAGGCGTTGACCAACTTGGTCTCGCTCAGGATCGAGTACCTGCACTTCGATCTCGGCAGCTTCTCGTACAATGTCAATCTGGCCTCGGGAACGGCAACAACCGACGTGCCTTCGACCTGGCTGGCCCATGGCTCGGTCTCAGGCGACATCGTGCGGGCTGGCGTAAACGTCAAGTTCGGCCCGCCGTGAGCGTTTCGCCGAAGACGCTTCGCTGAATACCAATAGCGCAATAGCGCGCCCCGGGCGCGCTATTGCGCTTCTGCGCGCGTGCGTTCGACCAGCACCTTGGCGGCGGTCGTGAATGCATCGAACGGATCGCTGAGCCGCTTGACCTTGAGTGCTTTCTTGAGCCGGTCCGACATGTCGCCCTTGGAAAAGATCCAGGTGTTGCCGCCGGGATTGGCCTCGAGCACGAACAGCCGCCCGGTCGAAGCTTCGCGGACGATGTCGACGCCTTGAAGCGGGGCTTCGGGGATCGCCGCGTAGGTCCGCCGCGCCAGCTCCAGAATATCCGGGTCGCGCGTCAGGTCCCGCTGGATGGGGGCGTCGCGTCGCCTGGCCTTCACCATCACCGCCGCCAGCACGTCGTCCGGCGCATTGAGCGGAGCGTGTGCGACCGTGGCGCTGGTCTTGAAGGCCAGCAAAGGCGTGCCGAACAGCGTCAGCACCCGGTGGTGATTGACGTATTCGCCGGTGTCGATGAAGCGCTGCACGAACATCGATCCGTATCGGCCGGGATGATGCTCGGGATAAGACTCCCGCGGCCGGAAGCGGACGGCCTCGCGCCGCATCAGCGTCATGTGATGGCCCTGCGACGCCGTCGAATAGCCGGGCTTGACGACAACATGCGAGCCGAACTCGGCGTCGGCCAGCTTGACGTCCGGCGTGATCTCGGTCGACGGCGGCACTGGAAGCCCTGCCGCTTTGAAGCGCGCCAGCTGCTCGAGCTTTGGAATTGCGCTCCCGGCGTAGACCTTGCCGCGCATCGGATGAAAATCGATCAGCGTGCCTGGCGACACGACCAGCGCCGGCAATCGGGCGGCGCGCCTGCGCGTCACCGACGAAGGGATTTCGTTGAAGGCGATAAACACTTCGATGTCGGGCGCCAGCTCGCGCACTTTTTGCGCGATCTCCTCGAAATCCCGGACGTCCTGGAAGCCGGGCGTGTGCACCAGCACAAGATGGCGTTCGACCGTCATGGGCCGGGCTCGGCAATGAGCGTGAAGCGCCGCTTCGAGAACTGGGCCAGCAGGGCGTCCGCAGGCTGAGCCAGCGCCGTGCCGGTCGCGCCGCAACTCAGCACGTTGAAGCCCGCAGCCTTCACCTGCGATGCGACCTCGTCGGGATTGGAAAACTGCGCATCGCGGCCTTCGCGCTGCTGCGCCCGCGCGACCAGCCGTTCGCGCATTGCGGGTTCGCGATCCGGCAGCGGAATGCCGAGACGTTTCAGCTCGCCCAGAATGAAGTCCGCATATTCGGCACGCGTTTCCAGCGCTCGGCCGGCGGCCGGCTGCCGGCTGGTGTTGAAGAGGAGCAGAAACCGTCCCCCGGGGCGCACGGCGCGCCGGATGCGGCGGAGCACCTGCGCGTGCCGGTCTGCTGCGATGAAATTCAACGTGCCGTGCATCAGCACCACGTCAAACCGGTGCGTGACATCGAGCTCGAACAGATCCTGCTTCACGGTCTCGATTGGCAATGCCCACTGCTTCGCAAATCGGCGGGACAACTCCAGCGGGGTTTCGCAGATATCAAGCACGGTGATCCTGATCCTGTGCAGCGCGCCGGCGCGGGCCACGTGGGCCAGCAGCGCCGAGTCCGCCGCGCCCGCGATCAGGACATCCCGCAGTCCGAGGTCGAAGCAAGCACGGAGCTGCGCCTCCAGCTCCGATTGCTGCTGCTCCACGCCTGTGGATGCCCTGGTCAGGCGCGCATAAGGCCACAGCGCATGAAGATCGCGGCAATCGCCGCACAAGCGATCGGCCAGCTCATAGGCATCGGCCGCGACCCGCGGCAGGTCTTCGATGTAACGCGGACTCTCTTTCATGCGTGGCTGTTATGCCACGAATGGCGGTGTCAGCGTCCAGTCCTGGCGAGCGAAGTCACCCAGCCGACCATGCGCGCCTTGGCATTATCGATGTCCTTCTTGGAGAAGAAGTCCTCAGGTCTAACCTTCTCGATCGGATAGACCGGCCGCAGGAAGTCCTCCTCGTAGCCGAACGGCACCGTGGCATCGATGCCGAGGCCCCCCTCGAAGCGGGTGTTCGACGCGGTCCATTGCTGGCCACCCGCGGTCATGCGCTCGGCCGGCATGAAGGTCTGGCCGCGGCCGCCGGGGATCGGGTTGAGCAGGTCGGTCTGCGGATTGACCCGCGTGGTCAGACACCACATCACGTCGTCCATCGAATAGGGATCGACGTCCTCCGACACCGCGATGGCGAGCCGCATGCCCTGCGAGCACGACAGCACCGCGCCGAGGAAGTTGCGCTGCCAGCCTTCGTCGATCGGGTTGCGCTTCTTCACCTGCAGGATGCAGCCGCCCCAGTCGGTCATCGAGTAGGGGATCACCACGTCCTGGATGATGCCGGGCTGCAGGCGGTTGCACAGCTCGAAGATCGTGGC
>JACXTT010006433.1_pt1 | contig 16739 bp, 14 predicted proteins | sample 9270951 | NCBI WGS metagenome assembly JACXTT01 (sample SAMN15532306, study PRJNA645909) | rock metagenome | isolation source: weathered quartz diorite | place: Puerto Rico | collected 2017-06-21 | reverse complement strand
AAGTCACCGGCACGCTGCGGACCTTCGTCGCTGAACGTCCCGGACCCGCCGGCCCGGAAGAAGTCACGGTCGACGGCGCCGCCTGGGCCACGCTCGGCCTGACCGGGAACATCAGTGCCTCCGTCGAGGCATCCCGGGTAGCCACCGGCCAGAAGAACAGCCTGCGGATCGAGATCTACGGCTCCCAAGGCTCCCTGACTTTCGATCTGGAGAACCTGAACGAACTCGGCTTCCTTGACGCCACGCTTCCGGTCCGCGAGCAGGGATTCCGACGGATCCTGGTCAATGAACCCGAACACCCCTACATCGGCGCGTGGTGGCCTCAGGGCCACGTGATCGGCTGGGAACACACCTTCACGCACCAGATCCGCGACTTCCTCGTCACGATCGCGGATGGTGAGGCTCCGTCGCCCTCGTTCGAGGACGGGCTACAGATCCAGCGTGTGCTGGCGGCGATCGAAGAATCTGCGAACAACAAGAGCACGATACAACCCGTTAACTAGCCGCCCGGCGATGTTTGACGAACAGTTTGACCTATGTAAGGAGCCTTGCATGCCTCGCCCGTATACCTTGTTCACCGGCCAGTGGGCCGACCTGCCCTTCGAGGAAGTCGCCAGGCTCGCTTCCGGGTGGGGTTACGACGGCCTGGAAATCGCCGTGTCCGGGGACCACCTGGACGCCTGGCGCTGGGACGAACCCGGCTACGTCGAATCCAAGCTCGCCATCCTGGAAAAATACAACCTCAAGGTCTGGGCCATCTCCAACCATCTCAAAGGCCAGGCCGTCTGCGATGACCCGATCGACTTCCGCCACGAAGCGATCGTCGGATCCAAGGTCTGGGGCGACGGGGACCCCGAAGGCGTCCGCCAACGCGCCGCCGAGGAAATGAAACACACCGCCCGCCTCGCCCGCGCCCTGGGTGTGGATACCGTCGTCGGGTTCACCGGCTCCTCCATCTGGCAGTACGTCGCCATGTTCCCGCCCGTCCCCGAAAAAGTCATCGACGCCGGCTACCAGGACTTCGCCGACCGCTGGAACCCCATCCTGGACGTCTTCGACGAATGCGGTGTCCGCTTCGCCCACGAAGTCCACCCGTCCGAGATCGCCTACGACTACTGGACCACCGTCCGGACCCTCGAAGCCATCGGGCACCGCGAAGCGTTCGGCCTGAACTGGGACCCCTCCCACTTCATGTGGCAAGGCATCGACCCCGTGTCCTTCATCTGGGACTTCAAAGACCGGATCTACCACGTGGACTGCAAAGACACGAAGCTGCGCTTCACGGGCCGGAACACCGTCATGGGCTCCCACCTGGCCTGGGGCGACCCGCGCCGCGGCTGGGACTTCGTCTCCGCCGGGCGTGGCGACGTGCCTTGGGAATCCTCCTTCCGGGCGCTGACCGCGATCGGCTACACCGGCCCCATCAGCATCGAATGGGAAGACGCCGGCATGGACCGCCTCCACGGCGCCCCCGAAGCCCTCAAAGCCCTCAAGAAATTCGACTTCCCGGCCTCGAACACCTCCTTCGACGCCGCATTCAGCAGCCAGGACTAACCCCGAGTTTGTGTACAGGTCAGGCCCTTTAGAAGGGGTTTTAAGGGTTTTAAGGGCCTGACCTGTACACAAATTCCCTGCCGACCACCAACGAAAGGCACCCCGCATGCCAGAGGAAATCACCCCCGACGACTCCACCACAGGGGACGGGTTCGTGCCCCTGTTCGACGGCGTCAGCCTGGACAGATGGCACGCCGCACCGCGCATCTACGGTGACGTGTATCCCGGCGGGCCGAGCGTTCTGGAACACTTCGACGCACTCGGACTCCAACGGCCGGTGGAGCCGGAGAAGCACCCGGCCCGCTGGTTCGTGGAAGACGGCGTCCTGGTCGGTGAGCAAGACGCGCCCGGCAGCGGCTACGGCGGCTACCTGGTCAGCGACAAGGCGTTCGGGGACTTCGAACTAAAACTGGACATGCGCCCCGATTGGCCCGCGGACACCGGGATCATGCTGCGGCGCCAACGCGATAGCTGGGAAGGCTTCCAAGTCCTCGTCGACCACCGCCCGTCAGGCGGGATCGGCGGATTCTTCGGGAACGGGCTGGCGAGTTTCTCGGCAGTTCCGTTCGCGATCGACGTCGTCCGCGACTCGAGCGGGCAACCCACCGGACTCATGCCAGACGACCCCGCCACCTCGGTGGAACCCGTGACGGAAGAGAAGCGTTCCCGCCTCACGTACGCGGCCGACGTCGTCGACTTCCTGAAAGTCTGGCGCTGGGACGACTGGAACGAGCTACACGTCCGCTGCGTCGGCCCGATGCCGGTCATCACCACCTGGATCAACGGGCTCAAGATCGCCGAGCTCGATACCGCCACACTGGACTCGCCCAACTACGATCCCGAGGCCGTCCTTGGGGTGCTCGGCGACCGCGGGCACATCGCCTTGGAAGTGCACGACAACGACGCCATGTTCGGCGAAGCCCGCTGGGGCGTCGGCGCGCAATGCAGGTGGCGGAATATCCGGATCAAGGAACTGGACAAGGAAGCAACCACATGACACGAACTCTCCAGCCCGGCCAGCGTAGCGAGGTATGGGTTGCGTCGGTTACCGGCGAATCCGAGTTACTCTACAGCACCGATGAACTCCTGCTCGAAGCACCCAACTGGACCCTCGATGGCCGCTCCCTTGTCCTCAACGGTGACGGAAAGCTGTGGACGCTGGACGTTTCCAACGCCAAACTCACCGAAGTTCCGCTGACCGGAATCCCGGACCTCAACAATGACCATGTCCTGGCACCCGACGGCACCGGAATCTTCCTCTCCGCGAACGACGGCCATATCTACCGCGCTCTGCTCTCCGGCGGAGATACGCAAAGGATCACCAAGGAAAACGGCTCCTACCATTTCCTCCATGGCGTCAGCCCGGACGGCCAGGAATTGGCGTACGTGGGGATCGAGGCGGGTGACTTCACCCGGCCCGGCCGCCTGATGACCATAGCCTCCGACGGGGGTGCTACCGCCCGCGTTGACGTCGGCGACGGCCACTGCGACGGGCCCGAATACTCCCCGGACGGCAAGTGGCTCTACCTGAACACGGAGTCGTTCACCACATCGCCGGGCCACGCCCAGCTCGCCCGTATCCGGACCGACGGCAGCGGGTTCGAAAGACTCCTCGAATCCGAAACGGTGGACTGGTTCCCGCACGTCTCCCCCGACGGCGGATACGCCTGCTACATCCGGTTCCCCAGCGGCACCGAAGGCCACCCCGCGGATCTGCCAGTCGCCGTCGCACTCGTCTCGACTGGTGACTGGGCAGATCCACTGCACACATGGCCACTATTCGGTGGCCAAGGTACCCTCAACGTCAACAGCTGGTCGCCCGACCCCGGGCGCTTCGCGTTCGTGGTGTACCCCCTCAGCGACTCACCAAAGGACTAAGCGCATGACCCACAACAATGGCACGTCCGACGGACAACTCGGCTGGGGAATCCTCGGCACGGGCTTCATCGCCGGGCTCCAAACCCAGGACCTGATCGAGAACGGCTTCACGGTGAAAGCCGTAGGTTCGCGGACCCTGGAATCGAGCAAGGCGTTCGCTGACCAACACGGCATTCCCACCGCCCACGAGAGCTACGAGGCCCTAGTTGCCGATCCAGAGGTCGACGTCGTGTACATCGCGACGCCACACCCGTTCCACCACGGGAACGCGCTGCTGGCCCTCAACGCGGGCAAGCACGTGCTGGTCGAAAAAGCATTCACCATGAACGCCCGCGAAGCCCGGGAGCTCGTGGAACTGGCCGATTCCAAGGGGCTCGTGGCGCTGGAAGCGATGTGGACGCGTTTCCTCCCCCACATGGTCCGCCTCCGCGAAATCATCGCAGAAGGCACCATCGGCCACGTACGTAAGGTGGTGGCCAGTCACAACCAGAGCCTGCCGAAAGACCCTGCCCACCGGCTGAACGATCCCGCGCTGGGCGGCGGAGCCCTGCTTGACCTCGGCATCTACCCCATCTCCTTCGCGTTCGACATCCTCGGCACCCCGTCCCGCATCACGGCAAGCGCCGCCATGACGGCAACGGGCGTCGATCGCCAAACAGCGGCGATCTTCGAATACGCAGACGGAGCGCAAGCCCTCGTGGATTGCGAACTGGATGCCGCGAGTGCCAACCGAGCCATGGTAATCGGGAGCGAAGGGTGGATCGACATCGAACACACCTGGTACAACCCTGTCCCCTTCACCGTCTACGGCGCTAATGGCGACGTACACGAGCGGTTTGACCAGCCCGTCAGCAGCCGCGGAATGCAGTTCCAAGCGGCAGAGCTCGAACGCTTGGTCCGTGCCGGTGAAACGGCGGGCACCATTCTTCCGCCCAGCGAAAGCGTCGCCGTAATGGCCGCATTGGACGAGATCCGGCGTCAGATCGGGCTCAGCTACGCCGCCGATGCCGTTTCCAACGAAGGAGGTTCCAAATGAGCGACTCACCCCGCCTCGCCGAGCTGCGCCAGCAAGAAGAGGAACTGGTTTTCGACAGCTTTGACCACCAAGACGCCTGGCAGCTCGGCTCACTCATCGCCAACCACGCCGTTTCCTCACAGTACGGGGTGGCGATTGACATCCGTCGGCACAACATGGTTCTCTTTCGGTGCGTCCTGCCGGGAGCCACGTCCGACCAGGAAGAGTGGATCCGCCGTAAATCCGCATCGGTGCTGCGGTTTGAACATAGCACTGCTCTGCTGTCCGAGCAGTTTTCCGACTACGATCCCACCCAAGGCGGCTGGCTCGCCCCCGAGGACTACACCCTGGCTGGCGGCTCTTTCCCCATCCGCGTCCGTGGTGCAGGCGTCATCGGCGCAATTACCGTGTCCGGCCTGAGCTCGGACGCTGACCATGAGTTGGCAGTGGAGGGGATCAGGAGCTATTTGAAGACCACGGCATAGGAGTTCTTGTTCAGCCATTGCTCCCGGATGCGTCCAAACGGGCGTTGGCTGGACACGAGTGGCTAGGCTAGGCGTTGGCTGCCTGGAAACACAGCAAAGTGGGCGCCGGTTCTGATCGAACCGGCACCCACACTGCCGCATTGGGTCATCGACCGGCGTGCACAGCTTCCCGATCGGTGTGAGCGTCTGAGGCGAGGTATTCGACGAAGAAGGTCTCGATCTTGTCGAACGGGATGATATCCGTTCGGTCGTAAAGATCGATGTGTCGGGCCCCGGGCACCACCACCAGTTCCTTCGGTTCAGCCGCCTTTTCGTATACGGTATCGCTGAAGTAGCGTGAATGGGCCTGCTCGCCTGTTATGAGCAGAATCGGTCGGGGTGTTATGTCCTGCAGGTGGGCAAGCGCTCCGAAGTTGATGTGAGACAGGCCGCTGGTGACCGTGAATGCCCCGATGGAGCGAGGGTGATGACCACGATCAGTGACGTAGTACTCATGGAACTGAGCGGTTACCGGATCTAGCTCTTCGGGTTTGAACTCGTCAGGGAAAACTGGTGTCAACGTCGGGCCTCCCGCATCTACGTCTGCCCACCGCTGCGCCGCAATGGCCTTGAGTTCGGTCCTTCGCCCCTCATCGCTTTGAGAGTCCATCCATCCATTGCGCTTAACGCCGCTGATGTCATACATCGCGACGGCCACAACGGCCTTGATGCGAAGGTCAACCTGGGCAGCGTTCAGTGCAAACCCACCGCTTCCGCAGATACCGAGGGCGCCGATCCTTTCCCTGTCGATGTATGGCAGGGTGCCCAAGTAGTCGACGCCAGCGCTGAAGTCCTCAGCGAAGATGTCAGGAGATGACAAGTGTCGGGGTGCTCCGCCACTCTCACCGTTGTAAGACGGGTCGAACGCGAGGGCGACAAAGCCGCGCCGTGCGAGGTCGTTAGCGTAGACACCCGGGCCCTGCTCCTTGACGCCGCCGTACGGGGGCCCAATCACTACCGCCGAGTGCAGTACCGATTCGTCAAGATTACTCGGGAGGTACAGGTCCGCGGCGATCTCTATCCCGTACCGGTTTTTGTAGCGGACTGGTGTCCGAGTCACCTCAGGTGCGATGGCAAATGTGAGACCGGTTTCGTGCAGTGGCATAACTTCTTGCTCCTTGATGAGGACGTTGTATCGATGAAAGGTTGCAGGACGCGTTGCGGCGCATGTCGGGCGCGCGCATGCGTACTTGCCGAATCTCGTCAATCCGCGTTGGGCTGCAATCTCCATCGAACCCGCAATATCAGCCCGTAGCGAGGGCTCTGGTGAAAGGGGTTATGGCAGAAACCCCCTACGATATGGCCTGGCTCGGGGCGCTTTCGATAGCCAAAATTCGGAAGGTACGTCCTGTTTTCCTTCTACGCATCTGAGCGGGCTTGCGCGAGTTTCATGATGTGTTCCGTTGCGGCCCATGATGCCAAGAGCTTGAGGGATTCCTCGGCAGGGCTACCTGGGACGGCTGGGTAAACGGTGAGGGTGTGACCGGGGTCCTCTTCCAATTCCATGGCTTGGTAGTTCAGTTCCAGAAGCCCGACCACAGGGTGCTGGAACGATTTTGACCCGGAATAGTGGCGGCGGACGTTATGTGCTGCCCAGCGGGTACGGAAATCGTCGCTGCGCATAGAGAGTTCGCCCACCAGTTCGGCTATCGCCTTGTCGTGGGGGTTGCGGCCCGCCTCACGGCGCAAGATGGCAACGTTGACATTTGCCGCGCGCTCCCAGTCGGGATAGAAATTATGCGCCCGAGGATCCAGGAAGATGAACCGGGAGTGGTTCGCTGGGCGTCCTGGCGCCCGGTACATCTCAGAATACAAGGCGTAGCCCAGGGAATTTGCGGCCACGATATCCATCCTGTTGTTGCCTATGAAGGCCGGGGCAGCGGTAATTGTGTCAAGGAGGTCCTGCATGACAGGGCGCACATCTGAGGATGGTGGCGTGCTCGTGGCTCGTTTGCGTCCCGACGCGTTGGCTGCCCGCGCGAGGTCGTGTAGGTGGTCATGTTCGGCGCGGTCCAGTTCCAATGCACACGCGATGCCGTCAAGGACACTGTCCGAGACGCCTTCGAGGTTTCCGCGTTCCAGACGTGTGTAGTACTCCGTGCTGACCCCGGCGAGGCGGGCAACTTCTTCCCGGCGAAGTCCGGGGACCCGGCGCCGCCCACCGAATGATTTGATGCCGGCTTGCTCTGGAGTGATGCGGTTACGGCGGCTAGAAAGGAACTGCCGTACCTCGGATTGATTGTCCATCCAACAACGGTACGTCGGATGCGGAACGTCTAGGGAGGCCTTGCTGTAACCCCTTTCAACAGGTTCTCCCTATCAAGCGTCATTTGCTGATTTCATCAGTCGAACAGTCTTCAACGGAATTGGCGTATGAAGCCATGCGCGCAACGATCATGTCCAACCTGCCCTCATTTGGAACTGCAAATCAAAGGAGCACAATCCTCATGCCAACAATCGCCATTATCGGCGCCGGAAAAGGCCTCGGCATCGCAGCGGCCCGCCGCTTCGGGAAGGAGGGCTACTCTGTTGCCCTGATCGCCCGCAACAAGGGCGCGTTGGACAACCTCGCCTCCACCCTGACCAGTGAGGGAATCACTGCTCAGGGCTTCGCAGGCGATGCCCGGGACACAGCATCCTTGACGGCCGCCCTAAACCAGGCAGCTGAACAACTCGGAACGATCGAAGTGTTGCAGTACAGCCCCATCCCGGCAAAAGAATTCATGCGCCCGGTCCTAGAGACTGCCGCGGAGGACCTTGCTGGACCAGTGGAGCTCTCGATTTATGGACCCGTCACCGCCGCGCATCAAGTAATCCCAGGCATGCTCGGCCTTGGCCGCGGAACCATCCTTTTCGTCAACGGCTCTAGCGCAGTTCGGCCACGCACTGCGGTTACCGGGACTTCAGTAGCCTTCGCAGGAGAGAGCGCCTACGCACAGCTCCTCTACGAAGCACTTGCTCCTAAAGGGATCCATGTGGGCCAACTGATCATTCCGCTAGGAATCGGGGGCGGGGATCCGGATCACGAACCCGACGCATTGGCGGACAGTCTTTGGCGCATCCACACACAGCGCGGGGATTTCCGCACATTCGTAAAGCCGCTCGACTGACTGGAGGGTGACCAAAGAACGGGCCGGCTTATCCTCGGACGCGATAGCTTGCTATGCGCCTCCGCACGCAGGGCGCCCTCTTAAATATTTGACAGTATCCCACATTGTGGGATACTGTCATCCTTCATTAGGTGTAGGTGTCCTCACCCAAAGGAAGTATTCAGCGTGACGAAGAAAATTGCCATTTTGCTCAAATGAGTCGCTTTCCTTGGCCGTCCCCCAGGATCCTTGACGAACGCAGATTCGGCATTGGCAACGTAGGCAGATGAAGCGCAAGCCTGGACGAAATGCCCCAGGTGAGCTAAGTACCGTGGACTCAGCTAATGCCTCTTCCCCGGTGGGCACCACGAAAACCCCGGAAATCTTTCTGGAACACCACTGCGCGCTGGCGCATCAGAAGCACATAAGGAGATTCAAATGCGTGGAGTCGTCATGCACACGGCTGGGGACATCCGAGTTGAGGAACGCGAAGACCCTAAAATCATCGACCCTACGGACGCGATTATCCGGCTGAGCGCAAGCTGCATTTGCGGGTCGGACCTGTGGCCCTACCGAGGCATCGAACCGGCCGATCACAAAGTGATGGGACATGAATACGTCGGCGTAGTCGAAGAGATCGGCCACGCGGTGAAAAACGTGAAAGTTGGCGACTTTGTAGTCGGATCTTTCGTCATCTCCGATAACACGTGTGAAATATGTTTGTCTGGATTCCAGTCCAAATGCGTTCATGCTGAGTTCGTCGCGGAAATCGGCACCCAAGCCGAGAAGGCCCGTATCCCGTACGCGGACGGAACCCTAGTGGCGACGCCGGGGCAACCAGACCCAGATCTCATTCCTTCGCTGCTCGCTACCTCTGATGTGCTGGGGACGGGATGGTTCGCGGCGGTCGCCGCCCAAGCGGGACCTGGCAAGACAGTCGCGGTCGTCGGTGATGGCGCGGTAGGCCTCATGGCGATCCTTGCTGCGAGGGAACTCGGCGCTGAGCGGATCATCGCGATGAGCCGGCACAAAGACCGGCAGGAGCTGGCGCGGTTCTACGGTGCGACCGATGTCGTCGAAGAGCGCGGCAACGAGGGCATCGCCAAGATCAAGGAGCTTACCGGCGGCCTGGGCGCGCATTCGGTGGTCGAAGCGGTCGGAACTCAAGAGGCCTTCATGCAGGCAGTCGGTGCCACCCGCGGCGGAGGACACCTTGGCTATGTCGGGGTGAACTATGACGTCCAGATCCCCGGCATAGAGTTGTTTTTCGCTGGCATCCACACACTTGGTGGTCCCGCCCCGGTGCGGCGGTTCCTGCCGGAGCTAATCAAGATGGTCTGGGACCGGAGGATCGACCCGGGCAAGGTCTTCGACCTGACACTCCCGCTCGACCGGGCCGCAGAAGGGTACAAAGCGATGGACAGGCGCACCGCCACCAAAGTTCTCCTGACCATCTAAAACCCGGAGTCGATGCCAACCTGGGGTGCTGTCCGGGGCCACCCTCCGCTTTCAATGAGGTCATTGCCAGACAAAATGAGCAACAAGGACGAGCGAGAACACCTGTTTGATCTAGCGTACGCCGCCGACAGAACCCCAGCGTCGGCGCGAGCACATGCTCGTCCCAGCCGGAAGCAAGCCACACGGCCCGGCCTCCACTGGGCGCTGAACGCCATTACCGAAGGTGTCGCGATCATTCGCAACGCCCACCAGGATCTGCTGGCAACAAACGAACTCGGCCGAGCCTTCTACCCACCGGTCATCGGCGATGGCGCACACACCGCAAACCTCGCCCGATTCCAGTTTCTCGACCCCGCCTCACACGAGTTCTACCCTGACTGGAACCCCTCCGCCGAAACGTGCGTCGGCATAATGCGCGCCGAGGCCCGACGTGACCGCCACAACAAACATCTGCAGAACCTTGTCGGGGAACTCTCTATGCGAAGCGAGGCGTTCAGCCGCCTCTGGGGAACGCACCGCATGTTCACGCCCCGGAAGGGGATCAATCGTTTCCGTCACCCGGTCGTCGGTGAAGTGAGCTTGGCCTATGAAGAGCTCGCCATTTCCACCGACCCCGGTCACTTTCTGCTGATCTACACGGCAGAGCCCGGGTCGCGCTCTGCAGAGCGGCTGCGATTGCTCGCCTCTTGGGCGGCCTCCGAGACCCCGACGTGTCCGAATACCGACTGAAGCAGACCCGACGCAGAAGCCGGTCATTTGCCTGTCGACGCGACGGACCGCGGGGCAGCAGTAACCGCGACCTACATAGCCTTGCCGGTGAGAGCGGCCCACGCCCAACTCCTCCACAGAGAACTCGCCCGACACGGAATCTACGCGGGCCAGCTAATCATTCCCCTGGAAATCGGGGCGGCGGCGACCCCAACCAAGAACCCAGCGCCCTCAGCGACACGGACCAACAAACCATATGGCGTCCCGTGAATGTTCGGTCGTTTCGTAGGCATGCACGACTTTGGAGGTATCGATGGCACCCTGGTGCCTAAGACCGGCTTCGAAGATACAGGAGCAGCTGGCTGGCTAGGCAGGGCCAGCCCTTCTGCAACACCCCTGAACCGGGATGAAGACTGGATGCGTCCGGTTGCGGGCATCCTGTGTCAGTCCACATAGCGTTGCCTCCTCATAGGTAGGGGACTGCAGACGGATTGTAGAGGATGGAGTTGCGGGCGTGGAGCCACGCGCCAGTCTTCGGTGCCTCCAATCCATAAGTCGCGAGGGCAATTTCAGGCTTGAATTGGGGCACCATCCGAGCACGTGTGCTGAGGAGTTCAGTGAGGTGCGGTTCGAGCCAGGGGAACAGCGGGGGCAGGATTCCGCCGAGGACCACGATGTCGATGTCGGTGTAGTTGCTCATGGTGCCGATCGCTGTCGTAAGGGCTCTGCCTCCCTCATCCAAGGCTGTGCGAGCTCTGCAGTCGCCTTGTTCGAGCCGTTCGATCAATTGGGCAAGGGAGTGGGAAGGGTCAAGGGCCGCTCGGTTCAAGAGGGCCCGGAGACTGAGGTAGAGCTCGAGGCACCCGCGTGCACCACAACTGCACGCGGGTCCGCACATGTCCACGCTTATGTGCCCGACCAATCCGCCCAACCCGTGCGATCCGCTGTAGATTTCCCCGTCGATGACCAGCCCCCCGCCGACGCCCTCATGTCGCGAACCCACGTAGGCCATGGCGCGGGGTCGGTCCTCGAACGGGCGGGCGTCATACTCTGCGAGAGCGCTGAGTCGCCCGTCATTCATGAGACTCACCTTCCGGGGATGTTTAAGCGACTGCATCAAAGGCGCCCGGAGGTCGGCGTTCCTCAGGCCGAGGGGCAGCGCCGCGACAATGCTGGAGTCTGATTTCACGATGGCAGGCACGACGATTATTGGATCGGTGATCCACGCGTTGGGCGTGGTCGAGGCGCGTTCTGACGCGACATCGAGCATCCCGACGAGCACGGATACAAACCCCTGGGCATCCCCGCGTGCCGTCCTATGTTCCCAGGTCTCGGTCCATAGGATTTGCCCAGCAAAATCGCGGACCTCCCCTACCACGGTCCCCGGAAAGAGCTGCACGGCGACAGTCCGGATGCGGTCAGGTGCAGGGGTCAAGAGCCTCCGAGGGCGCCCCCTGCTTCCTTGAACGTTTCCGGTCTCGATGAGCAGACCACGGGCGGTAAGTTCTTCAACCATCGTCGTTACTGTCCCGCTGACTAAGCCTGTCCGCATCCGAATCTCGCTTCGCGAGCAGGGCGCGTGTTCCGCGGCAGCGGCCATGACTAGGGACATGTTGTGCCGGCCGACATCGGCCGAGAGCGCGGGAGAAAGAGTCATGGTTTCATCTTGTCCAGCATTAGGGGATGTCGCAATGTCTTTTACTCAACCGTTGACTTAAATTGTGAGGCGCTCTACTGTTGAAGGAGCACAACGGCGCCTTTCCACTGGGAAATCGCGGTGCTATCCCCCAAAAAAGTTCCGCGACCGGATGCTCATGCCCGCCCACGCGAGTACTCCGGCTTTGTCTTCAATGAGGAGGATGTATTTTGCTCTACAACCCTCAACCAATGAGAACCGCGGCAGCTAGCGTCGCTGACGTCCTCACTGCCTGCTCAGGCCCGTCTAAGCACAGATAACGCTCTGCCCTACACCGAACTGGAATGTTCTGACGAAGCGGTCTCCAGTCTGTTGCTGACACGCTCACGTCAAGGAGGAGCAACTGCTCACCTCCGATACCAGGGCGCGGATAGCAGACACTGCCCGAATCCGACAGATTGAAGGTTGCATCTAACCTACGTCGCACTTGGAGCCTGCGGAGCAACGGTCAAAGTACTCAAAAGAATCGATGGAGATCCAAGGAGGCACCTATGCCTGACACCACCATGCTCCCGCCGGTTGAGTGGGTTGCTGAGAAGAAGACCCTTTCCCGCATCATTGCCATCGCCACCCTGGGTGGCCTCCTATTCGGCCTCGATACTGGAGTCATCTCAGGAGCCCTTCTCTATATGCGAGAAGACCTGAACCTCGGCACCTTCGAGTCCGGGCTCGTCGTGACTTCATTGCTGTTTCCAGGGGCGTCCCTGGGGGCGCTGTTGGGCGGCCCGTCTGCGGACCGCTTGGGCCGCAAACGAACACTGCTCACTTGCGCGGTGTTCTTCTTCGTCGGCGCCCTCGGTTGCGCTCTTGCCCCGACCGTGGTTCTTCTGGTCGTTGCCCGAATCGTTCTAGGTTTCGGAGTGGGTTGCGCCTCAGTAACTTGTCCCGTTTATCTTGCAGAACTGGCACCAGCCGAGCGCCGTGCCCGTGTCGTGACTATCAACGAACTGATGATCGTGATCGGCATCTTCCTAGCCTTCACTACTAACGTTGCCTTGGACCGTATTATCGATGACCCGGGTGTATGGCGTTACATGCTGGGAATCGCGGCGATACCGGCCATCGCCCTGTTCGCGGGGATGTTGTTCCTGCCGGAGACCCCTCGTTGGTACGCACACAAGGGGCGGCTTGACGACGCGTACCGCACACTGCTTCGGCTGAGGGACAAGCGCGCTGCCGACTTCGAGTATCGAGAGATTGTCGGGATCGTGGAACGGGACGAGGCGAAAACGACCTCGTCTGCCGGATCGATTCGGTCGCTGCGGGGTAACCCGTGGATGCGGCGTATTTTGTGGATTGGGATCGTCTTGGCGATTACCCAGCAGACCACTGGAACCAACGTCGTAAACTATTACACACCGACTGTTCTCGCGGACAGCGGCCTCGCGGCCTCTGCGGCGCTGATTGCCTCACTGGTCGTTGGTGTCGAACTCGTAGTCATGACGCTCTTGGGAATCTGGCTCCTAGGATTTACGCCCCGGCGGAAGATGATGGCAATTGGCTACAGCGGTGTCTCAGTTTCTCACGCAGCTCTGGCACTCGCGTACTTCCTCCCCCAGTCGGACTTCCGCTCGTACCTCATCTTGGCACTTCTCCTTTGCGTGAGCTCGTCAATGACCGGATTCCTGGGAACCACAGCTTGGCTGGTGCTGTCCGAGATATTCCCTTTGCCCATCCGCGGCTTCGCCATGGGGCTTGCGGTTGCGGCGCTGTGGGCCACCAACGCACTGGTTTCCCTCCTTTTTCCGATCGCAGTCGAGATGATCGGTTCGAGCACCACATTTGGGATATTCGCCGTCCTGAACGTACTCGCCTTGGTCTTTGTTATTCGCTGCGTGCCAGAGACCATGGGACGCACTCTCGAGGAAGTCGAGACCGACGTCCGCGAAGTTGGCGAACGCAAGCAACCAGTCGGTACCCCCTGACGTGTGCCGATAACCCACAACTGTCGTATGACGTTTGCTAAGCCGGGAACGCCCAAATGCGCATGTAAGAGAGTCAAGTAACCATTGAACTGTAGGAGTAGAAAAATGACGAACTATCAAGGAACGCTTGCAGGGAAGACTGCAATTGTCACAGGTGGCGCCGGCGATATCGGCCGCACTACAGCCATGATGTTTGCTCAGCGGGGCGCGAACGTCGTAGTAGCCGACCTCTCCGAAGAAGGAAGCCGGGAAACTGCACGCCTGATCACCGAAGCCGGAGGAAAAGGCCTGTGGGTCACATGTGATGTCACCGATGGCGAACAGGTTCAGGCCGCGCTTCAGACCGCTACGGATGAATTCGGCACAATTGATATCGCCTTCAATAATGCGGGTATCGAGCAGCCCTTCAAGACAACAGCGGAGATCGGCGAGGATGAATGGGATCGTATCGTCAGCGTGAATCTTCGCGGTGTCTTCATCTGCATGAAGTACGAACTTGCCTTGATGCTCGAGTCCGGTGGGGGATCGATCGTTAACACCGCCTCGGGCGCTGGGATCAAGGGCTTTCACGGCGTGGCTGCCTACGCTGCCGCCAAGCACGGAGTGGTTGGACTTACGAAGTCAGCAGCACTTGAGTACGCGACATCCGGCATCCGCATCAACGCCATTTGCCCGGGGATTATCGACACGGGCCTGATCCACCGCGCCACTGAAGGGCTCCAAGAGAAGCGGGACGCCATGATCGCGCAAGAACCGATTGGACGCCTCGGCTACCCATCCGAGATCGCAGCCGCGGTGGCCTGGCTAGCTTCCGACGAGTCCTCATTCGCTACCGGTGCCGCGATGGTCGTGGATGGGGGACAGACAGTCTGATTCACAATCCGCAGGGCGCCCGGAAAGAACCCGGAGGCCCAGCGCCGCTGCGCTTGGTAGATTTGTAGGCGCAGATTTGCGCGCGCCGACTGAAGTCAACGCTGAGCGCAGGCTCATGATGGCGGCAATTGACGGTCATCCTGCTTAAAAGCAAGTTGCCAGACCCGGTGGAACGATCTAAGCGCGTCAAGCCAACAAGGGCCGTCGGTTCCTGTCAGTGGGAACGCGGATCAACAACCCGGGCGTGTCAGATCGGGGTACACCCCAACCTGACGTCAGGGCTCTCCTTCCGGTCGCCCTGTTGCCATGTCAGGTTGGGGTGGACGACGTAGTTAATTGACGCCCATAGTCCGGGGTCTTAGATTTCAACCGGACACTTTTCACGTGGGAGGTTGCGGTGGGCGGGCAGTGTATCGGTTACATCAGGGTCAGCGGCCTGGACCAGCGGACGGACCGCCAGCTCGAGGGCGTGGAACTGGACCGGCTCTTCACCGACAAGGCGTCGGGCAAGGACGTCAAACGCCCCGAGCTCGATGAACTGCTCTCGTTTATCCGCGACGGCGACACCCTCCTGGTGCACAGCATGGACCGCCTCGCCCGCAACCTCGATGACCTGCGTTCCCTGGTGCACAAACTCACACGGAAGGGCGTGCGGGTGGAGTTCCTCAAAGAGCAACTGGTCTTCACCGGTGAGGACTCCCCCACGGCGACCCTGATGCTCTCGGTCATGGGTGCCTTCGCTGAATTCGAACGAGCCCTCATCGGTGAACGTCAGCGGGAGGGCATTGCACTGGCGAAGGCTCGCGGAGCGTACCGGGGGCGCAGCAAAGCACTATCACCCGAGAAAGCCACCCAGCTCCGCATGAGGGTTGCCGCGGGCGAGCAAAAGGCGGGCCTGGCTCGTGAATACGGGATCAGCCGTGAAACCCTTTACCAATACCTCAAGACAACGACCTGACGACAGCACCAATCCAGCTGTGCCAATACTCGTGAACTTGGGGAAGAACCGGCGCATAGAATCCGGCACTGGGTTTGGCTACAAAGGCCGGCCAGCATCATGCCCGTTGGATGAGCTCGCAGGCGTTTGTCTCGAATACGAGGCGCGGAATCACGGGCCGTGTTTGTCATGCTTCACGTGTACGCGTCTCCGTTACGCCTACCTGGGTTGGTGAGACGTTTTGGGTCATGCGAGTCGGTTGCGCCCGGCATGCTCCGTAGGCCGGAACACGGCCAGAAAGCTCGACGGGATCGAGTTCGAGAAAGTGTTCACCGACCACGCCTGCGGCAAGGACGCCGACCGGCCCCAGCTGGGGTGAGCTCATCGGATTTGTCCGCAGACCGCGACACGGGCCTCGTCCGCTCCATGGACCGCATTGCCCGCAAGCTCGAGGACCTCTCCGTGCAAGCGTGCGCGCCCTGACCGGCAAGGACGGGAGGCAGAGCTGCGCACGCGCTGCCACAGGGACCGGGACCGCGCTCGCCAAGGAATTCCGGATCAGTGGGGAAACCCTCTGCACGAGGTGAGCGGTACCGGCGGCGGCGATCAGGGTGTTTATTCGTCGTCGGTTTCGGCGAGGAGCGCCACTACGGCAAGGAGCCCGCGGGCGATGGCGGCCCGCAGCCCGTCCGGTACCTGGAGGCCGGCCGTGCCGGCGCCGGTGACGAGGCCGGCGCGCTCGAGGTTCCGCAGCGTCCACACGGGCCTCCCGCCGGGCAGGGCGGACTCCGGTGCTTCCACCTCGAGGTCCTCGGGTGCGAGGGCGAGCATGAGCGGCAGGACCGATTCCCTGGCGATGAGCGGCCCGAGGGCACCCTGGCTTAGCGGGCGCGTGAGCGTATGTGCGACGAACATCGCCGCGACCATCTCGGCCAGTTCGAGCGGCGGGCGCCCCTGGCCCCTCCACTGGGCGGCGGCGGGGCCGGGCCGGACACGGGATGAGGTGGTCTGGATCACTTCCGCGGCCGCCAGCGCCTCCCACCACTCCGCGAGCAGGGGAACGTCAGCCATCGACAGCGCCT
>JACXTT010006432.1_pt1 | contig 16741 bp, 14 predicted proteins | sample 9270951 | NCBI WGS metagenome assembly JACXTT01 (sample SAMN15532306, study PRJNA645909) | rock metagenome | isolation source: weathered quartz diorite | place: Puerto Rico | collected 2017-06-21 | reverse complement strand
GCGGGCCCAGGTGCGGGAAAACCGCCTTGGTGTAGGCTGCCCGGGGGGGAAGCTTGGACATCAAGGCATTCGACACCTTGCGGCTGCTCACCAGGTCCTGGAAGCGAATCGGGTGACAGTAACCCTTGAGCCACGTCAGTTGCCCCTCGTCCGAATACAGGTACTCCATCCACAACTTCGCCGCGTTCTTGTGCGGGGCATACGCGCTGATGGCCTGGACGTACACGCCGGCCACGACACCGCTCGCCGGCACGACGACGTCGACCTTGGGGTTGCCCTTCAGCGTATCGCGGTCGGCGAGCGCGTTGTAGTCCCAGCGGATGATGATCGGCGTGGCTCCCTGAGCGAGGGAGGCGGCTTTGCCGATGACCGGCACGAAGTTTCCGCTCTTATTCAGGTTGGCAAAGAACTTCAAGCCCTCTTCCCCGGCAGCACTCACGTTCCCCTTCGCGGCCGACAGACCCGCCGCGAACACGCCTTGAATCGCCTGATTGGACGCGCGTGGATCGCCGGCCAGTGCGACCGCATTCTTGTACTGCGGCTTGAGCAAGTCCGGCCAGTCACGGGGCATGGTCTTGACGATGTCGGCGTTGACCTCGAAGGCCAGCACGCCGTAGTAATCGCCGTACCAATACCCCTCGGCGTCTTTTTGATCGTTCGGTATGGTGCTCCATGTCGAGACCTTGTACGCTTGGAGCAGTCCGTCTTTCTTCGCCGATGGGCCGAACGACAAGCCGACGTCGATCACGTCCGGCGCCTGCGGGCCCGTGTTGCCCTTGTTGGCTTTGATGGCTTCGATTTCATCGCCCGAGCCGGCATCCGGATTCAGCTCGTTCACCTTCAGCCCGTACTTCTGTTTGAACCCATTGATGACATCGCCGTACCCGCACCAATCATGCGGCAGCGCGATCACGGTGAGCTGGCCTTCCTGCTTGGCCGCGGCAGCGAGTTGATCCATGCCTCCCTGCCCGGACACGACCGAGGCCAGGGCTAGCATGATTAGCGCGGCCAGGGAGAACAGAGGTGCCCACTTGTGTTTCATGCTTCCCCCTCCTTGAAAATCGGCCCTGAGAGTGTGGTTCGCACGTTTCCCTGGGGTTCCATTCTAGGTTTCCGATCACCTCCCGGGACGCTCCGATTTTCTGCCGGACTTGACCAGGCCATGATTTTCTCGTTGTGCGGAGTCACGCCTTGATCCGGCTGTGCGCCGGATCGTAACGCGGCTCCCGCGCGACGGCCGCCGGCACTTCGCGCCCATCGAGCTCGATCGTCAGCCCAGTCGAGACCGAAGCGAGAGCCGCCGGAAGGTACGCGCAGGCGATACTCTCCCGCACGGTGAAACCGTACCCCCCACTCGTCACCTGCGCGATCACCCTCCCCTCGTGGATGACGGGCTCGTTGCCGACCGCCACGGCAGCATCATCCGCGAGAACGAGGCAGCAGAGTTTGCGCCTGGCACCCTCCGCCCGCTGCCGGAGTAGCGCCGCGCGTCCCTGGAACTCCCCTTTGCCGAGCTTGACGCAGAACCCCAGACCGGCCTCGTAGGGGGTGTGCTCCGGTGTCACGTCGGTGCTCCAGTACCGGTACCCCTTCTCCAGCCGCAGCGATTCGACCGCGCGGTAGCCGACGGGGCGAAGCTGATGCGGCTGCCCCGCACCCCACAGCGCATCCCAGACGCGCAGGCCCGCATCCGCCGGGACGTAGAGCTCCCAGCCGAGTTCGCCCACGTATGTCAGGCGTTGCGCCCGAACCGGGGCGCTGGCGATCGTGATCGTGCGGCAGGTAAGATAGGGAAAGGCGGCGTTGCCGATGTCATCTTCGGTCACCGCCTCGAGAATCTGGCGGGCCCGCGGTCCCCAGAGGCCGATGCAGGCAAAGGCGTCGGTGACGTCCTGGATCTCCACGGCACCATCATCGGCGAGATGCCGGCGGATCCAGCCGAGATCGTGAACTCCGAACGCGCTTCCGGTCGTGATCGCAAAGCGATCCTGGCTCAGGCGCGTCACCGTCAGATCGGACTCTACGCCGCCGCGATCATTGAGCATCTGCGTATAGGTCACCGCCCCCACCGGTTTGTCCATCTCGTTGTCGGTCAGCCACTGGAGCAGCCGAAGGGCACCAGGCCCTTTCAGCTCGTACTTGCCGAACGACGTGAAGTCGAACAGCCCCGCCGCCTCGCGCGTGGCGGCGTGCTCGACCGCGATCGCCGGGGACCAGTTGTGCCGTGCCCAGCCCCGCGGGGCATCGTTTGGGGCGGCGTCCCGTTCGTTGCTCGAGAACCAGTTGGGCCGTTCCCACCCAAACTTCTCCCCCAGGACGGCCCCGAGCTCGCGGAGGCGCGGGTGCACCGGGCTGAGGCGCGCCCCCCGAACGGTCTCGGGCTCCTCAAAGGGATGGTGCACCGTGTAGTTCCGAGCGTACACCTCGACTGCCCGCGCGGCACCGTACTGGAGGTCGCGGAACTGTGGACCGAGCCGCCGGATGTCTGCGCGCCAGAGATCGAGGCTCGGCCGGCCCTCGACGATCCACTACGCCATGACCTTTCCCAGGCCGCCGCCGGCCGCGATGCCCGGAGAGCCGCCGGCCACGAAGAACCCGCGCACCTCGGGGGCCTCACCGAGAATGAATTCTCCGTCCGGCGAAAACCCGTCGGGACCGTTGATGAGCTTGCGGATCCCGACTTCGTTGAGCGCTGGAATGCGCTGGGCGGCGTTTCGCGCCAGGGGCTCGAAGCGGTCCCAGTTACCTCCTAGAAGCCTGTGCGTGAAGTCCCGCGGGATGCCCTCGAGCGCCCAGGGAACCGTGTTGGGCTCGTAGCCGCCCACGACGAGTCCGCCGACCTCTTCCCGGAAGTAGACGAGCAGGTCCGGATCGCGCATCACCGGCAGGTCCCGCGGGACATCGAACGGCACCGTAACGAGATACTGGTGTTCGATTGGGATGATCGGAATCGCGACGCCGACCATCCGGCCGACGTACCAGGACCAGATTCCCGCCGCGCAGACCACGACCGGGGTGCGGATGGTTCCGGCGCCGGTCACCACCGCCTCCACACGGCCATTCCGCGTCGTGATGCCGGTCACCTCGATGCTGGTGCGGACCTCGCAACCGCGATTCTGCGCTCCCCGGGCGAACGCGTAGGTAAGGTTGCTGGGATCGACTCGGCCGTCGCCGGGGATATACAACGCGCCGACGAGGTCGCGATCGGTCATGATCGGAAACAACTTCACCGCTTCACGCGGGCCGAGCATCTCCACCTCCAGCCCGCTCGCCTTGGCCACGGAAGCCTGACGGCGGAGTTCTTCCAGACGCGCGGGGCTCGAGGCGAGGCGCAGGCTCCCCACCTGGCGCCAGTCCGGATCGATACCGGTCTCTGCGCCAATGCGCGCGTAAAGGTCCACGCTGTACATGATCATGCGCGTCCGGTTGTGCGACCCACGCAACTGGCCGATGAGACCGGCCGCGTGAAAGGTGGCGCCCCCGGTCAGCTGACCCTTCTCCAGAAGGACGATATCGCGCCAGCCCATGAGCGTCAGGTGGTAAGCGATGCTGCACCCCGCGATGCCGCCGCCGATAATGACCGCCTGGGCCTCAGACCGCATCTCGATGACGCTCCTCCGTGGGGGCAGCGCTCACCCGAGGGCCGCCGCGCGGATCTGGTCGAACTGCGCCTCGAGGTCGGCCGCCACCGCCTCGGCAACCTCCCACGGCGTCCCGGCCCGGGAGCTCACCGGCCCGATGCGCCACCGCTCGAGGTAGGCGTCCGTGCCCACAACTCCCTCACGCATCGCCGCGGCATCAATCAACGCCTGAAAACGGTCGCCGAGGGGGCGTCGGATCCGCTCCGCGCCGCAGTACGCCTCGACCTGGCACGGGATGTCCTGCCAGTACGTGATCCTGTACTCGGCCATCAGGAGTCGGTCGTGTGGCCGCGGGCCGCACCGGCGGCATGCCGCTGCTTGACGAACTGGATCGCCAGCTCGACCCCGTCCTGTGCGGTTTCCCCGTAGCCGTCGGCCTCGATCTTCTTGCGAAACGCCTCGGTGACCGGGCCGCCCCCGATCAGGATTGTGTGCCGGTCGCGCGTGCCCCGTGAGAGAAAGAACTCGATGACCTCGCGCATCGACGGCATCGTCGTGGTCATCAGGGCGGAGAGGCCGACGATCTCGGCGCCGGTCTCCTCGACCTTCTCCACGAATTTGCCGGGGTGCACGTTCACGCCGAGGTTGTGGACCTCAAACCCTGCGACCTTGAGCAGCGTGCCGAACAGGTCCTTGCCGATGGAATGGACGTCGCCTTTCACGGTCCCGATGACGGCCACGCCTCGCTTCTGCCGGCCTTCTCCAGCGGCCAGGATCACCGGCTCCAGGATCTTCATCGATTCCAAGAAGACCTTGGCCGCCATCATCAGTTCGGGGAGGAAAATCTCCATTGCTTGGAACTTCTCGCCGATGATGGCGACCCCACGCGACAGGCCTTCGTCGATCAGTTTCAATGGAGGGATCCCGCGGTCCAGGCCCTGCCGGACGAGGCGCGTTCCGCCCTCGGCATCGTACTCCAGGACTGCTTGTTTCAACCCCTCCAGAATCTCCGCATCGTCCATCAGAATCCTCCACCGACGCCGTCGCCCGGGCCGGCGAACGCCGGCGCCGCCGATGACTATTTACAAGGGAAGGCCAAGCCTGCTCATCTCCTCCTTGGCTGTCTGGTAGACGTCATAATGTTCCGGCGTCGGTTCCAGCGTGGCCACATTGTAGCAGTCTTGGAACCGCTGGCCGGCCGGCGGGTTCTGCAAGTGGGGTTCATACCGCGCGAGCAGGGCTTTCACGATCTCGTTCCCAGCGTCCCGGCTCATCCCGGCGGCGGCGTGGGCCACCTCGCAGGCAAAGCGCATTTCCAGGGGCGTGTACGAGTCCAGCAGGATCCCCTTGGCGGGGTGCACGGTCTCGATGTTCGCGCCCGAGACGACATCGGCGATGATGCGGGCCGCGGTCTCGTCAAAGAGTTGCGGGGTGGCCGGCCCGGCCGCCGCGTAGCCCAGGTCGAAGTACGGAAAGCGCATGTTTCGGCTCACCGCCTGGCAGCCGAGCGCCACGCTCGTGAGCAACTCCCGCGCCGTGGAGTTCGACTGGGTAATGTGCAGCGAGTACAGCAGATGATACGTCGCGCTGACGAGCAACGGGGCCGCCATGACGTACGCCGCATTCAACACCGCCGACCCGATGACGCCCCCGGCGAATCCGCCGTAGATGGCGCCCGCGGCGAACCCGACGTTCCCACCGAAGGACAGGATGGCCGCGGTCTTGTTGAGCACGTTGTAGTCCAGCTTCAGTTCGGACAGCGACACGATCAGCCAGCCGTCCGACGGGCGAAGGCCATACTCCGAGTTGGTGACGGCCAGCACTCCCATCGGCGATGCCGAGGACGAGAGCAGGTTGATGATGGGCAACCCGGGGCGTCCGGCGCGCCTCGCGGAATCGCGCCCGAGACGGACGGATTGGATCGCAGCGAAGATCTCGGACGGCGCGCCCGCCTGAACCGGCATGCCGCGTATCTCCGTGAGCGCCGGGATGCTCAGCGAGTCGGCGTGGGGTAGGCGCGCGTAGCCCTCCACTACCGCGGACGCGATCTCGTCCGAGCTCACCGGGATGCCGCCCCCCACGTGGCACCAGGGTATCTGCGGGTCTTCGGGCCGCCGCGGGCGCATGTACCTCGCTTCCTTGCCTTCCCCCATCGGGCACTGCGTGGGCGCCAGGTGAATCGCTTCGTCGAGTTCCTCGCGTGTAAACGTGATGACCCGGCTCGTATCCGGGCAATAGGCGCCCGTGTCCACGAGAAAATCCTTGGCCGCGCGGAAGATGCGGTCGGCGAGGTCATCAGCCCTGGGAATGACCGTGTCTTTCGGCGGCGCCTTCAGTTCGTGCTTGGCAATCGCCTTCCGGAGGTTGGGCACAAACCGTTCCATGTCGAATGCGTCAGGGTCCACGATCGGCCCGGTGGCTGCGCGACGGCAGATCTCCAAAAAGCTCACCATGCTCGGCTCCCCTCAACCCCCGCGCGGGGCCCCTTCGGTCGGGGCTGCCGGGCCCTCGCGACGGTCGCGATGCGCCGGATGTGCTCGGGCGTGCTGCCGCAGCAGGCACCGACGACGTTCGCACCGGCGTCGAGGATCGCAGGGTATCCCGCGGCCATCTCGGCCGGCGGAAGATCGTACACCGTTCGGTCGTCGACCATCCGCGGCATCCCAGCATTGGGGTAGGCCGCCAGCGGGCCGGTGGAGACCATCCGCATCTCGCGCATGATGACCGCCGCCCGGGCGGGGCCGCCCTCGCCGCAGTTACACCCCACGATGTCCGCGCCGGCGCCGGCGAGGAACCGCGCCGCGTCCGCCGGCGTCGAACCCCAAAGCGTCCGGTCGATGTTCTTCTGCGCATTGTATTGGAAGAACATTGTGGCCATCACCGGCAGGCCGGTCGCCTCTTTGGCCGCCCGGATGGCCGAGACGGCCTCGTCCGGGACCATCATCGTCTCAACCGCAAAGAAGTCCACGCCGCCCTCGGCCAGCGCCAGGGCCTGCTCCCTGAAGTTGGCGCTGAGCTCGTCGAGCGAGACGTCCCCCAACGGCTGCACGGTATCCGGCAGATGTCCTGACGGACCGATCGACCCCGCGACATATCCGTCTGGGGGACAGACCGACCGGGCCAGCCGGGCGCCGAGCACGTTGAGTTCGCGGACGCGTTCGTCGAGGCCATAGGGCACGAGCTTGAGGCGTGTGCCGCCGAAGGTGTTGGTCTCGATGATGTGGGCGCCGGCGTCGATGTACCCTCGGTGAATCCCGCGGATCACGTCAGGATGGGTCTCGTTCCACAGCTCGGGACAGCCACCGTCGACCAGGCCGGCCTCGAACAGCATGGTGCCCATCGCCCCATCCAGCACCAGCACCTCGGACGTCAGCCGCTGCAGCAACTCTCGGCCATGCGAGTCCATGCTCCCCACTCCCTGGACGGGACGATGTCCGCCCGTAGGCTACGCCCGCGTCCCCGGTTTCATCTGAATTGGACTGCTTGGAGGAAAATATCCTGGAAGTCGGGATACGTCGCCAGCGACACGTGCCGGACGCGGCGCGCGAGCTCGTCGGCACGCCGGCGCTCCGTTTCGGAGATCAGAGCCATCTGCGCGCCGAGTCCCGCGGCGTTCCCTACATAGGTCACGCGATCGGGGGCCAGCGGTGGAATCAAGCCAACGCGGATGGCGCTGTGGATGTTGAGGTAATTCCCGAATCCGCCGGCCAGCATCAGCCCCGCGATGCCGTCGGCTGGGGTCTGCGTCACGCGCTGCAGTGTCTCGATCCCTCCGCGGATCGCGCCCTTGGCCAGCTGGACCTGACGGATGTCGCCCTGTGTGAGCACGATGTCTTTGCCCGCGGCCGTCTCCACCCCCCAGGCAAGGACGAAGGCGGTCAACCCATCCGGAAGCGTGAGCACCCGGCGGCGAAGCGCGTCGGGCAGCCGGGCCGGGGGATCCGGGTGAAGGCGGCCTGATGGGTCCACGATGCCCGCGTCGAGGAGGCCGGCAATGGCGTCGAGGATGCCGGATCCGCACACGCCGACCGGCGAGTCGGTCCCGAGCACGTGGACGCGCACGTCCCCATCGATCCGGACCTGATCGATGGCCCCCCGGGCGGCGCGCATCCCGCATCGGAGCTGGGCCCCTTCCAGCGCCGGCCCGGCCGGAGCCGAGCAGGCGATCAGGCCGTCCCGGGATGCGATGACCATCTCACCGTTGGTCCCGATGTCGGCGGCGATCCGGACCTCGCGGCTCTCGTAAATGCGGGTGGACAGGATCACGGCCGAGGCGTCGGCGCCGACGAACCCCGCCACCAGGGGGAGGAGAAACACGGGGGTCTCGGGCCGCAGGCGGAGCCCCGCCTCGCGGGCGGTCACCGCCAGGCCGCGCCGGACACTCGGCGCGTACGGGGCCTGCCCGACATACGTCGGGTCGATCCCCAAGAACAGGTGATGCATCACCGTGTTCCCCACGACCACGACCTTGTAGACTCGCTCGCGGTCGATTCGGGCCGTGACGCACGCCTCGTCGATCAGTCCATTCAACATCTGGATGATTCGGTTGTGCAGCTGACGGACGTGTCCGGGCTCTTCTTGGGCGAAGGCGATCCGCGACATCAGGTCGCCGCCGAACGCTGCCTGCGGGTTGAGACCGGACACCGTCGCCGCGGCCAGACCCGTCCCCAGGTCAAGCAGGTATCCGACGACGGTGGTCGTCCCGATATCGAAGGCGATGCCGTAGGCCTCGCTGCGGGTATCACCGGCTTCGACGGCCAGCAGCGTTTGCTCGAACAGCGCCACGGTGAGGCCGCCGGCGCCGGACCTGAGCAACGACGGCGTACGCCGTAAGGCCTCAAGGGAGAAGCGGGCGGCGTCCACATCGAGGCCGCGCAGCAGCGCCTCGAGGTCCGAATCCTGGTGTTCCTCGGTCGAGGGCGGGGCCGCGGTGCCGAAGATCTTGTGCACGCCGGAGTCCAGCAGGAACCCGGCCGCCGATCGGGACGCACCCGTCTCCGTGAGGATCTGAAACGAGGTCTCTTCGAAGACGGGCGCCACGAGCACCGAGAGATCGTCCCAGACCTCGGTCTGGCACGCCAGCCGAAACCGCTCGTTGACCTCGTCATCCCCCAATTGCACGCGATCGACGAGCGTCGCCGGCGGGACGGCGCCGGTCACGATCTGCACGCGGCAGCTCCGACAGCGCCCACGCGCCCCGCAGTTGGCGACGATCTCCTGACCGGCCTGCTGCGCCGCGCGGAGCAGGGTCGTGCCCTTCGGGACCGACGCCCGCTTCCCTCCCGCAGCAAAGGTGACGGTGGCCGATTCCGCGTTCACAACTCACACACTGCACCGCTCGCTGAGCGGCGTCATATGGACGACCGGGGCGTCAGCCCGTAGACCCCCGATATGGATTTCCGCGGGAGCATGATGCAATTCTCCGTAAGCTGCACGGCCAGCGCGGCATCGCCGAACGCCGCGAATAGGGCGCGCTGCTGGTCGAGCGACCAATCGGCGAACCCCGGTGCCATGCGGGCGGTCAACCGGTAGCCGCGCCCCCAGGCGTCGTCGCGCAGTCGCTGCCTGACCTCTTTGATCAGCGTCTCCAGGGCGACCCGTCCGGCGGTGTCGAGGAGCAGTGCCTCAGCAAGTTGCTCGTCCCGGACCAACTCGTCGGCACGCAATTCCAAGGCCGGTCCGATAGTGAGAATGATGAGCGCCGCCTCGGCAGCGTTCCGCAACGAGCGCGCGAGCGCCACGCTCCGAAACCTGATTTCGCCTCCCAGCCACACGGCACCATCGTCGTCCGCTCCGCGTACCGCCACCCGGCGCATCCATCCGTGCGGCTCCACCAGCGTTTCGGCGAGCGATGCCATGCGCCTCGCCGCCTCCCGGACGACCTGAGGGACCCGGTCGGGGCTCCGGTACTTTTGAAGTCGCAGGACCAGTTCGGGATCCACGCGCGGCCGAGGCAGACCCAACTCCTCAACCATGCGTCATCCACACCGCGTCGCGACCCTCCCGCGCCGTTTGCACGAGCCTTGGGCCACGCGGGCAGTCCTCTCCGATACTAGCAGTATCCGAAAGTGTACGGGCGCGAGCGGTCCCCGGCAACAGCCTATCTGGGGGGCCCGGGGTCCACGGGCCGCGTCCCGCCGGCGGGGCAGCCGCCGTGCAACCGGTGCGCGGATACGTCCAAGCGGTGTCCAAGCGCCGAAGGCGGCGAGCCCTCCCGTCCGGCGCACCCGACGCGGGGCGTCGTGCTCGACCGCGGCGAGCCGGCGATCTCACTTTTGGAGATATTTGACCACCGCCTCGGTTCGGGTATGGACCTCGAGCTTCCCAAAGATGCTCTGCAGATGCCCGTGCACGGTCCAGGCGCTGATGCCGAGTCGGTGTGCGACTTCCTTGTCTACGTACCCCTTGCTTAGCGCTTCCAGAATCTCTTGCTCCCGGGGCGTTAACCGCGCCAGCGCATGGACGTCGTGTACCGGCCCAGCATGAAAGAAACTCTGAAAGTAACGCCTCACGCGCCGGCCGAGCTGGTCTGGCGCAGGCGGCCGCGCCGAGGCGACCGGGGCGATCGGCTCGAGCAACAGCCCCGCCGGCCGTCGCCGGAGGATGTACCCAGCACGGACGCCGGCAAACGAGAGAAACAGCTGATCGCTTTCATCGTAGATCCCGTAGGTGAACGTGGGGATCTGCGGATGTTGGGCCCGCAACGCTTCAACGCACTCCCCGCCGGCGAGATCGGGCAGGCTGCGGTTGAGGAGGATGAGGGCCGGCCGCAGGCGCGCGGTCAGTCGAAGCACTTCCTCCCCCGTCGACAGTGCCGCGACCTCCCACGGGTGGACTTGGGTCGCCACACACGAGGCGACGGCTCTCCGGACTCCCTCATCGCCCTCAACGACGCAGGCGAGGCCCGCGACGTCGTGTCCGGCCCGCCTCCGCGGGTGTCTGGCGCCGTCGGCCGGTTCGGTGAACAGTGTGGCGTACGTGCAGGCCAGCGGTTCCATCGCCCAGAAGACGGCGACGGTGATTTCGCGGGGAAAGACTTGCCTCACCGACGACCACCCGGCTGCGGCAAGCGTGCTGTAGATCTCGGCCGCCCGGCGGGCGGCCAGTTCTTCGTCGGCCGTTCCCAGGGGGAAGTAATGGCTTTCCCGGCCCTGCTCCATCCACACGGAGAGCTCACCCGAGAGCCGGGACCGCAGGCCATCCGTGTAGCGGCGCGTCAGCAGGCGCCGACGCCAGTACCTCGGCCGTGCCTTTGGCCCGTGGGCTCCATCCGATGCGGTCGTCGGCGAGGGCCGACCCCGCCCCTTCATCGCCGCATCCCACCCCCTCAGGACGATGATGCGGTGGAGGGCGTACGCTCGCCTGGCCGCGGCGGCCCGCGGCACGGCGCCGAAAGAGAACGTGTGGCGTCGGCCCTCGTGCTGGATCTTCACCGACCAGGCCCGCAGCCGGATCCGGCGGCCGCGGCGCGTGTAGAAGTTCTTGAACAGTCGCACGGACCACTCGCGCAGCGCGGCGCGGCGCCCAACGGAGCGGGCCCGCGGGCGGGCCGGGGCAGAGGTGCTGCTTGGACGCTGCTTGGACATCTCGGCACCAATTATACACGCACGGGGCAGATCGGCGGCTGACCAGGCGCGCGGCGGGTCGCCCCGCCGGCAAGAGGATGATCCCCCGCACGGGCTATTGTCCGGGGTCGTGTCTCAGGTTACACAAGGTACTGGACAAGGAGGACCGATGGCTGAAGGCGTCTCCGCCGGAACACCGCGCGGGGTGAATGCAGGCGAGTGGTTGTCGGGCTTCGCCGCGCTCTGCGTGGGACAGTTTCTGGCCCACCAGACGGCTCTCACATTTTCTGCGCTCATCCCGGTCCTCAGCCAGGAGTGGCGCCTGACCGCTGGCCAGGCCGGCCTAATCCTCGGCGTCTTTCAGTTGGGGCAGTTGACGGCATACGTGTTCGTGGGGCTTCTCCTCGATCGCCTCCCGAGCAAGCCGATCATGGTGTGCTCGGCCGCGCTCGTGGGCGGAGGCGATTTTCTGTTTGCCCTCGTGGCGCGGGATTTCACAACGGGACTCGCGCTCCGTTTGCTGGAAGGCCTGCTGCTGGGTGGCCTCTACCTGCCGGCGTTGAAGTACATTGCCGAAACCATCCCTGAAGAGCGGCGAGGTAGGGCCACCGGCGTCTACATTGCGGCGCTCGTCTCAGCGTACGCTCTGCCGTTGTTGTATGTCGGCAGCCTGGTTCCTCACGTGGGATGGCGTGTGACCATGGTGGCCTCCGGCGTCCTCGAGGGCGCGGGCGCGCTGATCATCGCTAGCAGGCTACCGAGTGTGTCGAGGCGGGGCGCCGCTGGCGCCGACGGGCTGTCGCGTTACATCGGGGATGTGCTCCGCAACGAGCGCGCGCGCCGCGTGATCCTCGCGTATGCCGCCCACAACTGGGAACTCTTCGGGATGTGGGGCTGGATGACGCCATTTATCGTCGCCTCCCTGACTGCGCAGGGTAGCGGTTCAGCTCGAGCAATGGCGTGGGGAGGGGCCTTGGCTGCCGCCATCATCGGCGTGGGTGGCAGCATCGGGTCCGTGATCGGCGGACGGCTCTCCGATGTCCTCGGCCGGGCCCGCGCAGCCTCCCTTATGCTGGTTGTGAGTTTCCTGTGCTCGCTGGCGTTCGGGTGGTTGCTCCGCACTCCACCGCCCCTATTACTCGCGGTGGGCGTGCTGTACGGCATCACCGCGCTCGGGGATTCACCCTCGTACTCTGTGACCCTGATGGAAGTGGTCGCGCCGCGGTCGCTCGGTGGGGCGTTCAGCGTGTTCATGCTCCTCGGATGGTCCGCAACGATCCTCGCCCCAGCGGTGTTCGGTATGACGCTCGACCTCGTGAAGGCCGCGCACGCCTCATCGACCGTTGCGTGGGCGGCGGCATTTGGGGTCCTCGCCCTGGGGCCGCTGATCGGGTTGATCGCGCTCGCGCCGTTGCGTGCCGTCACGCGCCTCGAGGCGGCCGGCCTAGGAGCCGGCCCGGCGAGCACGCCTCGATGATCACGATCGACGAGGCGATCGCGCGCATCCCCCAGTGGAAGGGGATGCCGGCGCGGTCGGTCGTGTCCCTTACCGGCGGCATCACCAACCTCAACTACCGCGTGGAGATCGGCGGCGACACGTTTGCGCTGACCATCGCCGGGACGGGCACCGATGCGCTCGGGGTCGACCGGTCCCGTGCATACGAGATCACCCGCGGCGTGGGTGATCTCGGCGTCGGCCCCGAGGTGGTGTGCGTCCTCCCGGACGACGGCATCCTCGTTACGCGGTTCATTTGGGGTCGCCGCCTCGCGGCGGACGACGCCACGGACCCGGAAACGCTCGCACGGATCGTACGCTCTTTGCATCGCTACCACGGGGGGCCTGCGTTCCCGGGCGCCTTTTCTCCGTTCGAGACGGTTCGCGCGTACCTTAAAACGGCCCAGCAACAGGAGGCCGCCCGGATGTCCGGCGCGGCTCCGGCTGCCGGAGGGGCGCCGGCATCGGAGAGGGCGCAGACGCCCGCGCGACTGCCGAACGACACCGCGACGCTCTACGAATGCATGGCAGTGATCGAGGGCCTGACGCAACGCGCCGGCGCGCTCGCCCAGCCCTGCCACAACGATCTATGGCAGTCCAACTTCATCGACGATGGGCACACGATCCGAATCATCGACTGGGAATACGCGGGGATGGGAGACGTCTACTTCGACTTGGCGAATTTCGCCATCCACAACACGTTTGGAGATGCCGAGGATGAGGCGCTGCTGCGCACCTACTTTGGCACCATCTCCGCCGCCGGGATCGCCCGCCTGAAGCTGCTCAAGGCCGTCGCCGAGTTGCGCGAGGCGATGTGGGCTGTCGTGGGCCAGCACCTTCCCGCCACCACCGCCAGCGGCTTCGACGCACCCGCGTACGCCGTCGCCCACTTCGAGCGCTGCCGGCGGGCGCTCGCGGACCCGCGGTTCTCCGCCTGGGTTGACGGGCTTACGCGATGACGCCGGACCGTCGCTGGCTCGCGGGTTTTGCCGCGCTCTGCGTGGGGCAGTTCCTGGCGCACCAGACCGCGCTCTCGTTCTCCGCGCTGATCCCGATCTTGAAAGACGAATGGCGCCTGAGCGCGAGCGAGACCGGGCTGATTCTGGGCGTCTTCCAGTTAGGCCAGACGGCGGCCTATGTAGGGGTCGGATTTCTCCTCGACCGGTTGCGCAGCAAACCTATCATGGTGATCTCTTCAGCAATGGTTGGGGCCGGTGACCTCTTGTTCGCGCTGGGGGCACACGATTTCGTCTCGGGATTCCTCCTGCGCCTGCTCGCGGGCGCGCTGCTGGGCGGATTGTATCTCCCTGCGCTGAAGCACATCGCGGAGACCACCCCCAGGCTCCAGCGGGGGATCGCCACCGGCGTCTACGTTGGCGTGAGCGTCGCGGCATACGCCGCGCCGCTCGTGTATGTCGGCCTCCTTACCCCGGCCATCGGCTGGCGGGCAACGATGGTGTGCGTGGGATTGGCGGAACTCCTTGGAGCGTACGTGCTCGCCAGAGATGTTCAGGACGCGCCTCACCCCGCTCGGCTCCAAGAGCACGCGCGATTCTCGCGATACGTGGGGGATGTACTCGCCAACCCCGCCGCTCGCAGCGTCATCATCGCCTACACCGGGCACAACTGGGAGCTGTTCGGGATGTGGGGATGGATGGGACCCTTCATGGTCGCATCGCTCATCTCGCGCGGGAGCTCCGCTCACGCGGCGCTGGCGACCGGAGGAGCGCTCGCCGCGTTGGTCATCGGCCTCGGAGGGACGATCGGGGCTGTGGCCGGGGGCCAGCTCTCCGACCGCCTCGGGCGTCCGCGTACGGCCTTGCTCATGCTGGGGGCGAGCCTGCCGTGCTCGCTCGCGTTCGGATGGCTGTTCCACGCGCCGCTCGCGTTCGTCATGGTCATCGGCCTCGTGTATGGGACGGTCGTGCTGGCCGACTCACCTGCGTATTCGGCGAGCCTGATGGAACTGGTTCCTTCGCGTTCGCTTGGTGGGGCCTTCAGCATCCAGATGTTGTTCGGGTGGACGGCGACTGTCGTGGCGCCTGTTGCCTTCGGTGGCGTCCTGGATCTCGTCCGGGCCACGTCTCCTCAGCCGGCGCCGGCCTGGGGCGCGGCGTTTGGGCTGATGGCGCTCGGCCCCCTGGTCGCTCTGCTCGCGCTGCGCCCCTTCAAGAGGGCCGCCGCCCAGCCGCGGCGCCTAGACTCCCCTGAACCGGAACATCACCCCGAAACCGCCCGAACCTAGTCCCCGCCGGCCCTGTCACGGCGGGGCGCCGCTACGTCCTCATGCTATCGGTATCATCTGCCGCGTCCTGCTCGAGAACGTAGCGACCTCTGTGTACCCGGCCTCGCGGGCGAGCACGACGGCCCGATCGAAATCCCGGCCCACGTCCTCGGGCACGTGCGCGTCGGAATTGATCAGCATCGGCACGCCGGCACGGTGGCACGCCTGGAGAAACCGCGGCGCCGGATAGACCTCGCCCACCGGCTTGCGCCATCCGGCCGTGTTGATCTCCGCGCACACACCGGCGGCGGCGAACGCCGCGGCCGCCTCCTCGTACAGGTCGGAGATGTCAACGGTGGGCCGGTATCCGCACGCCTTGATCACATCGGCGTGGCCGATAAAGTCGAAGAGGCGGGTTCGGGCGGCCTCACCGAGAAGGCGAAAGTAGCGGCGGTACGCGTCCAGCACGTCGCGATGCTCCCATTCCTCGGCACGCGAGAGATTGTCGAAGTCCCACCACTGGCCGCCTGGCTCCTCCGGGGGCAGCCAATGGATAGACCCGATGGCATAGTCCCACGGGTAGGCCTGGAGTGCGCGCTCGATCCGCGCTTCGTGCCCCGGGATGAAATCCCACTCCATCCCCATCTTGACCGCGAGCCCCGCCTGGCGCGCCTCTTCGATCAGACGCACGTAGCTGTCGAGCCGCTCGGTACACCGTTCCTCGACCCACGGCGGGACCGCCTGCGGATACATCGCCCGCCACTCGCGGAACCGGTGCGGGTGCTCGCTGAACCCGATCTCGCTGAGCCCGCGGTCCCGAGAGATCGCGACAAACCGCCGCAGCCAATCCAGCGTCCACGGACCGCGCTCGAGGTGCATATGGTAATCCGTCGTGGTCAGCGCAGCACCACCCCGCCGTCGACGTTCAAGACGTGGCCCGTGATCGACGCGGCGTCATCAGAGACGAGAAACACGACCGCGTTGGCGATCGCCTCGGGCGCCCCCACGCGGCCCAGCAGCGACGCCGCGCCGAGGCGGCGGCGCGAGTCCTCGCTCCATCCCGGCCGCGACTCGATGATGCCGGGCGCAACGGCGTTCACCCGAACGTGCGGCGCCAGTTCCAGCGCCAGGCGCCGGGTCAGCATGATCGCGCCGGCCTTACTCGCCGCGTAGGGCGCCGAGGTCTCGTACCCAGGCCGGGGGGACAGTCCCCCGCCGCTCACCAGATTGACGATGACGCCGGACTGCTGGGCCGTCATCACGCGCCCCGCCGCCTGCGCGCACAAGAAGGTGCCTTTGAGATTGATGTTGAGCACGTCGTCCCACTGGGCCTCCGTCACGTCGAGAAACGGAGCGCGCAAGAACACCCCGGCATTGTTCACGAGAATGTCGAGACGCCCAAACACCTCTTGGATCTCGTCGAACATGGAACGCACCTCGGAGGCGCGCGAAACGTCGGCGCGCACGGTGATGGCGCGCCCGCCGAATCGGGTGGCATCTTCCGCAGCCTCGTGCGCACCCTGGAGGCTCTCGCGGTAGTTGATGGCCACGAGGGCGCCCTCTTGGGCGAGGGCTTTGGCGATCGCTCGGCCCAGCCCTCGGCCCGCGCCGGTGACGAGCGCAACCCTTCCGGAGAGCCGGCGCGCCACGGATCTACCCGGCGATGGAGGCGCTGAGAAGGCGCCGCGCAAAGATGCGGCCTTCCGGGTGGGTACTGGCCGTCAACTCCTTGGCGACCGATTCGTGATCGTAGGCCACGCGGACGTTTTCCGCGCGCCAGCGGCCGGCATCCAGACACAGGATGGCGAGCGACGCCTTGGGAATGCCGTCAAACGGAAACCCCACCGCCCCCGTGTTGACGATCAGGCCCCCACCC
>JACXTT010006431.1_pt1 | contig 16742 bp, 17 predicted proteins | sample 9270951 | NCBI WGS metagenome assembly JACXTT01 (sample SAMN15532306, study PRJNA645909) | rock metagenome | isolation source: weathered quartz diorite | place: Puerto Rico | collected 2017-06-21 | reverse complement strand
ACGCCTTCCTTCGCGCCGAAATTGATCGTCCGGACGATCGCCACGACGTGGCCCGCGAGATCCGGCGCATTCATGTCGGACGACTGCAGCTTGCACATCGACACGCTGCCGTCCGGCTCGATCGTCAGGCGCAGCACCATCTGGCCCTTCAAGGTCGGATCGTTGCGCAACGCCCGGTTGTAAAGGCGGTAGAACGACGCCTTGTAGCGGTCGAACACGATCTGGATCTCTTCGTCGGTCCGCGAAGGTCCCGGCCCGCCGTGCGCCAGGGGCCGGTCGCCCCCGCCGATCGAGGCGATCGAGCTGGTCGCGTGGCCGACCGGCAGGCCCTGGATCCCACCGCTCCCACCGCCCCCACCGGCGCCGCCGGCACCGCCCACGCCACGGCTCAGCGACGCGACGTTGATGCCCCCGCTCGACCCCGGCGCATTCGTCGTCAACATGGAGCGTGGCGATGGCTTGCCCACGGCATCGGCATCGCTCAGGCGCGCATCGGCTCCGAGACGCGTCGCGACCTTGTCCTGCGCGATGCTCGCCAGCTTCTCCCGGAACGCCAGGATGCCGGCGTTTCCGACCTTCTGCTGGGGCTGGACCTCCGCCTCGGGAGTGCCCGCCGGGCCTTTGGGCACGCCCTGTGGGGCCGGGGGCGGGGACGGTCGCGCGGGTTTCGGCTCCGGTCGGGGCCCGGCCGCAATGTGCCCGGGAGGCAGGGCCGCGGCCGCGGGGACCGCGACCGGCGGCCGGGGGCGATGGAAGACCACGTCGACCTCCCTGGCGCGCTCGGTGCGGCGCAGGGCCTCCGCCGGAATCAGCATCAGCACGATCAGCGCGACGAGATGGAGCGAGAGGCTCGTCAGCAGGCTGCGGGAGGACGGAGCCCCGGCTCGGACCGTCATGCTCCTTTCGGGTTCCACCGTCGTCACCAAGCCATCACCTCACTCGCTCGCGACGAATTCGATCTTCAAATCGTCGACGCGCGACTTCGCGAGATCGACGATGCGCAGGACGCCCTCGTAGTTCATTCGGTCGTCGACCGCGAGGAACAGCACGTGCCGGTCCGCGGGGCGTCCCCCCAGGATCTCCGCCACGCGTGCGGGCAGATCGGCCACGGGGATCTCGCGCTGGTCCAGGCTCACGCGACAGTCGTCGGGAAGCCCCTCCCCTGCCGGCGGGCCGAGGATGCGGCAGGCCGTGGGCTTGATGCTCAGGATCACCTGCGATTCGTCCTGCGCGGGCGCCGCGTCGGCGGACGCGCGGGGGATGTCGACGTCGTAGCCCTTCAACATGAGGGGAACGACGACCATGAAGATGATCAGCAGCACCAGCACCACGTCGACCAGCGGCGTGATGTTGATCTCGGATTGCAGGTCGGAGCCCAGGGTGTCGCCGTTGAGCTGCATGATGTCACTCTCCCCCCGCCTTTTCGCCGGTGCGCTTGGCGATCAGTCCCACGCCCTGGAAGCCGGAGTCCACGACCGCGACCATGGCCTGCCGGATCTCGCCGAAGCGGAGCCGTGCGTCGCCGCGGATCACGACCTTGGGGTCCGGGTCGGCACCGATCGCCGCGCGGAGTCCTTCGCCAAAATGCGCGGGGTCGACCTGTTGCTCGTCGATCCACAGTCCGCCGTTCTCGTCGATCGTGACCAGGATCCGGCCTCTCTCGTCGCCCTGCTCGTGGGGCTTCGCCGTGTGCGGCAGATCGACCTCCGGTCCCTTGCGCATCATCCGCGGCGCCATCACCATGAAGATGATCAGCAGCACCAGCACCACGTCGACCAGCGGCGTGATGTTGATAGCCGCCTGCATCCGGGCCGGCTCACCGAGACGCATGGCCCGCCACCTTGATCTCCCGCTCCACGACCTCCGGCACCTTGAACAGGCAGTTCACGAGCTGGGACGAAGCCCGGTTCATCTCGACCTGGAAATTCTCGAGCTTGCCCGTGAAGTGGTTGAAGGCGACGACGGCCGGGATCGCGACGAAGATGCCCAGGGCCGTCGCGACCAGGGCCTCGGCGATGCCGCCCGAGACCGCCGCCATCCCGCCGGACCCCGTGGCGGCGATGCCCCGGAAGGCATTGATGATCCCGACCACGGTGCCGAAGAGGCCGATGAACGGAGCCGTGGATCCGATCGTGGCCAGGAACCCGAGCCCCCCCTTCAACTGGATCAGCGTCTCGGCTCTCGAGTCCCTGAGCGCGCTCGTGACGAGCTCGAGAGAGCCGTTCGGATCGCTTCCGGCCTGGCGCACGCCGTCGTACTCGAGGATGCCGGCGGAAACCACCTGCGCCACGTAGGAATCCTGGTGCAGCCGCACGGCGTCGATCAGCTGCTGGATCTCTCCCCCATGAATGAACTTCTTGAGCACCGGCTTGAACGCCTGCGTCTGGCGCGAGGCCGCGCGGAAGCGGCGGTGCTTGTCCACGATCAGCCCCACCGAAAAGACGGACAGCGCGGCGAGGCAGCACATCACCGCGGCCCCGAAGAGGCCGACGTTTCCGATCAGTTCCGTGAAGGTCATGACTTCCTCCTGTGCGCCGGAGCCGCGGGCTTCGCCGCGGCCCCATCCGCCGGCGCGGTTTGTGGGCCGGCGGCCGGCGCACCGTCATGGTGCGTCGTTTCCGACCGGATCTCGTAGTAGCTGAGCATGCGCATGAACACGTCCCTGTCGACCGGTTGCCTGGAGTCGTCGAGCAGTGTCGAGGAGCCGAGCGATGGTCCGAGGACCGAGCTTTTCCAGGGGACGATGACCAGCGCCTTGGGCGCCTCCTGGTTGCCCAGAATGGACATGCCCAGACCCGCGTCCTCTTTCGCGGGCGGCTTCTTCTTGGCGTCGGCTTCGCGCCTGGTATCGGGCGCGTCTTCGGCCAGCGCCACCCCCGTCGCCAGCAGCAGCACCAGCAGCATCGTCCGGCTCATGGCTTCTCCTGCTTGCTTCCGCGATTGCGAAGGTCCGCAATCCATTTGAGGACCACGGCATCTTCGGGGACGATCCGGCTGTACGCCTCGTAGTGCTTCAGCGCGCAGGCGTCATCTCCCATGTACAGATCGCAGAGAATGGCGAGGTTCCGGTGCGCATAATGAAAGTCGGGGAAGTCCGCCAGGGCGGCCTCGTAGCTCGCGCGCGACTTCGCGAACTCCCCCTTGCGCCGCTGCACCAGACCGAGCTCGTTGTAGACGGCGGGATGGTGCGGACTCAATTCCAGCGCCTTCTGCAGGCTGGCCTCGGCGCGGTCCAGATCCCCGGTGCGCGCGTACGCGACGCCCAGAGCGATGTGCGCCGCCGTCACCTCGGGCGCGCGCTCGGTCACCTTGAGCATCAAGGCGATGCCCGGCTCGTAGCGCTCCTCCTCCAGCATGCGCATCGCCGACTCGTAGTCGCCGCGCACGTCGCCCGCGACCTGCACGGGCTGCGTGATCGTGAAGCCGCCCGCGTCCCGCTCGACTTTCGCCTCCGACGCGCCCGGGCGCGCGTTCCCCGGCTCCGTCAGCGTCGGCTTGTCCGGATTCGAGGCGCAGCCGACGGCGAGAGCCGGCGCGAGCACCAGCGGAAGGATGAGACGGGTCTTATGGCGGGGTCTCATGGTCCACCTGTGAATCGCCCGCGGGTCGGGGCGCCGCGGGCCTGGCCGGGGCCGGCGCGTCCGGCTTGGGGCTTCCGGCACTGCCCGACGCCGGCTTGGGCGGCACCGGCGATCGGTACACGTAACGGTCGATCGCGCCGAGGAAACCGATGCTGATTTCCTGCTTGGCGTAGCGGCCCGGCATCAGCTCGGCGAGCCGGCCGAGACTCTTCTCGATCCACGCGTTGAAGACCCCCTTGTGGAGCAGTTCCACGTTCTTCTCGTGCAGGTGAATGGCCTTCTCCTCGAACGGAAATGCTTCCTCGTCGAGGGCCTGCTCGTACTCCTGCAGCTCCGCGGGCTTCAGGTCGGTCGGCCGCTCCGACTCCGCCAGCGAGCGACTGAAATCGAAGGAGGTCTCCGCCATGTAATAGGTGGCGGCCGCCGTCACCTCGGCGATTTCATACGACACCAGGCGATCCATGGCCTCGATCGTGGCGTCCATGCGCTGCTTCTTTTCCTGCAGGCTGGACTCGAACGGCTGCCGCAGCTTCACCGCCGTGAACTCCTGATAGACCCGCTCCGCGAGAACCAGCGCGGCGCGTCCGGCGACCGTCCGGGTCCGGGCGGTTCTCTGAGGCCCGGCGTCCGCGTCGATGCGGATGATGTCCTTCAGCTCCCGCTGATAGAGCGACTCGTCGTGCGCCGCCTTGTGGATCTCGGCCATCTTGAAGCGCGTCTCGAGAGCGGTCTCGACCGGACGCGGGAACTCCTTGACGTAGCGCCCGTACGCGTCCAGCGCGCGATCCGGGGCCTTGGACTGCTCGTAGAGATCCCCCGCGACGAGCAGCGCTTCGCCCCGCATCGACGGATCCTTGGACTCGGACGCCAGACGGTCGTACTCCTCGGCGGCGCGGGACAGCTGGCCGCTCTCCCGGTACGCCAGGGCGATCTGCCGGGTGGCCTCGAGGTGCAATTCGTGCCCGGGGAAGGCGGTGCGAAACGCCTCGAGCACGCCCGCGGCCGCGGTCCAGTCCTTGAGCCGGATCAGCGCGGCGCCGGCGTCGTACTCGGCCGTCGGGCGGATCTTGGACGTCGGCGCCACGGAGCGAATCCTCAGGAAGTGGTTGGCGGCGGCGCGATAGTCCTGGGCGGCGTTGGCGGCCTCGCCCTGCTTGTAGATCGAGGCGGCGAGGTTGTCGAACAGCGCCGCGCGCGACGCGTCGCCCTCCGGCGTGGCTGCGAGGACCTGGGTGTAGCCCTTCTCGGCCTCCGGGTATTCCGCGAGCTCGAACGACCCGTGGGCGACGACCAGCCAGGCGGAGCGCCGGACGGCCGCCTCCGCGGCCGGATAGGTGTCGATGACGCGCCGCGCGGTCGTGACGGCGGGGCGGTAGTCCTTCAGCTCGTAGAGATCGTCCGCGGCCGCACCCAGGACCACCGCGGCCTTCTCGTGCTGCGGGAACGCGTCGGCGAATCGCAGCGAGCTCGCGACCATCCCGCGCGTGACGGCCTCCCGCTGTTTCGGGTCCACGACCTTCATCTGCTCCCGGTAGGCGTAGACGGCGGCGTAGCCCGCCGCCGCCGACTGGGCGTGCTGCGGGTATTCGTAGGCCGTGCGCTCGTACTGTCCGGCCGCCTCGACGAAATCCTTGTGCTCGAGGAGAAGGTCCGCGAGCCGGTAGTTGATCGGCGGCGTGTCCGCGTCCTTCGGGAAGGACTGGAGGTACTCGCCGTACCATCGGAGGGCCTCGCGATAATTCGTCTGCTTCTCGTCCTCTTTCCGGGTGTCCTGATACTCGGCGTGGTAATGGGTCGCGAGATCCTTCAGATTCGCCTTCAGAAAGGCCACGACGTCCTGCGACTCTTCCAGCCTGACGTGTCGCCAGTATTCGGCCTGCAGTCCATACCGGGACGCGAACTCCCGCTTCGACTCCAGCACGAGCCTGGGGAACCCTCCCTGGGTGAACGTCTCGATGACGCGCATGCTGAAATGCGGCGCGGACCGGTGGAACGGATAGAGCGCGACGAACGCGTTGAACGTCTTCGCCGCGTCGTCATAACGGAGCTTGGCCAGGTAGTGCTCGCCGAGATTGCCGTAGACGCGGTCCTCGTAGGACCGATTCCCGAACCGGGTGAAGAACTCCCGGACGGCGTCCGGTCCGCCGAGGTTGCTGAAGCCCAGGCTGATGACCCGGAAGGTGTCCTCGACGCGGCGGTCGTCGTCCTCCTCGTGCTTCTGATCGAAGTCGTAGCCGATCGACACCTTGTAGTCGAGCAGCGCCGCGTACTTCTGCAGGGCCTCCTCGTACATGTCCTGCTTGTAGAGCGCCCACCCGAGCTTGTAGAGAGCGAGCTCGTAATACGAGGAGGCGGGGCCCAGGCCGATGATCGTCGCGTAGGCGCTCTCGGCGTCGCGATAGCGGTGGCGCGTGAAGAAGTATTCTCCCTTCCTGAAATTCACTTCGTCGAAATGCTCCGAGTGCGGATTGGCGCGGATCAGGCGATCCATCATCGCCATGGCCTCTTCGGTGCGTCCGAGCTCGTCGTAGGCCCGCGCCATCTGATACAGGACCGCGTCGCTCTGCTCGTAATTCGGGTATTCCTTGAGCAGCCGCTCGTACAGGGCGATCGCCTCGAGCGGACCCTTGGGATCGGCCTCCGCCGGCAGCGCGCCCGACGCCGAGGCTGCGCCGGCATCCGGCGGGATCTCACCCTCCGCGGTCGTGCGTTTCTCGAAATCCTGATCGGATTCCCCCTTTCCGGCGCCGGCGGTCGCCGTGGCCGGTGGCGGCGTGCCCGCCCGCGCTCCCCCGGGCGTCTCGGCGAGCAGCGGGGCGGCCAGCTGGCGCGTCTTGCCGTCGCCCGCGCGGATGCCGAACTGCTTCTCGATCTGCAGGTCGGCGAGACGACGCATGGCCTCGGGAGTCATCGCCGTCTGGGGCGTCTCCTGGAGGAAGCGCCGGTAGGCCTGCATGGCCTGATCGAGACCCTGATCGATCGTCACCTCCTGCACGTCCGGCCGCACCGCGTGCAGATCCGCCAGCGTCCCCTGCGTCGGGTGGTGCGCGGCGCATCCGACGGCGAGAGCCGGCGCGAGCGCCACCGGAAGGACGAGGCGACGCATCACTGTTTTTTCTCCGCGCCGGACTGGGCGCGCACGGCCCGGTCGTAGCTGTCGGCGACGCCGAAGCGCGCCTCGGTCTGCTGGGCCACCAGGCGCTCCCGACGGGCCACGAGCTGGTCGATGGCGACGGTCTCGATCAGGTGTCCCTGCCGGGCCATCACGTCATCGACGCGCTGCAGCGCGCCGCCGACGCGCTCGCGGAGTCCTTCGATCCGGGCGTCGTAGCCGGCATAGCTGTGCGTGGCCGCCTGCCTCGTCCTGACGAAGGCGTCGTACTGCCGCGTGAGAGCGTCGACATGCGCATTCAATTCATTCAGGTGCACGTAGGCCGCGGTCAGCCGGTCCTGGTACTCGGTTTCCAGCCGCCACGTGAGCAGGCCCCGCAGGCGGGCCGCGCGCTGGCGGAGCGCGAGCGCTTCGGGACGGCGGGAGCCGCCGAGCTGCTTTTCGATGAGCGCGATGCTCTCGCCGGCGATCCGCTCGTCCGCGGTCGCCAGATCGCCCGGCCGCGCCGCGGTCAGCATCGCCTGCAGGCGCTCGCCCAGGTGCTTGCGCTGCTCGAGCCGCAGGCGGATTCGCGAGTCCAGCTCCCGGAACTGCGCGTCGATCTCCGGCAGCAGCGGGTCGTAGTTCTGCTTGCGCAGCCGGACGAGATCGGCGAACGCCTCGAGGCCCATCTTCCAGCCGATGAGCTTCGTCTTGAGATCTTCGAGATCGAGGTAGTTCTGCAGCGCGGTCTGGAAGTCGTGGGATGCCATCAGCTCCATCAGGTAGTACGTTTCCGGCGCCCCGGGCAGACTGCGCAGGCGGATGACCCAGGTCGCGTCCTCGCGGCTCTCCTCGCGGATCAGCGCATCGAGAAAGCGTCCTTCCCTGATGCTGGCGATCGAGGCGTCCACCCGCTCGATCTGATGGGTGTACAGCTCGAGTGCGCGCCCGTACAGGAGGGCGGCGCGGCCGTGCAGGTTCAGGCTGGCGTAGGCGTGCGGCAGGGCCAGCATGGCTTCCTGGACCGCGGCGTCCGTCGGCTCGCGATCCGCCAGGATGCCCCACGGAACGAGCGCGCGCTCGTAGCGCTCGGCCGTGGCTTCCGCCCAGCCTGCCCGCAGCAGCGCCTGATTCGAGAACGGTCCTTCGAGGCTGACGCGGTCCAGCGACTGCCTGGCCCGCTCGAAGTCGCCCGATTCGAACAGCATCGTGCCGAGCACCAGGTTGGTCTTGTCACGGATCGCCACGGAGGCGCGATCCCCGGCCGCCAGCCGCCCGGCCTTGTCGAGCTGCTCCATCGCATCCTTGGATCGACCGTCCTGGTACAGCGCGATGCCGAGGTTGTAGCCGACGAACCCGGCCATGCCCGCATCGCTCCGCAACGGCTCGAGCACCTTGACGGCCTCGCTCGGCCGGCTGGTCGCCATGTCGATGTTCGCCCGCAGGAACTCGACGTCGTCCCGGATCGCGGGGGGCACGGGGCCCGCGATCCGCCCCAGCGCCTGCTGCGCATCGTCGAGCTCATCCTTCTGAAAGAGGATGCGGGCGAGCCGGAAGGCGGCCTCGTTGCGGACCGCCGCATCGACGGCCCCTTCGAGCACCGCCTTGATGGCGCGCCCGGCGCGCTGGTGCATGCGGTAATCGAGCTCGAAGTCGCCGACCGAGAATTCGGCGTCGTTGATGTGATAGTGAAGCGTGTCGAGCCGGGGCTCGTCCAGGGCGCGGTACTGGGCGACCTCCGTGTCGAGCCGCTGAAGCGCGTCGAAGTACTGTCCCTGATAGGCGTGATAGAGCGCCTCGCCGAAATAGAGGTCCTTCAATTCGGCGCGCGGGACCGAGGGGATCGCGAGCCCCAGGGCCAGGCCGAGTCCAACGAGCCGGCGCGGCGCTCGCCTCATCGCTTACCACTCCCCCAGCGTGATCGGAGCGTTGCCGGCGCCGGACCCGGCCACCGTCAGTCCCACCAGCTTCGGCTTCACGTCCTTGTGGAAGGCGAAGTGATCCGTGCGGGTGAAGTCCGCGCCGCCCTGAAGCTTGCCGTCGACGTGCACCTCGAGCTGGTGATCGCCGGTCGACACGTTGCCGACGTAGATCCGCTGCACGCCCCCCTTCCGCAGGGCCTCCAGCTCTTTGGCGCTGTAGATGTAGTGCGCGACGAGCTGGTCGTCGATCTTGAGCCGCACGGCGTCGAGGCGCATCGGGTCGCCCTTGGCGAGCGCGACGAAGATCGCCACCTGCGTCCCCGACGGATACAGCAGCTTTTCCTCCAGCTGATTCAGCTCCGTCGCGATGCGCAGGACGTCCGATTTGATCTCCTGGATCTGCTCGTCGAGGCCCCTCATCTGCTGCTGCTTCTGCTGCTGCCGTGGGTCGACTTGCTGCGCCTGCTTCGGGTCCTTCTGCTGCGCCTGCTTCTGGTCGGCCTGCTCCGCCCAGCCGCAGACGCTGCCCAGGCCGATCAGGACGACGAAGACGAAGGCGCGCACAGCGTGCGCGAAGCCCCGAGCAGGTTCGATGACGAATGTGTTCGCGATCCCGTCGCGCCGGGTCATGGTTCCTCCCCAAATGCCCTGTCGGCGCCGGGTCCCCCCCAGAGCGCCCCGAATCTACATCCCGTTGCGAAAACTAGGTTCGAGGGGCTTTCCCAGGCAAGCCGATCACTAAATTGTCCGGATGTTCCTGACCATTCCTCGTCGAAAAACTCCCCGACACGCGTGAGCAGAAGGTGTACGTCCGGGTCGAGCACGGGTCGTCGGTGTGCTGACTGCGGTCACCCCGTATCGGGAGTAAGATGCGGCTCATGCGCATTCTGATCGTCGCGGCGACGGAGACCGAGATTGCGTCGCTGGTGCGGGAGAAACCGCCCCTGCGGCGGGGAACGCACCTCGAGACGCTGACGACCGGCGTCGGAATGGTTGCGACCGCCGCGCACACGGCGCGGGCGCTGGCGTCGACGCGCTACGACCTGGCGCTGAACTTCGGGGTGTGCGGCAGCTTCGACCGGAGCCTCGAGCCGGGACGCGTCGTCCACGTCGTGTCGGATCGCATCGCCGAGCTGGGCGCGGAAGATGGCGACGCGTTCCTCACGATCGAGGAGCTCGGTCTGCCGGTCGATCCGGTCTTCGTCAACAGCGACCCGCCCGCGATCGACCCGCTCGGCAGGCTGCCGGCCGTCCGCGGCATCACCGTCAACACGGTCCACGGCAACGAGCGGTCGATCGCGGACGTCGTGCGCCGGTTTTCACCGCAAGTCGAGAGCATGGAGGGCGCGGCCTTCATGCACGCCTGTCTCATCAGTCAGGTGCCGTTCGCCCACGTGCGCGCGGTCTCGAACGCCGTCGAGCCCCGGAACCGCGAGGCGTGGGCCCTCCGCGAGGCGATCGCGAACCTGGATCGCTGCGCGCGGGCGATCCTCGAGCACGTATGAAGCTGTCGCTCAGTTTCTCGCCGTGCCCGAACGACTGCTTCATGTTCGACGCGATCGTGAACCGCCGAATCGACCTCGAGGGCCTGCAGTTCTCCGAGCGCCTCGCGGACGTCGAGGCGCTGAACAGGTCGGCCTTCGCCGGCGAGTCCGACGTGACCAAGCTCAGCTACCACGCTTACGCCTATTGCGCGGACAGGTACGTGCTGCTCGACGCCGGCAGCGCGCTCGGGCGACACTGCGGTCCGCTCGTCATCTCCAGGCGATCGATTTCACCCGGCGAAGCCGCGACGGGCGCGCTGCGAATCGCGATACCGGGCCGATATACGACCGCGAACCTGCTGTGCGGGCTTGCGCTCCCGAAGGCTCGGCAGAAGATCGAGGTCGTGTTTTCGGAGATCGAGGCCGCGCTGCTGCGCGGCGACTTCGACGCCGGCGTCATCATCCACGAGAACCGCTTCACGTACGAAGCGAAGGGGCTGAAGAAGGTCGTCGATCTCGGGGAATTCTGGGAAGCAGCGACCGGCGCGCCGATTCCACTCGGCGGCATCGTCATCAGGCGATCGCTCCCCGACGACGTGAAGCAGCGCGTGAATCGCGTCCTGCGCCGCAGCGTCGAGTACGCGCTCTCCCATCGAGCCGCGAGCCTGCCGTACGTCCGCGCCCACGCGCAGGAGATGAGCGAAGAGGTCATGGACAGGCACATCGACCTCTACGTCAACGAGTACTCGGTCGACCTGGGGGGTGAAGGCCGGCGGGCGGTCGCGCTCCTGTTCGAGCGGGCGCGCGCGGCCGGAGTCATTGCGCCGGTGCTCCAGGAGCTGTTCCTGGAATCGAGCGGACGTTAAGACGTCCCTTTCTTCGCAGGCTTCGACTTGCCGGAGCTGTTGAGGGCGACCGCCTGGCGAACCAGCGCCTTGAAGGCGGACTCGTCGACGCGCTCTCCTTCGTGGATGTCGATCGCGCGGCGGACGCCTCCCTCGAGACTCGAGTTGAAGAGACGGGCCGGATCGTTCAGAGACGCGCCCCTGGCGAACGTGAGCTTCACGACGCTCTTGTAGGATTCGCGGGTGCAGATGATGCCGTCGCGCGACCACACCGGCGTGCCGGGGTTGGTTGGTTTGACCCACTTCCATTCCTCGATGACGTCCGGGGCTGCTTCCTTGATGAGCCTGCGCATTCTGCCGAGGGTTTCCCCGCGCCAGTCCGCGAGGGCGGCCATTTTTTTCGAGATGAGCTCCGATGCCGACGGGCCCTGGCTCGCGGCTGACTTTTTCATGTCCTCCTCGCGTCGCGCCGCCTGGCGGCGTACGGCAGCACGAACAGATACAGACCGGTGACCAGGAGCAGAGCCAGCGGGAGCAGCGGTGAGTAGGTCACCCAGGGCGGAGGCATCCCACCCCCCCGTGCCAGGGCGATGAAGTTGGCGATGACGGTCACCGTGAAGGCGATCGACACCCAGCGGTGGATCTGTCGGATCCAGGTGTTCCAGTTCAATGGGACCTCCTTTGTGTCGCGGTTCCGGTCAGGTAAGTCGCGACCGCGGTCTCCAGATTGAAGTGCATCCGCTCGCGTCCGAGCGTGGGGCCGAGCGCCGACCGCTGAACGCTCACCAGCACCTCGGGGGTGAGCCGCACGAGCCAGAGCGTCACGCCGTTCGCGCGGGCGCGCTTCTCCGCTTCGATCAGGAACTTGAGGGCCGTGTACTCGAGGTCGGGCACGCCGCTCAGCTCGAGCGCCACGATCCCGGGTTTTTCCCTGTCGACCAGCGTCCGCAGGCGTTCCTCCAGAGGTCCGACATTGGCGAAGAAGATCCGGCCCTCGATCCTCAGCATGAGCAGACCCGGGAACATTTCGTCGTCGGGATGATCCTTCGAGATCGGCCGGAACACGTTCGTGCCGCGCTTGCGTCCGATGACGTGGATCGAGGGATTGGCCGCCTGATGGGCGAGGGCGAGAACCGACATCACGATGGCGACGAGAATCCCCTTCAGCGTTCCGAGGAGCACGACGCCGGCCAGCGCGGCGAGGGCCCACAGGAACTCCATGCGCCGGATCCTGAGGATGGCGCTGAACTCCGCCGGCCGGATGAGACCGATCGAATAGACGATCACGACCGCGGCCAGGATCGCCTCGGGCATCATCCCGATCAGCGGGGCGAGCACGAGCATGGTCAGGAGGGCCGCGCCGGCCGTCAGGATCCCGGCGAGCTGGGTGCGCGCCCCGGCGTGCCGGTTGACTGCGGTCTGCGACGTCCCCCCTCCCGCGGGCATGCTCCCGAGAAGCGCTCCGCCCGCGTTCGCGAGTCCGCTCGCCAGCAGCTCCCGGTTGGCGTTCGGACGGGGCTCGTCCTCCCTGGCGAACGCCCGACCGGCGGCGATCGTTTCCGTGAAGCTCATCAGCGCGATTCCCAGGGCGCCGGCCCACAGGGGCGCGATCAACGATGGGTCCGGGAGAATGAAGGATGGAAGCGAGCGCGGGAGCGCGCCGACGGCGTGCACGCCATGCGCCTGGAGGTCGAGCAGCCCCATGCCCGCGATCCCGAGCGCGACGGCGATCAGGGGCGCCGGCGCGCGCGGGTAGAAATGCTCCAGGCCGGCCAGGATCGCGATCATGGCGATTCCGATCGCCAGCGTCGCCGGCGAGGCGCCTGGCAGTCCCTTGAAGATGGCCGCGAGGTTGTGTCCGAAGAGGCCCTTCGGAAAATGAATTCCCAGGATCTTCGGAACCTGGTCCACCACGATGACCAGCCCGATCCCCGCCTTGAAACCGACCAGGACCGGCTCGGAGATGAAGCTGGCGACGAACCCCAGCCTCAGGACGGAGGACAGGATCAGGATCCCTCCCACCAGGAGCGTCAGCGTGGCCGAGGCACGCAGCAAGGACGACGGATCCCCCTTGCCCGCGACCTGGGAGAGGCTGGCGCCGCTCAGGATCGCCAGGGTCGTGGTGGTGCTCACGCTGAGGGGCCGCGAGGTCCCGACGAGCGCGTAAATCAGCATCGGCGCGAAGGAGGTGTAGAGGCCGACCTGCACGGGCAGCCCCGCGATCGTGGCGTAGGCCATCGCCTTGGGGATCACGACGGCCGCCGCGGTCAGGCCGGCGACGATGTCCGCGCTCAGCCAGCTCCCCCGGTACCCGGAGAGCCAGCCGAGGACCGGGGCGCCGACGCGACGAGCGGGCCGCGCCCGCATGGCGCTCATGTTCGGGGAGTTTACGACGAGACGGCCGGCGGCGGTCCCCGCACCCTCGCGCACCTCCGAGCCGCCGCCGGCAGCCTCCGGGTTGACGGAGGGACCCTCGCCGGTTCTACAATCGCAGACTCATGACCGAAAACCGCGGGCCGATGAAGCGGAAACCGTACGAAAAGGCGCTGCACAAGCTGCAGTCGAAGCTGTGCGCCCTGCAGGAATGGGTCAGGCACGAGGGCCTGCGTGTGATCGTGATCTTCGAGGGGCGCGACGCCGCCGGCAAGGGGGGGACGATCAAAGCGATCACCGAGCGCGTCAGCCCGCGCGTGTTCCGTCTGGTGGCGCTTCCCGCCCCGTCCGATCGCGAGAAATCGCAGCTGTATCTGCAGCGCTACATGACGCACTTTCCGGCGGCCGGCGAGATCGTGATCTTCGACCGCAGCTGGTACAACCGGGCCGGGGTCGAGTACGTCATGGGCTTCTGCTCGAAGAAGGAGAACCGGCGCTTCCTGGAGCTCTGCCCCGAGTTCGAGCGCTATATCGTCGAGGGCGGCGTCATTCTGATCAAGTTCTGGCTGGAGGTCAGCGACAAAGAGCAGAAGCGCCGCTTCGAGGCCCGCATCGACGATCCGCTACGCCAGTGGAAGCTCAGCCCGATGGACCTCCCCTCGCGGGGCCGATGGTTCGAGTACTCGCGGGCGCGCGATTCGATGCTCGAGGCCACCGACACCCGGCACGCCCCCTGGTACATCCTCCCCTCGGACGACAAGCGGCGGGCGCGCCTCAACTGCATCAGCCAGTTCCTCGCGCTCATCCCCTACAAGAAGGTGCCGCGTGAGAAGGTCAGCCTCCCGAAGCGCTCGATGAAGGGGGCCTACGACGACCAGGCGACCCTCAAGGGCAGGAGGTTCGTTCCGGCGAGGTGGTGACGCGATGGACGCGGGTCGCGACCAGAACCGGAGGCCGGCCGAATTGGCGACGGGCGCGAGACCGGTCGGCATCATCGCGAAGACGGCGCGGCGCGCTGCCGTCGCGATGGCGATTGCCATCGGCGTCGGACTCGTGGTGATGATCGGAAAGAAGAGTCCTCCGTCTTCCATCTTCTTCCGCACCATCCTCCACGGGCTGACGGCGACGGCCGCGTTCGCCATATTCGAAGCGTGGCCCCGGAGGCTGCCGCGCTGGCTGGAGCGCTGGGTCCTGCAAGTCGTCGCGATCGGCGCCTGCGGGCCGCTGACGACGTGGCTGCTGAACGTTCTGTACGTCCCCCGGGGTGCGCCGTCCTTTTGGGCGGACCACGACCGGATGCTCATCGCGTTCCTCGCCGTATTGCTCGCGCCGTGGGCGGCGCTGGCGGCGATCGTGCGGCAGAAGGAGGCCTTCGCGCGCCATCAGAAGCTGACGTTCGCGCTCGAGCGCAGCGAGCTGGAGAGGCAGGCGCTCGACGCGCGCCTGCATCTGCTGCAGGCGCAGGTCGCCCCGCACTTCCTGTTCAACACGCTCGCGAACGTGCAGGCGCTCGTCGACGCAGGCTCGCCGAACGCGTCGGCGCTCCTCCGCAGCCTCGTCGAGTACCTGCGCGCGGCGGTGCCGCTGCTCCACGAGCCGGCGGCGACTATCGAGCGCGAGCTGCAGCTCGTCCGGCCTTATCTCGAGCTGATGCAGATGCGCATGCCCGATCGCCTGCAGTACGCGATGAACGTCGACTCGTCGGCTCTCAAGGTGCGCTGTCCTCCGACCACGCTCTTGACACTGGTCGAGAATGCCGTGCGACACGGGATCGACCCCAGCGAGGAAGGAGGGCGGATCGACATCGACGTCCAGCGGCTCGGTGAACGCTGCGTGGTCCGCGTCACCGACACGGGCGCCGGACTCCATCCCTCGGCGGGCGGTCTCGGGACCGGGCTGACGACCCTGCGCGAGCGGCTGCAGCTCATCTTCGGAGACGCGGCGCATCTGCGCCTGATCTCCGGCACCCCCCGCGGCGTCGCGGTCGAAGTCGACATGCCGGCACGCACGTGAGCGCCCGCGCGACCGCGCTGATCGCGGACGATGAGCCGCTGCTGCGCGAGGCGCTGCGGCGCCAGCTCGCGAACGTCTGGCCGGAGCTCGAGATTGTGGCCGAGGCCCGGAACGGGCGGGAGGCGGTGCGGTTGTTCGACGAGCGGCATCCCGACATCTGCTTCCTCGACGTCCACATGCCGGGTCTCTCCGGCGTCGATGCCGCGAACCACATCGGCCGCCGCGCGCATCTCGTGTTCGTCACGGCGTACGATCACTACGCGGTGCACGCCTTCGCGCAGGGGGCGCTCGATTACCTTCTGAAGCCGGTCGAACAGGCGCGGCTCGCGGAGACCGTGAGCCGCCTCAAGGAGCGTCTGCAGTCATCGAGGCCCGCGATCAACACCGAACAGCTCCTGCGGCAGCTCAGCGCCCAGCTCGCGAAGCTGCAGGGAGGCGGCAGGGGCGAGCCGCTGCGATGGATTCGCGCGCAGGCGGGAAAGACCGTGCGCCTGATCGCGATCGGCGACGTCGATTATTTCCGGTCCGACGCGAAGTACACGCTCGTCGCCTGGCGCGACGGCGGCAAGCCCGCCGAGGCGGTGGTCCGGATTCCGCTCAAGGACCTGCTCGAGCAGCTCGACCCGGAGCAATTCGCGCAGGTCCATCGATCGGTCGTGGTGAATCTGCGCGCCGTCAGCCATGTGAGGCGACACGACAATGAAACCGCGGAGATTCACCTGAAGAGCCGCGACGAGGTCCTGCCCGTGAGCCGCAGCTACATGCCTCTGTTCAGGCAGATGTAGCCGCCGTTCGTCCGCCGGAATCCCCGCTTCGTCGCAATCCGGTGGCTCGCGCGCCCGTAAGCCGTCCATCATGCTGGCGCGATCCTGGTCCGGCTGCAGGTCTGGGGAGCCCGTGTGAAGCTGAACACCATCCTGGTCATCACCTCACTGCTCTCGATCCTCCTGGTCACGTTTCACCTGTCGGACGAAATCGCCCGCGGGATCGAGCCGGGAGGGCTCAAGAACGTCACGGGAGTGCTCATCCTGTTCGTCTGGCTGTACGGAACGCTGGCGCTCCCGGAACGGCGATCGGGATACGTCATCATGCTCCTGGGGTCGCTCCTCGGGTCGGTCGTCCCCGTCCTGCACATGATGGGGTCGGGACTCGTCGGCCGGTCGATCATCAACACCGGCGGAATCTTCTTCTGGGTCTGGACGCTCATGGTGCTCGGCGCGACCGCGCTCTTCTCCGTCATCCTCTCGGCGCGCGGACTGTGGAGCCTGCAACGGGGCCGGACGAGGTCGTCAGCGGCCCGCGAACGTGAGCGCTAGCCCGGATTTCTCACCGCGGGTCTGTTCGCCTCGCTGAAGCTGCGGATCGGGGGAGTGGCGAAGGGCAACGGTGGTGACGACCGCTGTACGCCGGCCTCTTGGTTGGTGATCGCC
>JACXTT010006430.1_pt1 | contig 16743 bp, 12 predicted proteins | sample 9270951 | NCBI WGS metagenome assembly JACXTT01 (sample SAMN15532306, study PRJNA645909) | rock metagenome | isolation source: weathered quartz diorite | place: Puerto Rico | collected 2017-06-21 | reverse complement strand
TCGAACAATTACGGCCCGCTGCAGTTTCCCGAAAAGCTGATCCCGCTGGCGATTACCCGTTGCCGCGCCGGCCAGCCGGTGCCGGTGTACGGCGACGGCGCCCAGGTGCGCGATTGGCTGTATGTGGCCGACCATTGCGCCGCGCTGCGCACGGTGCTGGCCGGCGGCCGGGCAGGGGAGGTGTACAACGTCGGCGGCTGGAACGAGAAAACCAACCTCGCCGTGGTGCATGCGCTGTGCGACCTGCTCGACGAGCTCGACCCGAACCCGCGCGGCAGCCATCGCGCGCTGGTGACCCACGTCGCGGATCGGGCCGGGCACGACCGGCGCTACGCGGTGGACGCGGGCAAGATCGCGCGCGAGCTGGGCTGGAAGCCGGCGCACAGTTTCGAGGCCGGGCTGCGCGCCACCGTCGAGTGGTACCTGGCCAACCCGCAATGGCTGGACGACGTTTTGGCGGGGGAGAGGCAATGACCGCGTCCGCGCCCGCCCGCAAGGGCATCATCCTGGCCGGCGGATCGGGCACGCACCTGTACCCCGTGACGTTCGCCGTGTCCAAGCAGCTGCTGCCGGTGTACGACAAGCCGATGATCTACTATCCGCTGACCACGCTCATGCTCGCCGGCATCCAGGACATCCTGATCATTTCCACGCCGCGCGACCTGCCGCGCTTCGAGGAGCTGCTGGGCGACGGCAGCCAGTGGGGCCTTCGCCTAAGCTATGCGGTGCAGGCCGCGCCGGAGGGACTGGCGCAGGCCTTCCTGATCGGCCGCGATTTCCTCGGCGGCGGGCCATCTGCGCTGATCCTGGGCGACAACATCTTCTACGGCCACGAGCTCGAGGAACGCTTGCAGGCCGCGTCAAGCCAGGCGGCCGGATCGACGGTGTTTGCCTACCACGTGCACAATCCGCAGCGCTACGGCGTGGTCGAGTTCGACGCCGCGGGAAGCGCGGTGAGCATCGAGGAAAAGCCGGCGGCGCCGAAATCGCATTACGCCGTCACCGGCCTCTACTTCTACGACGGCCAGGTGGCCGACATCGCCGCCGCGATCACGCCATCGGCGCGCGGCGAACTGGAGATTACCGACGTCAACCGCGCCTACCTGGAGCGCGGCCAGCTCAACGTCGAGGTGATGGGGCGGGGCATGGCGTGGCTCGATACCGGCACCCACGATTCCCTGCTCGAGGCGAGCCAGTTCATCGCGACGATCGAACACCGCCAGGGGCTGAAAGTGGCCTGCCCGGAAGAGATCGCGTACCGGAAGGGCTATATCGACGCGGGCCAGCTCCGCGCGCTGGCGCAGCGCCTGCACAAGAGCGGCTACGGCGAATACCTGTTGCGCCTGCTGAACGAGCGGATTTTTTGAGGTGCACATGAAGATCCTCCTCACCGGAAAGAACGGCCAGGTCGGCTACGAGCTCGAACGCAGCCTGCAGGCGCTGGGCGAGGTCGTCGCCGTCGATCGCAGCCAGATGGACCTGTCCGACCTGCGCCAGGTGCGCGAGGTGATTCGCGCCGTGCGGCCGCACCTGGTCGTCAACCCGGCTGCCTACACCGCGGTGGACCGGGCCGAAAGTGAGCCGGCGCTGGCCATGCGCATCAACGGCGAGGCGCCGGCGGTGATGGCCGAGGAAGCCAGAAAGCTGGGCGCGGGCATCATCCACTACAGCACCGACTACGTGTTCGACGGCAGTAAGGAAACGGCCTACGCCGAGACCGATGCGGCATGCCCGGTCAATGTGTACGGCGCCACCAAGCTGGCCGGCGAACAGGCGATCCAGGCCGCCGGCGTGCCGCACCTGATCCTGCGCACCAGCTGGGTGTATGGCATGCGCGGCAGGAATTTCCTGCTGACCGTGATGCGACTGGCGGGCGAGCGCGACGAGCTGCGCATCGTCGCCGACCAGTTCGGTTCGCCGACCTGGTGCCGCACGGTCGCCGACACCACCGCGCAGCTGGTGGCCCGGCTGGATGCCAGGTGCGGCGCCGTCGAGGCGCTGGCGGGGGAGCTGGGCGGGATCTACCACCTGACTGCGTCGGGCCGCACCTCATGGCACGGCTTTACCGAGGAAATCGTCAGGCACGCTTCGATCGCCAGCAAGCCGCGGGTGACGGCGATCCGCACGGAGGAATATCCGTCGCCGGCGAAGCGGCCGCGCAATTCGGAACTGTCCGGCGAGCGCCTGCGCGCGCTGAATCTCCATATGCCGCAATGGCAACACGCGCTGGCGCTCTGCCAGGGCTGATCTCCCGTCATGATGCAAGTCGCTGGGGAAGCCTGGTAGGTACCAGCCGTCGCTCGTACCGCCAAAGTCGGCGGAGGACGGGCTGAGCTGCAGGGCAGACCCTATACCGTTTAATTGGCGCGGAGCGCCCATGATTTTTGACATAACGGCATCAGCGGCCGCGGGCCCGCGCGTGGCGCATTGCCATTTCGGCAGTGTCGCATTCCGGCACGATCTTTCTTCAAAGTTACATTGCGTGAGGATTGCGCCTTCGTAATCTGGCACAATGGCACCCGGTTTCGATTGTTGACCACGGGTAACTTTACTCTCCGGCAACTATTACGCGAAAAGGTTTTTTTACGGGGCAGTTAGCGGCCACTTGCCCGCAGTTGCTCCGGACCGTTTTAAAAATTATTGCGATTTCCGTGGGATTTATCCTACAAATTGCTACCAATTTTGTGACTGGCAGGAACTGCCTGTTGTAGAATGGAAAATTGAATGGCCACCAACGTATTTATTCCGAAGGTGGCCACTTCCCAATTGAACACGCTGTTGCAGCTGCCCAAAACCAGCAGGTTGCAATGTTCGGCCTGACTGATTTAGAGAGCATCATGTACTGTTTTAATTCCCGGCGCCTGTGCCGTATCGGCGCCGTTGCGCTGCCCCTTCTCCTTGCCGCCTGCGCAAACCTCGAACCCGGCATGCGCCTGAATGCGAAAGTGGCGCCGGACGCCGCCCCGCAGCCCGCCCCCACGATCCTGCCAATTACTCCGTCCCTGCTGCAGTCGCAAAAGGCGGCCAAGGCGCAACTGCCTTTGCCTCCGATCGAGTCGCTGGCCGGACCTGCGCGCCCTTATGTGATTGGCAACGGCGACCTGCTGTCCATTCTGGTCTGGGACCATCCTGAGCTCAACATTGCGGCAACCGGCGCGCAGGCGCTGAGCAGTTCTGGTGCGCAATCGCCTGCCGCCTTCGTCGTCGATCAGGGTGGCATGGTGCAGTTTCCGTACATCGGCGCCATCAAGCTTGCCGGGCTGACCGAGCTGGAAGCTCGCAATCTGCTTGCCGAGAAGCTGATCAAGTCGATCAAGAAGCCCGACATCACGCTGCGCGTGCTGGCGTTCCGCAGCAAGAAGATCTATATCGACGGCGAAGTGCGGAACCCGGGCAACCAGGCCATCGACGATGTGCCGATGACCTTGCTCGAAGCGGTCACCCGCGCCGGCGGCTTCATTGCCACCTCGGACCAGAGCAATATCGTCGTCACGCGCGGGGGCGTGCAATACCCGATCAATCTGCCGCTGATGGTGCGCCGCGGTGTTGATCCGTCGAGCGTGATGCTGCACAGCGGCGACCTGGTGCGCGTGCGCAGCCGCGACGAGAACAAGGTGTACGTGCTGGGCGAGGTCAATGCGCCGAAGGCACTGCCGATGAACAACGGCAAGCTGACCCTGGCCGAAGCGCTGGGGGAAGCAGGCGGCATCAATCAATTGAGTGCGGCGGCACGCCAGGTGTATGTGATCCGCAACGCTGGCGCGACCGACCCGCAGGTGTACCTGCTGGACGCCGCCTCGCCGGTGGCGCTGGCGCTGGCCGACAACTTCGAACTCGATGCGCGCGACGTCGTGTTTATCGACGCGTCCGGATTGTCACGTTTCAACCGCGTGATCAGTCTGATCTTGCCGACGGCGGCTGCGGCGACTTCGTCCTATTCGCAGGTGAAGTAATGCAGAACATTCTCGTCCTTTGTATTGGCAATATCTGTCGCAGTCCGATGGCGGAAGGCCTGTTCAAGTCGGCATTGCCGGGCAAGACGATCCGCTCGGCGGGCATCGGCGCGCTGATCGGCAAGCCGGCCGATCCATCTGCTTTGCAGCTGATGACTGAGCAAGATATCGACATCAGCGCGCATCGTGCGCAGCAGATTTCGACAAGCCTCGTGACCCAGTCCGAACTCATCCTCGTGATGGACTTGGAACAAAAAAGATATGTGGAAGCCCAGTACGTCGGCGCCCGCGGCAAGGTGTTTCGCCTCGGGGAGGGCCAGCAGATGGATATTCCCGACCCTTACCGCGAAGGCATGGAAAGTTTTCGCCTCGCATATCGCCTGATCGACGACGGCGTCAAATTCTGGGTGGACCGTATTTCACGGATGGGGTGATTCAACGTTACCCGCTCGTCCTTTCGGTTCCTGCGAACGAAACGACTTCCACACGTTTGAAATTCTTATTGGTATTCACATGAACGACTCAGTTTCCCAACATGCGCTAGGCGCTGCACAATCCGTCGCGCCGGATGAGGACACGATTAATCTCGCGTCCTATCTGGACCTGCTGTTCGATAATCGCTGGCTGATTGCATCCATTGCGCTCGTGGTGACACTGTTGGGGTCGGCATATGCGTTCATGGCTACGCCGGTCTACGAAGCCAACATTCTGGTTCAGGTGGAAGACAGCGCTTCTTCATCGAAAAATGTCCTGGGCGATCTGTCTGGCGCCTTCGACCTCAAGACCGCGGCAACGGCGGAAATGGAGATTCTGCGGTCGCGTTTTGTGATCACGCGTGCCGTGAACGACGCCCTGCTATATATCAGCGTGGAACCGAAATACTTCCCAATCGTTGGTCGATGGATTTCGCGCCGTAACGCAGGACTGTCGGAGCCTGGTTTCTTCGGCACAGGCGGCTATGCATGGGGAGCGGAACAAGCAGATGTGTCCCTCTTCAATGTGCCCCGCCAATTCGAAGGCGCCACGTTCGAACTGGTCGCTACCGGGAGCGGCGGCTATCGACTGATGCTGCCGAACGACGCTGGATTCGTCGCCGGCACGGTTGGCGCGACTACGCGAAAACAAACGCAATACGGCCTTTTCGAACTGCGCGTCGACAATCTGGCGGCCAAGGCGGGAGCGAAATTCATGCTGGTCCGGTCGCCGATTCTCGCCACAGTAGAAAAGCTGCAAAGCGCGTTGTCGATCGCCGAAAAGGGCAAACAATCCGGAATAATCGGTGTCTCGATGGAAGGCACGGACCCGGCGAAGACCGCCGGGACGCTTAACGTGATTGGGCAGGAATACATTCGCCAAAACGTCGACCGCAAATCCGAAGAGGCTGAGAAGTCGCTCGCGTTCCTGGATAAGCAGCTTCCGGAAATGAAGGTGAATCTGGAACAGGCCGAAGTCAGGTACAACACCTTGCGTAACAGCCGCGGCACTATCGATCTGGGCGAGGAAGCCAAGGCCATGTTGCAGCAGTCGGTGGCGTCGCAAGCAAAAATGCTTGAGCTGAAGCAGAAGCGCGATGAGTTGCTCACCCGTTTCCAGAACGCTAATCCGCTGGTGGAGGCTGTCAACCGTCAGATCGGCACCCTCAGCGCCGAGATGGAAACCGTGAATGCAAAGATCAAGCGGCTGCCGTCCGTCGAGCAGGATGTCCTGCGCCTGACGCGCGACGTCAAGGTGAACACCGATTTGTATACCTCGCTGTTGAACAGCGCCCAGCAATTACGCTTGGTCAAGGCGAGCAAAGTCGGCAATGCGCGCTTGCTGGACGTCGCCGAAAGCCCATTGAGGCCGGTGCGGCCCAAGCGCGCGGTTGTCATGGCAATTTCATTGCTGTTCGGCTTGTTCCTCGGCGTCGTGGGTGCGTTCGTTCGAAAGAACCTGTTCGGCGGTATCGACGACCCGCATGAGATCGAGCAGATCCTCGGCTTGAACGTCAGCGCGGCGATCCCGCACAGCGAGAAGCAGGACGCGCTCTTTAGTTTCATGCAATCCAACCCCAAAAAGGTATCGGTGCTTGCCCACGAAGACCCTACCGACCCAGCGATCGAAAGTTTGCGCAGCTTCCGCACTTCGTTGCAATTCTCGCTGCTGGGCGCGAGGAATAATATCGTGATGATCAGCGGCCCAACGCCAGGGGTCGGCAAGTCTTTCGTTTCGGTCAATTTCGCAGCTGTTCTCGCGTCCACCGGCAAAAAGGTGCTGTTGATCGATGCCGATTTGCGCAAGGGCTATCTGCAGCGTTATTTTGGTTTGAAGCGGCCCGAGGGTCTGTCCGAATTGATCGCCGGCCAGCGTTCTTTGGATGACTCGACACATCGCAGCGTCGTTGAGAACGTCGATTTCATCTCCACAGGCGTGCTGCCGCCACGGCCTGCCGAGTTGCTTGCGCATGAGAACTTCACGGCACTGCTGAAGGAAGTGTCGGCACGTTATGACATCGTGATTATCGACACCGCGCCGGTCTTGGCAGTCTCCGATGCGCTTGTCGTGGCCACGCAGGTGGGTACGGTCTTTAATATCGTTCGCGGCGGAGTCAGCACCATTGGCGAAATCGAGGAAGCGGTCAAGCGCTTCAAGCAGTCGGGCGCTGGAGTTACTGGGATCGTCTTCAACGACTTGAAAACTCGAATTGGCCGCTACGGATACGGGTCGAAGTACGGCAAGTACAGGTATGCGACCTATAAATACTAACTTGACGATACGAAGAGGAGACGTCGTGCAGAAATCAAAGAAATTTCAAAGGGGATCGCGCCGTTTAAGTCATCGTGCCCAGCGAGGTATTTTCATTTTAGGCCTGCTCCTGGCATTCGCTGTTGCCAGTCTTATTGTTGCCGGGGGGTAAACGTGGGTAAAGCGACGGTCTACTCGCGCTTGGTATCTGATCGCGGCAGCCGTGCAAAGACGAATACAGTTCCTACCGGCGATAAAGCGAACCAGCGCGTGTTATGAGTAACAGCAAACCACAAGAAGGCGCACATAACAACGGTGCAGCGGCCCGCCAGTTGGCAGACGCCAAGTTGCGGAGTCGCCATCCTGCTGGTAATTCACACACGATTACGGAGCCGCCAACAAAACAACGGCAGGCGGCAATCGCCGTGATAAATGCGGATCACCACTATCAATGGCTTGATGTGCTGCGCCTCATCGCCGCTTTCGTTGTGGTGTGCACCCATACCAGAGGCGCTGTATTCCTTGACTGGAGTGCATTGGAGGCTGGCAGCAGGAATCTTCCAGTGGCAATTTTTTTCTCGATCACCAGGTTGGGTGAAGAGGCCGTTATTCTATTTTTTGTATTGAGCGGCTTCTTGGTTGGCGGTCGGACGTTTGAGAAAATAACTCTCGGGATTTTTGACGAAAAGAGTTATCTGGTCGACCGTTTCACCCGTATATGGATTCCGCTAATTCCTGCATTGATTCTATCGGCGGGCCTGGCTGAGTATAGTGACACAACTGCCGTATGGATCGGCAATCTACTTGGCGTGCAAGGGGCATTTGTCCCCGCACTGGGCGGCAACGCACCGCTGTGGAGCCTTACCTATGAGATTTGGTTTTATGTATTAGCGTATGCGATAGGGCGACAATCCAGTCGATCGGAATTCGACGGGTTATCGGCGGTTCTGTTGGTTTTCGCTCTTATCGTCTTCGCACGCTTAAAATTTCACTATGTTTTTTGTTGGGCGCTTGGAGCCTACTTTTATATAAAACCTCTCAAATACGGTATTTGGAAGTCATTGGTAATCGCTGGGTCATTCTGCCTCGTCGGGCTCGCAGGTAGTCAGGCACGTGGACCTCTTGAATCGGCACTCGCTGATTTCCGCGGAGCGAAGGACATCTTTGACATCGTGCTGGCCTTGGGCGGGGCAATGTTGTGTTCGATATTGGTAAAAATACCTCCCGTCCGGCATCTTCGATATTTGGGATATTTGGCAGGATTTTCGTACACGCTTTACTTAATCCATGCGCCTGTTTTGCTTTACGTTGCCCGAAATTACTTGATCAGGCGGCCCGTGGTGGATATCGAGGGCTTGGCGGTTTTTGTGGGTTTGATATTGCTATTTTCATTTAGCGCGTGGCTTCTGTATTTGGTTTTTGAACGAAATACAAAGAATGTTCGGACATGGATGAAGTTGAAGGTTGGTTGAGCATTCTATGAACGATTCGTATCGAAAAATTTTGCGTTCGACTTCCATTATCGGCGGCGCTTCGTTAATTGCGATCTTGATAGGCTTAATTCGCACTAAAGGCGTAGCGGTGTTGCTGGGCCCAAGCGGAGTAGGACTGGTAGGGTTGTTGAATAACTTGACGGGCACTGCGGCTGTGCTAGCGGCTTTGGGCTTGAACGCAGCCGGCACACAGCAAATCGCGCAAGCGGTAGGGCGCGCCGAGCCGAAAAGTGTGGACGTGGTAAGGCGCTCCTTGTTTTGGGCGACCTTCTGTTTAGCGTTTTTCGGCGCAACGGCATTTTGGCTGCTGCGCGGTGTAATCGCTGACGATATTCTTGGCACGCCGGAGCTTGAGAAGGAGATAGGCTATCTTGCGCTCGCGGTGGGCCTTAACGTCGTAGCAGGGTCGCAGACTGCTTTGCTGAATGGATTGCGACGGATCGGCGATTTGGCTCGCCTCAGCATACTCACCTCCGTTTTCTCGACGACTTTCGGATTAATTATTCTCTGGCTGTACGGGCGGCAGGGCCTGGTGCCGTTCTTGCTGGCGTCTCCCTTTTTGAACGCTCTCTTTGGCGGAATTCTTGCACTGCGATTGCCAAGGGCGGAGTCCGATGGTTTCTCGGTCCTTGAAATGCGCGGACAAATAGGTATTTTAATTCGCCTTGGGGCTGCCTTTATGTTTGCCTCGCTGGCAGTCATTTTGGGTCAACTTGCGGTGCGTTCAATTGTCCAGAGCAAATTGGGACCTGCCGCTCTGGGACATTTCGAAGCGGCGTGGATGATTTCGATGACGTACGTCGGATTTGTTCTGCAGGCTATGAGCGCGGATTACTACCCGCGCTTGACGGCGGTGATTAAAGATGAAGAAGTAGCCGGGCAATTGATTAACGAACAAACCGAAGTGGCGCTCTTGCTGGCTGCGCCGATATTTTTGTTCATGTTAGGTTTCGCACCTTTTGTAATTAATTTGCTTTACTCGAAAGAATTTGTCGACGCTGTAGAGTTACTGCGCTACCAGGTTTTGGGAGACATCTTCAAGGTCGCGAGTTGGCCCGTTACCTACAGCGTGTTGGCGCGCGGCGATGGCAGATCTTTCTTTGCTATCGAAGCAATTTCTATGATTATCTTTTCTTCGCTTGTTTGGCTTGGCCTTCCATACTTGGGAATTCAAGCGACGGGTATTGGTTTTTTTGTGATGTATGTTATTAATCTCCCGATTGTGTTCTGGTTTGCGCGACGTAAGATGACGCTAGGATGGCGCCATGAGACCAAAATGATTTTTGCGGCCTTGTTGATTGCGGCTGGTATGGTGGTAGCAATCTGCAAAGTGAACCAGCTCTGGGGCGCGCTAATCGACGTTTTATTGACGTTGGGGTTTCTGGGCTTTGCAGTCGCGCGTCTAGGTCGCGGGGGTAATCTATCGGGGCCGGCCGGGAAATTCTTTAACGTTATGAATCGCTTCCTTGGGCACTCCCGATAAATGAAAATACTAATTTGTATTTATCGCGATGACGAGCGTTCCGGCGGCAGTGTCCGCGTTGCGGAAGTTCTGATCAATGGCCTGTTACAGACCGGCGTCGATGTCCATGTTGCTGTTGCGTACGGTCCGCCTGGACGCCTCGGGGCTCAATTTGGAGAGCGTGTCAATTTCATTATGTCCTCGCGGCGTGCGGATTTTTCGGCATGGCTGCGATACAGGTTATCGGTTCGAAAATTGAAGCCCGACGTGATTCACTATGTGGATAACGTCGGCTGGATGGTGCTCGCAGGCATCGGTACGCGACCGAAGCGGGTAATGCATCAGCACTTCAGGCCTGATGTTGGCCCGGATGGGGCGAGGCGATTTGCCGCCATTCGCTGGCTTAGTGGTACTGCGGCGCACGTCGTTGCGATTTCGTCGGGTGCGAGCCGTGTGCTCGTGGAAAAATGCGGCATTTCTCGTTCGCGTGTTTCCGTCGTGTACAACGCCGTCGACTCCAGCTATCTCAGTTCCGATCAATCAGCGCTAGCTGGGCTGTCGAGAATAGATACGAAGGAACGAATTTTGGGCATGGCGGTACGGCTCGTCGATGATAAAGGAATTGAAGATGCCTTCAGTCTCCTCTTGGCGCTACCGCCACATTTCTCGGTCGCAATTGCAGGTGATGGGCCTGCACGGGAAAGGCTGACAAACCGGGCGATTGAGCTTGGCTTGGGCGGGCGCGTTCGCTGGCTCGGATCGGTGCGGAATATTGCAGACTTCTACTGGGGGATCGACTATTACCTGTTTATGTCCTGGTATGAGGGTTTCGGGCTGTCTGTCGCAGAGGCGATGCTATGCAATAGGCCCGTAGTCGGATTGTTGGGGGACGGGGAAATTGCAGAACCGGAGTATCCGCTTGTTAATAATCGTAATTCCATTCTCATGGAGCGGTCCGCTCCGGGTGCATTTGCGCCTGAGTCTGATACGAATGTTATCCATCGGCTCGCCGACGCGATTTTGAAAACTGAACAGGAACCGGAATCGCGAATGCAAATGACTGGTTTCGCGCGCCAATGGGTCGAACAGCGTTTCTCGTCGCAGTTACATGTGAAACGCATGTGCAATGTATATCAAACAGTGCTCTCGAAGGGGCGGCAGTGAATATGGATATTACGGTGAAGGTGAGCGCCAGAAAAATGTCTCTCTGTTCCTTGATTATGAGAAATTTGCCACAGACCCGCTTATTCGGCGTGAAGCGGCGCCTGCTTCAATGGGCGGGAATAGTGGTTGGAGACAATATGCGCGTAGTGTCAAGCGCACGTTTTCTGGTGGGCGGGCCTTTATCCATTGGCGCGGACACATGGGTTGGACATGAAGTACTAGTCGTCGGCGGCGACGCGGCGATCTCGATCGGTGCGTACTGCGATATAGCGCCTCGCGTTACATTTGTGACTGGATCGCATGATATTGATCCGCGTGGTCTTCACGTGGCTGGAAAAGGGTACTCCCTGCCGATCTCTATAGCCGATGGCTGCTGGATATGCGCGGGTGCGACGATTTTGGGCGGCACGCGCATCGGTGCAAGATCCATTGTGGCAGCCGGTGCCGTGGTGAAGGGCGACTTTCCCGCGGGAAGTCTCATCGGCGGTGTACCCGCCCGAATTCTGCGGGCAATTGAGCCGGTATCTTTGTCAAGCGGGAAGTTCGGTAATGCGTAAATTTAACCCGCGCAGATCCGCCAGTCGGTTTGGATATGCGGTACTGCTTTGTGCACTGGTCGCACGATTCGCGTCCGGCCCGTCGGCCAATTTGAGTTTTCTCTTGTTGGCGGGATACGCGCTATTCGGTAACGCGCATGCGATTCGCGCGCTTGCGTTGTCGTGGTTGTTCTCGATGATTAATCCATCGATCGTCCCTGACGCAAGCCTAAGCGCGGCGGGGCGCTATTTGGTGATATTGGCTGCCGGATTTTCAGTTGGGCGACGTAGCTTTCAGATTAGAACTCCTTCGATCAATCGTCTGAGTTTTATGACAGTGCTTTTCGGCTCGTTCTTGTTCTTTCATTCACTGATGTTTAGTGCAATTGTGGACGTATCGGTGCTGAAATCAGTTTCCTGGGTGGTAGTCGTGCTCACGCTTCTTTCTGCCTGGCAGAATATGGCGGCATTGGAGCGGGCGGCGCTGTTCAAACAGATCTACGATGGTTTGATATTCCTTTTGATAATAAGTATTCCACTGATATTGGTTCCCGGAGTCGGATACGCTGTTAACGGTACGGGATTTCAGGGAATTCTGGGCCATCCGCAGGCATTCGGTCCGACTGCCGCGCTCGCAGGTGCGCTGGTTGGAGGCCGAATTATGGGGGACCAGTTACCCCGGTGGCGCGACATTTCCTTGCTGTTCCTATTGTTGGTTTTGGTGGTGCTATCGGAGGCGCGGACGGCTGGTTTTGCAATGGTTTTAGGATTAATTGGCTCTGCATTTATGTCGCCGCGATTCGCGAATGTGTCTTACGCCCGTATGCTTCCAGGGTTACGCAGCAAGCGGATCCAATTCGTTTGGGTCGGCACATTAATTGCTGTCCTGGTAGCTGGCCCGATTTTTTTCGTGCCGATTACCAAATATTTACTCAAGCGTACGGATTCATCCAGCCTCGTCGACGCCGCTGACGCTTCCCGAGGTGACTTGGTCACTAAGATGTGGAAAAACATCGAGAACGCACCTTTTACGGGTATTGGATTTGGTATCGGCTCCCAACCTGCGGAAATGAATATTGAGCGCGACTCGGTATTAGGGTTGCCATTGAGCGCGCAAGTTGAGAAGGGCGTGATGCCAGTTGCTGTAGTCGAAGAGTTGGGAATTTTCGGCGGGATCGCGACTTTCTGCTGGTTCATGGCTGTGTTGCGCAGGGGCGCACGGTCAGGAGTACCGCAGTTTGCGGTGATTATTACGTTGATCTTGGTGAACTTCGGTGAGTCCATGTTTTTCTCTGTGGGCGGCATGGGAATGTTGTTGTTGATTCTCACGACCGGGGCCGTGGCACACGGCAAACAACGGGCAGGAGAGGTTTCTCATGTCTGAAGTTTGGTTCTGGCAGTTGATCGTAAGCCCGCATATGTCCGATCTGGCGGTGGCGCTTGCGGAACAAGGCCTCAATGTCACCTACGTCGCCGAGCAAGCAATCACCACTGACCGGTTGAGCCAAGGTTGGTCAGCTAAGGAATTGCCGGGGGTCGCATTGAAATGGGCGGATAGCGACGCTGCAGTTGAGCGGCTTGTGCAGGCGGCGCCGAGCCACGCGGTTCATATTTGCCAAGGCGTGCGCGCGAATGGCCGAGTGGGCTTGGCACAGCGTGCGATCGCAGCACGGGGCCTTCCCCAGTGGGTTGTAATGGAGACGGTCGATGATAAGGGAGTGCTCGGAATGCTGAAGCGTTTCGTATACGACCGTTTACTTGCTCCGAGTGGTTCACCTCTGCAGGGTGTGTTGGCGACCGGTCATCGCACTCCTGAATGGGTGGTGGCACGCGGTGTCGCTCAGGAAAAAGTGTTCCCGTTCGCCTATTTCTTACCTCCGAGCGCTGCGCTGATCGAATCGGTGCGCGCGAGGGGGCCTTTCAGATTCTTATTTGTGGGTCGATTAATCACCCTGAAACGTGTGGACTGGCTGATCGCCGCGCTGGCTGAGCTATGTGATAGAGAGTTCGAACTTTGGATTGTCGGCGCTGGGAGTGCGGAAACTTCGTTGCGCGCACTCGCAGACAAGGCCCTCGGCAATAGAGTGCGTTGGTTTGGGCAATTGCAATTGGCAGCGGTACCAAGCGTCATGGCCCAAGCGGACTGCCTGGTGCTGCCGAGCATACACGACGGCTGGGGAGCGGTGGCCTCAGAGGCGTTGATGACAGGCACACCTGTCATTACCAGCGATTCCTGCGGCGTTGCCGGGGCCGTCCGCGCTAGCAACGCTGGCGGCGTATTCCCATTTCAGGACCGTCTCGCACTTAAAGAATTGCTGTCGAAGCAGTTGGCATACGGACCGATAACGGCTCCTGCGCGCCGTCGATTAGGCGACTGGGCGACATGTTTGAGCGCTGCTGCGGGCGCAACTTACCTAATTGAAATCTTAAATAATAAAAAGTCGGGTGATGGCCGTGCGGTCCCTCCTTGGCTAAAGAAAGTAGACGTATGTGCGGACTAATTGCGGCAATATCGAATTTTGGAGCAGCGATCGATGAGGCGCCTTTGCGGAGGGCGCTCGCACAGATGCATAGTCGCGGTCCTGATGCTGAGGATTTTTGGATGGATTCGGCATGCGGTTTGGGCCACCGACGTTTAGCAATCCTGGATCTGGACCAGCGTGCAAAACAACCCATGTTTTCGCCCTGTGGCCGTTTCGCTATTGTTTTCAATGGCGAAATCTACAATTTCGGTTCTCTGCGTAGCGAGTTGTTGGCAAGCGGCGTGCAGTTAACGACGCACTCAGACACCGAGGTGATCCTGATGCTGTTCGCGCAAAGCGGCGAGGCGATGCTCTCGCGGTTGCGTGGCATGTTCGCGTTCGTTATTTGGGACCGTGTTGCACAGTGCGCCTTTGCTGCACGCGACCCATACGGAATCAAACCGCTTTATTACGCCCAAACCGAACACGGTACTCTCTTCGCATCCCAGGTGAAGGCACTACAGGCCACCGGATTGGTATCGCGCGCGACTTCCGCCCATGGCCAGGCCGGCTTTTGGATGCTGGGTAGCGTGCCGGAACCGCACACGTGGTTTCGCGACATTCACGCTCTGCCAGCAGGCCATTGCGCGTGGGTGAAGGACGGTCGCATGGCGCCTCCGCGCCAATGGTGGGATATCACCGATGCATGGCGTGCCGCGCCAGCGCCCACGCTCTCCGTGGCTGAAATTAAGGATCGCGTGGGCGCGGCACTACGCGCCAGCGTTGCCGCTCACCTGGTGTCGGATGTCCCCGTCGGAGTCTTTCTTTCCGGCGGCATTGACTCCGGCGCCTTGGCTGGCCTGATGGTGGAAGCGGGTGCGAAAAATTTAAAGGGCATAACCATTGCCTACGACGAATTCGCCGGCAGCGCGGACGACGAAGCACCGCTCGCAGCGATGTTGGCGCAACATTATGGAATAGAACATCACGTGCGACGCGTTACTCGCGCTGAGTTCGAGACCGACCTGCCGCGAATTATCGCCGCAATGGACCAGCCTAGCATTGATGGCATTAATACCTGGTACGCCAGCAAGGCAGTCGCGGAATTGGGACTGAAGGTAGTCGTCTCCGGCGTCGGCGGCGATGAACTCTTCCATGGATATGAAAGTTTTCAGCAACTACCACGCCTGGTTTCGAGCTGGCGCATCATTTCGAAAATCCCAGGCGCCATGCCTCTTGCACGCCTAGCCGGAAAAATTCAGGCTCGACGCACGGGGATTGGCCGCTGGAACCACGTGGCCGACTGGTCCGGGACCATGGCAGGGGCGTGGTGGCTGCGCCGCAGTTTATATAGTCCCGAAGATCTGCCCGCTTTGATGGGGGCTGACTTGGCTGAGCAAGCGTTGCAGGGATTTGCAGCACAAGGGTGGGTGGGCGATATGAGCGGCCCGCTCACGCAAGATTTACGCCTGGCGCTCAGCCAGATCGAATCCACAACGTACCTGCGCAATCAGCTGCTGCGCGATAGCGACTGGGCCAGCATGGACCACAGTGTGGAGCTGCGCACGCCGCTGGTGGATGCCTGGCTGTTGCATGACTTGCAGCCAGTACTGAGCTCGCTGAAAGAATTCCCCCAAAAGCGCTTGTTGGCAGAAGCGCCAAACCGGCCATTGCCCGAGGCATTTATCACGCGGCCGAAAACTGGCTTCGGGATCCCGGTCAAGGCCTGGCGTTCCCAGATGGCCCAAAGCGGAAATGTCAGTGGCGCCAGCAACGGTTGGGCGCATTCACTTTCCCGCGCATACGATCTGGGGACTGCATGAAGCTGGTCCACATCGTTCCGCATATCGACAAGGAAGCCGCCGGCCCGTCGTATTCGGTGCCGCGCCTGTGCCAAAGCCTTGCCGAGGGCGGAAATACTGTCGAGCTTAGCTGCCTGGCGGCGCGCGGTGAGATTCCCGGCGTGCGGCTGGATCTGCACCCGCAGTGGCCGGTCCTTGCTCGGTTTGCCATTTCAAGCAGTTTTGCTGCCGCCTTGTCCAGGAAGACCGCGGTGACCGATGTGGTGCACAACCACAGCCTGTGGTCGATGGTGAACGTCGCCGCGGGCTGGCTGGTGCCTGGCCGCCGCGCCAAGCTGGTCACTTCGCCGCGCGGCACCCTGTCGCCGTGGGCGCTCAGCCGTTCGCCTGGACTCAAGCGCGTCCTTTGGCCGCTGCAGCGGCGGGCCTTGTCGCGCGCGGACATGCTTCATGCCACCAGCGCCGCCGAGTACGACGAGATCCGATCGCATGGGTTCACCGCTCCGGTCGCGGTGATTCCAAACGGGATCGATTTGCCGGCGCTGCCGACGGGCGCCAAGCAGGGAAGGGGCGACGGCGTTCGCACCTTGCTGTTCCTGAGCCGCATACATCCCACCAAGGGAATCGACCGGCTGCTGCAAAGCTGGGTGCAGTTGCAGTCCGAGCACCCGAACTGGCGCCTGGTGATCGCAGGTACCGGCGACAAGGCGCACGTGCAGGAAGTGCGCGATCTGGCTGCCAGCCTGGATGCACGGGGCGTGGAGTTTCAGGGTCCTTTGTATGGCGACGCCAAGGCGCATGCGTACCAGGCCGCGGACCTGTTTGTGCTGCCCAGCCATTCGGAAAATTTCGGCATGGTTGTCGCCGAAGCGCTGGCCCACGCATGCCCCGCAGTCGTCTGTGTGGGGGCGCCCTGGTCCGGCCTGGTGAACGAAGGTTGCGGCTGGTGGGTGGCTAACGACGTGACCACGCTGGCCGCCACGCTGGATAGCGCCATGCGCTTGCCGGCAGCGGAACTGGCAGCCATGGGTCTTCGCGGACGGTCCTGGATGGAACGTGATTTTGGTTGGAATGCAATCGGTCAGAAAATGAATGCTGCTTACGAGTGGCTTGTAACAGGTGGGAAACGCCCGGAATGGGTGAGGGT
>JACXTT010006429.1_pt1 | contig 16749 bp, 13 predicted proteins | sample 9270951 | NCBI WGS metagenome assembly JACXTT01 (sample SAMN15532306, study PRJNA645909) | rock metagenome | isolation source: weathered quartz diorite | place: Puerto Rico | collected 2017-06-21 | reverse complement strand
TGAAGGTGCGCATCCCATGAGCATCACAGAATTTGATGCGTCATCCCAACCCGCCGCGAAGGGCCATTACGTGTCGCGAGAAGAACAATTGAACGAGCTGGCCGCGCGGCTGGGCAGGCAGCGTTGGCAGGATGCATTTTTCCGCAGCACTACGCTGGTTTTCGCCCTGCTGGTGCTGATGATCCTTGGCGGCATCATCCTTTCTCTGCTGATGGGTGCATTCCCGGTTTTCGAGAAATACGGCCTGGGTTTCCTCGGCAGCCGCGCCTGGAACCCGGTCACCCAGGAATACGGTGCATTGAATGCCATCTACGGCACGGTGATGACATCGCTGATCGCATTGCTGATTGGTGTACCCGTGAGTTTCGGCATCGCAGTATTTCTCACCGAGTTGTGTCCGACCTGGCTCAAACGCCCCCTCGGCACTGCCGTCGAATTGCTCGCCGGCATCCCCAGCATCATTTATGGCATGTGGGGCTTGTTCGTGTTTGCGCCGATCTTCGGCGATTATGTGCAGCCTGCACTGACCAGGTTCATCGGCCCGATTCCCGTCATTGGCCAGTTGTTCATTGGCGCGCCGATCGGCATTGGTGTGCTGGCAGCGGGAATCATCCTGGCAGTCATGGTGATTCCTTTCATTGCCTCGGTCATGCGCGATGTTTTCGAAGTTGTGCCACCGGTGCTGAAGGAATCGGCATACGGACTCGGCGCGACGACTTGGGAGGTTGTACGCAATATCGTCCTGCCCTATACCAAGGCCGGGGTGATTGGCGGCATCATGCTGGGCCTCGGCCGCGCGCTGGGCGAAACGATGGCGGTTACCTTTGTCATTGGCAATGCGCCCAAAATCGCCGCTTCGCTGTTTGAGCCCGGCAGTTCGATCGCCTCCACGTTGGCCAATGAATTCGGCGAAGCCAACAACGAGCAGCACATTTCTGCCCTGATCTCGCTGGGCCTGGTCCTGTTCCTGATTACCTTTGTCGTGCTGGCATTGGCCAAGCTGCTGCTGCTGCAACTGAACAAGGGCGAAGGCGCAAAGACATGAACTCCCGCTATCGCCAACGCCTGTTCGTCAATCGCTTTGCCTTGCTGCTGGCGCTGTCGGCGATGGCGATCGGCATGAGTTTTCTGCTGTGGATCCTTTATGTGCTGGTGCTGCGCGGATTTGGCGGACTCAACTTCGCCGTGTTCACGCAGATGACGCCCCCGCCCGGCAGCGAGGGCGGCCTGGCCAATGCCATCGCCGGCAGCCTGATGATGGTGACGGCAGCCACCTTTGTGGCCACGCCGATCGGCATCCTCGCCGGCATCTATCTCGCAGAATTCGGCCGCCGCGGTTGGGTCGCACCGGTGACGCGCTTCATCAATGACATCCTGCTCTCTGCCCCGTCGATCATTCTCGGCCTGTTCATTTACGCCATCTATGTTGCCCAGGTAAAACATTTTTCGGGATGGGCCGGCTCCTGCGCCCTTGCCTTGCTGGCGATTCCGGTTGTGGTGAGAACCACAGAGAACATGCTTGCGCTCGTACCGGCCAGCCTGCGTGAAGCAGCCACCGCGCTCGGGGCGCCGCAATGGAAAGTCATCACCATGGTTGCGTTGCGCTCAGTCAAGGGCGGCGTGATCACCGGCATCCTGCTTGCTGTCGCGCGCATGAGCGGCGAAACCGCTCCCCTGCTGTTTACCGCATTGAACAACCAGTTCTGGTCCTCGGACATGAACGCGCCGATGGCGAATTTGCCGGTGGTGATCTTCCAGTTCGCCATGAGCCCGTTCGAGAACTGGCAGTCGCTGGCCTGGGCGGGAGCGCTGCTCATTACGGCCTCGGTACTGGCTCTCAACATCCTCGCCCGCACCGTGTTCGACCAGCGCCAGAAAAGCTGAAGCATTCCAACGGAAAAAACATGAACGATATCGTTACCAGCGCCCCGCCTGCCACCAAGATCCGTGTGGATCATTTGCAGTTTTTCTACGGCAATTTTCAGGGCCTGAAAAATATCAACCTGGAAATTCTCGAGCGTCGCATCACCGCCTTCATCGGCCCCTCCGGCTGCGGCAAGTCGACCCTGCTGCGCACCTTCAACCGCATGTACGACCTTTATCCCGGACAGCGTGCCGAGGGCCGCATCGTCATGAACGGCAAGAACATCCTCGACAAGGGCCAGGACCTGAACCTGCTGCGCGCCAAGGTTGGCATGGTATTCCAGAAGCCGACGCCATTCCCGATGTCGATCTACGACAACATCGCCTTCGGCGTGAAGCTCTATGAAAACCTCTCCAAGGCGGAGATGGACGAACGCGTCGAGTGGGCGCTGAAAAAAGCGGCGCTGTGGACCGAGGCCAAGGACAAGCTGAAACAAAGCGGATTGTCTTTATCGGGCGGCCAGCAGCAGCGCCTGTGCATTGCGCGCGCGGTCGCGGTCAAACCGGAAGTGGTGCTGCTGGATGAACCAACCTCCGCGCTGGACCCGATCTCGACCGCCAAGATCGAGGAGCTGCTGCACGAGCTTAAAGAGGATTACACCATCGCCATCGTCACCCACAATATGCAGCAAGCCGCGCGGGTCTCCGACTACACCGCCTATATGTACCTGGGCGAGCTCGTCGAATATGGCATCACCGACGAACTGTTCATCAAGCCCAAGCGCAAGGAAACCGAGGACTACATCACCGGTCGCTTCGGCTGAGCGTTGCCGGAACATGTCAAAAAAAACCGGGGCCTCTCCGGTTTTTTTTCGCCTGCTGCAAGGCGGCGCGACACAATCTTTTTCATGGCCGTCACCGGATTGAAACAGGACGGCCGTATCGTCGTCATCGTCATTTCAATCGAAAGTCGATGATGCCCCTGTTCCGCAATGCTTCAGCCCGTACCGTGTATGCAGCGCTTTTGCTTGGCTTCTTCCAGGCATGTTTTGCCATGAGCGCGCATGGCGAGGATATCCGCGTCGGCAATATTGCCGACCAGGCGGGCATCAATGCCGATATCGCCCGCGACTACCTGGCCGGTGCGCGCACCTATTTTGATTTCATCAATGCCGCCGGCGGCATCAACGGGCGCAGGATCGCCATGATCGAGAAGGACGATGGCGGAAAGCCCGCCGAGACCCTGCGCCTGACGCGCGAGCTGATCGACAAGGACCGCATTGATGTGCTGTTCGGCAATGTCGGCGACGAGGGCCTGCGCGCTCTGGCCGGCGACGCTAATTTCAAGGCCTCCGGCATCACGCTGTATGCGCCGCTGAGCGGCGCGGAAATCGGCAACGCGGCGGGCCATATTTATTTTGTGCGCCCCACTTACCGCGAGGAAGCGCGCCACATCGTGCAGCATTTTTCCCTGCTCGGCAGCCGCAATTTCGCGACCGTGGCGACCGCGGATCGCATCGGCGAAACCCTTGCCGGTGAGCTGTCCGCGGAACTGAAGGCCCGCGGCCTCGCTGTCGACACGAGGCTCACCCTGTCTGCCGATCTCAAAAACATCGATACCATTGTCCGCGAACTGGCGGAGCTGAAGCCGCAGGTAGTGGTGCTCGCGGCGGACACGATCGCCATGGCGGAATTTCTGAAACGTTTTCGCCAGCGCGACAAGGGGACCAATGTGGTCGGCTTCTCGACGGTCAACCATCGCACCCTGCTGGAAATCGCGCAGCCCGATTTTGCGGTCAGCACCTTGATCACCCAGGTGGTGCCGCATCCGGCCGCCAGCAACACGCGCCTTCAGGTCGAGCATCGCGCGCTGATGGCGAAGTTCCGCGATGAGCCGCCCTCACATCTCACGCTCGAAGGCTTCCTCGCCGCCAAGGGCCTGGTGCGCGCGCTGGAGCGCGCCGGACGCGATCTGTCGCGAAGCAATATCGCCAAGGCGCTCAGCGGCGACAAGCGTTTCGATCTCGACGGCATGACGCTGGTGTTCAGTCGCAGCAATGATCGCGGCTCGCATTTTGTCGATCTGGCTTATCTGCGGCGTGACGGCAAACTGGTGCAGTAAGCGGAAAATAAAAAAACGTAAAACGCCATTTGGCGAGGTTCTCCAGGCATTTTGGCGAATTCGCGCACGACTTGTAAGACTTTGGGTCGAATGTGAAGGGGCGAAGTGAAGCAGTAGCGGTACCCTTTTGAGTGTCGAGCTTAAAAGGAGAATCCTAATGCCCCACCTCACCCGAGAACAACGTTACCAGATTGAGTGCGATTTGCGCTCTGGGTTGGAGATTTCCCAGATCGCCCATCGCTTATGCCGCAGTACGGGCGTGATCGAACGCGAGATTGCCCGCTGCGGTGCCCCGGCGTTCTATACGGCGGACCGTGCGACCGAACACCGCCGGCGCTGTGCCGCCCGAAGTGCCGCCAACCAGCGGCGCAAGCCGCCATCGCTCTGGCGCCAGGTGGAAGCGGCGATCTTGAAGCGACATTCCCCCGAACAGATCGTCCATGTCTTGAAGCTGGGCGTCAGTGTGGCCGCCATCTATCGGTATGTGCATCGCAGCGGCAAAAAGCGGTTGCGGCAGCGCTTGCGCCACTACACCGCGGTCAAACGGCGCGGCAAGGCGGCTTGGGTCAAGAAAGCACAGTCGATCAAGCAGCGTGATCGATCCGTATTGACCCGCGACTGCGTGGGTCATTTGGAGGCGGACAGCGTGGTCGGCCGCCGAAATGAGGCAATCAAAGTACTCGTGGTGCTGGACCGGGCATCGCGATTCGTGCGTTTAGGTCTGGTTCGGGACGGCACGGCCGATGGCGTAGCCAGACATCTCAAGGGCTGGATCTCAGACCCGCGCATCCCCTTGCTGACATTAACCTGTGACCAGGGCTACGAATTTGCCAGCTTGCCGACCCTGTTGCCGGGCCGGCTCTACGCTTGCGACCCCGGCAAACCCTATCAGAAGGGTGCGGTCGAGAATATCAATGGGCTGCTTCGCCAGTACTTGCCAAAAGGAAAAAGCCTGCGTCATGTGACGCAGGCTCGACTTGATCGCATTGCCGCAGAACTCAACCATCGACCGCGCAAACGGCTCGGCTGGAAATCGCCTGCTCAAGTAATATCCGAAATGACCGCCGCAACGACAAGTTAAACGCGAATCCACCTTTTTGCCCCGGAAGCCGCGCCAATGCTGGAGTTTGGCTTTTTGATTTTCAGGCGCTGTGTTTGATCGCGTCGGCAATGGTGCCGGCCAGCTTGTCGATTTGCGCGCGCTCGCGGCCTTCCACCATGACGCGAATCACTGGCTCGGTACCGGAGGCGCGCAACAGCACGCGGCCATTGCCGGCCAGGGAAGATTCCGCCGCCGCCACCGCGCTGGCGACTGCCGGGTCCTTGGCCCAGCCATTGCCGGCGCTGGTGCGAACATTGACCAGCACCTGCGGGAACATGGTCAGTTCCGCGGTGTATTCGGCAAGACTGGCCCGATTGCCCTTCAATGCCGCCAGCACCTGCAGGGCGGAGATGATGCCGTCGCCGGTGCTGTGCTTGTCGAGGCAGAGCAGATGGCCGGAGTTTTCGCCGCCGCATTCCCAGTTTTTTTCGCGCAGCATTTCCAGCACATAGCGATCGCCAACCTTGGCGCGCGCGAAGGGCACATTCATTTTCGCGAACGCCTGCTCGAGGGCGAAATTGCTCATCAGGGTGCCGACCGCACCGCCCTTCAGCACGCCGCGCGCCAGACGGTCCTTGACTACCGCGTACAGCAACTGGTCGCCGTCGAACAGGGTGCCATCGGCATCGCACATGAACAATCGGTCCGCATCGCCGTCGAGGGCGAGGCCGAAATGCGCGCCATGCTCGCGCACCGCCGCCTGCATCGCCGCCGGATGCGTGGCGCCGCAATGGTCGTTGATATTGATGCCGTTCGGCTGGTTGGCGATGGCCACCACGTCGGCGCCCAGCTCGCGGAACACATGCGGCGCGATATCGTAGGCGGCGCCGTTGGCGCAATCGACCACCAGCTTGTAGCCGCGCAGGTTCAGCGCCGCCGGAAAGGTGCTTTTGCAGAATTCGATATAGCGGCCGGCCGCATCCTCGACGCGCCTGGCCTTGCCCAGCGCCACCGAGTCCATGGTCGCTACCGGTTTGTCGACCATTGCCTCGATCGCATGCTCGACCGCATCATCGAGCTTCTGCCCGGAGCCGGAAAAAAACTTGATGCCATTGTCGTCGAAGGGATTGTGCGAGGCCGAAATCATGATGCCGGCCGAGAGGCGCAGCGCGCGCGTCAGGTAGGCCACACCCGGTGTCGGCATCGGCCCGACCAGCAGCACATCGACGCCCGCCGCCGACAGGCCGGCTTCCAGCGCGCTTTCCAGCATGTAGCCGGAAATGCGCGTGTCCTTGCCGATCATCACCGCCGGCCGCCCGCCGCTGGATGCCTCGTGGCTGGCCAGCACGCGCCCGGCCGCATGGCCGAGACGCAGCACGAACTCGGGCGTGATTGGCAATTCGCCGACGCGACCGCGCACACCGTCCGTACCGAAATATTTTCTGCTCATGGAATTGGAATTGACTCGTGTTTCAAAGCGCCATTATCGCTCAAGCTGCGCCTAGAACTGCCCGCCCTGCTTCAGATCGAGGTAGCGATTGACCATGGCGATCGGCAGGCGCGAGGGCTCGACATCGAGCAGGCGCACGCCCTGCCCCTGCATGCGCCGCGTCAGCGCCTCGCGATCGGCCATGTAGCTCGCCGCCGCGGCGTAACGGAGCGCATCCTCATCGCTCTTGATCGGCCGCTGCAGGCTTTGCTCGATGACGCCTTCGCGCAGATTGGCGAACATCACCAGATGGCGGCGGCGCAACAGGGCCAATGCCGGCATCAGTCCTTCCGCGTCCTCATCGCGCAGATTGGAGACGATGATCACCAGGGAACGTTTTTTCAGGCGGAGCGCCAGGTCGAGCGCGGCCTGGTAATAATCCGGCGTCTGCAGCGTCGGCTGCAAACCGTACAAGGCGTTGAGGAAGCGGCTGACGGTGGCCCCCGATTTGCGCGGCGCGACGAAACGCTCATCGCCGGTGGCGAACGTCATCAAACCCGCCGTATCGCCTTCGCGCAAGGCGACGTAAGCCAGCAGCAGCACCGCGTTCAAGGTGTGATCGAAATGGGACAGCTCGCCGTCGCGCGCCGCCATGCGCCGCCCACAATCGATCAGGAAGACAATTTGCTGATCGCGCTCGTCCTGATATTCGCGCGAGATCAGCTTGCGCATGCGCGAGGTCGCCTTCCAGTCGATCTGGCGCAGGCTGTCGCCCTGCCGGTACTCGCGCAGCTGGTGGAAATCCAGTCCCTCGCCGCGACGACGCTTGCGCAGCACCCCGATCTGCGAAAGTCGGTTGTCGATGGCCAGCAGGGCATAGCGCGTGATCTCGGCGAAGTTCGGAAAGCAGCGCACCGTCGTTTCCTCGCCGGTTTCGCGCGCGACCTCCCACAGGCCGAAGGGCGAGACCATGCGCAGCGCGATGCGACCGAAGCGCAGATCGCCGCGCACATCGGGGCGGAAGCGATAACGGGCCAGCGCGAGGGCGCCGGGCGCCAGGCTGAGCGACATCGGCAGGTGCTCGATTTCGCAGCCGGCCGGATAACGATCGAAGGCACGAAAGCGCAGCCTGCCGCGACCGGGATGCGAGAAACGCAGTGTCACCTCCAGCCAGACGCCGACCGGCAGGGTCGCGGCGATCTTGCGCTCCGCCTGCGGTACCGCGCCACTCAGGCGGCCGGCCAGGGCATCGCTGAGCGCGACCAGGGCCAGCGCGGCGCTGCCGATCCACCAGTAGTCGACCAGCACCGGCTGCGATGCAAGCAGCACCGATGCCAGCACCGAGAGCAGCAACCAGGCGCCGAGCAAATAAAGCAGGCGAAGCGAGGGAATCATCGGCGCCGGATCTCTGCGATGCGCTGCGACTCAGACACGCGGCGCCTCGACCGTCTCGAACATTTCGGCCAGCAGATCGTCGATATCGCGCCCTTCGATTTCCATTTCCGGCGAGGGCATGATGCGATGGCGCAGCACTGGCAGGGCCACGGTCTTGACATCGTCGGGGGTGACAAAGGCGCGCCCCTGCATCAGCGCCTGGCCGCGTGCGGCGCGCACCATGGCGATGCCGCCGCGCGGACCCGCACCGGCGGAGAAGCCGCTGAACTCGCGCGTGGCGCGCGCCAGGCGCACTGCGTAATCGAGCACATTGTCGTCGACCGTCAGATTGGCGGCGATGCGCTGCAGGGCGACAATGGTTTCCGGCTTGACGATGGTGGCCACCGCATCGACGTTCAGCTTGTCGCCGACCGTGCTGGCGGTCACGCTTTTGACCAGGGCGGTTTCCTCGGCAAGGCCCGGATATTCGATGCGCACCTTGAGCAGGAAGCGATCAAGCTGCGCCTCGGGCAGCGGATAGGTACCCTCCTGCTCGATCGGATTTTGCGTAGCCAGTACCATGAAAGGCAGCGGCAGAAAATGCGCGGTCGCCTCGATCGTCACCTGCGCTTCCTGCATCACCTCGAGCAGGGCCGCCTGGGTCTTGGCCGGGGCGCGGTTGATCTCGTCGGCCAGCAGCAGATGCGCGAACACCGGCCCCTTGCGCGTGGTGAAATCGCCCGACTTGGGATCGAACAGGGTATGGCCGGTTACATCCGAGGGCATCAGATCGGGCGTGAACTGGATGCGCGAAAAACTGCCGTCGAAAGTCTTGGCCAGCGCCTTGACCAGCAGGGTCTTGCCGAGTCCCGGTACGCCCTCGATCAGCACATGGCCGCCGGCCAGCAGCGCCACCAGGGTCTGGTCGACGATTTGCTGCTGGCCGACCATGGCCTTGCCGATTTCAGTGCGCAGCGCCGCCAGCACGCGCATTGCCTGCTGCAGTTTTTCGCCGTCGATGCTTGCTGCGGAGTTGAGATTGTCGGTCATACAGGGTCCTGTTTTATTTGCCACGAGGGCGGGGGTTTGCCTTGCTGCGAGTGGCGCTGCCGAGGCTCTGTTCCAGCGCTCGCAGGCTACGAATGATTTCGCCGAAGCTGCGGCGGTTGTGCGCGTTCTGCGTCAGCGCCCGATGAATGCGTGCGGCGCCGATGCCGCTCATTTGCTCAAGTGCTGCGGCTAGCGTCGAAAGGTCGGCGCGCTGCAGCGCCGGGCGCTCGCGATGGACGCGCGCGATGAATCGTTCACGCGCCGCCTTCAGCAGCGGCGCCCAGCCGCCGCCACGGCCGATGTAGTGGCCCATGGCGTCGAGATGTTCCGACAGGCTGAGGCGCGCCATGGGCGCTTCCGGCAGCAGCGGACCGAAGCGCTGGATCATGCGCAGCAACCAGAAAATCAGCAGGGCCAACAGGACCAGCAGAACCATCCAGGCATTTGCGCCGAGCCACCTCCAGAGACCGCTGTCGGGGCTGCGCAAAGCGGTAAGCACCAGCGGCGCGGTGCCGTCATTGCGCAATTTGACCAGGTACCAGAGAAACTCCGCATGGTCTTCGCGCGTCAATGCGCGCCAGGTCATGAAATCGAAATTGGAAATCGCCGTCAGCCTGCCCTGGCCCTCGGTGAACTGAACCAGGCGAAGGCCGGTTGGGTCGCGCACTTCGACGGCATCCTGGCGCGGACGGAGGTAGCGCAAATTCTGGTAAGGCGTGAAAACGACTTTGAAACTGACATTCCCCGGAAATGCTACCTCGGCCGCTTCAGTGCCAAGCTTCAGGGGCAATTTGAGGCGGCGGCGCAGAGCTTGCCCCGCTTCGCCGCCGGGCAGCGATTCGGCGTTGACACTTTGTTCTTCTTCCTCCTCACTCTTACCTTTCGTTTCAGTCTCGCCTTTGCCCTTTTCATCGCCATTGCCGGGTTCACGGCGTTCGACAAAGCCCGCCCTGGTCAGGCGCAGGCCGACATGGCCGAGGCCAAACGCGGCCAGCACCGGATCGTCCAAGGCCGGCTGCTCGGCTTCGACAATCAAATGTCCGCCGGCGCGGACCCAGGCCACCAGCCGCGCCACCCGGTCCGGCGGCATCGTCGACAGACGACGATCGCCAAGGAACAGGGTTGCACGCTCCGGCAGGCGGTCGAGGTCCTGGCCCAGATTGAGGGTGACCGTTTTCGCGCCCATGGCGGCGAGCAGGCGCTTCATGGCGAGATAGGGATCGCGGACCGCTTCGCCTTCCGCGCCGACCCACTGCCTGCGCTCGACAATCTCATACCAGTTGAGGCCGATGTACAGCGCGCCCGCCAGCAGCAAGCCGCCGAGCGACATCCAGATGGCGCGCGAATGATCGGTCTTCATGCCGTTTGCCCCGCTGGCGGCGCAGCCGCCGCGTCGCGCGCGATGCAGTCCACCGCGAAATGCCGCGACCAGGCATCAACCAGAGACTGCACTTCGCCGGCATCGATCGCCAGCCGCGCATAAGCCACGCGCTGCCAGAGCTGCACCAGGGAATCGAAATAAGCAGCCTTGGCCTTCTCATCCGAGTCGCTGCGGTAGGCCGTCTTTACCCGCTGCAGGCACTCGCCTTCGGTATCGCCGCGGCCGATGTCAATGCGCCCCTCCTGCAGCAGGGATACCAGCGCCCCCCGATACAGCAAGCCGACCGCCGCGCGAATCTCGCCGCGCGCCAGGAAGGCGCGCGCCGCCGCCGGCAAATCATCGGGCAGCGATTCCGGGCGCACATCGAGGCCGAACAGCATATCTGGCGCTGTCCGCCTGGCGCCGCGCTGCCAGCCATTGATGCCGATATAGCGCGCCAGCAAATAGAGCAATACTGCGGCCACGAGAGCGACAACGATCCAGGCAATGAGGCGCGCACTTTCCGCGAGAAATTTGATGATCGCATCGAGCACGCTGGACTTGTAGCGCCTGGGCGGCTCGCGCTCGCCCCAGGTCGGACCGATATAGTGCAAATATCGCTCTGTCTCGTAATGGCCGAACTCCGGCGCCGCCAGCACTTTCTTTGCCTTGTCTTTTGCGCCGGTGACCGGCACAGTCGCCGATGATGCGGACGGCGCATCCAATTCATCGTCGTCATCCTCATCGACCGCGGCAGCGGTATTGGCGGCAGGCGCATTCCCCGCTTTGGCTGGCGCCTCTTGCGCCTTGAGGTCCGGCGCCTCGACCAGCGCTGTCAACACAGCAAGGCCGAGCAGGCAACTGGCGGCCAGCCGCGCCGCGCCGACGCCGATCCTGCCGCGCGGCGCTTCCAGCCTTGCCGCCAGGCGCTTGAAGGCGAGCTCGACATCCCAGCCTTCGATCGCGCTGCGGCAGTTGAGGTAAATGGCGAATCCCGCGGCCACATAAAAGGGCTCGAGCAGACACAGCACCAGGGCATTCACCGCATTGCCCGCAAACAACGCAGCGTTCGACATCTGCGCATTGAACAGGCTCGCCCAGGCGAAACGGAAGTTCTGCTCCTGCGGCATGAACAGGTCGACGAGCAAATAGCAGGAGACCATCAGGATGAACTCGAAATGCATCGACAGGACGGTCAGCCAGACGGCTGCGCCCCAGCCTTCGCGACCGAGAATGCGCCGGCGCTGGCGGCGGATGTTGCCGCGGCTGCCTTCAAGCTGGGTGACCGGCAGGGTGAAAGATCGGGCAAGATTGAAGCGCGCGTAGGTCAGGGCGGCAAACAGGCCGTTGCCCCACCATAGCCGCGGCAATGCACGCATTGTCTGACGCAGGGTGGGCATGGCGCCGAAGGTGGCACTGGCCAGCACCTGCAGGACCACACGATCGAATGCCGGCTTCAGCCACCATATGATGAACATGGCCAACACCGGCATTTTCCAGCACAGCAAATTGACCAGCAGCACCACCGGCAAATAGACCGCGCACCAGGCGGCCAGCACGTCTTTCCACCAGGTCTGCACCATGGCATAGCCGAGGTCGACGGCTTCCATGGCCGTTCGCGGTCGCAAGGCGATGGCCATGTCTTCAAGGCGCATCATTGCCTCCCCTGCGCGAGCGCCCGGTCAGCATCAGATAGGACAGCGTAATGACCCAGAGGAAAATGCCGACCGCATATTTGACTTCGACCGGTGGCAAGCGCGACGCCGACCAGAAAGCCTCGATGAAGGCCGCCAGAAAAGTCAGCAACGAGGCGCCGTAGACCAAGCCGATGATGTCCGGCATATTCGCCCTCAGCGCCGCGAAGCGGCCGCGCCGTCCCGGGGCAATCAGCGCCATGCCCACCATCAGGCCCGCCGCGCCGGACAGGACTACGCCGGTTAGCTCGAATGCGCTATGGCCGGCGACAAAGCCCCAGAAGGTTTCGATATAACCCATATGGGTCAAATGGCCGGCAACGGTACCGATGACAAGCCCGTTGAACAGCATGAAAAAAACCGCGCCGACACCGAACAGCATGCCGCCGGCGAAGCACTGGAAATCGATGCGCACATTGTTGGCCACATAAAAGCCGAACATCACGAAATCATTGTCGGCGCTGCGCTGCAATCCCAGACGCGTATTGCCCGGCGCATACATCTGCTGGGCATCGTTCAGCTGATTGCTGTCGAGGATGACCTGGGCAAAATCCGGGTAGAACTGGATCACGATGATGCAGGCGATCAAGGGCCCGAAAAACAGCAGCGCGGCTGCGGCCACAAAACCAATTCGACGACGAACAAGAGCCGGAAAGCCATGCGCCAGAAACTCGCGAACGCTGCCACCAAATGCGCGCGCACCGTACAGCCGCTGATGCCCCGCCAGCGCCAGATGTTCAAGGCGCTCAACCAGGGCGGTGCTGTACTGCCGGTCGCGCGACAGCGCAAGGTGATGGCAGACTTCGCGATAGCGGCGAGGGAAATCCTCGACCGGCATCGGCACAACCGCCAAGGCCGCCACGGCATCCCGCTTGCCGGGCTTGCGCCCCGCGTTCAGGGCTGCCTCGAATGCCTGCCAGCGCGACGCGTATCGCTCTTCAAAAAGTTCCTGGCGCACGGTCAGCCGCCTACGTCCGGCAAGGCGTGGTCGACGAATGGCTCAGGCACGCAGTCCACCATCAGTGACGGCCCACCAGAAAATTGGCGATGCGCAGCAATCGCATCGCCGCCGCGCCTTCAGCGACATGGCCCATCAGCGGCGCGGCATGGCGTGCAAGTTCCTCGGCGCGCTCATCGGACCAGCCGGCACGACGCTCGGCAAAATCGATGATGGCACGCTGCTCGGACAAGCTCAGCGCCAGATTGTTGGCCAGCGGCTCGGCCTTGGGAATGCCGCGCGCCTTGCTGACGCGCTCGGTATGGACCACGATGGTGCCCGCCGCCAGATCGCCCAGGCGCTGGAAATTCCGGTTCATCAGCATGGTGACAATGGCGAAGCCATACATGAAGGGCAGGAAATCCACGGCGCGGAGCAGATTGCGCGCCACCGATGCGCGCCAGCCGACCGGTGTGCCGTTCTCATGCAGTACGCGCAGATTGCACAGGCGCTTGCCCGGCGTGGTTCCCTGCCACAGCACCTCGAACAGCACCGGATAGATCCACTCCAGCGCGAAATACATGATCAGATAAATACCGAAGCCGACTTTGCCGAATGCGGAAAGAACCAGCTGCAGCACCGTGACAATGGCAATGCGCACGAACCCATCGATCAGCCAGGCGCGCGCGCGCGCCACCGGCCCGGCCGCTTTCAGCGTCAGTTCGATTCCCTCCGGAGTCGGGATGGCGCGCAGGGTATCGAGCATCAGCCGCGCACGCCGTCCGATCGGGTTGTGGGTATCAAAGCCGGATTATTCGCCAAGGAAGATGTCGCGATAGGCGGCATAGGTGGAGGTAATCAGTAGCGGGAACACGATCAGAAGACCGAGGCCAATCGGTATGGCCCCCAGAACAAACAGGACCAGAAAAATCAGGCCGTAAAGCAGGAACGGTACCAAGTTTTTCGCGCAGGCCGAAAAGCTCATTTTGATCGCATCTGTCGGCGAAACAGCTTGCAGCGCCACCAGCACAGAGGCAAACCAGAATGCCATCGCGATCGGTACTGATGCGGCCAGCAACAGCAAACCAATAAGAACGATGCCCACGCCAAATCCGCCGGCCATGCTCATCAACGCTGCTGTATCGCCTTTCATCAACACACCAATCGCACCACTACCGCCGACAACGATCAGAAATAGCAGGACAGCCAGGATAAGCAATGCGAACCCTGCAACAACGTAAAGCGCACCTACGGTCATTAAAGGCCCGGTACGTTCCTTGAAGCCTGCGAATAAATCGCCCACATCAATCGGGCGACCTTCCCGTTGCGCCTGCATTCCTATCATCAATCCGCCGCTGAACATCGTAAACAGTATGCTTTTGACCACGGAGCCGATCAGCGGAATGAAACCTAGCACCAGAAAAATGATGAAAATAATGACTGCGTTGATCACCCAAATCAGCGGCGCCTGCACGAAAATTGCCCAACCTTCGGTAATCCAGCTCCAGCCGCGGCCCGCATCAACCGCACGCCCGCCCGGAATGAATTGCCCGTCACCTTGAGGCGCGGCACTGACGTTTTCCACTGACGGTGCCTGATACGGATTGCCTTGATTATCCTGTTGCATGGCAGTCTCCCTGAATGGTTTTCAAGTATTTTCCCGGCGAGGATCAAGCCCGCGCGTGTCCAATTGTAACTTGCATCCCGTCTTTTTCAGGAAGCACAGGGCAGCTTGGAAAACATGCCTCAGTATTTGCCCAAGGCCGCCAATACTTTGAGCACATCCACGGTTTCACGGACGTCGTGCACGCGCAGAATGGCGGCGCCGTTTTGCGCGGCAATCAGCGCGGCGGCGAGGCTGGCGGCAAGGCGCTGGTCCACCGGCCGGCCGGTAATGGCACCCAGCGAAGTCTTGCGGGAATAACCGGCGAGCAGCGGATATCCCAGTTGCGTCAGGATCTTCAGTTCGCGCAGCAGCGTCATATTGTGTTCGACGGTCTTGCCGAAACCGAAACCCGGATCGACCATGATGCGCTCCGCCTCGATGCCTGCCGCCTCGCAGGCCCGGGCGCGGGCGCGCAGGAATTCGCCGACCTCGGCCAGCACATCGCCATAGTGCGGCGCCGTCTGCATGGTCTGCGGCGTGCCCTGCTTGTGCATCAAGCAGACGGCAGCATCGCTCGCTGCGCAAACCGCAATTGCGCCTGCGGCCTGCAGGGCGTTCACATCGTTGATCATGGCGGCGCCGGCTGCGATGGCGGCACGCATGACTTCGGTTTTTTGCGTATCGACGGATACCGGCACACCGTCGCCCGCCACGGTTTCCAGCACCGGCATGACGCGCGCCAGTTCTTCCTCCAGCGAGGCCGGCGGCGCGCCGGGGCGCGTGGATTCGCCGCCAAGATCAATCAGGTCGGCGCCATCCGCGATCAACTTGCGCGCATGGGCGATGGCCCGATCACGCGCAAGGAATCGGCCGCCGTCGGAAAAGGAATCCGGCGTGATGTTGACGATGCCCATGACCAAGGGTCGATCCAGCTTGAGGCGATATTTGCCACATTGCAAAATAGAGGGGCTTGATGTCATGTGACCTTGATCGCGGCTAACGGACAAAACTGCTGTTGAAATGAAAACGGGCGACTTTTCAGTCGCCCGCCTGGTTCAGCATGCCCTCGGCCTACTGGGCGCCTTCGGCCGGTTGCGTGGTGGCTTCCGGCTTGACGCCGCCCGCGGCGGCGGCATTGCCGCCATCGTTGCCGGACTTCGGCTTGATCGGCGGCATCGAGGAGGGTTTCGGCGGACGCGGTTCGCGACCGGCGATGATGTCCTTGATCTGGTCCGCGTCGATGGTTTCCCATTCGAGCAGGGCCTTGGTCATGGCCTCGACCTTGTCGGCGTTTTCCTTCAGCAGGCGTTCGGCCAAGGCGTATTGCTCGTCGATGATGCGGCGGATTTCCGAGTCGACTTTCTGCATGGTCGCTTCGGAAATATTGGTCTGGCGCGTCACCGAACGGCCGAGGAACACTTCGCCCTCGTTCTCGGCATAGACCATCGGACCGAGAATATCGGACATGCCATAACGCGTGACCATATCGCGGGCGATCTTGGTGGCGCGCTCGAAGTCATTCGAGGCACCGGTCGAGATATTGTGCACGAACAGATCCTCGGCAATGCGCCCGCCGAACAGGATGCTGATCTGCGTCAGCATCTGGTCGCGATACAGGCTCAGGCGATCCTGCTCGGGCAATTGCCAGGTCACGCCCAGGGCGCGTCCGCGCGGGATGATCGTCACCTTGTGCACCGGGTCGGCATTGGGCAGCAGCGCCGCGACAACCGCATGACCGGACTCGTGGTAGGCGGTGGCGCTCTTTTCCTTCTCGGTGATCACCATGGAGCGACGTTCTGCGCCCATGTAGATCTTGTCCTTGGCCTTTTCGAAGTCTTCCATATCGACCAGGCGCTTGCTGGCGCGCGCGGCAAACAGGGCAGCCTCGTTGACGATATTGGCCAGATCGGCGCCGGAGAATCCGGGCGTGCCGCGGGCGATGATGTTGGCATCGACATCAGGCGCAATCGGCACCTTGCGCATATGCACCAGCAAGATCTGTTCGCGACCGCGCACATCCGGCAGCGGCACCACGACCTGGCGGTCGAAACGGCCCGGACGCATCAGCGCCGGGTCCAGCACATCGGGACGGTTGGTGGCGGCGATCACGATCACGCCGGCAGTGGCTTCGAAACCATCCATTTCGACCAGCAACTGGTTCAGCGTCTGTTCGCGCTCGTCGTTGCCGCCGCCCATGCCGGCGCCGCGCTGGCGGCCGACTGCGTCGATTTCATCGATGAAGACGATGCAGGGCGCGTTTTTCTTGGCCTGC